>Ga0180438_10003735_pt1 | contig 22671 bp, 30 predicted proteins | sample SS_ome_12_FD_132455 | JGI IMG/M metagenome (GOLD analysis project Ga0180438, IMG submission 132455) | Hypersaline lake sediment archaeal communities from the Salton Sea, California, USA - SS_3_D_2 metaG | ecosystem: Environmental > Aquatic > Non-marine Saline and Alkaline > Hypersaline >...
GAAGATGACGCAACGAGCCTGCACGGTCTGATTGCTGCGGGCGTACATCGTCCATGGAATGGACTCAGCGCCGTACCGCTCGGGGCGTTGGGGATTGAGTGAGTTGCCAGTGCCAGCGACGTTCGCAAAGTTCGATGCGGCGCTGATGTCCAGTACCTGCGTCAGATCGCTGACGCCCGGGTTGGGAGCAAATGCCTGCTGCCGAGCAAACTGGATCGGAGCCGGGTCCAGCTGGAACTGGATGTTGCCCTGCGGACGCTGATCGACCTGGATGTCGAAGCCCAGGATCGACGAGAAGCGCCGTTCCTCGACCGGCACGTAGTCGCCCGCGTCGATGCCGCTGAACCGGTAGATGTCCGGCCGCAGGTCGAACAGCATGAGCGCCATGTTGTTCGGCACGCGGAAGGCACCAATCTCGAAGACGAATGGCCGCGAGGGACTGACGTTCAAGTTGAACATCCCCTCCTCGGGCAGCTTGCGGTACAGCTGCTCGAAAGGTACGACGCTCGGGTGCTGGATCAGCTGATGGATCGCGCCGCCTGCCAGCGAGACGCGAACCGAGTCGCAGCCCAGCGTGGTCGCAGCACCCATCTGACCCGGAGGCAATCCGCAATCTGGGTGGTGCGGATTGAGCACTGGCGCATTGGGTTGAGGGGGCGCAGGACGCACCCCCATCCCCCGCAACTCGCGCGGTTGCAGAAGGCCGCCGCGTCGTCTCAGGTCGGAACCGTTCATGGTTCCTCCTTAGACGAGGCGCACCGGGCCCGGAGGCTGAATGATCCTGAACCCGTGCAGGCCAATCGAGAGGATGCCCTGCGGGAGCCGCGCCACCGGGTCCTCGGTGGCGTCCGGATCGAACTGGTCCAGAATGCCCTCGTGGACGTCGTACTGGCTGTCGGCAGCCGGGTACACGCCGCCTGCCAGGAACTGGCTGACGTTGCCATCTGGCGGGTTGTTGACGTGCTGGGGGGTGACCTCCCACTGGAGCGTCTCGCCGCGCTCGAAGAAGTCGAGCGCGCCCAGCTGGAAGGCGTTGTTGTTGTCGCCGACCCACAGCGCGCTCGGCACCTCGATGTTGCTGCGAGGATATGCTGCGCCCTGGTTGAGGAACTTGATCACGGCGTCGAACTCCATGGTGCGGAACCCGGAGTGGTTCGACGGGCTCGCGTAGATCGGAGCGCCCGTGCCCGGCGACGCGATTCCGGTGATCGGCTGGAACGCCTGCGAGTCATTGAAGTCGTTGACGGAATGTACCGGCCGGAAGCGCCCGAAGGATCTACCCTGGAAGGTGGTCGTGGCGCCCGTGTCGTCGGTCTCGGTGAACTGGTACGTGCTCTGGAACGCGCAGTAGCGTGCCACCGCGACGAAGGGGCCGTCCTGGCTGATGACGCTGGTGGCCTGCTGAATGCTGCGCACGTCCGAGCCGATGGGGATGTTGACCAGCAGATCGAACGGCACACGGCGCCCCGGGATCTGGCTGATGTACATGATGTGCTCTTGCCAGACCTGCTCGCCGTCCCTCATGTCGAGGGGGCTGGGACCGCCGCCGTTGACGCCCTTGATGCTGGCGATGGCATCGGCAAGGTTCTGGAGATCGCGCTGCTGGCGCTGAAGCTCCTGCTTGACGAGCGCCTGATCGCCTTGGATGGACTGATGGTCGCGAGCCTGCTGCGCAAGCTTGGTATGTGCTCCGCGAACGCCCGCGGACAGGTTGTCGATGATCGCCTGAAGGTTTGCCATGTCTGAGACTCCGGGGGAGTGACGCCCAACTGGGTTGGAACGTGTCAGATTGGGTGGAGAGAAACCAGAAAGGGCCGACGCCACCCGAGCGCCGGCCCTCTCGGGGCAGTTCAGTGAGGTCCGCGCAAGCTCCGGCGGCGTCTGCCGGCGACGCCGGAGCTAAGTGCGCGGAATCCCTACTGAACGTCGCGTGCGAACAAGCCGTCGAACGTGAACTGGATGACCTTGCTCACGGCGTCAGCGGCGTTGAGGTTGTCGGTCAGCGAGAGCATATCCCGACCACCAGCCGTGGTGGTGCCGGCGAGGCCCGCGTTGCCGCCATCGGGCAGGCGGCTGATGTTGGCGACGCACAGCACATTCTGGCGAGGCGGAAGCAGGATCGCACGCGCGAGCCGGAGGATCGCGGTGTGGTCCGGCGAGCCGTTCTGCCAGTGGATGAGATCCGAAGTACCGCCCATGTCGCCGGACAGGCCGCCGCCATCGGGGAAATACTTCGTCGCCATGTTGGTGATGGAGAACTTCTCGCCGGTCCCGAAGGACCAGTGCAGCTGCTCCATGACCTGCCAGTGCAGGCGGTACACGTCCTGGATTCGACCGATGCCGTTGAGGCCGGCAGCAGCGTTGGCGAAGAACGCCGCGGCGCCCGCCTGGCTGAGATCGCCGTTGCGGTTGCCCTGCGCAGCAGCAGCCGTTCCGAAGATGGCAGCAGCAGCCCGCACCATCGGGTTGCGGAACCACGTGAAGACGCGCAGCGCGAGCGTCACGTGGCTCTGGTCCGACGGCAAGGTGGAGCCGTTGCTCAAATTCGTGAGCGCCTCGATGGAGTCGTTGCGCGCACGATTCGTGAACAGCTGCTCACGGTCGTTGATCGGGGTGATGTTCCCGCCCAGGCCGGAGGTCCGGATCAGGGTGTCAAAGAACGGCTGATGAATGCGCTCTCGAACGTTGGTGAGCTTTGCCATGATGATGTTCCTCTGAAAACTGACGTTGGCTTTGCCGTAGTTGGCCTGGGGCCGGGTTTCCCGCTTTGCGGGCGTTGTTGCTCTCGAAATCCTCGGGCTTTTGCCTTGCTGGGTCGGCTCCCGTGTCCCTTGGACTCCTTGCACCCCGAAAGGCCAGGGAAGCGGTTTGCCGCAACCTCCTGGCCTGTTCGGGTGGGCACCTCTGGTGACGCGCCCTCTGTGTTCGTGATCAGCCGCCGCTCAGGATGCCGTTGCCTCCTGGCCCAGCGAGCACGCCCGCCGGGATGTCGCTGGTCTGCCGATCGGCAGTGACGCCCAGCGTACCAGCCCACAGCGGCCCATTCGGAATCCACTGCGAGGAGGTCGGCACGCGCTGCTCGGCGTAGCCGCCGTTCTGGCGCTCAGCCGTGATGTACTCCCCGATCCCGCCGGGCATCCCCGCCGCCGCCTGAGCGAACGCCGCCTGACCGACGCCACGCAGGCCAGCAGCGGCCTCCGCGAGGTCGAGCACGCGATCCAGGTTGGTGTCGGGACGGATGCCGTCGTCGATGGGCTGCTGACCGAGGCCGGCCGAAGCCTGCATCGCCAACTGACCCGCCGACTCGTAGGCGCCGACGCCCTGGAGGTTCTGCGGAGCAAAATACTCACCGACCGCGTTGGGGGTGAAGTATTCGCCCATCGAGTTGGGGTTGTGCGTGCCTGCCGCCGCCTGCTGGAAGGCGCCGACTGGGCTGTAGCGCGGCATGATGCTCTTGACGGCACCCATCCCACGCATCGCGCGCCGCCGTCCAAGACGGCCAACGCCACGGCCACGCAGGCTGTACGCCATCGAGTTGGTGTAGCCGCCGAGCGCCGCTGCGATCTTCGGAGCACCAGCCTCCTTCGCCACGGCCACCACGACCTGCCCGATCACCGAGGCGATCATGCCTGCCGCAACCGCCGGACCAGCTTCGCCGCCGACGTAGACCGCACCGAAGCTGCCGAGCAGGGCTACGCCAGCGCCAACCAGCGGCTTCGTCATGTTGCCGCCGTTGCCGTTGCCGTTGCCGTTGGCCTGACCGAAGCCACGCATCCCGCGAAGGCCGGAGGCCCCGTTGGTCGTCTCCTCGGGAGTGGCATCCGCGCCGCCGTTCTTGTCGCCCGTGAGCAACATACAGACGCCAGCGGTGAGGCCGCGGTGCAGCAGGAAGCCGACGCCGACCAGGGCTGCCGTGGTGAGCAGCGACTGGAACATGGCGGCGTTCTTGCGATGGCCCTTCTTGCCGTAGCGCCGCTTGCGCGTGCGCCATGCCTTCTTGGCTGCCAGCGACCGCTTGCGCGACGACGACTTCTTGGCGACCCGCTTCTTGCCCTTGGCCTTGCGCTTCGGGCTCTTGCGCTTGGGAGCGCCGCCTGCGCGCCGCTTGCGCGTGCGAGCAGCCTTCTTGCCAGCGGCCACGCGCTTCGGGCTCTTGCGCTTGGCGGTAGCCTTGCGCTTCTTACCCTTGCGGCTGACCTTCTTCTTGCCCTTGCGGCTGACCTTGCGCTTGCCGGCCGTGCTCTTGCGAACGACGATCTTGCCGCTCTTGAGCATCTTCTTGCCCTTGCGCTTCTCCGCTTCGGTGAACGGATACTTGCGCAGAGCCGAACGGGCTGCCTTGGCCTTGCTCATGCCCTTGCGGACGAGCCGACCCTTCTCTGCGGCTCGACGCCGCGCTCTGGACGCATTGGGCACGAACGCACCTCCCTGTCTGATGACTCGCTTCGCGGCACGAGCGCGAGCCTTCCGCACCTTTGCGGGAAGCTCCTTCGTGCCCTTCACCTTCTTGCCGACGATGGCGCTCGTCGGGATGCGGCGCAGCTTGCCGCCCTTGGTCCGGTACATATAGCTGTACTCGGTGCGGCCCGTTCGCGGGTTGACGATGCGAGCACGCTTGTACTTGCCGAACTTGTACCGCACGCGCTTGGTCGTCTGGACCTTCTTGTACTGGCTCGGAGCCTTGCGCTTCTTCGCCGCCTTCTTCCGCTTGGGAGCCTTCTTCGCCACAGTCTTTCCCTTCGTCTTGGCCCGCGTGCGAGCAGCCTTCCTTCCGGCGGCCACGCGCTTCGGGTCCTTCGTCTTTGCCGCCGCTGCCTTGCGCTTCTTCGCCGACGCAGCCTTCTGCTTCGGCGTGCGCAGCGGGAGCCGCCGGTTCGGCTTCATCGAGGACGTCTTCTTGCGGCTCTTGTTGGCCTTCGCCGTCTTGCGCTTCTTGTTGGCGGTCATCCCCTGGAAGGACGAACCAGACTTGCGCTCAGTGGCGGTCCACGGAACCTTGCGGAGCGCCGAGCGCGCCGCCTTGTTGGGCGAATGCCCGCGCTTGCGCGCTTCGTTGTACGCAGCAAGCCGCTTCCCGCGCCGCTTGGCGGCAGGGGCGGCGTTGGAAACGAACGATGCTCGTCGGCCACGCTTCTGCACTGTATTTCCTCCCAGCAGCTTGCGCGCTGCGTTGATCCTCTGGGTCTTGCTCTTGCCCTTGGCGGCCTTGCGTGCGGAGTACGCACCTCGGCCGTTCACCTGAGCGAGCGTCGTGACGCCCATCGGGTTGCGCTTGTACTTCTTCGTCCGGTCATAGGACCGAACGTCCTGTGACCTGATCTGAAATGCCCGTCCGTAGTCTGCCCGACTCATGCGTACACACCGCTGCATCCATGCAGGGCGAGTTCAGCAGTCGGACGCTACGTGAACCGCGTGCAGGTAACGATTGGAAGGGTACATACCCCTCTAACGGCGGTCAAGTATGTTCTGCTGGGTCGCCGTCAGGGGCTATTTTCTGCTGGAATATGCCAGATACCCGCCAACCCCGATGACCCCGATTGCCACGACCGCCAACGCCACCTTGGCAACCCCGCCACGACGCTCTCGCTGCTCAAGAGCCGCAGCCCTTTGCAGGGCCCCGTCGATGTTGCCGGAGGTCATGATCTTCGCAGCCTCATCAGGCGAGTAGCCGGCATCGAGCAGCTTCTCCATCTGGCACTCGCGCAGCACGGGCATGAAGACCTTGCTCCCCTGAGACAGGAGCGCGCCGGCCTCCTCCTTGCTCATGCCGCAGTGCCGCTTCAGAGCAACAGCAGAAGCGTGCATGAACTCGCCGTAGGATTGCTGTATGGATCTTGCCCCCGATGCCGCTGCGGCCACGTCCTGCTGGTACTGCTCGCTACGGTAGTAAGCTCGGGCTAGCTCCCGGCTTCGCTGATCCTTCAGGTTGATCATCGTCGCGATCACAACCTCGGTCGCGTCAACGATCTGGTCGGCAAGCAACTCCATTCTCGATGCCCGAGTGCGCCTAGTTGACGTCTTGTCGTGGTACGCTGCGTCTGGCTCGATGTCGCCGTCGTTGACGCAGTTGCCGTAGTGACCGTCCCCCTTCAGCATCCACCACTTTTCCATCATGGCGTAGTGGGGAGCATTCGTGTAGTCGGCCGGAAACGGTTGGTATGCCTGCGCCGTCATCAGGATCATCGACGCATCGTTGCAGATCCGACCAGGGATGCCGCATGGAGCATTGTAGTCCTTGGTCGTGTAGGGACCCCAGATGCGATCCGTCAGATTGCTGCCGCGAGCCTTCATCGCCTCCACGATCAAGCACGCCGCCTGCTCATCGGTCAGTTGCCCACCAGCGTACTTGTAGGCTTCCTTGACCGCTTGAATCGAGCGAGCAAAGGCTAGGTTCGCTCCGTACCATGCGGCTCGCAAGGCCGTCCCTGCTTCATGGCGCGCTCCAGCCGCAGCAGTGAACACGCCGGCAATCGCACCAACAACTGCCCCCATCGCGCCGCATAGCGGAGCAACGGCAGCACCGACGCCGCTGGCGCTGCATCCGGCGTACATGGTGGACGCCATCGTGAGCGACGCTTGACCGGCTTCACGAACGACGCGGTTCTTGCTCTTGGACATTCCAGCAGCCAAAGCACCAGCCATGCAGGATTCATCCATCGCATAGCCGCACTTGGCCCACGCATCCACGGCTGCTCCACCAGGCGTGCTGGTGTCAAGTTGGGCGCTGGCATTCGTGGCTAGGGTGCGACTGATGTCAGCAGCCGTGATGTTGCTGAACTCCACGACCCCGCTGGCCGAGAAGGAATCTTCTGCTGCCTGACCCAATCCGTAGAACATATCTTACCCCACAATCCCGTCGCGCTTGATCTTGAGTCGGTTGCCCGTGATGATCATGTGAACGCCACCGCGCTCGGTGTAGACGAACAGGAACGGCTCCTTCGTCTTGGGATGCACGGCGCCCCCTAGCATCCCGCGATCCATGCGGACCTCGTAGATGTTCTCGTTCTTCGGCAGGTACAGCTCACCGTCCTCACGCTCAGTGAACAAGTGCAGCTGCACGCCCAACAACGGTGCCAGGATGGTGAAGTGCTTCGGCATGGGCGGCTCGAACTTCACCCAAGGCCCAGCGACGGGAATGCGCTTGCGCGGGTTGTTCCAGTCGCGCAGAAAGTCATCTCGGCAGTAGGTGATGCGCGGGGACTCAGCGACGTGCTTGTAGTCCTCGTACTGCTCCAGATCCTTCTGCCACTTGTTCGACCGGTACATTTCGGCCTGACCGACGCCGACCTCCTGCATCTCGGTTGGCCACGACCACTTCATCTCGATCTCGCGCGTCGGGTTGCGCGCCATGAACTTGCGGTACATACGCACCGCGTCGTCCTTGGTGTCCACGACACGGCGGTTCACGATGCCCTCCGCGAGCGCAGAAGCTCAGTCGCCCCCCAGGCTAGGCCGACGAACCCGGCGCCGACGATGACGTAGAACATCGCGTCGCTGCCCAGGCCGAAGGCCAGACGCGAAGTGTCCATGGGAGCAACGATGCCGACCGCCTGCGGACCTCGACCTACGCGCCGCGCCATGCCAGGAATCCGATGTCCCACCTCGACGGATGGCACTCCCAACTGGGTTGGAGACGGCATCACCGGGTTGGGCAGGTCGTTGCCTAGCGCCGCAAAGCCCGGGGCCTCGAAGTAGTCGTAGCCCGATCCGTCAGGTCGCCACCGCGAATACAAGAGCATCAGTCACCGACTCGCCTCTCTGCCCATGCTTCGAGCACGTTGGGCAATACCAGTGACCCAACGTAGACCAGGATGCCGACGCCAGCAAATGCCGCGACGATGTTCAGTTGCGTGTAGAACGGGTCGTCTGGCTTGACGTTCTCCAGGTTCTTCTGCGCGTTGCGACAGGCGCGCTGCTTGGCGCGGTTGGTGGGGTCCTTGATCGCCTCAGCGCAAATCTCGTCAGCCAGGTTCATCTGCTTGAGAACCACGGCGCTCGACTCGATGAGGTAGGCCACCATGTAGATCAGAACCGCTGCACCAAGGATGACGAGCACAATGCCGGTTGGCGTGATGATCGGATCGGCACCGAGTCCCTGAATGGAGGACTGCTTTGTGCCCTTCCGTAGCTGATTCAAGGCACCGTAGTCCCACAACACTCGCAGTGCCTGGCACATCGCATGAACGTAGTCGGCGTTCTTGACGATCAACGCCGGATCGGCGCCACCGTACTGCCAAATCAGGTTCATGTGTGCCTCGTAGCTGCGCATCGCCAGCGAGAACATCTGCGACACGAACGCGCGCCACGTCTCCAACTCGATCGCTGGCGCCTCGTTGCCCAGCAACTTGGAGCGCCCGGCATTGATGGCGCCCATGACAGCCGAGTCCTTCGTCAGAATGCCCTCGCGCACTCCATACCAGGCCGTTAGCGCCTCCTCGTTGCCAGGCTGATCGTAGACGTCCCACGTCCAGTCGATCTCGTCAGCGAACGCCATGATCTCGCGCATCGCCTGGCGCAGCGGAACGATGTACTGAAGCTCGGTGTAGACGTCCGCGTAAGGATCGTTGGTGATCTGCCCCCAGCGAATCCCCCAGACGTACTGCTTGGCCCGCTGGGCCATGTCAGTGACGAAGCCCATCAGATGAGGCCCCTCTTTCCGCTAGCGGTGCGGTCGCGCCAGATCACGACGCCAACGAGTGCCACGATGGCAAACCCCAGAATGTACGCTCCGGAGTTCTCCGGCAGTCCAAGGCCCTTCTGCGGAGGACTGCTCGGGCAGTCGCAGTTGAGCTTGGCGCGCAGATCCGTCTCCTTGTTCTGGCAGACCTCCATCGACGTGTAGCCTGCGCTGTTGGTCGCCTGGCAGTGGTCACGCGCTGCCTCCCACTGCTTCGCGTGGCAGTCCTTGAACCCCTTGTGGTCCCAACACCACCAGCTGATGGTGCTCTTGGTTGGATCGAGTTCCGCCTGCCCCAGTCCTGAGATCCCGTAGTACATATCAGCCCTTCTTCCGATGGACGTAGTAGCCGACGGCGAGCATCCCGCCTCCCATCAGCAGCCAGATCCACTGCGGAACCTGATTGCTCAGGGTCGCCAGATCGCGCCATAGGGTCGTCGGTTGCGGTCCATCGCCAGACAGAAACTCAGCCTGGCGGCGCGGCAACTCACTGAGCGGATCGTAGTACCCGAGGTTGATCAGGGTCGCTGGGTCAGGAGTGCCCGTGACGTGCATCTGAAGCTCGCCCTGATTGCGTCCCTGGTATGTGCTCATGGCAGCAAGAGTCTCCTGGTCCCACTCGCTCGTCTGCCGTACTCCCAGTGCAGCTTGCAGATCCTCGATGCCGCCCAGTCCGCTCAGTCCCAGCATCACATACTCCGGTAGTAGTAGGCGCCACCGATCAGGAGCACTGCCGCCACGACGGCGCCACCGATCACCACGGTGTTCGTGCTGAGGCTGCGCCGAGGGCGTCGATCAGGAAGGTCAACAGGCGGCTTGGTGATGGGAGGAGAATCGACCTTGCACCGGTAGTTGAACGCCGAGCAGGAGTCCAAGGCGGCTCCCATCTCGTCGGTCCACTTCATGCCCTCCTGGTAGACCTTGACGAGGGCCCCGCAGGTCTGGGGACCGAGATCCCCATCAACAGTGAGCGGCGCACACCCCATCTTGGAAAGCTCGGAGTTGGCTGCACTCTGGACGCGCGTGACGTCGAACGCTGGTGCAGTTTCAGCGACTACCTCCGTAGCTCCTCCCCTGATGGAGATTTCGCCCATGTCGCGAAGTGCCGGCGGCACGTAGAGGGTGTGCATCCAACCCTCGTCGGCATCCCAATCGTTGACGGCCATCTCGTCCGTGTACCCACGCCGCGTCCAGTAGATCGTGTTGGCCCCAGTCCAGAACCAATGGTTGCCTCGCTTCTCTGGGCACCCCCACTTGTCCACGTTCCGTTCGAACTGCGCCATCAACTCGACGTCGCCAGGCATCGCAGCGCCGCCGCGATTCATGCGCCCATGCGCGCTCGTCAGCTGCATACAGCCAGCCTCGTCAGAAACGAGACCTACCGGTTGCTCCACGCCGCTGCCGTAGCCGGTGCCAAGCGCGTTGCCGCCGAGCGATCCACCGCCGAGGCCATGAATGGCTGGCCGTTGCCGGTCGTACATGGCGTTCAGATCGGAGTAGTCCATGTAGAGGTGCTTGGCAGCGCCAAGACCCTGCAACGGATGCGCGCTACGATACTGATCGTAGGGCGCGTTCAGATCGCTCGTGTCGATGTAGCGGTGCGGCATCTTGATCCCCTAGAAACTCTCGGCAGTGGTGCCACCTCCACCGAGGTAGTGGTAGGCAACGACGCCTCCGACCCCCAGCGCGATGATGCCAGCCACCCACAGCGACGCGGATTGGAAGCCCTTCGGCTTGCGGGTGGTAGGCAACGGCGGTGGAGTAGTAGTCGGAGGGGCGATCTGTGGAGCAACTGGCTGCGGAGGTACGTCGTGGCCCCCGGCGCAGTCCTCGTTCTGCCACGACGATCCGAAGCCAATGGCGTCACATACGTCCGGCCACTGCCCGAACAGCACCTTGCTCGCAGTGCAGGTCTGGGGACCGATCTTGCCGTCCACGTCCACCGGGCAGTACGGGAACGACGGGTCCTGAGCCCGCGAGGCATGGATGTGGGCGTTGATGCGACTCTGGAGGTTCGCGGTGTCAGCTGAGTAGCCACCACCGTAGACGGCCGTGGATGCCTCCAGTTCGTCGCACATACCACCGCACTCAGCCTGCGCTGCGCGAATCAACTCCGGGTTGTTGAGGTTGGTTCCGAAGCGCTGCTGGAGCCCGACGATGCACGCCTTGAAGGTCGTGTTCTCCGGGAGCCCGCTTGCTCCTCCCCAGCAGTACCAGGGGATGGCGCCCCAGGTCCCTCCGGCCAGCGGATGGCGCATGGGTGCAGGACCCAGTTGAGGCATCGCATTGGACTCGATGGCGCCGAACGCGACGTTCTGGTTGAAGACTCCCCCGCCGTAGCCGTCGGGACTGAACACTCCACCTCGGGTATTGACCTGCATCATCCGATTGCCCTTCCAGTAGCGCGACCTACCGCGCCGAAAATGAACGCACCCGCCAGCCCACCACCAAGCTGATAGCCCCAGTGATCTCCGACGTGCTGCTTCGCGAGAGCAACGCCCACGAAGATCCCAACAATGGCTGCACCAAGCGCAAGAGCATCAGCGACCTGATTGTCGCCGGGCGCAGCACCGAGTCCATTCATCGGCCGCGCATTCCACGGCTTGCCGAACATCGGCCGCGTATAGACCGGGCCATGGTAGCGGGTGCCCTCGGTCGGCCAAGGACCCCCGCCCCACGCATGGACGCGCGGCACAAATGGATTGGGAACCCCTTCGGGGTACTTGCTCGGGTCGTAGATGGAGCCAATGCCACTCATGCCGTAGTACATGATGATCTTACCGCTTGTTGGTGAGCGCCATGACGCCGTAGCCCCAATGGGCAAACGGCCCCAGCAGCGACATGAAGGCGCCACCGACGCCCCAGTTGCGACCAGGCGGACTCAGATCCTTGCCGATGTGGTAGCCCATGTAGATCCAGCCAGCGAGCACGCCGATGCTGATCGCTGCGCCGACGAGACCGAGGCCCACGAGGCCACTGCCGCCGCGGGAAGCCTGGTCCATGGATTCCGGGTCAACCACTTCCTGACCCAGGCCACAGATCCCCATCGGGCACGGAGTGCCGACGTTGCCGATGCCGGTGATGCCGGCGGCAGCCTGCGTGAACTTGCCGAGGCCGTTCGGGACGAAGTATTCGCCCATGCCACGGTTGGGGGTGAAGTATTCGCCCAGGCCGTTCGCCCCGTTGGGGACGAAGTATTCGCCCAGGCCATTGAACGCCTGCGACGGCGCATACTGCGGCAAAATGCTCTGGCTCCGGTACATCCTACTCACTTCCTTCCTTGTAGCGTCGCGACGAAGATGCCCACGGCCAGGCCGACAATGCCGGCCGCGATGTAGATCCCCTTCTCGCCCAGTCCAGTTGATGCCTCGTCCTGGCCGAGGCCGCTGATCGGCCACCCCGCATCGAGCGGCTGATTCATGGTGTTCTGGAATGGCGCCTCCTGCGGCTCCCACGGACTCACGCCCGGCGGAAGCTCCCACAGCAGCCGCTCGTCGAAGGCACGCTTCTGCGCCTGATCGATCGCGACGGCTCCACCAGGAACGTACATGACCTGCCGTCCCGTCGTCGCGTCAGTGACCTCGCTCGGCGCGTAGAACACGTCCCGATCGATGTAGCCGGGCAGCGACAGGTGATCTTGGAACACCCCCTGGTCGGGATGCACGTTGCCGTGACTGCCGTTCGGATCGAACACGCCGTTGCCCACGACGTCATCCGAATCTTGGAGCAGATCGAGTTCGTTCGGGTAGTCCTTGATGCCTTCGGAGTTCACGCTGTCGATGTTCCAGTCCATGCTTCCCAATCCTGCGAGGTTTCGGCCCCAGGTGCCGGCATACACGGAGTACGCGGGGTTGAATTGCGACGGGCGAAGATCCGGTGCCGCGTTGATCGGATCGCACGGCAGATTCCCCCAGAACCGCTCGTTGCGGTACACGGGGTAGGGGGGCCGGAGTCTGCTGAATCTCGATGCCATCTTGCGCCTCTCACTTCACGGTGCGGTAGACGAGGTAGCCGCCCCCAAGCAGGAGCAGCGCAAGGATGCCGTACATGGCGAAGCTCGACGCCTTGCCGTCTTCCGTCTCCTCCACGACGTCAGTCGTCGTGGTGGTCGTGTCCTCGGGACCTGGCTCCACGACCACCGTCGTCGTGGTAGACTCGGGCGGCTGGGGGCGCCGTCCCGGATCGGGGGGCATCGGTCCGATGCTCGTCATCGACGCAGGCGCGGGCGGGTAGGAGCACGACGTCGGGGGACTCGGAGCGCGACCTGGGGGACCAAGATTTTGGCAGTCAGGAAGCGCCGCCGGACACGTCGGCACCTTCGCCATGATGCACCACGGGTTCTGGCTTCCCGTCTTGGTTTGCACCAGATTGAACAGACTCGTCTGCTCGGCGGTCGTTGCGCCCACGTTGCGAATGCTGTCCGTTGCGAGGGCACCCAAGCCGTCAATGCCACGCACGGCCTGATCACACTTGCGCTGCCACTCTTGCTTCTTCTCCCACGTCGCGCAGATCGGCTTCGAGAAGATGACTGGCTTGACGCCGTACTGATTCGACCACTGAGAAGTGCTCTGCATCAGGCTTTCGAGCATCTGCACGCGGACCTGGCACGCTTGCAGATCCGCTCGATACCGATCCAGGTATGCGTTGCGACTCGCCAGGGCTTCGGCGTACCTCTGTCGAGCCGCGTCGCACGCAGCCTTGGCCTCGGCATAGAGGCGCTCGTACTGGTCCCAGCGATTCTGAAGCAGATCGCGGGCATCGAACCAGCTTTCGCGAGCAGCTACTGCTGCTTCCCATGCCTGTAGATCCTCTTGGTATCCGCTCATTCCGTAGAACATACCGTCATCCCTTCACGGCTAGGTAGATGAGCCCGGCGAGGACCACTCCCCCTACCCCAACGCCAACCCATAGCCACGTGTTGGTGGGTACAGGTTCACCAGCGCTGATCTTCTTGGCGAGCGCGATGGCATCGGCACTCGACATCGCATTGATCTCGTCAGACGAGTAGCCAGCCTCCCAGAGCGTGGTTCGCGCAGCACTGTACTCAGACGGCGTGGTGCGTCCCGTTGTCCTCAGTTGCCCGGCTCCGCTCGCGTAGTACATACTCACCGCTCCTCCACCGGGCCGTGCGACGGCAACTCATCCAGCGACCAGATTTGGTAGGTGCTCACCCGATTGAGCATCTTGCGCTCGTCAGTACCAGCAACCGGATCACATACCACCCACGTGTTCGTGCGCGGCTCCATCACTCTCACGAACACGTGCGAGTACGTCCCTGACTCGCCGAACCCGACCGCCACGAACTGGCAGTGGCGGCCAACCTGAAGGCAACCGGTGGCGATGAAGCACGCGATCTCGTCGCAGTCCGCGATGGCGACGCCGCGCTGGTAGAACTCCTCGGTGAGTCGCTGCGGGTCCTTGATCAACTCGACGTGCAGCGGATCGTTCGTGTACCGCAGGTACGTCGCCGCCCAGTTGCGGATGGCAACGATCTCGCCAGCGTAGTCCTTGGGGTAGACGTCCTTGACGATCTCATCCACGAGGTTGCGGACGACCATCGACTTCTCGCCACGCAGACCCTGCGCAGCCTCGACCATCGCTCGCAGCGTGTCAGGAGCGCCCGTGAAGCCAGATAGCTGACTGCTCCTGCCTGCTAGCTCGGGGATGCTGCCGATGTTGGAGAGCCCGTACATACACCTGTCCCATGCCAGGCGTCGGACTCACCTTGCGCCCAAAGCGTACCGGGTCACAGCCCGGTACTCAAGAGATCAGGACGGCGACTCAGTTTCGGCTGGTTGGCCTGCCTCCGTGTTCGCAGAAACACCGGCCACTTCCAGGATCGCGGGCCACATCTTGTCGAGCCATTTCCCACCATCACGACGTAGGATTGGGCTCCCAGTAGCCTGCGGGATGCTGCGCACGTACTCGACGGCATCCTGCGGCTTGTACCGCTGCGCCAGCTGCACCGACTGCTCAGGGAACTGCTGATGGAACCGCTTGGCGAACTCCTTCGGCGGGAACCCCATGTTGATCGCCCCTTCCACGTTCTGGAGGAACGACAGGATTGCCTGGTCGTCGAAGATTTCGTGGAACTTGCTCGGCGGTAGCTTGATCTGCGGGGGCGGTTGGGGCGCTGCTTCAGGCTGTTCCGGAGCCGGGGGGGCGGCCGGCGCGGGCTGCTCAGGCTGCGGTTGTGAGGCAGCCGGCGGGGGCTGCTCCCCCGGCTGCTGCATTCCCATTGGCGCCTCATTCGGTCCAGGTGGACCAGGCGTCTTCGCCACAGGCGATCCCTGACTAGCCCAGGTTTCAGCCCGGCGACGCCGCTGAGGAGCGGCCTGGGCTGCGGCCTGGGCTGCGGCCTGGGGATGCCCCGGCGGCAACTGATGCGGGGCTCGACCTGGAACCTGGGGTCGCCCTTGTGGACGCCCTCCTGACGTGATGGCACTGAAGGCACCCATCAGCGCTCCCGGATCTGTGTTTGCCAAGAACTGGCCAACGCCACCACCAGCTGCCTGCGCAAAGCGCTCCCACACGCTGGTCGGAGCCTCGGGGTCCTTCTCGACGAAGCCGAATGCCTTCAACTCGGCCTTGCGAGACTCAACGATCTTGATCGGATCGCTTTCCTCACGGACGCGCTGCGCTTCAGCCTTGGCTTCCTCCATCCGATCCTTCACCGAGGCAAGCTCGAACTCCAGCTTGTTCCTCTCGCTGGTGAACTTGACGTCGAGGTTGTCCTTGATGGTTCGCATCTCGCGCTCGTGGGCCTTCTCGGCATCCTCGTAGCGACGTTGCGCTGCCTTCTCGACCTCATTCACTCGGCGCTCAGCGTTGTCGCGCTCCTCGCGACGCACGCGATCCACCTCCTCCTTGAGAACCTTCTCACGCTCAGCCGCGGCCCTCCGATCTTCCTCGGCCACTCGCTTGTAGTGATCTTCGAGATCCCGGAACCGATCGCGCTCGCGCTTCAGTTCCTCGGAATGTGCCTCGCGCAACAGGCGCATCTGCTCCTCGTGCGAGCGCTGAGCACTCTCCAGCTGCTGCCGGTAGTATTCGGACTGTCGCTGGTTCGCGGCATCACCATACTTCAGAAACTCGATCGATTCGCCCTGCCGCGCCAGGCCGTGTTCCTGCATCTGGCGCTTCATTTCTCGAAGCTCCTGATCGATCTCCTTGCGCTCGGAACGCTCTACCTCCAGCTGATCCCGCAGAATCTGCTCGCGGCGCTCAGCATCCTTGCTGATGGCTTCGACCTGGGTCTTCGTCATGTCGGTAGCGAACCCCAGAAGCTTTGTCGGATCTGATCCGTTGTTCTGTTGTCCGCGCCGTGCCTCTCGCAACTCGTCTTGCTGGTGCTTGAACATCGTCTCGTAGAAGCGCAGTGAGCTTGCATGAATGTTGGCGTCCGCGCTGGTCATCGGTGCGCGGGGAAACACGGTGGCAAATGGATTGGATGGGTCCTGCGGATGCATATTCTGCTCCTGCTGCGGCGGCCGGTTGAAAGCCGGCATCACATGGAGGTTGGGTGGAGCGTGCGGCACGACGACGTGAATGGGCGCCGTCAGCCGCTTGATGATGACGTCGCCGTTGGCGTCGCGACGATGGCGCGGGTTGGGACCGTAGAGCGTCAAGTGGTACTCGCGCCCACCAAACCACTTCTGAAACTGCTCCTCGGTCATCGGCCGACGCACCTCAGCCAAGAAACCGGCGCAGTTCACCTCCTGGAACTTCTTGGGGTGGATGCGCTCGACGCGGATGTAGTAGTCATCGCCACCGGGACGCCCAATGGGCCACCTGGCATAGAGATCGGCCAGCGTCAGCGGCGGCTGATCCCCCACTAGGTCTGGAGGGCGATCCTCCTCGACGATGGGCCCGATGGTGATCCCCGATCGACGATGGGGGTCCATGTCGTTCGCTGGAACCTCCATCCCCTCGGAATATACCGAAGCCTCGTCTTCCTCGTCAGGATCGTCATCTGGGTCCACAGTCGGCTGCGGCTCCTCAGCTTCCTCCTCCGGCGGCTTGCGCTTGCGAGGCTTGCGCTTGCGAGGTTCCTCCACCGGCATTTTCCCCTCGGCTCGATTCTGCTCCTCTGCTGCGCTCCGCTTCTCTGGAGTCCACTCGATGAACTCCTCGGGGTCGAGTCCGAACTTGCGCGCCCGCTTCTTGAGCGCGCGGTGCGCGTTCATTTTGATGATCCGTCGCTCGCGGTCGGTGGATGCGACGTACAGGTCTACGTCCACCTCCATGTGCGCCGCTTCGTTGCGGAGGCGTTGGTTCGTCTCCGCGCGGATCTTCTCAGTTGGGCGCTCCAGTTCCATCGATCGCTGCCTTGGCTTCCTCCTCGATCAGCTGCGGAAGCTCATCATCACTCAGATCGACAAGCAGCTTCATCGAGTCCTCGTTCATCTCGATGATCTTGTCGATGGTCTCGCGCTGGTCCGTCGTCGCCTGGCTCTTGACGTCGTTCCATAGCTTGTTGTTCGCGACGAGCGTCCGGTACAGGGACTTTGCATCGTCGATCGATAGCCCTTCGTTCTCGTCAGCTTGCTGATCGATCTGGGCTTCCATCACCTCCAGGTGAGAGCCCACGGCAGCGATGACCTCGCCCATGAACTCCATGACCTGTCCAGCGACCTGACGGAGAACCTCGGCGCCCACGCGCTCACCGCTCTCCTGCATCTTCATGGCAACGCCCTTCAGGTCGGCGCCAATCTCCTCGCACTGCGCGTACAGCGCACGGAACTCCTCGGCGGGTCCCATGAAATCCTCATCGGACTCGATCTCCTCGCCCTCGGTGTCCAGAACGTCATCGTCAGCCAAAGATTCCTCCCGGACCCTCATCAGAGCCCTGCTTCTCGTCGTCGGGACCCTCATCAGAGCCCTGCTTCTCGTCGTCGGACTTCACGCCCTTGAACAGCGGTAGATACCTGTCCGGACCCTCATCAGAGCCCTGCTTCTCGTCGTCGGACTTCACGCCCTTGAACAGCGGTAGATACCTGCGAGACGATCCCTGGCGCATCTTCAGCGCATCGAACTTGTCGATGTGCTCCAGCGTAGCTGCGTCCATGGGGGACCTCATGTCACACGAGTACATACCCATGTCGGACACGTCCATGAAGGTTCCTTCGGTCGTGCGCCGCGCAGCGCAGAGACGGAATGCCTTCTTGTGCTTCGGGTTCAGGTAGTACGGCGCCAGCTGCCGGACGTAGTGCTCGCAGGGGGGTCGGATGGGTTCGACGCTGATGAAATCTCCCCATCCCTCCAAGTTGGGATTCTTCCCTTCTTCTACCTTCATGTCCCCGACATTTGCGATGAAGGCGCCACTCGGAGTGCGCTCCACCTTGTCTGGGGAAACACGAGCCAGAATGTACCCGTAGTTGTCGCGGTACACGAACTCCGTGAACACGCCCATGCAGATCAACGTGTCGGGACCGAAGGGCGGGATGTCCGAGCGATCGTCATCGTAGGGGGCGCTGACGGACGGCATCCCATCGGCTTGCATCACCTTCGGGACGACGCTCAGTTCCACCTCGTCGTGGAACTCCTCGAACGGGTTCCACGTCGCCTCCTCCTCGTGACTGTCCTCGTTCGGGGTAACGACACACTCGTCGTGCGCGGCCCCCTTGGTGCCGTCGTCGCTGGACATACTCAGGCCAGAGTACGCCGCTGGTTCACGCCGTCAAGCGCCGTGATCCCTCATAACGCCTTTGGCCCGTTCCTGTTCCTCACGAACGATGGCCTCCTGGTTCTCCTTGGCCTTTTCCTCGCTCATGTGTTCCTCGCGGTATGTGTCAATGACGCCCTGGAGCCGCTTCGGGATCGTGTACGGAGGCTTGCCTTGTGCCTTCGCGAGCCGGTTGTAGGCGTTCACGAGGTTGCCCAATTCTCGGAAAAGCCACGCCTGAGCGTTCCCAGCCTCGATCGATTGCTTCCGATAGAGCGTCCAGGTCGCCGCTGTCTCCCGAGTGGCGTCCTCGATGACCTTGAACTGTTGGTCGGCCCGTCGTTTCTCGCGGGCGGCCAACTCGATTGCCTTCGATTCTGACCGGCTGGCCGCATTCGACGCTTCCGCGTACTCATTGGCCCGTCGTTCGGCCAGAATTGTTCGACCACGAGCACTTATCCACAGGACCACCCAGGTTATCCACAGGGCGGCAAAGGTGCCAGCAAGAATGGTTGCGATCATGGTTCCTGTTCCTCGTGCTTGACCACGGCTACGCCACGCTGCTCGGGGGTGGTGCCATCGAGGCGTGTGGCCTCCTGGTGAAGCCGCTCCCAGAAATCCTCGGAACATCCTTCGCTAAAGCGGTTCTGGATGGCCGGAAGCAGCCGATTGTCGAAATCCTCGTCGGAGACTACCTGCTGGAGGCAGTAGATGGCAAAGAATGCCAAATCTCTCCATTTTTTTGGCACATACCCCAGCTCCTCGACCTCCTCTGGACCCGCATACTCGGTCCCAGACGGCTTGAAGTGCTGGGTGCGTGGATCTGCTCCCTCCGGACCCAACCGCGTGTATAGGAGCACGTACTGTTGGGGATCGCGGCGGGTAAAAACCATAGGCATTACGCGCCCTTGATTATCTCGCTGTGTCACGTGGAACGTCCTAGAAGCTGTACCCGAACCGCTTGATGAGCCGCTCGTTCTGCTTTGCCACGTAGTCCCGCAAATCGGCCGTGTAGTATTCCCGGTAGTGGGCGTGCAGGCTGTGCTGAACGCGATTTCCAATTAGAATACGCGACTTTACGGGACCAAAGTTAGGGCAATCGACTTCCCCCAGAATGCGGATGGCATCAGCCTTGAGGTTCTCGAAGCGCCCCACGTGCAGCTGGTTCTCCGGGACCCCATCGGTGAAGTGATCGAAGTAGTCCTGGTGGGATGCCATCTTACCCCTGACTACCTCCTCGAACGTACCCGTGGCCCACTCGTTCTGCCCTGGCAGGAACTGGTTCTCGAACGAGTAGAGGCTGACCGCCCACTCCCACGGGTTGCGGACGAAGATGATGACTGGCTTCGCTTTGTCCGCCGGGTCAGTCAGTTCTTTCCAAGCTTCGTGCTTCAAGGGGAACTTGCGGAACCTGACCCCGTTGTCCCGCAGCACATACCGCAAAAACGTGCCACCGGTCCGGAGGTTGTGCAGGAACACGAACTTATCGGTCACGATCATCGCTTCTTGCCCCCTAGTCGCCGCCGACCCCGCTCCCCGCTCCCTAGGCGCCCTCTCTCGCGCTCTCCGCGCAGCTGACGGTTCTCCTCCTCAGCCTCGGCCAGACGCCGCTCCATGCGCTCCAGAACCTCCAGTTGCTTGATTTGGACCTGGGCTGCGACCGCGGGAGCCGCCCGTTGCCTGGCCTCCGGATCGTAGGTGTCGGTGGACACGGCGCCCCCACCGAAGATGCCTCCAGCGGACATACCACCGAGCGACAGCACGCCGTCGGGGTCCTCCATCTCCTGCTGCCGCCAGCGCGCCTCAGCCTCGGCCGGAGTCTCGTCCCCATAGTCCACCGGGATGCGCGCTCGCGTTCCCTTTAGCCGGCTGTCCTGGGCACTTGCCGGAAACGGAATCATGCCCGTGCTCTCTGCCTCGCGAGTCACCGCCGATGATCCGCGGCGCACCATGGCGCTACTCTCACCCTGCTCAGCCTTTCGTCGTTCGATGAACTCGGCCACCCGCGCTTCGTACTCCTCACCAACGACACCCTCCGCGCGAAGCGCGTCCATGAACTCGGTCAGCGTCATTCGTCCTCTTTTCATTCGGGTCCTCCAGTCCGTGCAGGGTATCGCCGTTCAGCCCGAGCCGCCAGGACTGGTCACTCGTCCCGGAGGCAGCCGGGCCTGGTAGTCCACAATGCTGGGGAGTTGCCTGCGGTAGTCGTCGAGCACCTGAAGGATGTCGTCCTGAGACAGTCCGCGCTGGTCAGCCAGATGGATGCCGATGTTCACGAGCGACGAGAAGACTACGAGCCCACAGTATCTCTCACTCGCCTCATCGTCGGGTTCATCATCATCGATCCGCTGAAGGTGCGGGAACTCCTGAGTGCGCAGAAACGACAGGATGCGATGCTGGAGACTCTCCGAGAACTCCTTCTCGAATTGCTTGAAACCATCACTCATCGAGGCGCCTCCTCTGGCAGATGGCACATACCCCCTCGTCGAACACGTGCGTGACGTTCGTCGGGAGCCGATCGCTGCGGTGCAGCACCACTGCGCCGCAAAGCGACTTGTAGATGCGCTGCGTGGTGCCCTTGCGCGTCTGCTCGCCCGTCTTCTTGAAGCCGTGCAGTGCTGCTCCGTCGTGCGGGAGACGGAACCAGAAGATGCGCTCGCGCTTCGGTTCCTGCTTCACAGCCGGGTCTCCTGTTGTCGTGCCAGCTGATGTGACTCCTCGCGCAGCCTGTGGTGGGCGCTCAGTTCTCGGTAGAACCGCTTCATGTTGGGGCCGGTGCGCTTGTGGGGTAGATCGCCAAGCTCATCGAGCAGCGCCACAACGTGACTAGGCTCGATCTCCAGTACGTAGGTGCCGGTCTTGCTGCTGATCTTCATCAATACCCCCGGTATGCCTCGATCCACCTCTGCGCGTACTCCCAGATGTACTTGCATCCGTCCATGGCGGTTGGTCGATCCTTCATCTGAAGCAACGAGTGCTCCTCCAACGTGCGCAGTAGCTCCTCCAGAGCCCTCGACACGAACAGCAGCCTGTCACGATCGTCAGGGCCAGGATGGAACACCCACTTCACGCACGCGCGGTTGTTGCCCATGCGCCCGATGTTCTCGGGGACCCAGTAGCCGCTCTCGAATCCCTTGGGGATCGGTGGCGGGGCGAACTTGATCTCGCCAGTGCCAAGCGGGACGTCGGCAACGAACCACTTCACCAGTGGGCTCTGGTTGCCGGGAGGGTTGTCAGTGAGCTTGGTCACTTCCGCTGTCTCCCTCATTCCCAGCTCCAAGCCATGCTCACCAAGAACCGCCTGAATGTCTTCGATGGCACACTTGGGGAATTTCTTTTCGAGCAGTTGCTCCGGGGTGTTCAGGACGAGATCGGACACATACCGGATTTGGTGCAGGTCCATCAGCCTAGAGGAGCGAACGCTAAAGGGTAGCTTGCTCACCTCCGTCTCAGGTTTCATCAGAACGGAACCCCGTACCGGAAACCCATGTCGCTACTCTGCGCAGCAAAGCACTCCGGGCAGCACAGAACTTTTTCTGTCGCACCTTCTGGAAATATGTGCATCACGATCCTCCATCCCGGTGGGATGTGCTCGTCCGGCTTCCCTACCAGATTCTCCGTCTCCTTCTTGCAGAAGAAGCACCGACCCTTGAGCGACGTGAGTCTTGCCATCAGAGCTTCCCTTCCGCGTCACGAAAATCCGGCAACGGATCGCGCTCCAGCGGCGCGAACAGGTGCAGGCAGTTCGGATGGCGGTTGTAGTGCTCCGCTGCCGCCGGGAACACCTGAATGGCCTTGCGCTCGTTGCCGATGAAGATGAGCTTGATCTCGGATAGCTCCTCGTAGGTGGGCATCCGGTTCTTGTGGCTCACCGATACGTGCAACCAGATAGTGTCAACGGTCACATTCTCGATGACCGATCCAGCTTCGCGCTGGATCTCGACCTCGACGAGAACGAGTACCCCGCGCAGCCGCTTGTAGATGCGAACGTTCGCGTACTCCTGCTCCAGCTTCCACTCTGACGGAAGCACGCGCGGCTCGATCTCTGCCATCCAGTTCTCGATGACCTGAACCTGACCCTCGTTCAGCTGCTTTACGTTCAGCTTCATTCGACGACCTTCAGCTTGTACTTCACCTTGCCGTCCACCTTCTCGGGATCGGCTTCGTAGATGTCGCAGTCCCACGCGCTGTACTCGCGACATATCAACGGACGATGCTCGTAGATGCCGCACCCCTCCGGCGTGAGGTTCGGGCACATGAGTTGATCCTCGTCGCCGTAGTACGGAACGAGGTTGAACTCGCCAGCATATCCGGCGAATTGAACCTCGTC
>Ga0180438_10003736_pt1 | contig 22671 bp, 20 predicted proteins | sample SS_ome_12_FD_132455 | JGI IMG/M metagenome (GOLD analysis project Ga0180438, IMG submission 132455) | Hypersaline lake sediment archaeal communities from the Salton Sea, California, USA - SS_3_D_2 metaG | ecosystem: Environmental > Aquatic > Non-marine Saline and Alkaline > Hypersaline >...
CAAACAGCGGATGTGTGTTTCCGGGTCAAGGTGGAAAGATGATGGTGCCAGTTGCGTTCTGGCGTTGCGAACATTGAAACTGACCACAGGCCGCTGGCAACAGTTTTGGAACCATGTGATGAGACATGGATGTACACTATCTTAAGCGAGAACCCGAATGATTTCTCATAAATCGTTTACTTACAAGACGATGTGACAATGGAGCCAATCGGATTCGAACCGACGACCTCTTGCATGCCATGCAAGCGCTCTCCCAACTGAGCTATGGCCCCGCGTTTTTGTCATCTTATCAGAGAGGGCTGGTTCCTGCAACTACTTTTTTCTTCTCTTGCCCCGGCGACTGTTCGGCGGCTGAATGTCGGCAATTTTCATTTTCGGGCGAAGACGGTATAATACCCCTTACAAAATCTATCGGCCGGATTGTTTTCTGCGTTGAACGGAAAGTTCGAAAGGGCGATGAAATTGTTATTTTCACCGAGAACCCGACAGGCGGCAACGGGCTGGAATATTATGGGCCGGGGTATGTCCCAGGAGGTCTCTGCAAAATTCATGTAAAGCCGCACATTATTGGAGATTTGAACGGTCCCGAAGACTCTTTCAAAGCCGTTCACGGCGTGGTATCGGCGGGCTGGAAAAAGGCCGGTCGTTCTTTACGCCTCGAAGTATCGATACTCGTGAACTGTAAAGCGAAGCTGAGCGTACCGAACATGGGATTGAAGAACGGCATGATCACTGAACATAGCTGGATTATTTGGTGGTGCCACGCCAAGTACAATTAAGGCATCGCAGGGGTCATGGCCGGTTATGGCAGCGCCGATTACGTGACATTCGAAGTGGGGCGGGCTCGTATAACTTCGGTGTCGAACAGAAGCGATAGGAACGAGAAGTGTTTTAGTGCTGAAAGATTAGGCTGAGAGTTTTGGTTAAAAGACGAAGAGTATTTGTGACCGGATGCGTTCAGGGCGTGGGTTTTCGTCCTGCTGTTTATCGCCTGGCGAAAGCCTTGGCGCTAAGCGGTCTTGTGTTCAACGACACCAAAGGTGTAACAATCGAACTGCAGGGTGAGCACGACCGGATAGCGGCATTTCTCAAGCGCTTGCGGAGTGAGCCGGACAAGCCACCTTTGGCCGAGATTAAGACCTGCGAAGTCCAACATATCGCTGTCAGAAAAGATGAAAAGGACTTTGTAATCAAGAGCAGCGAGTCAGGAGGCGCTGCGCTGTCTCAGGTGACGGCTGATATCGCCACATGTCGTGATTGTCTTCGTGAAATGACCGACGAGGAAGATTTTCGTTACAGGTATCCATTTATCAACTGCACTAATTGCGGGCCGAGATATTCGATAGTCAGGAATATTCCTTACGACAGGCCGAACACGACAATGTCGGTTTTTCAAATGTGTGGCGGATGTAGTGCTCAATACGCCGACGTGGAGGACAGGCGTTTTCATGCTCAGCCTGTAGCCTGTGCCGCATGCGGGCCGAGAATATGGCTTGCCGAAAACAGCGGGAAAACGGTGGCTGGCCAAACCGATGAGGTGATCGCCAAGGTCGCGCGCATGCTGCTTGAGGGGAAGATTCTGGGGATAAAGGGATTGGGTGGGTTTCACCTGGCTGTTGATGCGCTTAATGACGAGGCTGTCAGAGAACTTCGGCGGCGCAAAAGGAGAGACCACAAGCCGTTTGCGATGATGGCCGCTTCGATTGACAAGATCACAGAATATGCCGTTGTAAGCGAAGCGGCTGAGAGGATGTTGACGAGTCCTCAAAGCCCGATTGTTCTTCTGCCGAAGCGTTCTGGCTGCGGAATAGCCGAATCGGTTGCCGAGGGTTTAAATACGTTCGGGTTTATGCTCTGCTACGCTCCGCTGCACCATCTTTTATTTGCAGAAGGTATCGAGGTTTTGGTGATGACCAGCGGTAATATCTCGGACGAACCTTTGATATGCAGGAATGAATTGGCGGTGGAGAGGCTCGGCCCCGTGGCGGATGCGTTCCTGATGCATGACAGGGAGATTTACCGGCAGGTTGATGATTCGATTGTGCATTTTGTTGGCGGCGAAGCTGCCCTTCTGCGGCGTGCGCGGGGATATGTCCCGACGCCGATACGAATGGAGCAGCCGTGCAGTCGTGATATATTCGCAGCCGGGGCGGACATGAAAAACACTTTTTGTTTCGTCAAGCAGAACCAGCTTATCTGCAGTGAGCATATCGGCGACCTGGAGGATGCAGAGGTTTACCATCATTACATTGATTCTATCGAGCATCTGCGAAGGCTTTTCGAGGTCGAGCCGAAGGTAGTAGTCTGCGACCTTCACCCGGGTTATCTGTCGACACAGTACGCCCTGTCGATGGCGGACGTCGAAGTCATGCAGTTGCAGCATCACTGGGTCCATATCGCGTCGGTTCTGGCTGAGCACGTTCTTGACGGGCCGGTGATCGGGCTTGCCTGTGACGGGACGGGCTACGGCAGTGACGGGGCGGTTTGGGGCTGTGAGTGCCTGATTGCTTCATTGGGTGATTTCAAGCGGTTCGGGCATTTGAGCTATTATACTCTGGCCGGCGCCGACAAGGCGGCGAAGGAGGCAATTCGGCCGGTCATCGGGCTGTTGAGGAAAGCTTATGGTGACGAATTTCGGCTTCGAGAATTCGACTGGCTGCTGGGAAGAATCGAGCCGGATGCAAGCAAGCGCGAAATAGTATCAGGACAGTTGGAAAAGGGCCTGAACACCGTTGAGACTTCGAGTCTTGGTCGGATTTTCGATGCGGCTGCGGCGATGGTGGGCCTGGGCCGGTACAACTATTTTGAGGCGCAACTTCCGATGGCGCTCGAGGCGAGCATAGTCGAGGGAATTGAAGAGTGTTATGATTTCGACTTTCTCGGTGGTGGCGATGAACCATTGGAGCTTGATTTGAGTAAGATCATTAAGCGGTTGATAGAGGACGTGCGAGAAGGCGTAGAAAGTGGGGTAATTTCGGCCAGGTTTCACAACAGTATTGCCGCTGCGCTGCTTGAGATGGCGAACAAAGCCAGAGAAAGCGAAGGTCTGAATACCGCTGCATTGAGCGGCGGAGTCTTCTGCAACAGGTATTTGACGAATCGGCTGGTGAGGCTGTTGAAAAACGACGGTTTTCGTGTATTATTGAACAGGGACGTGCCGTCGAATGACGGCGGGATGTCACTTGGTCAGGCCGCGATTGCGGCCAGTTTTGTGAACCAAGAGTCATAAAAAGAACGAAATACGAGATACGAAAGATGTGTTTGGCGCTGCCGGCGAGAATAGTTGAACTGAAAGGTGACAATGCGGTTGTCGACGCGATGGGCAACCGTTGGAAGGCCAAGACAACGCTACTGCCCGACGCCAGGCTGGGCGAACTGGTGCTTGTCCATGCTGGTTTTGCCATCTCTTTTGTCGATGAGCAGGAGGCCAAAGAGACGTGGGAGCTTATCGCCCAGATCAACGAATTCAACGAAACGCCGAACAAGGTTTCAGGGTAGGTTTTGAGACTCGATAGAATCAACACGGCACAGGATCAGATGAAGTCAGCCTGCAAGTCGCTGGGGCGGCGGATCAATATTATGGAGGTCTGCGGCACCCACACCGTATCGATTTTCCGCAGCGGTATCAGGACCACTCTTCCGGATGGACTGAAGCTTCTGTCCGGTCCGGGCTGTCCTGTTTGTGTTACGGACCAGGGTTACATCGATACGGTTTTGCAGTTGGCCGACCGGAGTGATTGTCTCATTGCGACTTACGGTGATATGATTCGCGTTCCGGGCAGGGAGGGGTCGCTGGAGACAAAACAAACCGGGGGCAACGTAAAACTTGTTCTTAGCAGCGAAGACGCGCTGGAACTGGCCAGGTCCAATCCGGACAGAGAAGTTGTGTTTGTTGCGGTCGGTTTTGAAACGACGGCGCCCGCGACAGCGGTTGCGGTTGTAGAGGCCGCGGCTGAGGGAATAGAGAACTTCTCGGTTCTGAGCAGCCATAAACTGGTTGTTCCGGCGATGCGTGCGCTCTTAAGCGAGAAGAATGACAATATAGATGCATTTCTTTGTCCTGGACACGTGAGCGTGATAATCGGTTACAGTGCGTTTTTGGAGATAGTAGAGGATTTCGGCAGGCCGTGTGTGGTGGCTGGCTTTGAGCCGGCGCAGATTATCGAAGGTCTGGGGGAGATTTGCAGGCAGCTTGAAGCCGGCAAGGCGGAGTTGAAATCGATTTATAAGGCAGTGGTGACAGAGCGCGGCAATACGACCGCACAGGAGGTTATCGCAGAGTGTTTCGAGCCGGCTGATGGCTACTGGCGTGGACTTGGGAAAATACCGAAAAGCACACTAAAACTGAAGGAAAAGTACAGTCGATTCGATGCCCTCGAGCGTTTCGGCATTTCAGAGTCACCTGCTGAGGAATTAATGGGCTGTCGCTGCGGGGAGGTGCTTTGCGGTTTGATCGAACCGCCGCAGTGCAGGTTGTTCGGCAAGGCCTGCACGCCTCGCGAGCCCGTCGGGCCGTGTATGGTAAGTTCAGAAGGTGCTTGTTCAGCCTGGTTTAAGTACGGAGCCGAGAGAGTAAGCAAACGATGAGAGCCCGAAAAAACGATAAGATTCTTCTCGCGCACGGCGGCGGCGGACAACTAAGCGATGAATTGATTCGCCATCACATATTGCCAAGTCTCAGCAACCAGACCCTGGCCGAATTGGCCGATTCAGCCACCCTGATTTTCGAGTCGCGCTCGATCTGCTTTACGACGGACAGCTATGTAATCAAGCCGCTTTTTTTCAACGGTGGTGATATCGGCAAACTGGCTGTTTGTGGGACTGTGAACGATTTGGCGGTTTGCGGTTCGCGACCGGTTGCGCTTTCGCTGTCGCTGATAATCGAAGAAGGCTTCGAGTTCGAGTTGTTGGGCCGAATTCTCGCGAGTATCGGTGATGCAGCCACTACGAACGGAGTTGACATCGTCACCGGTGATACCAAGACGGTCGAAGCCGGTGCGGCAGACGGGATTTTCATAAATACAGCCGGTATCGGAGTACGGCTGGAAGGTGTCCAACTTGGCTTCGAAAGAATAGAGGTCGGGGATAAAATTATTCTCAGCGGTACGATAGGTGACCACGGAATGACGATTATGTCCCAGCGCGAGGGGATTAAGTTCGAGACCCGGTTGGCCAGCGACTGCGCGGGACTTGCGGAGTTGACGTGCCAGCTGCTGGAGAAAACAGGCGGCGTTAAGTTCATGCGTGACCCGACGCGCGGCGGCCTGGCGGTTACCCTTAACGATATAACGCGGGCAACCGGTTTGAGCGCTGAAATTCGACAGGTCGATATTCCGGTCAGTCCGATGGTGCAGGCGGCGGCGGACATGCTTGGCTTCGACGTGCTCAATATAGCCAATGAAGGCAAGTTTGTCGCGGTCGTGGCGCCTGATTCAGCGGACGAATGTCTGAATATTTGTAAGGAGCACCCTTTGGGCAGGGATGCGAGCGTGATTGGTGAAATTCGTGAGACCCCGGATGCGCCATTAGTGGAAATGGTAACCGGTATCGGCGGCAGGCGGGTTGTGCAGATGCCCTATGGACGGGAGCTTCCGAGGATTTGCTGAGGTCTTTCAGAAAAGACCAACGGGATCAGCAGGATTTGCGCTGAGATTGTGAGAGCTGTTTGATGCATGAGACAATGGTGGCCGGGAGTTTGCTTTCGGCTATATTGGCCGAGAGCGAGAAACAAAAGGGCAGACCGATCGCCGCCAGGATTAGCTGCGGGCAGTTGAATTCCATTAACGACGAAGTCCTGTGTTTTGCTTTCGAGGCGATTGCAAAAGAAACACCGTGTCAGGGCATGAAGCTCAGCGTTGAGCACAAAGCGATGCAGGGTCGATGCAGAAAGTGCGGAGAGGTTTTCGAATTTAACATTACACGGCCCGGCTGTGGCGGGTGCGGCGCGAGGGATTTCGAACTGCTGCCGGATGCGCCGCTGCTGCTGGAAGAGATAGAATTCGAGATGGAGTGATGCATGTACAAGAAAGTCGACGTCGGCAAAAAGATTCTCATCGCAAACGAGGAGTATGCCCTTGAAAACAGCCGATTCCTGACGAACCGAAAGAAGCTGTGTTTGAACATGATATCGTCCCCGGGTTCGGGCAAGACAACAATTCTGACCAGGACGATAAACCAATTAAGGGGCAGGCTCAGGATCGGTGTTATCGAGGGTGACATAAAGACCAACCTCGATGCGGAAAGAATCAGATCGACCGAAGCGTCTGCTGTTCAGATAGAGACCGGCGGTTCGTGCCATTTATCGGCTGTGCAGGTAAGCAAAGCGCTGCGGAAGCTGCCCGTCGAAGAGCTGGATTTGATTTTCATCGAGAACGTAGGGAACCTTGTTTGTCCTTCGGCGTTCGAACTTGGGGAGAACGCCAAGATTGTCGTGCTCTCAGTGCCTGAGGGCGACGACAAGCCCGCCAAGTATCCGGCGATATTTGCCAAGTCAAAGGTGATGCTCGTCAACAAGATCGATTTGCTTGAGGCGGTCGGGCACGTCGATTTTAACATCGAAAGGGTTAAAACCGATGCGCGCAGGTTGAATAAGAACATCGAGGTTTTTGCAATCTCAGCCAAGACAGGCGAGGGCATGGCCGAGTGGTGCGACTGGCTGGCCAGGTCGGTTAGGAGCATCGGAGGCGACTAATCTTTCGTTGCGTGCAAAAAGAGATTAACGCGTCCGTTGGTTTCTGAGAGTATCTCGCGATTCCTGCAAATTTTGGTCGGACGTGGCTACTTTCGGACCCATTTGACGTTGTCGGTGACCTCTTTTTCCCAGGCGAAAAACTCGGTCTTGAGGGTCTCGACTTTGTCAGGGAAGATGGCTGCGACATCGTTTTTCTCGCCGAGATCGTCGTCAAGGTTGTAGAGATGGTGGTTCTTTCCACGAATCAGCAGCTTCCACGGGCCCGCGCGGGCGACGCCGTTCTTTTTGTAGCGCCAGAACAAGGTTCGTTGCGGCAATTTCTTTCCTTCGAGCAGCAGCCCCAGCAGGTTGACGCCGTCAAGCTTCACATCGGGCGGCGGCTTTGCGCCGGCTGCGGCGGCCATGGTCGGGAACAGGTCCATGGTCATTACCGTTTCGTGTGTCACAGAACGGGGCTTGATTTTTCCGGGCCAGTAAGCAATGGCCGGGACGCGATGTCCCCCTTCGAGCAGGCTGCCCTTGTAACCCGAGAGCGGACCGCTGGAGGCAACCATTTTATGACCGCCGTTGTCGGAGGCGAAGAAAACAAGGGTATTTCGCTCCAGACCGGCGCGCTTTACTGTCGTGATTATTCGACCCACTCCCGCGTCGAGGGACTCAATCATTTCTTTGTATGCGGCTTTTTTGTCTTTGCGGCTGCCGTATTTTTTTTCGGGGGATGAATTGTCCACGCCGACTGCAAAATCGGCCTTGTCTTTCGGCCCCTGCCAGGGAAAATGGACGGCGAAATGCGGCAGGTACAGGCAGAAGGGCCGGTTCTTGTTTTCTTCAATGAACTGCTGGGCGTGTCGGGTGATAAGCTCAGTGACGTAGCCCTCCTCGGAGGCGAGCTTTTCGTTTTTCCACCAGTTCTCGCAGCCTGTGCGGTTGACGTGTGAATGGTAATCAATGCCCCCGTAAAGACCACGGAACATGTCGAAACCCTGTTTTGTAGGGGCGAATTCGGGCAGGTGACCTGTGTGCCACTTACCGAACAGGGCGGTCGTATAGCCGGCGGCTTTCAATACTTCGGCGAAGGTAACCTCAGCGAGTGACATACCGTAAGACTTGTCTTTACTGAAGCCGAGCACGGTCTCGACTCCTGCCCGCTGCTGGTAGCGTCCGGTCAGAAGTGCGGCGCGAGTGGGACTGCACATCGGACCGTTCGAATGAAAATCAGTGAACTTCATTCCGCGCCGGGCAAGGGCGTCGATGTTTGGCGTTCTTGCGTGCCGACCTCCATAGCAGCCGATGTCACCGTAGCCGAGGTCATCGGCTAAGATAAGAACGATGTTGGGTTTTTTGATCGATTTTTTTTCTGCGGCGGGTTTCAAGACGATATCGCATCCCGGAACAGCCACCGCTGCGGCAGCGGCGCCGGTCATTCTCAGGAAGTCTCTGCGGCTGAGATTGGTTTTCATTCGAGGAATTCCTCCGTGCCGGGAGTCGATTATTCTCCTATTGTCTTGTGCTTTTCGAGCCATTTTTGCACCCAGCGTTTTGCCTGTTCTCTATTTTGAAACTGGCCCTCGAGCTGGGCGATGTACATTTCCTGGGCTAACTGGCCCAGAGCCGGGCCGGGCACGGCGCCTAATCGAATCAGGTCGTGGCCGTTGAGCAGTGGTATAGGTTTCTTCTCCATGTCACCGAGGGCCGATATTCTTCTGTGAAGTTTTATCAACGGTGTCAATCCATCATCGGTGGCTTTGAGGATCGCTCGTTGCAGGTCATAGAGGTCCCAGAAATACGGCTCGGCGAAAAGCAGTCTGAGTCGGCCGAGAGACATCTGTTCATCAAGCAGCACTTCTCTGTTTGCCAGCAGAAATTTCACCTGTTTGGTCTGGTTTCTGCTGAGCATTAGAATTCGACAGCTTTCGAGCGCCGAATCGGTGCCACAAGCTGAAAAAAAGGCCGACAGAGCCAGCGCAAAATCAACCTTTTTCCTCAGTTTGTCCAGTGCGCTTATCGCGAAATTCAACTGGTCGCCGGAAAGACCCGGAAAAATCGCATCGGCCAGACCACATTCAACAAGCAGTGACACACCTGCCGAGCGGTTTGGATTCACGAGGATGGCCTCCAGTTCAACTGTTATTCGTTCGCAGCTTATTCTGGTTATCTTCTTGGCGTTTGTGCGAATGGCCGATTTTGTCGCCGCCTCGATTGGAAATCCAAGCTGCGTTGAGAATCGAACGGCCCGGAGCATTCGCAGGAAGTCCTCGGCGAAACGCTGCTGGGGATCGCCGATTGTTCGTATCAACCGATTCTCGAGGTCGGCCCGTCCGCCGACGTAATCGATCACCTTTTTTGCGAGCGGGTCATAGAACATTCCGTTGATGGTGAAATCTCTTCGGCTGGCGTCTTCTTCGGCGTCTGCGAATTCGACCCGGCCGGGGTGCCTGCCGTCGGCGTAGCCGGTTTCGGTCCTGAAAGTTGCTACTTCCACCCTGGCGTCTTTGAGCAGCACGATTACGACGCCGAATTTGGCTCCGACTTTCAGAGTGCGTCGGAACAGTCTTGTGACCTCTTTGGGATGTGCGTTTGTTGCGATGTCGTAGTCTTTTGCGCGCCTGCGAAGCAGCATGTCGCGAACGCATCCGCCGGCCAGCAGCGCTTCGAAGCCGTTGCGGTGCAGTCGCCTGATAATCTGAATTGCCGCCTGTCTGTTTGTCATTTCTTCACCTGCTGCAGAATGGTGATGGCTGTGTTCCCCCATTGCCGCCGCTCGATAGTCTGGAACCAGCCGTAATGCTCCAGCAAATTCGTGCGACGATGGGTCCTTACCAGCACAAAGCCTTCGGGAACCACCTGCTCCGACAAGCGGTTGAGCAGACCGCTTAACTGTGAGCCCGCTGCTGCCTCGAGGGTGCACGCGTACGGAGGGTCCACAAAAACCAGTTCGTAGCAGCGCCGGTCGAATCCGGGCGGTGCTCCGACACTGAAGGCGTTGGCCGTTATTACCTTGGATTCTTTGGCAAAGCGAGCCTTTTCTATATTTCTATTTAGTATCTTAACGATTCCTGCATCCTGTTCGACGAAAGTTACAAACAGAGCCGCCCTGCTGAGGGCCTCGAGTCCGAGAGACCCAACCCCGCAAAACAAATCGGCGACTATTTTACCATCGGGCAGGCCGTAATTGTAGAGAACGCTAAAAAGGGACTCCTTCACCCTGTCGGCAATGGGGCGGCTGATGCCGGTCTTTGGGCTAAGCAGCTTCATTCCACGTTTTGAGCCGGCTATGATTCTCATTAAGTCAACTTGTCCCCTTCAGACCCAGGTCGCTGAGCATCTGCATATCTTCTTCGATGCGGCGTCCCGAGGTTGTGAGGTAATTGCCGCTGAGTATTGCGTTTGCGCCTGCGCAGAACATCCAGCTCTGCATGTCTCTCAAGTTCAGGACGCGGCCGCCCGCTATTTTCAGGGTGGTCTGCGGCAGGATAAACCGATACAAAGCGATGATGGTCAGTATTTCTTTTGGTTCAAGGGTCTTTTGGCAGCCTAAGGGCGTCCCTTCTATTGGATGGAGAAAATTCATCGGTACTATATCGACGCCGAGCGTTCGCAATTGCATGGCCATCTCGATCCTGTCATCGTCGGTTTCACCGATTCCGAAGATACCGCCGGCACAGATGCGAAGGCCGGCTTTCTGGGCCGCTTTGATTGTTTCGACCCTCTCGGAGTAGTTATGCGTGGTCACAATCGAAGGAAAGTGCCTTTCCGAGGTTTCGAGGTTGTGGTTGTACCCGGTCAGGCCGGCGCCCACGAGCCGCTTTGCCTGGTCGGCTGTTATTACGCCTAAGGACGCGCAGACCTTCAGGCCCATGTCGCTTATACGTTGTATCAGGCCCTCGAGGCGGGCCAATTCGGTCTCGTTTACTGTCCTTCCGCTGTAAACGATTCCGAAATTTACGACGCCGCTTGATTTGACCCGGCTGGCGGCATCGAGGATCTCGGCGTCGGTTAAAGCTCGCACGTGGTCAAAGCCGGTCCTATACCTTGCGGATTGGGCGCAGAATTTGCAATCCTGGTCACAGCCGCCCAGTCTACCGGGAACGATTGAGCAGATTTTGACTTCACAGCCGAAGAATCTTTCTCTGATTCTGTTTGCCCAGTAGAGCAGATCGAAGAAATCCGTCCCTGCCTCGGCGAGCAAAGCACGTGTTTCTTGTTGGGTGATTTGGCCGCCGGTGAGGCAAATCTCGGCTGTTTTGCTGATAATCTTATTCATTTTCATGGCTGAACAGTTCCATCCATGCACACTTTTTTTCAGGTGCATTAACAGTCAACTCCTGCACAATATACCGCACCGCGGTGTTCTTAGCCACTTTGTTTGTCAATAGGTGAGTTTTGGGTGAAAACAAGCGATTGCGAGCAAGAAAAGCCTGACGAGAGAACAACCAGAGAAGTGAAAAAGTGCCGGAGGGCGTTTTTTTTGCTCGATACGGGCCAGTTTTTTGCCGAAATAGGGTGTGGATTCGGGTCGAGGGCACTGAGAATCTCGGCTTATGTGCCCTTGTGTGTAATTTTGGGCTATAAACGTCTATGACTGGTTACGGGCAGTATATTTTTTTTACTTTTTTGGGATTTGAAGCTTATTGTTTTGACTTGTCTGCCCGAATTGAGTTTAATTACAGCGATAGTCAGGGGTATCCTTTCATCCCTCGAAGGCATATCTCTAATATATTACGAGGGAGTTTCAGATGACGGGCTCATAGTATAGGGCCTGAGGAGAAGAATAAGTGAGTACAGGTATAGTGAAATGGTTCAATTCGAGTAAGGGCTATGGTTTCATAGCACCGGATGATGGTGGTGAGGATCTGTTTGTCCATTACTCGGAAATCAAGAGCGACGGCTACGCGACCCTTGACGAGGGTCAGCGGGTCACTTACGAAGTTGGCCAGGGCAAGAAAGGTCCGTGTGCGACCAATGTAGTCCCGGGGTAAAGGAAGAACAGCAACCAAGCGGAAGTCATGCGCCGGCTTAAAAGCCGGAACCTTTTTCTCAACAGTACCCTGCAAAAGGTGTGTTTAGCGGAAGATGGCTTGTTCAATTCAAGCGCCAGCCCACTTGATGGTAGACCGGTGTATTGAAGAGGATGTGTTTCTGCGCCGGCTTTCTCGCAGGTGACAACCTTTCGCGGCAATGAGGCAGGTCGGTTTGATTGTGCCGACGGTCGGGTTGGCAGTGAGACGGTGATAATCTCAGAGCGCCTCATTGCTGTAGTTCAGAAGAGTATCTTCTGCATCTGAACTGCGCATTGGCGGAATTTGTCTGCGGGCAGCGTGACGGTTCGCCACTTCGGACTTCGGATGGTCATAAACCTGCGGTAGTCGTCGAGCCCGATAATAAAGAATATGTACGTTCGACCTTTAAACTGGTAGACATCGCGGCCGTCATAATCGACCTCGACGTTTTCGATTTTGTATGCGAAGATAAAGGCGGCAACGTGCCCCGAACCGAAGATTTCCTGCCACCTTGCCAGACCGGCGATGTCGTCGGTTGTGACCCAACACTCGAAACCCGTCAATTTCGCAAAGCTTGTTCCCTTGAATAATCTGCCCTTGACCTCGGCGATTATTATCTGCTGATTTGGCGGGTAAAGGAGGTAATCGAAGCTTTTTACTTTCGAGCGTCCAAGGGCCGCCCTTTTCTGCTCATCCACCGCCACGTATTGAACCCGGTTTTCGGTCAGCCAATTTCCGAATGCCCGCTCATAATGGTTGAGGTGGAAATTCTTCATTTCAACTCGGCGTATTCTGCAAGAAGTCCTTAAGCCCGATCAGTTCCTGCCGGCCGTCGGCCATGTTCTTAACCACCAACTGACCATTCTCGATCTCCGAACCGACAATGACGCACTTCCCGGCGTTTGCCTCAGAGGCGGCCTTCAACTGTTTGCCGAGTTTACCGCCCTTGTAGCTGAAATCTGCGCACAACCCCTTCGATCTTAACTGAACCGCCAGCTTAACGGAGGTTTCTTTGTACGAGTCATCGACGTAGGCGACAAAATAATCGAGCCGGCGCGATGCCAGTTGCTTTGGAAGCAGCCCCTTTTCCTCGAGCAGTATGCCCAGAACGCAGTCGCCTATCCCAAAACCGGTAGCCGTTATCGCCGGACCGCCGAACTGCTTGAGCAGATTGTCGTATCTTCCGCCCCCGCCGATGGCCCGAAGCTCGGTGGCCCGGTCGTAAATCTCAAACACTATGCCCGTGTAATAAGCCAGGCCTCTTACGATACCTATGTCAAACTCACAGAATGAATCAATGCCCATGAGCCTGAGCAGTTCAAACAACCGCCTCAGTTCGTCGACGGCTGTTCTTGCCGGCTCGGTCAATTCCACGCAATCGGCGATTTGCTCTATCGATTCGACGCCCATCAGATCGAGCACTCGCCGGCGCCTGCCTTGGTCTTGGATGCTTCGAGCGAGCATTTCTTCGAAGGCTTCTTCGGGTATCTTGCCTCGTTTGTCAAGTATCGTGTACAAGTTCTCAAGTGACTCTTCGCCGACGCCGACCGAAAGGAGCAGTTCGGCCAACATCTTCCTGCTTGAGATTCTCAGCACGATATCGCCGGCGGTCAGGCCAACCTGCCGCAAATAATCGACCGCACAGAATATGACCTCCGCGTCGGCGAGAACGTCTTCGACCCCGATTATGTCTATGTTCCACTGAAAGAACTCTCTGAGTCGGCCTTTCTGGGGACGTTCGGCGCGGCATAGTCTGGGGACGGAGAACCACTTGATTGGGCGGGGCAGGGAGTTGATCCGCTGGTTTACCATCCTGGCGAGCGTTGGCGTGATTTCGGGTCTGATCGCAAGTGCGCGTCCGCCGCGGTCGGTGAGGTTGAAAAGCTGCTCGACGATCTCGGCGCCGCTTTTGATCTCGTACATTTTGAGGTATTCGAAAATGGGACCGTCGTATTCTTCGAAGCCGTTGCGCAGGGAGGCGGCCTTCCAGCCATCGACGATGAAGTTGCGCACGGCCATCGCCGGCGGATAAAAGTCTCTTGTTCCTTTAACAGGCGGTATCTTCATTTTGATCTTGCTCTTTTTGAGTTCCTGGTCTTTCGTTTTTCCGTAATGTTGTTTCCGAATTTTATTTTTACGTATTCTTCCATTTGTTTGTCGCTGGTAAAGTGCAGTTCGAAGTCGTACTCACCTTCGGTGTAGTCGCAATCCCTGACCGAATAGCCTCGGCAGATTCTCGGTCTTTTCTTGTATATGTTGCATCTGTGGTCTTTTTCGGAAAGGTGCCGGCACTTGTTCTTTATGTTAATATACCAGTCGCCCTCCTCGACAAAAACGGTTATGTCCTTGTGGCACAGATACCACCTGATATCGTCGTAGTCTCCAGGCTCAGTGGGCGTCTCGATAGGCAGGGCAAAATACCTGCAGCACAGGCCGGTGCACTTGTCGCATAAGAGCTTTTTCGCCATAAAAATACGCTCCATCAACAAATATTCATATGTCTTTGTCCGTTATTACTTTCAATGGCGGAAACTATAAGCCCAAAGCCGCGCCCCGTCAAGGCTGTAGGGCAATTTATCGACAAACTCATACTGATATATGCTTTCCACCATAAAAAAAACGGTGTAGGGGCAAAAAGATTGCCGCAAAGGCCTTGACAAGATGTATTGGGTATTGTAAAATAACCACAATGCCTTGTGCATGGGGAAAGAAGATGAAGAGTGGTGCTTTGGCACCGCCCAGTGGCAGGCAACTTCCACTGGGTTTTTTTGTGCCCTGAGCCGGGCAAAAGAAGCTGAACAAACCGGCACAATCGCTACAATCGTTACAAAAAGAAAAACTATGGGAGCTAAAACGGGAAAAAAGCACGTTGAGGTCATATACGAGGACGACGAAATCCTCGTGATCAACAAGCCCTCGGGGGTATCGGTCACGAAGGACCGCACGGGTGCGGCGGAGCTTTCGGAGGTGCTCGGCGAACAGCCCAGGGCCGAGCGGGTCCGGCTGCGCTTGGTGCATCGGCTGGATAAAGACACCTCCGGCGTTATGATTCTGGCGAAAGATTTGCGGGCACAAACTGAGTTTTCGGCTTATTTCGAGCACAGGCTTGTCGCCAAGACTTATCTTGCGCTCGTGAGCGGGCCGGTCGCCACCGAGCGGGGCACAATCGACTCGGCGCTTGCGCCAAGCCCCGGAAAGACCACTGTTATGCGGGTTGTGCGCAGAGGAGGCAAAGAGGCTGTAACCGAATGGGAGCTTCTGGCCGACTTCGGGCATGTGGTGCTTTTGGCTGTGCACCCCTTGACGGGCCGAACGCATCAGATTCGCGTTCATATGGCAAGCGCGCAGATGCCGCTTGCAATCGACCCGCTATACGGTGGCGGTACAGCGTTGTTTCTCTCCGACTTCAAGCAGGATTATCGCCTCGGCAAGGGCCGCAGTGAAAAACCGCTTATTGAGCGGCTGACCCTGCACGCCTACCAAATCCGCCTTCCGCAGCCGCAGATGCCTGCTGATGTTGTTTCCGGCGCATCGGCAATCCAGGCGGCGATCTCCCCGAGACGCCCGTATTACTTGATCGCTGCGCTGGATAAGAAATTCGCCGCAACTATAAAAATGCTCACCAGGCACAACCCCAAGGGCATTCAGGCCTTTATAAACCGGGAGCATTTTTACAGAATAATGAATGGTAGTAGATTATAGTCTGAGCAGTGAACTTCCTTCGCCATGTCTCTGCCGGGCTGTTGAATGAATACACAGCAGAGCAGCTCAGATAATTCTGTCGACAGATTTTTCCGCTGTTTGGCCCCCGTATCCGAAGCTTGCCTTTTTAAGCCTCCGGCATGGCACAAAAGGCGAGAAGCGGGTCGCGCCCTGGTCTGTATCTTAGCATGGAACCGCTGGGTGTTGCGTAGCTCCATCTCGGCTATCCATGCGCCTTTTGGGTGAGGAGCTACTTGTTTTTTGCGGCGAAATGCCGCGGCATTACAACAAATTGCTGATTCGCGGCGTATTAAACCCATAGAGAGAGATTGTTTTTGGAACAACAGAATATGTGGATTTGTCGGTTAAAAGCTGGTTTTCTCGAATGCATATGCCAAATATTCACAGTATGACTTTGCGGGTGAGCCATGTGGTTCACGATCCGCGCTTCTGGCTGATTGTGGCGGCGATAGTGATAGCTGGGGCGTTTATTGCGGTAGCTATCTGGGCAGGTATGACGGCCACTCCGAGCGAGGAAATGCCGTTTATTCCATATACCCCATACTACTAACGTTTCTTGGGCTGTACGAATCGCGCCGCAAAACAGGAGGAAGAAATAATCGGGACGAAGGGAATGATTATGTTCTGCGCAGCGTAAGCTGCGTGAGGGGTTTGAAATGTATAACCGCCACTAAGAATCTCCTGGCGGTCATGTTTTTTTGCATATCTAAGAGCAGCATAATTCGGCTCTTTTTGCTTGACCCCAATAACCGCTTCTATTAAAACTTCTTAATCCTTAACAGTATTGAAAAGAGAAAGCGGTTATGGCTGAAAAAAAGGTAAGAATCGGCCTTGTGGGCTTCGGCACAGTTGGCAGCGGCGTTGCGAAGCTGATAGTTGAAGAAGGCGACTCGATAGCCGCCAAGACGGGTATCCGGCTTGAATTAGGCTGCGTGGTGGACGTCGATACTGAGCGTCCGCGCCCTGTCGTGCTGCCGGAGGGCGTGCTGACCAACGACGTAAACACATTGCTTGATGACGATTCGATTGAAATAGGCGTCGAGCTCGTGGGGGGAACGGATTTTGCAAAGGAACTTCAGTTGAAGATTCTGGCGGCGGGAAAGGATGTTGTCACGGCGAACAAGGCGCTTTTGGCGGAGTTCGGCGGCGAGCTATACGAGGCCGCCCACAGAAACGAACGATGCATTGCTTTCGAGGCGAGCTGCGCAGGTGGAATACCGATTATTTCCGGACTACGGACTGGTCTGGCGGCGAACAGAATCATGGGCATGTACGGCATCGTCAACGGAACGTGCAACTATATTCTCTCGAATATGACCAGCAAGAACCAGGATTTTTCGGAGGCGCTGACCGAGGCCCAGGAAAAAGGCTATGCTGAGACCGACCCGACATTAGACATCAGCGGCGGCGACAGTGCGCACAAGCTGGCAATTCTTGCTTCGATTGCGTTCGGATATGAAATAGCCGTGGAGGACATCTCTATCGAGGGGATCGAATCTATTTCGAAAGACGATATTCGCTACGGTGGTGAGATGGGCTACGTTCTGAAGCTTCTTGCGATCGGCGTGAAAGACCACGAAGGTAGAATCTCACTGCGTGTGCACCCATCTTTTATCGCTGAAGACAACGCCCTTGCCAGCGTTGACGGCTCGTTCAATGCGATAAGTATTTTCGGAAGCGCCGTCGGCCAGGTGACCTACTATGGGCGTGGTGCGGGAATGATGCCCACGGCAAGCGCCGTTGTGGCTGATATTATCGATGTCGCGATGGGAAATTCTGGGAGAACGTTCAGACATCTTCGTCTGAAGCCGCGAAGCGAGACCGCCTCGCTTATAGAGAAAATCGACAATCTTGTGAGCCGGTTTTACGTGAGGCTTATGGTCAAGGACCAGCCGGGGGTATTTGCGCAGATCGGCAAGATATTGGCGGATAACGCCATCAGCATATCGGGCATCATCCAGCACGAGGGCCGCGGGCCCGAAAACACCGTTCCGGTTGTTATCGCCACTCACCCTACGCAGCAGAGCAAGGTGAGCTCTGCGGTCGAAAGCCTTGACCGGCTCGAAACGATTTGCAGCCGGCCTGTCTGCATCAGAATAGTTGATATACCTGAGGACAAGGATTAGTGAGTAAGTACGTGGTAATAGTTCCGGACGGTGCGGCGGATGAGCCGATAGAAGAACTGGGCGACAAGACCATTCTGGAGGCGGCTGAGATTCCCAACATGGATAAGGTCAGCACACACGGCAGGCAGGGTATTGTTCGCACCATTCCGGAGGGAATGGAAGCGGGAAGCGACGTCGCGCAGATGAGCCTGTTGGGCTATGACCCGCAGCGTTATTACTCGGGCCGGGCGCCTATCGAGGCTGTGGCGCGGAATATCAAGCTTGATCCGAGTGACTGGGTCTTCCGATGTAACCTCGTTACTATCTCCGACGGCAAAATGGCCGACCACAGCGCAGGCCACATCTCCACCCAGGAAGGGGCCACACTGATAAAAGAGCTGAATCAGCACCTGGGAACCGACCGCATACGCTTTTATCCCGGTGTGAGCTACCGTCACCTGCTGGTGTTCAAGGGCATGGATTTCGACGTTCAGACTTATCCGCCCCACGATCACATAGGCACGCCGAAAGACAAGATACTACCGCGCGGCAGAGGGTCCGAACTTCTTATCGATTTGATGGCGCGTTCGCATCAGTTTTTTGTCGGGCACGACATCAACAAGGTGAGGAGCGATCTTGGGGAGAACCCGGTAAGCTCAATCTGGCTTTGGGGCCATGGGCGGAAGGCACGTATGGAGAGCTTTGAAAAGCGCTTCGGGATCCGCGGAGCGACGATAACGGCGGTCGATCTGGCCAGGGGCCTTTCGAAGCTTATCGGATTCGACCTGATCGATGTGCCGGGCGCCACCGGCTTTGTCGATACGAACTACCAGGGCAAGGCTTCGAAGGCCATAAAAGCTCTCGAAAAATACGACCTCGTATTCGTTCATGTCGAGGGGCCGGATGAGGCGTCGCACAACGGAAGCCTGGAATTGAAGAAAAAGGCCGTTGAGCAGATCGACAAGCATATAGTCGGTCCGGTGCTCGATGCTCTCAAGGGTTGTGAAAGCTGGCGCATACTGGTCGTGCCGGACCATCCTACGCCGATTTCGACCGGGGCGCACTCGCCCGAGCCGGTGCCGTTCGCAATGGCCGGGACCGATGTCACCGGAATTCTGCATACCAGCTTCAGCGAAGCCAGTGCGGCACGATCGGGATTCAGGATAGAAAACGGCTATGAGTTGATGGAGTATTTCTTGAAAAGTTGACCGACCTACCAATGTCACATGCGAGTTTCAAATACGCGGGTGTAATATGGCGATATTAGTGCAGAAATTCGGCGGGACGTCGGTGGCGAACGCCGAGAAGATACGCAGGGCGGCGGTGCGGGTGGCAAAAGCCGTGCGAAACGGCTATCAGGTGGTCGTCGTGGCTTCTGCGCGGGGAAAACAGACCGATCAGCTTATCGCCGATGCGCTGGAGGTTAATCCGAATCCGCCCGAGCGTGAGATGGATCAGCTTCTCAGCACGGGCGAGATACAGACGGTCTCTCTTTTTGCGATGGCGCTGGAGGCGATGGGTTATGATGCAATCAGCTTTACCGGCGGCCAGATACGGATGATTACCGACAGCGTTCATACCAAGGCGAGGATAGTGAGCATCGGGGCCGAAAGGATTCACGAAGAGTTGGAGCGGGGTAGAATTGTCCTGGTTGCGGGCTTTCAGGGCATCGACAAACACGGCAATATAACGACATTGGGCCGGGGCGGTTCCGACACGACGGCTGTCGCCATCGCAGCCGCGGCAGGCGCAGAGCAGTGCGAGATATATACCGACGTCGACGGGATTTACACGACAGACCCGCGAATATTCAAAAGCGCTGCGAAGATGAAGCAAATCAGCTACGATGAGATGCTCGAACTGGCCAGTCTCGGCGCCGGTGTGATGCACAGCCGCGCCATCGAATTCGGCAAGAAATACGATGTGAAGATCCACGTCAGGAGCAGCAGCCAAGATACAGAGGGCACAATAATCACACACGAGGTACCACAAATGGAACAGGTAGTAGTTTCCGGTGCGACAATACAGAAAAACTTGGCCAAGATCAGCCTTGTCGGAGTGGGCAACAAGCCGGGCAACGCGGCAAAAGTATTCTCTCATCTGGCCGGCGCCAGGGTGGTGGTCAACGATATTATGCAGACAGAGATCAGCGATGAAAAAGCCAACCTTTCTTTTACGGTCGGCACGTCGGACCTGAGGGCCGCGAAAAAGGCTGTGGAGCAAATCAAGGATGAGGTCGGCTGCGAGAGCGTTTTTATTCGCGACGATATTGCCGAGGTCTCCGTCGTGGGCGTGGGTATGCGAACGCACTATGGTGTCGCCGACAAGATGTTCGGGGCGCTGGCAAAGGCCGAGGTCAATATCGACTCGATCACGACGAGCGAGATTCGAATAAGCTGCGTGGTGGACGAAGACCAGGCCGAAAAAGCCCTTGAGGCGGTTTGCGTTGCCTTCGACCTGGACAAACCGCCCGAACAACGGTCAGCAAGTGCCAGAAAGCAGCGGGATTGATTCGGAAGAAAAAAAGCAATTATGCGATGAGCAGTCGCTCGCGGGCGGCAATAATCGGGGCCTGTGTGCTCGCGGCTGTGGTGCTGATTCTGCTGGACCATGGCGCTATCCGACCCGGGTGGGTGCAGCAGGTCAAATCCGGCGCCGGCTCGGATGCTCGCGATTTCACAAGGTATCACGGTGGTGTCTTTAACGTGGTCAAGATTGTCGACGGCGATACGATCGACATTGACGCGCGGGACGGCCGGCACGGGCACACGCGGATAAGGCTTTGGGGAATCGACACGCCGGAAACAAAAAGTGACAGATACGGCGTAATGTATTTCGGCCCGGAAGCCGCCGAGTTTACGAAGGAGTTGGCATTTGGCAAGCCGGTTACGATTTATCTCGATGAGGAAAATCGCACGCGCGGCAGGTACGGCAGGCTGCTTGCTTACGTGCAGTTGCCCGACAAGAGATTTCTGAACGAGCTGCTTGTTTCGGAAGGCTACGCTTACGCGGATACGCGATTCCGGCACAGCTTATATCACAAGTATCAGCAGTTGGAGGCCGCCGCGCGCGGCGCAAGGAAGGGCTTGTGGCAAGGGATTACACGTGACCAGCTACCACAATGGCTCCAGCGTCACAAACCGAAACTGCTTGTCGACAAGTAACAGCTGCGTGTTCGCGCGGATGAATAGTCTCTGATTGCCAGTGAGGAACGACACATGAAGAGTTTAAGGGCTGTTGCGATGATTAGCGTTTTGTCTTTCTGTGCCGGCTCCGCAGCCGGTGGAAGCTGCAGGGACGATAAGGTTATTTCGGCGGTTATTCCTCAGCCGAGGCAGGTTGCGTTCAGCGGGGAGGATTTTCTACTGTCAGACCGTGCGAAGATTCTATACTGCAACCGGGGACAGGGGGATGATTTTGCCGTCACCTCGTTTACCGCATTTCTAAAAGAAGCTTATAACCTGTACGTGAAAACCAGCGCAGTTGACAGAGCAAAAGCTCCAGCCGGGATGATTCTTGTCGGCAACGCTTCGAAAGACGCTTTTTTGAAGGAAGCTCTGCGGTCTCAGGGTTTTGAAACAAGTGCCAAGATAGGAAGCGAAGGCTACCAGTTGTGGGTCAGGGCCGATCAGATTATTCTGCACGGCAGTACGCCAGCGGGGCAATTTTACGGCTTGCAGACGCTCAGGCAGCTTGTCTATAAATCGGAAAAAGGCATAGCGGTCAAAGGCGTGACGATTACCGATTATCCGCGTTATCAGCTTAGGGGATTTCAATTTGACGCCGGACGCTGTCCGCAGTCGATTTCGATGATGAAGCGAATTGTCAGGATTTGCAGCACGTTCAAGTTGAACTTCGTGTTGTTTCGCGAGGGTGACGACGAACTCAACGCAATCGATTACGAAACAAACAAGCTGGGCTCGCTCAATCCCAGGGCCATTTCAATCGACGAAATGGCTGAATTCATTGAGTATGCGGCCAGACGGCACATCAAAGTCGTTCCGGAAATAGAGTCACTGGGGCACTCGGGCGCGAAGGCTTATCAGTACCCGGGTCTTGTCGGGCGGCGTGGCAGAACCACCAGGTATGAAGGCATAGGACTTCGGATTCGCAAAAGGCGACTGGTTCTGGAGAAGGATGCGACTTATGACCTCCTTGATTCGATCTACTCGGAATGGGTCCCAATCCTTAGCAGCCCATACATTCACCTCGGCTGTGACGAGGCGGGTCGCGGCACGGGTGAGCATCTGGCAAGGCTGACCGCCATCCTGAATAAACTGGCTGAAAAGCACGGCAAATCAATTCGGCCGATTGTCTGGGCCGATGCGGCGTCAACTCCCCGGCAACTCGAACAGCAGGTGGTACGCTGTCTTTGGGCATACGGTGAGACAGGCGGCAGAGTCATCGACGAGAACAACAGATTTTTGAACAGGCAAGGCCAAAACGTCAAGGCGCTCGCAGAGCCGGAATGCAGGCAAGAGGTGATTATGGCAGGCGGCTCGGATTCCTATCACAAGCCTCTGGCAAAGGCGAAGTATGAAAACGCGCTGCCGAACATCTACTCGTGGTGCCGGTTCGGCAAGGACAAGCCGAACTTCATCGGGATTTTCGCGGTTCAATGGAGCGGCAATCAGCACGACCTCTGGCTTCCGGATGACCTGACGGTGGCCGAATACGGCTGGACGCCGGATAAGCCCACTTTTGACTATCAGAATTGTATGGCACGGATAATGGCGGCGCTTTCGAGGATGAAGGATTACACCGACCCTAAAAGTTATGAGATTGACCGCTCCTGCTGGGACGGTATCTGGTTGAGCGAAGACGACCAGTGGCGGGAAGATATAATGGGGCTGGCAATTCCGATTTGTGGAGAGTAGTCTGTGGGCGGAAGTCCTAAAACGAAAATAATAGCGACGCTCGGTCCGGCCAGCAGTGACTATACGACGTTGCGAAAGATGTTTACGGCGGGGCTTGACGTTGTGCGGCTGAACTTCTCTCACGGTTCGGCCTCGCAGCATCTGAGCCGCGTTGAGCTGGTTCGCCGTATAAACAAAAAGTACCGACGGCACATCAGGATAATGCAAGACCTCGAGGGTTTTCGAATCAGGGTCGGTCGATTCAAGGGCGGTACCAGCCGGGTGCTTAAAGAGCG
>Ga0180438_10003737_pt1 | contig 22655 bp, 18 predicted proteins | sample SS_ome_12_FD_132455 | JGI IMG/M metagenome (GOLD analysis project Ga0180438, IMG submission 132455) | Hypersaline lake sediment archaeal communities from the Salton Sea, California, USA - SS_3_D_2 metaG | ecosystem: Environmental > Aquatic > Non-marine Saline and Alkaline > Hypersaline >...
GTACACCATTATGGTAGAGAACACGGGGGATTCGGAGCTGGTGGACGTACAGGTAGACGACGCGCTGGCGGGATGCGAGCTGGCGGGCCCGGCGGATGACGCCGGTCAGCCGGGGGTGCTCGACGTCGGTGAGGCGTGGGCGTACACCTGCACGGTGACGGCGGGCGAGGAAGACATCGAGAACACCGCGACGGTGGAGGCGCGGGACGAGGCAGGGGGCACGGTGGATGGGAGCGGCATAGCCTTCGTGGACGTGATCAACCCGTTCGTCTGGTTCACGAAAGAGGCGGATCCGGCGATGGCCCACGCCGGTGACCCGGTGACGTACACGCTGCGGGTGGAGAACACCGGGGATTCGGCGCTGATGGACGTACAGGTAGACGACGCCCTGGCGGGATGCGAGCTGGTGGGCCCAGTGGGTGACGCCGGTCAGCCGGGGGTGCTCGACGTCGGCGAGGTATGGGCGTACACCTGCACGATGACGGTGGGGCAGGAGGACGTCGAGAACACGGCGACGCTGGAGGCACGGGACGAGGCTGGAGGCACCGTGAGGGACACGGCACACGCGAGGGTGGACGTCGTGCATCCGGAGATCGGGATCGCGAAGACGCCGGACGAACAGACGGTGCGAGAGGGGCAGAGCGCGACCTTCACGATCGAGGTGGTCAACACGGGTGACGTGACCCTGACACAGGTGACGGTGACAGACGTGCAGTCGCCGGAGTGCGGACGCGTGATCGGTGAGCTGGCCGCCGGGGAGAGCGCCAGCCACACGTGCGAGGTGCACGGGGTGCAGGAAGACTTCACCAACGTCGCCACGGTGAGCGGTGTGGACCCGATTGGAGGATGGGGAAACGGGACCGATTCGGCGCACGTGACGGTGGAACTGGTGAACCGGACGGTGTATATGCCGCTGGTGATGAGGGCGACGGATCCGCCGGCGCCGGACCTGGTGGTGGAGAGCGTGCGGGTGGCGAGCGGGTATGCGCGCGTGGTGATCAAGAATCAGGGGGAGGCGGCTGTGTTACCGGCCGATGCGTTCTGGGTGGACCTGTACGTTGACCCATACCCGGTACCGACCGGGGTGAATCAGATCTGGAACGCACTGTCCAGCGAGGGAGCGGTGTGGGGTGTGGAAGGGTCGCTGCTGCCGCTGGAGCCCGGGGGCGTGATCACCTTGATGCTCGGCGATGATTACTTCTGGGAGGAATACAGCAACTTCCCGGACGTGCTTTCGGCGGGCACACCGATCTACGTGCAAGTGGACTCGGCGGACGTGGGGACGACCTACGGCGCGGTGTTGGAGAGCCACGAGATCGTAGGAGGCCCGTATAACAACATCATGGGACCGGTGTTCTCGACGCCGGGTGGCTTGAGCGAGCAAGTGGGGGGGGATGACGTTGGCGTGGCTGAGCGGCCGTCCGCTCGACAGCACAATCTGCCGGTCAGGCCGTGAGGCCTGGCGTGTGCATCCCCTTGCTGAGGGGCTGGCAACCAGATCACAACGATGGAGGAATGTGCGCGTGAGAATGCTGACAAGGAACTTCAAGACAAAGAGATGCGTTGCCCGCACGATCGTCATCGTCGGTACACTTTGGGTTTTGGGGCTGTTGCCATTGATGACCTGGGCCGCGCCGTCAGATCTCCCAGTGCGGCCCACACCTGCGCAGCCGACGAAGCAAGCCCTTCCTGATCGACCGACGCCTGAGCCAGGCACGCGGCCCGACTCGAGGTCCCGTGTATTGGATGGAGGCTTCATCGAGTTGCAGGTACAACTGAATCGGGCCTGGACACCGATGGAACAGTCATGGCAAGAGCTGTGGACCGTCGTCCAGTGGCAGGATCATGTAGGTGGTTGGCAAGATGTCGAGGGATGGCAGGGCACGCTCGACGGGGTCGACGGCGACGTGGCCAGGAAGGTATGGTGGGTGAGCGATGATGATCTTGGCACAGGACCGTTCCGGTGGGTGGTCTACCAGGGCCGGGACGGGGACCTGCTGATTCGAAGCGAATCGTTCGATTTGCCACGCCAGCCGGGTGAGGTAGTCGTCGTTGATGTGCCGTCTGTTCAGTGACGGTGACGTCATTCGGGCGCAGCTACGGTCGATGGCGTGCTGTTCCTGGCAGCCTCAACCTACCCTTGTACGTGGATCTGTATCCTGTTCCGACCCAGGCCATAGAGCCTCTTGCCGGTGCCAGGTACTTCCCAAGTGCCTGGCGCCGCCATGAATATCAGCCGGGCGATCCGCTTCCCCGGATGCGCCCGGCTGCTTCGTAGCCCGCGGCCAGTGCCTTCAGGTTGATGTCCGCAGTTCCCCGTGGTGCACGATGGCGCACGGCCGCCTCCAGCGCCTCCCGCGATACGATCCCGGTCAACCCGGCCAGTACGCCCAGGCCGACCACGTTCGCGGCGATCTCCCGCCCCGTCACCTCTCGCGCTATTGTCGTCATCGGCACGCGGACCGCCCGCGTCGTCGGGGCGCGGGTGACGTGGTCAGAATCCAGAATCAACAACCCGCCCGGGCGCACTTGCCCGCCGTAACGATCGCAGGCCTCCTGGCTCATGCAGAGGGTGAGGTCTGCCGTGATCACCTTTGGAAAGTAGATCTCCCCGTCGGAGATCACCACCTCCGACCGGCTGGCCCCACCTCGCGCTTCCGGCCCGTATGATTGCGTCTGAGTCACGTTCATATCGTCCCGGATCGCTGCCTCGGCCAGCAGGATGCCGGCCAGGATTGCCCCTTGCCCGCCAGTGCCACCTAGTCGCACCTCGTACCGCCTGGCCATCAGGCTGCCTCCTGCTGCGCTCGTTCGATGATCTGGTCGTACAGCCGGGTGTACTCGGGGATGTCCCGGTCCACGAACACGCCGCGCACGATTTTGCCTTGCTTCTCTTCCTCACTCATCCCCTCGGCGCGCTTGCGCGTTGTGCTCTGTTCCTTGAGGGCGCGCATCATGTCGGGCGCGGTGCCCCAGCGATTGAATCGGCCCAACGTCGTGTGGCAGTAGCTCACTGCCTCTACGACGGAAAACCCATCCTTCGTGATCGCCTGGGCGATATACTTCTCCAGCTCCTGCACGTGGTAGACGGTGCTCCGGGCGACGAAGGCGGCTCCGGCCGTCGACGCCAATTCTGCAATGGGGAAGGGTTGTTCGATGTGGCCGTAAGGAGCTGTCGTCGCTCGTGCGTCGATCGGCGTTGTGGGCGAGTACTGTCCGCCCGTCATCCCGTAGGTGGCGTTGTTCACCACGATGGCCGTGAGCCCGATGTTCCGCCGGGCGGCGTGGATGAAATGATTGCCGCCGATCGCCAATGCGTCGCCGTCCCCCATCACCACGATGACCTTCATCTCGGGCCGCACCATCTTTAGCCCGGTGGCGAAGGCCAGTGCCCTCCCGTGCGTCGTGTGCATCGTGTTGAAATCCACGTAGACGGGCATCCGGCCTGTACACCCGATGCCGGAGAGCAGCGCCACGTCGCTCTTGTCCAACTGTAGCCCGTCCACCGCTCGGATGATGGCCCCCAGGACGATGCCGATGCCGCAGCCTGCACACCAGACGTTGGGGAATTTCTTGCTGTGGCGCAGATAGCGCTCGTGAAGCCGTGATTCGTGTGGTTGTCCTGTCATTCGGTCCACTCCTCGATGCACGCCAATATCTCGGCTGGTTGGATCATCTCGCCGTCGACCCGGTTGACGCGACGCACCTTGTGCCGCCCGACCACCCGCTCGACCTCCAGCGCAAGTTGGCCCATGTTCATCTCTGGCACCACGACGTGGTGCAGACGCTCGGCCGCGTGCTCGATCACCTCTCCGGCGAACGGCCAGATGGTTTTGAGTTTGAGGAAACCGACTTTCCGCCCGCGCTCCCGCGCCATGTCGATCGCGTAGCGAGCCGAGCGTGCCGTCGCACCATATGCCACGACCAGTGTCTCGGCGTCTTCGATGCCATCGTGATCGTATAGTAGAATATCCGACAGACTGCGATCGATCTTGCGAAAGATGCGCTCCTGCCAGGGCCGGATCTCGTCCAACCGTGCAGTGGGATACCCCCGCTCGTCGTGGTGCAGGCCTGTGATATGGTAGCGGTAACCCTCGCCAAAGGGCACGAGTGGTGGTACGTCGGCGGGAAAGTTTTCGAAAGGCTTGTACCACTCTGGCGGCACGGTCGTCCCTGGTCGTTCCTCTAGTTCAATCGTGGCCGGATCGGGCAGTTCGATGCGCTCCCGCATGTGGCCGATCACCTCATCCATCAGCAAGATCACTGGTGTACGATATCGATCCGCAAACTTGAACGCCTCCACGGTCAGGTCAAGGGTCTCGCGCACCGAAGACGGACAGAGGGCGATGATAGGATGGTCACCGTGGGTGCCCCAGCGGGACTGCATCACGTCTCCCTGGGAGGGGCTGGTGGGCCGGCCAGTGGAGGGCCCCAGGCGCTGTACGTCCACGATCACGCAGGGGATCTCCGTCATCGCCGCGTAGCCGATATTCTCCTGCATCAAGCTGAAACCGGGCCCGGAGGTGGCGGTCATTGCCTTCGCCCCCCCCACCGCTGCACCAATGACGGCCGCGATGGAGCCGATCTCGTCCTCCATCTGGATGAACTTGCCTCCCACCTGGGGCAGCCGGCGTGCCAGGACTTCGGCAATCTCGGTAGCCGGGGTGATGGGATAGCCGGCGAAGAAACGACACCCTGCGGCGATCGCCCCCTCGGCGCATGCCTCGTCGCCCTGCATCAGCATGGGTCTCATTCCCACGGTCATTCTGGTTTCTCCTCTTCCGCCTCGATGTCCGCCACGAAGATGGCGAAGTCGGGGCAGTGCAGTTCACACCACCGGCAAGCGGTGCACTTCTCGGGATGGGCCACGGTGACCCGCCCGTCGGCTCCCTGTTCCAGCACGCCGGCTGGGCAGAACTCGACACATAGCCCGCACCCCTTGCACCAGTTGGGGAAGACGGTCACGCGACCACGCGGCAACCGGCGCCTGGGTTTGGTCTTGCTCGCTTTTTCTCTAGTATCTGTAGTAGTATCTGTAGCAGTTTCTGTAACCGTCTCTGTAACCATCTGCTCATCTAACCTCTCTCGGGATCGAATAACCGATTCATTATCGCACAAAATGTGGCTTTGGGCCAGTGATAGGCATTACGAGGTACGTGTCTGTCGTGCCTTCGGCGGGGAGGTCGCCTCCGCGCCGCGACCGCGCGTTGACAGGAAAGCAGAAACTGTTTACAATGTTGAACGCTACAATACTCAGAGGAGAGAGGTGTTTATATGCACGATTGGGGTCGACAACCTGATGCCTGACTTGCTCGACGGCCTGGTCATCAAGGCACAAAGCGGTTTCTTCACTGTCCATACCGACGACGGCGATTTCACCTGTCGTGTGCGTGGGCGGCTCAAGCAGGAGCGGCGTGACACAGATCTGATAGCGATCGGGGACCGGGTGCGCATCAGCCTGACTGAGGATCGCAGTGGGATGATCGAAGAGATTGCCGAGCGGGAGCGGGCCCTGGCGCGACTTGCGCCGCCGCCCCGTGGGCGCAGCTCCCGTCGCTGGGATCGCGATGGCTACTTGGCCGAGCGGGAGCACGTCATCTTCGCCAACCCCGACCAGGCTGTCTTCGTGCTCTCCTGCGCGGAACCTTCACCGAGACTGCGTATGCTGGACCGGCTGCTGGTCGGTGCGGAGCTCAAGCACATTCCAGCCGTCGTGTGTGCCAACAAGATCGACCTGGTGGGCCGCCAGGAAGCTCGGGCGTTGTTTGCCGTGTACGAGGAAATCGGCTACACGGTGCTCTTTACCAGCGCCACCGCCGGTGAGGGAATCGATGACTTGCACGGTGTGCTGCGTGGAAAGATTTCCGCGCTCGTGGGACCGTCGGGCGTGGGCAAGACCAGCCTGCTCAACGCGATACAGCCGGAACTGGGACTGCGGGTACGGGGGGTAAGCCGGTCCACCAGCAAGGGCCGTCACACCACCGTTGTACCGCAGCTCGTCCCGCTGGACGCCGGTGGCTGGGTGGCTGACACCCCCGGCATTCGGGCGCTGGCTCTTTTCGACGTCGACCCGGAGGAGTTGGATGCCTACTTCCCCGACATCGCCCCCCTGGTGGCCCGTTGCCAATTCTCCGACTGCACGCACACCGTGGAACCGGGCTGTGCGGTCATTCAGGCGATGGAGGAAGGACGGGTGTCGCAGCACCGGTACGAGAGCTACGTGCGATTGCGGGAGGAGCATCAGAAGTTGGCCGACATGTACTGGTGGGGGATCAAGTAGGTGACCGTCTCTCTGCCTGGTTCGTTCCTTGTGCTTTTGGGAAGCTCGACCCTCTGAGCACTTGACAAGCCCGGTGAACGGTAGTAGAATCGAGCGTCGTTATAGGACTAACTTCTAAAGTGAGGGGTGTATGGAGACGAAAAAACCGCTGTGGCACAGCCGTGCCGTTCGAGAGGTAGCTGCTGCTCTAGAGACCGATCTGGAGGCTGGCCTGAGTTCTGCCGAGGCCGAGGCCCGGTTGGCGCGATACGGTTTCAATGAGCTGGCCGAGCGGCCTCGGCCCGGGTTCTGGCAGTTGTTACTGGGGCAGTTCAATAACTTCTTGATCATCATTCTGATTGTCTCCGCCGTCGTCTCTCTTCTGCTTGGTGAGATGGTCGAGGCCGGCGCGATTATGGCTATCGTCATCCTGAATGCCGTGCTTGGCGTGGTCCAGGAGAGCAAAGCGGAGGAGGCGCTGGCGGCGCTTCAGAAGATGGCGGCCCCGGATGCGCAGGTAATGCGGGGCCGCCACCGGATCACGATCCCGGCCCGCGAGCTGGTGCCTGGCGACATCGTCTTCCTTGAGGCCGGGAACTACGTGCCGGCTGACCTGCGCCTGGTCGAAAGCGTCAACCTCAAGATCGACGAGGCGTCGCTCACCGGTGAATCGGTGCCGGTCGAGAAAGTAGCTGACACGAAACTGTCGGAGGACGCACCGCTTGGTGATCGAGTGAACAGCGCCTTTATGGGCACCACGGTCACATACGGGCGGGGCATGGGTATCGTTGGTGCCACCGGTATGCAGAGCCAGATCGGCCTCATTGCTGAGATGATCCAATCCTACGAGCAGGAGCCCACGCCTCTCCAGCTCCGGCTGGATCAGTTGGGCCGTTGGCTCGGTTGGGGCTCCCTGATCGTCTGCGGCATTGTCTTCATCGAGGCGATCATCCAGGACACAGACCTATCCGTCATTGTCAACCAGGGTGTGGCCCTATACCTGGCGAATACACAGAAGCAATTGGTGGATCTGTTTATCGTCGCGGTTAGCCTGGCGATCGCCGCCGTGCCGGAGGGGTTGCCCGCTGTCGTCACGATCAACCTGGCGTTGGGAATGCGCGAGATGGTGCGCCGGCACGCCCTCATCCGTCGGCTGCCGGCTGTGGAAACGCTGGGCAGCGCCACCGTCATCTGCTCCGATAAGACCGGCACACTGACCCAGAATGAGATGATGGCCGTACGGCTCTACGTGGCCAACTGGCGGCTGGACGTGAGCGGCGAGGGGTATCAGCCCAAGGGCGAGTTCACCAATTATGGGGATCCTTCCGACCCGCGCGACAATGCCGAGATCGTGAAGCTCCTCACCGGCAGCTTGCTCTGCTCCGATGCCCGGCTGGACCTGGTCGACCCCGACAACGGATCGAACGGGGGAGATTCGCAGTATCGCATCGTGGGCGACCCGACGGAGGGGGCGATGGTCGTGGCAGCGGCCAAGGCCGGCCTGTGGCGCGATGAGGTCGAAGCAAGGCTGCCGCGCGTGGCCGAGGTACCCTTCGACAGTGACCGCAAGCGCATGACCACCATCCATCGCCTGGATGAGGATGGCCGCGCAGGGAGCGGAGGGGCCGAATACATCGCTTACGTCAAAGGCGCCCCCGACGTGATGCTGCCGCTGTGCGACACGCTGCTTGAGAATGGCGCACCCGTCCCACTCAGCCCGGGGCGGCGATCCCATGTCGACAACGTCATCCGGGACCTGGGAGGCGAAGGCCTTCGCGTGCTGGCCGTGGCCTATCGTCATTTCGATTCCATCCCCGACGAGCTGGACCCTGACGCGGTTGAGAAGAACCTGGTGCTGATCGGGCTGGTGGCGATGATCGACCCGGCCCGGCCCGAGGTGGGGCCGGCGGTGGAACAGGCACGGAAAGCCGGCATCCGCACCGTGATGATCACCGGCGACTACCCCGACACAGCCCGCGCCATCGCCCAGGAGATTGGCCTGATGCGGCCCGGCGGGGAAGTGGTATCCGGTGCCAAGCTGAATGAAATGTCGGACGAGCAACTGGCCGGGCAGATCGAGGACGTGGATGTCTTCGCCCGCGTGTCTCCACAGCACAAGGTGCGCATCGTCGAGGCACTCAAGGCAGGGGGTCACGTAGTAGCCATGACCGGCGACGGCGTCAACGATGCACCGGCCCTCAAGCGCGCCTCCATTGGCGTGGCGATGGGCATCACGGGCACCGACGTCTCGAAGGAGACGGCGGATATGGTGCTGACCGACGACAACTATGCCTCCATCGTCTCGGCCGTGGAGCAGGGACGCATCATTTACTCCAACATTCGCAAGTTCGTCTACTATCTGATCTCCTGTAACGTTGCTGAGATCATGGTCATCTTCCTGGCCACGTTGGCGGGCTCACCGCCCCCACTGACGGCGATTCAGTTGCTGTGGCTCAACCTGCTCACCGATGGCGCGCCGGCGCTGGCATTGGGGTTGGAGAAGGGCGACCCCGACATCATGGAACAGCCGCCACGTCCTGTGCGCGAGCCGATCATCAATCGGCTCATGGTCTTGGGCATCCTCGTCCAGACGATCGCCATCACCGCGGTCGTGCTAGCCGCCTACTACGCCGGCTGGGCCTGGAATCCATCCGACCTGTCGCTGGCCCGGACGATGGCCTTTGTCACGCTCTCGGCCTCCGAATTAGTGCGGTCCTACACAGCTCGGTCAGAGCGTGCCTCCCTGTTCCGTCTGGGCGTCTTCACCAACAGGTACATGCAGTACGCAGTACTGGTTTCGATCGTCCTGTTGCTCAGCGTAGTCTACACCCCCTTCCTGCAGCCCGTTTTCGACACCGTGCCGCTGGGGATGCGGGAGTGGACCGTGGTCCTACCTTTGCTGCTGGTGCCTGGCATCGCCGCTGAGATCACCAAAACATTCGTGCGACTGCGCGCGCGTCGCCAGGCCGCTGCGGCTGCGGCGTAGCTCTCCCCCCGGTCGACGTCCGTCCGTCGTGGCGGGGGTTCGGGGAAAGATCTCGTTTGAGCGGGATCGCGTAGTCTGAAGCGTTGGAGCGTCGCCCGGACGCGAGTTGTCCGGGCGACGCTTTGCGCGGCACGGTTTCTTCGTCTACATACCATGCGTCCTATGGTTCTCCCTGCGAACGTTCAGCCCTCCTTGTACAACCCCCAAGCCTCACAGTGAATACCTATGCGATTTGTGATGCTTCTAAAGGGACTTGCAAATTTGTCCGATTTCATGTAAAATAGGGGTGTGGTGTCGCGTACGCAGTTCATCGGTCATTTCATAGCTGACCCTGCACTAGGAAAAGGAGATGTAAAAATGTTCCGAGAGAGAATACAGTCGAAGTACAATGAGTTGACTCCCAGTTTTCGCAAACTCGCTGATTTCATTCTGCAGAAGCAACTTGATGCCGCTTTCATGACCGCCACCGAGTTGGCCCACCATTTGGACGTGGATGCGGCCACTGTCGTTCGCTTTGCTCAGAACCTCGGGTATTCGGGCTTCCGCGAACTGATCAAGGAAGTGCAGCAAGTAGTCAAGGCGGAATTGACGGCTTCCTATAGCCCAGACCTGGATGCGCCGGATGACCTGGGGCTGTTCCGCAGCCTCCTGGAGAACGAGCGGCACAATCTAGCTCTGACACAGGCCCAATTGACCGAGGAAGTTAACTCCATCTTCCCCATGTTGTTGGATGCCCAGCACGTCTGGGTCCTGGGGCAGGGTCACGGTTTCCACCTGGCCGCGCTCTGCGCTTCCGCGCTGCGGGAACTGGGCATAGTAGCCGTAGCCATCGCGTCTGATCCACTGGAGGTGGCGCAGAACCTCAAGGCTGTCGGCGCTGAGGACGTGGTGATTGGTTTCTCCCTCACCGGGATGGATCTCACCGTGGCCGACGCTGTCAAGTTCGCGCGCGAGCATGGAGCCAAGACGCTCGTGTTCAGCGCTTCCGCGGTCACAGGCGCTGCGCTTGAGGCTGAGATGTCGATCATCTGCCCCGGCCCCACGCAGACGCACGTGCCCTCCTTCACCGGTCTGGCCGCCATGATCGCTGCGCTCTCCGCGGCGTTCACAGCCCGCTATCCTGAAAAGGCAGAGGGGATGACGGCGGGTCTGAAGGACAGCTTCCGTAAGTTGCTGGAGATCCAGACGCAAAGCGCGTCCGAGGTGGAAGTCGAGGAGTTGTGGCGTCAGTTCTGACGCTGGGCCTCCTCCGGTATCGTCGCTGCCCGTCAAATATGCCCGAAAAGCGGCACGACGCGGCCTGTGGCTTCGCTGCGCTCCTTTGTCGTGTGCGCCTGAGCTGGCTTGGTCAAAGCTCTCGTCCGAACGGCTGAGAGTGAAAGCTCAGTGGAGCCGTCGGTGCTGGACGACTCGGTTTTGCGCTCCGAAAAGGAAGTGGCTCGGGTGAGGTTGACCTCAATACCGCTGGGGTATGGAGGCATACGTGGAGCAGATTGTAGAGGCCCGGTCAAGTCAGCCGGGCCTCTCATTATACTACGAGGAGTGGCAAAATGTTGAAAGAGTTCAAAGAGTTTGCGTTGCGTGGGAATGTCGTCGACATGGCCATTGGCATCATCATCGGTGCCGCTTTTGGCAAGATTGTCACCTCATTTGTCAACGATATCTTGATGCCCCCGATTGGATTGCTGCTGGGCCAGGTGGATTTCTCCAACCTGTTCATCAACCTGTCTGGACAGCCGGTTGCCTCGCTGGAGGAAGCGCAGGCCGCTGGCGTGGCCACGATCAACTACGGCATATTCATCAACACCGTGCTGGATTTCATCATCGTGGCTTTCGTGGTCTTCCTGTTTGTCCGCCAGATCAATCGCATGCAGCGTGAGGAGGAGGAAGCCGCACCGGCTGAGCCGGAGACGAAGGAATGCCCATACTGCCTGTCCCAGATCCCGCAGAAGGCCATACGCTGCCCCCACTGTACCTCTGAATTGGGCTCGGTGTAGAGTCTATCGATGTCCAAAGATCATATCTTGGCCATTGACTGCGGGACTCAGTCGGTGCGCGGGCTCATCTTCAATCCGCGCGGGGACCTGCTCCATAAAGTCCGTGTGCCGATAGAGCCCTATTTCTCCGAAAAGCCCGGCTGGGCTGAGCAACACCCCGCCTATTTCTGGGAGAACCTGTGCACCGCGTGCCAGCGGTTGTGGCGGGAGTGCCCTGTTCCCAGGGATGCGGTGGCGGGCGTGGCCCTCACCACCCAGCGGGCGACCATGGTCAACGTGGACCGGCGGGGCGAGCCGCTGCGCCCGGCCATGGTCTGGCTCGACCAGCGCCGCACCGGAGGGCTGCCGCCGGTGGGCGGGCTGTGGGGTCTTGCCTTTCGCCTGAGTCGGATGACCCAGACCGTCGCCTATCTCCAGGCCGAGGCGGAGGTCAACTGGCTGCGCACCTACCAGCCGGAGATCTGGGAGCGCACTCACAAATTCCTGTTCCTCTCGGGCTACCTGACCCACAGGCTGGTGGGCCGCTTCGTGGACAGCGTGGGCTGCCAGGTGGGGTACGTGCCGTTCGACTACAAGCGGCTGACCTGGTCGAAGAAGTCGGACTGGAAGTGGCAGGCGGTGCCTATGGACAAACGGCTGTTGCCCGACCTGGTGACCCCGACCGGATTCCTGGGAGAGATCACGCCTCAGGCTGCTGAAGAGACCGGCATCCCTGCGGGGCTGCCGCTCATCGCGGCTGCAGCCGACAAGGCGTGCGAGGTCGTGGGAGCGGGCTGCGTGGCACCGGACGTCGCCTGCCTCTCCTACGGCACCACGGCCACCGTAAACACCACCAGCCGCCGCTACGTCGAGGTGATCCCCCTGATCCCTCCCTATCCCAGCGCCGTGCCAGGGGCCTACAACCTGGAGATCCAGATATACCGCGGTTACTGGATGGTCAGTTGGTTCCGGCACGAGTTTGGTCAGCGGGAGGAGCGCATCGCGAGCGAGATCGGTTGCGCCCCGGAGGAGCTGTTCGACGAGATGACTGAGGAGGTTCCACCGGGCTCGATGGGGTTGATATTGCAGCCGTACTGGTCGCCCGGGCTCAGGAGCCCTGGGCCGGAGGCGAAAGGGGCCATCATCGGCTTCGGCGACGTGCATACCCGGGCCCACCTCTACCAGGCCATTTTGGAGGGGTTGGCGTACGCGCTGCGGGAGGGCTTGGAGCGTACGCAGAAGCGGCTGCGAACGCGGGCGACCGAGGTACGCGTTTCCGGCGGCGGCTCACAGTCGGACGTCGCGATGCAGATCACGGCCGACGTCTTCAACCTGCCGGCCAGCCGCCCCCACACCTACGAGACCTCCGGTCTGGGGGCTGCGATGGACGCGTCAGTGGGCCTGGGGTTGCACCCGGATTTTGAGACAGCGGTGGCGGAGATGACGCGGGTGAGCCGCACGTTCGAGCCCCGCCCCGAGGTTCGTGACGTCTACGAAGGGCTGTACCAGCGGGTCTACAAACAGATGTACCGGCGGCTGCGCCCCCTGTACGAGGAGATCCGGGGCATCACCGGCTATCCCCCAAGGTAGGCTCAACCCCTTTGTCATTTGTCATTGGTCATTTTTCGTGGGTTATTTGCAACAGGGGCTCGCCGTAGGCCACCTGGCGGCCCGCGGCGACGTGAACCGTGCCGACTGTGCCTGGCCGTGGGGCGCGGATGACGTTGTCCATCTTCATCGCCTCAATGACGAGAAGTTCGTCGTCCGCAGCTACCCGTTGGCGAGGCTTCACGGCGACCGACTTGATCACGCCGGGCAGTGGGGCAGGGACTGTCTGGGAGGCAGAAGCTGCCTGGGGCGCGCCGGGGGTACCGACGACTTCCGAGGCTTTCCGAGACATCGAAACTCTCGTGGCAACACTGTCCTGCGGCGCAGCCGTGGACGCGGCTACGGCTGCATTCCTCTCTCTGGCCGGAGACACGGTCTCTACACCGACCGTGTAGGTCTCTCCGTCCACCTCCACCCGTACCTGGTCGCGACACGGGTCGTCCAGCACCTTCACGTCGAGCGAGTGCCCATTCAGCGTGATGCGATATTGTCTCATTGAGCCTTCCTTGTGTGTGGCTGGCGCCCCAGTTGACGCTGGTGGTGAAGCGTCCACCATGGGCTGACACGGCCTGGGCTTGGGGCTTCCTTCGCTTCCGGTCTGCTTGGCCGGCCGCCTTCGGCCTCGGCCCGCGCCAGCGCGACGCCGACAATCGCCGCTCTCTGTCGCGCCAGATCTTGCTCCCCTGCCTCCCTCTTGTATCCTTGTTCCTCCCCTTCCTTGTATCCCTCTTTCCCTTCCCTCTTCCCCTCCCCACGCCGCTCCCGGGTCAACGCGGTCAGCGCGTACATCAGACCACAGAGCATCGCCAGCGCAAGGAAGAGCATCGGCACGCCGATGCCGGCAATAACCAGCGAGGTGATTACGGGATCCTCCATTCAAGCCTCCCGGTCCAAATACATCAGTGCCAACGCCGCGATCGTTGCCCAGGGCAACAACTTGAACTCGCCGGCCGCCAGCGCTGCCTCGATCTCAGAACGGCTGAGGCGGTGCAGCTCCTGCTCCTCCAGGTCGTCGGCATCCGCCTCGGCCACGCGGTGCGCACCCTGGGCCAGGAACAAGTGCGCTACACCTGCGCCACGGTTGCCGTCCACCCGATAGTGCCCCAGACTGACCCAGGCCGGGGCCTCGTAGCCGGTCTCCTCGAGCAATTCGCGCTGTGCCGCCGTAAGCGGCTCCTCGCCTGGTTCGATGTACCCGCCCACAGCCGCAAACGACGTGCCATCGACGCCGTATTTCGTCTGTCGAAAGCACAGAAACTCGCCGTCCTCGGTCACGGCGATGACGTTGACGTAGTCGGGCGTGATCACCCACGGCCAGTTCGAGATAATCCGTCCGTCGGGCAGCTCGACCGTGTGATCCTCAACAGTCAGGAACTTGCCCTGATCAAGCACCACCCGCCGCGAAATTGTTTTCCATGGCTTCATATCCCAGATCCCCTCTTTCTTCAATCACGCATCACGTTTCACGTTTCACGCATCACATCGGCATATTCCCGTGCTTCTTTGGCAGCGTCGTCGCCTGTTTGTCGCGCAGGAAGTCCAGCGCGGCGATTAGCTTGGCGCGCGTCTCGCCGGGCAAGATCAGGTCGTCGACGTGACCGCTGGCCGCCGCAGCGTAGGGGCTGCCGAATTGCTCTCGGAACTCGGCGGCGAACTTCGCCCGCACCTCCTCCGGGTCTTCCACCTCCGCCAGTTGCTTCCGATATAGGATGTTGACCGCCCCCTCTGCACCCATCACCGCGATCTCGGCCGTGGGCCAGGCGTAGACCAGATCAGTGCGGATGAACTTGCTGCTCAGGACGATGTAGGCCCCGCCGTAGGCCTTGCGGGTGACGACGCACACCTTGGGCACCGTCGCCTCCGAGTAGGCGTAGACGATCTTGGCCCCGTGGCGGATGATCCCCCCGTGCTCCTGCATCGTCCCGGGCATAAAGCCGGGGCAATCGACGAGCGTGACCAGGGGGATGTTGAAGGCATCGCAGAAGCGGACGAAGCGCGCGATCTTGTCGGAGGCGTCGATGTCGAGCACGCCGGCCATATGGGCGGGCTGATTGGCGATCACGCCCACCACCTCGCCGTTCAGCCGGGCGAAGCCGACGATCGCGTTCGGGGCGAAGCGGGCGTGTACCTCCAGGAAGCTGTCCAGGTCAAAGATACGGGTGATCGCCTCCCGCATGTCGTAGGGCTGGCTTCCGTTGGGCGGCACCAGCGTGTCCAGCGCCGGGTCCGGTCTGGCCCTGTCGTCGCTCGGCGCGATGCGTGGAGGGGGTTCTGCGTTGTTCGAGGGCAAGTAGCTCAGCAACTGCTGGGTGAGGCTCACGGCCTCGTCCTCGTCAGCAGCCACGAAGTGGGCCACGCCGCTGGCGGTGGCGTGGGTCTGTGCCCCGCCCAGCGTGTCGACATCCACCTCCTCGCCCGTCACCGTCTTGATCACCCCGGGGCCGGTGATGAACATGTGGCTGATGTGCTCGGTCATGATGATGAAGTCGGTCAGGCCAGGGGAGTAGACGGAGCCCCCGGCGCATGGCCCGAGCATGACACTGATCTGCGGGATGACGCCGCTGGCCTGGGTGTTGCGCCAGAAGAGCTCGCTGTAGCCGGCCAGGCTCCAGACCCCTTCCTGGATGCGCGCGCCCACCGAGTCGTTCAGCGCAACGAAAGGTACGCCGGAACCGACCGCCAGGTCCAGCACCTGGCATACCTTCTGCGCCTGCACCTCCGAGAAGGAGCCGCCGACGACGGTGAAATCCTGGGCTGCTACGGCGACCTTGCGCCCATCCACCTGGCCGAACCCAACGACCGCGCTGTCGCCCGGGAATCGCTTCTTGTCCAGGCCGAAGGATGAGTGGCGGTGGGTGACGTAGGGACCCAGTTCCTCGAAGGTGCCGGGATCGAGCAGTCGCTCGATCCGCTCCCGGGCGGTCAGCTTACCCTTACGGTGCTGTTTCTCGATCGCCGCCGGGCCGCCACCCTGTCGGACAGTTTTGCGGCGCTGGAGCAATTCCTCGTTCACGTTGTGTGTGGTCATAGGGTTCTCCTTGATCGCGTGGGACGCGAGCGGACGCCGGACGTGCTACGTGAGATGTCACGCGTGGGATGATTCACGTGCTTTGGGTAAGTAGCCTGTGCCGACGCTTCCCAAGCATTATAACGTTGAACGGGGAGCGGGTCAAGAGTGCTGGTAATACTGGGGGTGCCTGGCGCAATTTGACATGCTGAGTCATTTTATGATATACTTTAGACCATGCCGACATGGTTTGCACCGTATGGAAAGGTTGGCACCAGATGACCGCGCCGGGCGGTGTTGCTCAGCAAAGCCTCATACGCTCAAGTAGGAGACGTTGGGTCAGGGTCGCTGCCAGCCGGGCCTTGTTGGTACTGTCGGGCATCTTGTTTGCGTGCGTTATACTCGAGGCCTGCTTTCGTCTCTGCTACCCCGATCCCCGCCCTAGATTGGTCAATGCCGGTTTGAGGCTTGACGACAGATATGGCGTTTCCTTCGTTCCCGACTCGGAAGGCTGGAACACCAGTCTACGGGGTGAGTACAGTGTATACGTCAAGATCAACTCGAGGGGGATGCGGGACGTTGAGCACGAGTACGCCAAAACGCCAGGTGTGACGCGCATTCTCGTGCTCGGCGATTCGATGACAGCAGCGATCCAGGTCCCTCTGACCGATACATTTGTGAAAGTCTTGGAGGAGCGATTGGAGTATGCCTTCCCCACCGCCCGCTTCGAGGTCATTAACGCCGGGATCATTGGCTACGGGACGACCAACGAGTTGCTCTTTTTTCGTGATGAAGGTTACAAGTATGAGCCGGATATTGTATTGCTGGCCTTTTTCACGGGTAATGACGTGACCGATAATGTCCTTGCTCCTCTGTTCGAACTGAAAGACGGTACGTTGACCGAGCTGCCTGCCAGGTATCCATCCACCCGGCTGCTCGCGCCCTGGGAGCGGCCCGGGGGCTTTCTCAGGAATGCAAGGAATTTCCTGTACACCCATTCACGGTTGTATTCTGTATCAATTGAACTGCTGGTTTATGGTGCCGTTCAGCACTGGCCGCCTCTGCTTGACTGGCTCGTGAACGCCGGTATGGTAGAGGTGACCCGCCCGGCGATGAACCTGGGCAACATCTACGCCTTTCTGGATCCGCCTCCAGAGGCGTGGACCATGACTGAGGCACTGATCATAGATCTGAAGCGCCAGGTCGAAACGCATGGCGCTCGGTTGGTAGTAGCCATTCTGCCCGACGAGTCGGAAGTTGACGAGAAACGTTGGCAGGCAGTTCTGGAAAGCTACCCCGAATTACGGGAGCGGCAAGCCCAGGTGTTGGAGAGACCCACTGACAGGATAGCCAGGTTCCTGGAAGATCACGACATAGATTACGTACAGCTCGCGCCTGCTCTACGGCTTCGCGCCACGGGGTCGGGGGACTCCCTATACTATCGTTACGATGGTCATTTCACGCCGCTGGCCCATCGTGCGGTCGGCCAGACCATTGCGGACTATTTCGTGCGGGAGTGGGGAGCACAATGATCAACGGCCGGGAGGTATGATTCGATGCGATCAAAAGTCGCCAATTTCTTCAAGGGGATGGTCACGAATATGGGCGTAGTTGGTGAAATGTTGGTCTTTCTCTGGCGACACAAGCTATGGTGGCTAATCCCGATGGTGGCTATCCTGCTGATGTTCGGATGGCTGCTGATCTTTGCGACCACTTCCGGTGTCGCTCCTTTCATCTACACGTTGTTCTGAAGCCTGGCATCTCAACCATGGACCTCTTACGCACACTCTGGCAAGCGTGGAAGCGATTCGGTCAATTCCTGGGCGACATTTTGGCGAGGGTCGTCTTGACGATCTTCTATTTCACCGTGTTTGCCCCCTTTGGCCTGGGGGTTACTCTCTGGTCTGATCCGCTTTGCATTCGAGGATCTGGTGATACGCGACTGTGGCTTCCTCGTCAGACCGGCGACTCATCCATAGACGAGGCCCGGAGGCAGTTCTAGACAGTGTACATTCTGGGCGTATCCTGCTATTACCACGACTCAGCGGCTGCGTTGATCCAGGACGGCATGTTGATCGCCGCTGCTGAGGAGGAACGATTTAGTCGACGGAAGCACGACAACGGTTTCCCCAGGCATGCCATTGACTTCTGCCTGCGGATGGCAGGCATCACCGGCAGAGATCTGGAGTATGTCGTCTTCTACGAGAAGCCGCTGGTTAAATTCGAACGCATCATGATGACGGCGTTGGGTACCTTCCCACGCTCCTATCCAGTCTTTCGCGAGGCTATGGTAGCCTGGTTCAACGAGAAGCTCTGGATCAAGAGTGCGTTGCAGACGAGCATCGGTATTTCACCTGACCGCATCCTTTTCATCGAACATCACCTGTCGCACGCTGCCAGCGCTCTCTATACATCTCCCTTTGCTGAGGCGGCCATCCTCACCATAGATGGCGTGGGCGAGTGGACCACCGCCACTGTGGGACGGGGCACCGCCTTCTGGAATGGCTCTGGTGGCGCGCCTGGCGGGAACGGGCCCGCGTCCCGCGGTGAGAACAGAATTGAGCTTTTCCGCGAGATCCGCTTCCCCAACTCGCTGGGCTTGCTGTATTCCGCCTTCACCGCGTTCCTGGGCTTCAAGGTCAATAACGGCGAGTACAAGGTGATGGGCCTGGCCCCTTATGGTGTACCCAGGTACGTGGATGACGTGTACCGGTTGATCGAGGTGGATACCGACGGTGGGTTCCGTTTGAATATGGACCATTTCAGCTTCCACTTGTCCACTCACACCACCTTCAACGATCGCTTTGTGGACATTTTCGGCCCGCCGCGGCAGATGGGATCAGAGTTCTTCACCTTCACGACCCATCCTGCCAGGGGCCATCCCTGCTGGTCCGACTCGGCCGCTGCGCAGAATCAGAAGTACGCCGACATCGCCGCCAGCGTCCAGGCGGTGACTGAAGATACTATGCTCAAAATGGCACGCTACGCCTACCGGGAGACTGGCTCCAAGAACCTGGTGATGGCTGGCGGCGTGGCGCTGAACAGTGTAGCGAATGGGCGTATCGTCAGAGAGACGCCGTTTGAAAACGTGTATATCCAGCCTGCGGCTGGTGATTCAGGTAGTGCGTTGGGGGCGGCGTTCTACGTCTATCATGTCTTGCTAGGGCAGCCCCGCCGGTTCGTGATGGAGCATGCCTACTGGGGCGCTGAATACTCAGTAGATGAGATGAAGACCGCCATTGAGGCGAGCGGCTTGTCCTATGAAACGATCGAAGATGATGAGAGATTGCTGGACCAGGTGGTAGACCGCCTGGTCACGGGCAGCGTTATCGGCTGGTACCGGGGGCGTTTCGAATGGGGGCCGCGTGCATTGGGCCATCGTTCCATCCTGGCCGATCCACGCCTGGCTGAGATGAAGGACATCGTCAACACCAAGATCAAGTTCCGTGAACCGTTTCGTCCCTTTGCGCCCGTGGTGTTGGAGGAGCGGGCTGCGGAGTATTTTGACCTTGCTTCGCCGGATCATTGCTACCCGGCTCGCTTCATGCTTCTGGTGGTTCCCATCCCCACAGATAAACGGGAGCAGATTCAGGCAGTATGTCACGTGAGTGGCACCGGCCGCCTGCAGACGATCCGCCGCGACTGGAATCCAGCCTACTACCGCGCCGTGGAAAAGTTTGGCGAGGCGACCGGTGTGCCAGTGTTGCTGAATACCTCGTATAACCTGCGTGGTGAGCCGATTGTCAACACTCCACAGAATGCCATCGACACGTTCGTTAGATCTGGTATTGACATACTTGTTATGGACCAGTTTCTCGTCAGAAAGGCCTAGCAGGCGGGCATCTGAGACCCAGAGCTTCCCGTACAACCAAACAGCCCACTCTTGCAGGTCCGGCCGAATTCAATGACTTGACTCAATTGAAGGAGGTTCCCTTTGCTCACGGAATGCACGATCAAACGCAGCGAGTATCACGATTCCGTCACGCTGATGGAGACGGCCCGTGAACTGACTCAACTCCCCGGCGTCGTCGACGCGGCCGTCGTGATGGCGACGGAAGCCAACAAAGGCATCCTGCGGGAGGCGGGAATGCTGCTCCCGCAGGTAGAAGCCGCCTCTGCCAATGATCTGGTCGTCGTCGTCCAGGCCGAAAGCGACGAAGTCGCCTGGCGCGCGTTGGAGGTTGCCGAGGAGCACCTGGCACGGCGGCCGGAGGCGGCCGGTATGGAGCCGGCCTTCCGGCCGCGCACGGTCCGGGGCGCGGTGCGGTCCAACCCGGAGTCGAACCTGGCCGTCATCTCCGTCGCCGGGCAGTACGCCGTGGCTGAGGCCTGGGAGGCGCTGCGGAGCGGGCTCCACGTCCTCCTCTTCAGCGACAACGTGCCCCTGGAGGACGAGATCAGGCTGAAGAAGTACGCGTCCGAGCGTGGCCTCTTGATGATGGGGGCGGACTGCGGCACCGCGATCATCAACGGGGTGGCACTCGGGTTCGCCAACGTCGTCCCCAGCGGGCCGGTCGGCATCGTCGCCGCGGCAGGTACGGGGCTGCAGGAGGTGAGCACGCTCCTGGCCAAACTCGGCGTCGGCATCACCCAGGGGATCGGCACCGGCGGGCGAGATTTGAAGGAACAGGTCGGCGGGCTGATGATGTTGGCTGGGATGAAAGCGCTCCAGGCTGACCCGCAGACGCAGGTCCTGCTGCTGATCTCCAAGCCGCCCGCGTCCGCGGTCGCCCGGCGGGTCTTGGCGCAGGTGGACGAGGGGGACAAGCCCACCGTCGTCTGCTTCCTGGGCGGGGATCCCGCGCCCGTCGTCGACGCAGGTGCCATCCCGGCGCGCACGTTGCAGGAAGCGGCCTATCTCGCGGCCGCGGAGGTGGAGGGGTACGGGGGGCCCTCGGCCGACGAGGTGATCGAGCGCGAGGCGGCAGACCTGGGGGCCCAGGCGGCCGAACTGTGCAAGGCCGCCTTTCACAGCAGCCGCCTGAAGCCAGGCCAGACCTACCTGCGTGGACTCTTCAGCGGCGGGACGCTGGCGGCTGAGGCGCTCGTGATTTGGGACAACATCCTGGGCGACGTGCGCTCGAACGTGCCGCTGGACCCCCGGTTGATGCTGGGTGACGCCACCCGGAGTGACGGGAACTGCGCGGTGGACCTGGGAGCGGACGAGTTTACGGTGGGGCGGCCACACCCGATGATCGACTACGATCTGCGCATCCGTCGCCTGATGCAGGAGGCGGGCGATCCCGAGGTGGCCGTCGTCGTGCTCGACGTCGTTCTGGGGTACGGCGCGCATCCCGACCCGGCGAGTGAACTGGGGCCGGCCATCCGCCGGGCGCGGCAGCAGGCCACGGACGAGGGACGGGAGTTGATCGTCGTCGCCTCGGTGACCGGGACGGAGGACGACCCGCAGGGGCTCAGCCGTCAGATGCGGGCGCTGGAGGAGGCCGGGGCGGTCGTCGCGCCCTGCAACGCCGCCGCCGCCCGGCTGGCAGGCTTCATCGTAGCGTGACGGAATCGTGATGCGTGAGAAACGCAGTGCCAGAGGTCCTACGGTGCGCGTGGAACCTGAAACCTGAAACTTTGAACCTGGAACCTGCAACCTTTCTGTGGAGTGAGGCCTATGCCAGAAAAGACCATTCAGTCATTCTTCGGGACTCCGTTACACGTCGTGAACGTGGGCCTGCGGTCGTTCGCCCAGAGCGTACAGGCCCAGGGCGTACCGGCGACGCAGGTCGATTGGCGGCCGCCGTTGGCGCCCAGGGTGCTCGTCACCGCTTCAGGGATCGACGTCGAGGCGGCTAACACCGAGGCCGTGAACCGCATCGTGCAGGGCCATCCGGTGTTAATAGGCATGGGGATCGCCCGAGAGGTCATTCCCGGCTACCACGACCGGCTCATCCTCCACGCCGGCCCGCCGATCACGTGGGAGCGCATGTGTGGCCCGCAGCGTGGCGCGGTGATGGGCGCCCTGGTCCACGAGGGACTGGCGCAGGATGAGCAGGAGGCGGCCGAGTTGGCCGCGGGAGGCGAGGTCGAGTTCGCTCCCTGCCACCACTACCACGCCGTGGGGCCGATGGCGGGCATTGTCTCCCCATCGATGCCGGTCTTCATCGTCCGGAACGAGACCTTCGGCAACGTCGCCTACGCCACGCAGAACGAGGGGCTGGGCCGGGTGCTGCGCTATGGGGCGTTCGGGCCGGACGTGTACGAGCGGCTGCGCTGGATGGAGGACGTCCTCTACCCAACGCTCCAGGCGGCGATCGAGTCGATCGAGGGGGGCATCGACCTGCGGGCGCTGATCAGCCAGGCCTTGCACATGGGCGACGAGTGCCACAACCGCAACCGGGCCGGCACATCCCTCTTCCTGCGGGCCGCCACGCCGGCCATCATGCGCACCTGCCCGGATCGGGAGCGGGCGGCGCAGGTGTTCCAGTTCATCGAGCGCAACGATCACTTCTTCCTGAACCTGTCGATGCCGGCCGGGAAGGCCATGCTTGAGCCTGCCGAGGGGATCGAGGGAGCGACCGTATTGACAGTGATGGCCCGCAACGGCACCGACTTCGGGATCCGCATGGCCGGGGAGCCGGACCGCTGGTTCGTCGCGCCGGCGGGTGTCGTGGACGGGCTGTACCTGCCGGGCTTCACGGCCGAGGACGCCAACCCGGACATCGGCGACAGCACGGTCACCGAGACAGCCGGCTTCGGCGGCTTCGCCATGGCCGGCGCGCCGGCCATCGCCCGCTTCGTCGGGGGCACGCCGGAGGACGCGCTGCAGGCTACGCTGGAGATGTACGAGATCTGCTACGCCGAGCACGAGCA
>Ga0180438_10003738_pt1 | contig 22651 bp, 16 predicted proteins | sample SS_ome_12_FD_132455 | JGI IMG/M metagenome (GOLD analysis project Ga0180438, IMG submission 132455) | Hypersaline lake sediment archaeal communities from the Salton Sea, California, USA - SS_3_D_2 metaG | ecosystem: Environmental > Aquatic > Non-marine Saline and Alkaline > Hypersaline >...
AATGGGATGCCCGCGCCCGGCCCAAGGGACACGGCAAAACCGCCAAGCCAGCCAGATTGTCCGTGCCTTCGGAGGATTCCCATGCTCCAATTTAGTGCCATTGGGGCCGGCCCCCCGTGCCCCTCGGAGGTCTCAAGGCATTTCTCAGGTGTCCGATGGCGTAAGAGACCCGCAAGATCCCGGCGCGCGGCACCATCGGAGACCGGAGACATGCCTCAGAAGACCCCGCGGCACAGCCGCGTCTTCCTCTGACGCCCGGTTCCCACACGACCCACACATTCTGCGGGAGAGCCTAAAATAGGGACAGACCCTATTTTTGGGGGCGTGTCGCTCACCACCCCTATCTCGAGTCGCTCGGCCCGCTGCCGGAGGGCGTAACGGTGGCCACGGCGGCCCGGGGCCAGTTCGACTTCGTCCAGCTTTTCGCCCGCAGCGTGGCCGAACTGAAGAAGCTCGCGCCGAAGGCGATCCGGGCCGCCAGGCACGATGCGCTGCTGTGGGCGAGCTACCCGAAGAAGACCTCCGGCGTCGCGTCGGACCTCTCCTGCAACAGCGGCTTCGGGCCGATGTACGACGCCGGCTTCGACTCCGTCGCGATCATCGCCGTCGACCCGACCTGGTCGGCCATCCGATTCCGGCCGGTGGATCGGTAGCGAGGACGGCGCGGGCGTGGCGGGCGAGGACGCCGCGGAGGTCGCGGGCGTATTGGCGGAGGATTCGCTCGCCGAGGCCCTCGTGGTCGCCGCATCGGAAGAGCGCGCGGGCGAGGATGATCTCGCGGAGGGGCTCGATCCGGCCGGCCGCCGCGGCGGGCTTTGTTCGGGCGTGGCCGGACATGCCGCGGCGGCGGAGCAGCTCGGCGAGGATCGGTGCGGCGGACGGGTCTCCCAGGCGCTCGAGCGCGACGGCCACGGCGCGGTGGTGGGAGAGGGCCGTCCCGGCGTTCAGCCGCCGGGCCCATCTCAGGAGGGGCGGCAGGGCGCGGCGGTCGCGGGTCTGGCCGGCGGCGAGGATCAGGCTGTCGAGGTGCGTGGGCAGGTGGGAGTACTCGGCCATGCGGCCGAGAGGGATCGCGGAGTCCCAGCGGTCGGCGGCGGCGAGGGCGGTCAGGAGGGTCGGCAGGCCGGCCGCGTCGCCGCAGAGGCCCAGGAAGCGGGCGTAGGTGAGCTTCGCCGCGTCGTCGGTTGCGGCGGCGTGTGCCTTGCGGAGCATCGGCAGGGCCGCCTCGACGTGGGCGAGCACGATCGCGGCGTCGGCGGGGCGTACGGGGCCGGCGGCGAGGGCGTCGACGGCCTCGGCGACGCGCTGCGGGGGCAGGGGGAAGCTGTCCCGATGCTCCAGCACGTCGGCCGGGATGCTGCCGATCTTCACGAGGTGCTTCTGGAGCGCTCGGACATTGATGTCGCGCGGCGCGACGCCGGCCTCGACGGCCATTGCCGCCGCCACGCCGGCCGCGTAGCCCTGGTTCTGGAGGTCCGCCTGCATCCGAATCAGCGCCATCGCGTCGCGGTGGGCGCTCGTCCCGAGCCCGACGACCAGCAGCCCGTCGATCCCCTTCGGCAGGAGGCACCGATAAGGGGTGTACGGGCTGGTCGGGGCGGGCCGGCCGTCTGCCCCCGGCGGGACCAGCGCGAAGTACGGATGCACCGGAAAGCCGTGCGAGTCGTAGTTGCTGGCCGACTGGGCGATCGTGTCCGCGTACGTCCGCCCGGCCATCTGGTCGAGGATGCTCAGGACGTGGTCGCCGACGATCCGCCGGCGCTCGCGGGTGTCGATAAGCTGGCCCGCGTCGTAGCCGCCGCGGCGGCGGGCGGCGAGAAAGGCCCGCCACGTGTCCAGCATGTCGGCGTCGTCGACGAGGAGGTAGTCGGTGTTGGTGTAGCCGGCCCCCAGCGCGCGGGCGGGCAGGCCGGCGCCCTGGACGGCGACGTGACTGGGCCCGACGAAAACGGTCCGGGCCCCCGCCGCGGCGGCGACGTCGGCGCTGCCGGTCGCGTCGATCACCACCTTGGCCCGCACCGCCCCGCGCCCGTGCGGTGTGGCGACGATCACCCCCCGCACGCGCCGCCCGTCCACCAGCGTGCCGCAGCCGAGGCAGCCGAACCACACGTCCGCTCCCGCCCGCCGGAGTTCGCGACGCCAGAACTCCGCCTTGATCTGTGGCACCCATCCGCCCCCGCCGCGCCCGCCGTCGCCCGCCAGCTTCGCCACGCCCCGATCGACCTCCGCGGTGAAGCCCACCGCCCGTCCTCGATGGTAGCGGCTGATCAGCCCGGCCGTCCCCACGCCGCCGAGCTGCGTCAGGTACTCCACGACGAGCGTCCTGGCGCCGCGCCGAGCGGCGGCGATCCCCGCCGGCGCGCCGCTCGTGCCTCCGCCGACGACCACGACCTCGTACGTGCCCAGCACCGGCAGCGGACGCCCGGCCGCCTCGACCGTCGGCAGGCCGCGGTCCGTCGGCCGAACGCCGCGGAGCACCTCCCGCACCTCCCCGCGTGCGACAACGGCGCCGACGAGGGCGGCCGCGGCCAGGATACGGCGGGCCCGTCTCACCGCCCGTCGCCTCCGGCGGCCAGGATGGCGTGGGCGTGGCGGGAGAAGTGGCCGCGCAGGTCCTTCGCGTAGTTGGTCAGCGACTTGCGGGCGATGCCCTTGTGGTCGCCGAGGCGGAACAGCGCGCGGGCGACGATGATCTCGCGGAGGCTCGTCGTCCGGTTGCCGGCGGCCGCCGGCTCGAGCACGGCGTGGCCGGTCATGCCCTCCTTGGCGAGCAGCTCACCGAGCGCCGGCGCGGCCGAGCGGTCGCCGATCAGCTCCAGCGCCAGCGCCACCGCCCGGTGGTGGGAGAACTCCTTCGACGCGTCGAGCAAGGCCGCCTTCTCGACAATGACGGGCACGGCCCGCTTCTCGCCGGCCATCCCCATCGCGATGATCAGCCGGTCCAGCGGGCTGATGCTCGAGCCGTACTGCCCCATGCCTCTGAAGTTCCAGCCGGCGTCCCACTTCTTCGCGGCGGCGACGGCGGCGATCAGCGTCTCCAGCCCCGTCGGGTCCCCGCAGACGGCCAGGACGCGGGCGTAGTTCAGCTCGGCCTTGCGGGCCTTCTCCGCCTCCTCCTCCGTGTCCGCCTCCGCGCCGGCCCGCTTCGCCTTCTGGTAGGCCTCTCGCAGCAGCGGCTGGGCCTCGGACTTGTGGGCCATCACGACGGCCGTGCCGCGACCCCCTTCGGCGAGCAGGCCGACGGCCTCGGCGATCTTCTCGGGGCCCATGGGGTAGCTGTCCTTGCCGCCGACGGCGGTCTTGGGGATGCAGCCGATCTCGGCGAGGTGCTCCTGGAGGCCGCGCAGATCGACCTCTCGCGTGGCCCCGCCGGAGGGGGCGGCCATGGCGGCGGCGACGCCGGCGGCGTATCCGACGTTCTGGACGTCCGGCTGCATTCGGACGACGGGGATGGCGTCTCGGTGGACGCTGATGCCGAGGCCGGTGACGAGGATGCCCTCCAGGCCGACCGGCAGCAGGCAGCGGTAGGGGATGTAGGTGGTGATGGACTTCCGCTCGGGGTGCTCGAGGACGAAGTAGGGGTGGACGGTGTACCCGTGCGTGTCGAAGTCGCTCTTGCACATGCCGACGATGTCGCCGTACGTCCGCCCGTTGACCTGGTCGACGATGGTCATGACGATCTCGCCGCGGATGCGTCTCCGCTCGCGGGTGTCGATGAGCTGGCCGAGGTCGAAGGCCCCGCCGAACTTCTTCCGCGCGCCGACGAACATCCGCCAGACGTCCAGCATGTCCGTCTCGTCGACGAACGTGTAGTCGGTGTTGGTGTAGCTGGCCCCCAGCGCGTGGGGGGGCAGGCCCGTGCCCTGGACGGCCAGAAACGCCCCGTCGGTGTGGATGCAGGGGGCGCCCGCCGCGGCGGCGACGTCGGCGTTGCCCGTCGAGTCGATCACCACGTCGGCCAGCACGACCCCGCGCCCCAGCGGCGTGGCCACCACCGCGCCGCGAACCTGACCGTCCTTGACGAACGCCCCGCAGCCCAGCCCGCCGAACCAGACGTCCGCCTTCGACTCCCGCAGCGCCGACCGCCACCACTGCATCTTCCACTGCACGTTCCACCGCTTGGCCGCCTTCTTCTGTCCCCCCACGGCCGCCACGCCGCGGTCCACCTCCGCCGTGAAGCCCCCGTGATAGCCGTGATAGTACCCCGCGATCAGCCCCGTCGTCCCCACCCCGCCGAGGCCGTGAAGGTACTCGACCACCAGCGTCTTCGCCCCCTTGCGGGCCGCCCCGATGCCCGCCGGGGCGCCGCTGGTCCCGCCGCCGATGACCACCACGTCATACGTCCCGATCACCGGCAGCGGCCGCGACGCCGACGGGACCTTCGGCAGGACCTGATTCGCCCGCACGCCCGTCAGCAGCTCCCGCACCTCGCCCTCCGCCGCCGCGGATACGACCTTCCCCCCGGGCAGCGAGACCGCCTGCGGCTTCGCGATCTTCTCCGCTTCTTTCGCAGCAGTCTGCCCAATCCTCTTGCCGACCCCCGTCAGCCCGGTCGGGCGGAGCAGCTTCTCCGCCACGCCTCGCGGCACGTCCGCACAGCCGCTCAGCACGTACATCCGCTCCACCCCCGCCGGCCGGAACGCCCCGAGGTCCACTTTCCCCGCCCCGGGCCAGTCGCCGACGAGGGGCTTCTGCCCGTTGACGGGGTCGGGCGGGACCTGGAAGAGCACCTCCGAGGCCCGCAGCAGCCCGGGCGTGAAGGTCATATCCCGCGCGAGCTGTTCGGCCGCCGCGAAGGACGCGAAGGTCGCGTCGGGCACCGGCAGCGTGAGGGTGTACTCGATGATCTCGCCCTGCCTGCCGGTCGGTCGGTGCTGCGTCCCGCCGCGCCCGCGGCTGATGAGGGGGAACGTCCGCCCGACCTTCCGCCCGGTCAGGCCCTTGCCCGTCCGCACGTCGCCGCCGATGACGACCCGTGTGAACGTCTGCTTTCCGCCCGGCCAGCGGCGGCATGTCGCGCCGGCCAGCCGCGCGACGATCGCCCGGTCCGTCGCGTCGATGACGACCTTGGCGATCACCGCCTGGCGGCCGGCCCGGTTGGCCATCACGATCCCCGCCGGCCGGCCCGACCCGTCGCGAAGCACCTCCGTCGCGTAGCTGCCGAACAGGAACTTCACGCCCGCCGCCAGCAGCGCATCGTCCAGCGTCCGCTTGACCTGCATCGGCGTGGTCATCGGCGGCAGCTTCGGCGCGGGGGGGGCCGGCTTCGCGTCGGCCTGCTCGGCCGTCTCGATCACGATCTCCGCCAGCAGCATCCGCTCGCTCCGCTCGGTCTTCTTGACCGCGAAGCGGACGTAGCGTGCCCTGCCGGTCACCGCCGCGGTCAGCTCGATGGCCGCCTGCTCGGCCCCGCCGTCGTCGAGCTGCTTGTTGTCGATCGTCGCCGCCTTCGCCCACGCCTCACCGTCCGCGCTCGTCTCGATGCCGACGCGCTGCACCTCGAAGACGCCCGTCCGCTGGTAGACGAGCACCGAGACGCTCTCGAGCGTCTGCACCTTGCCGAGGTCCGCGACGATGTTCGTGTCCTTGTCGTACTGGACCGACTGCTTGGCCGCGCTGCCGTACAGCCCGTCGGTCAACTTCCCCGGCGGCTTGGTGTCCCTGTGGAGCGGCGCGGAGGGCTGGTCGGCCGTGTAGGTGAAGTGGGCGCCCTTCGGCACGGGCCGGGCCGCGGCGGGACGCGGGGCGAAGATCCGCCGCCCCAGCTCCGTCTCCGCCCGCTCCCCTTCGTCCAGCCACAGCCGAAGCGTCGCGCACATGTCCTCCCCCAGATACGTCCTCGGCGCCGCCAGGAACACCGACGCGCCCCCCTTCGCCGCCGCGACGGCCGCCTCCACGCCCGCCGTCGTGCCCCCCACGACCACCACGTCCACCGTATACGCCACCGGGATCTTCCGCGCCGATTCGATCACCGCCTTGGGCGCGGCCATCGCCACCGACGCGCCGAACAACGCAGCCAACACCACCACGGATACGATTCTCAGATTCATGACGTGTTTCCTCGATTGGGCGGCCCGGCGCATCGCCCGACGCGGCGTGGCCGTGGCTGCCGATACGGAAGGGCCAACATAGCAACAAACGCGTCCGCCCGCCACGCGTTCCGGGCGTCGGGTCGTCGCCTCCGCCGGACGACGCATCTAAGAACCGTCGGCCATGGTCGTCGTGGTAGTGGGGGCCGACCGACGCCCCTACCACAGGGAGGCGGGCGATGACGGGTGACGGCAGCGAGATGGGCGGGCACGCCGGGCGGCTGTGCGGCCTCGCCTCGGCACAGCGGCGGTGGCTGGGTCGGCTGCTGATCCCCGTCCTTCTGGCCGCCATCGGGCTGGCAGGGGTGGCGCTGATCAGCCGCACGAACACCACCGGACAAGAGGTGGCCGACCTGCTGGCGGAGAGCTATGTGGAGTACCCGCAGCAGCCCGGGCCGTTGCGGTCGCTGCTGATGCGAGCGCGTCTGGTGAAGCCCCCCGGCCCGCCCGACCGTGGGCGCATCACCGACGAGCTTGCGGTGCTGGGCCGGCCTGCCGTGCCGCACTTGATCCGCGCTTTGGATGACAGGGAGTATGCGTGGTTGGCCACGGAGGCGCTGGGGAAGATCGGCCCGGACGCGACGGCCGCCACGCCGAGGCTCATCCGCCACTACAGGCTCCCTTCCACCCCGGACTGCGACTGGGGGGTCGTCTGCTCGAGCATCGATCTGGCGCTGCTCCGCATCGGCGCGGGGGACCGGACAGGGCGGGTGGTCCGGGAGTTGGAGCGGGCGCTGAACGGGCCGATCGAACGAGAGCGGTCCGGCGTGGCGTACGTGCTTGGCCACCTGCACCGCGAGGGCCGATCCACGGTCGACGTGTTAACTCGCGCATTGACAGACACCCGTAGCGCGGGCCGCGTGCAAGCCGCCTACGGGCTGGGCATCGCACTGCAAGACCGCCGGGACTCGCCTGAGGTTCCCCCGGCCGTCGCGGCACTCGTCGACGCGCTCGAACAAGACGAGGACGACAGGCTTCGTGGGGCCGCCATCCGGGCCTTGGGGAGCCTCCGCACGACCGACGGCGCGGCGATCGCGGCTTTGGTCTCCGTATTCGTCCGCAGCCGGAACAGGTGCCTTACCTATCATGGCGCCAAGGCCCTCACCCGGATCGGGCCGCCCGCTAACGTCGCCATACCCGCGCTGCTGGACATCGTCGAACGCAGAGCGCCCGGGTGGCGAGACGCCCGCTGGGCGTTGTGGCACATCGGCCCGCCCCGTCGATCCGACATCCCGGCGGTGAGGTTGGCGCTGTTTACGTGCGACGATGACGTGCGATTCCACGCGGCCCGAGGCTTGGCGGCCCACGGACTCGACTCCCCGGAGGTCGTCACCGCGCTGCTGGAGACCTGCATGACCCACAGGGCCCTGTCCGCTCGCGCCGCCGCCAAGGAGACACTGGCACGTCTGGGCCATCACGACGTGACGGCGGTCGCCGATATGGTAGGATGGGCTCTGGCGACCGAGCGACCGGCCCGGTAGCTGCAGTCGCCGGTCGCGTCAGAGGGCCCGACGTGGGTTGGACTGTCCGAAAGAAGCGGATCGTCGCGGCGGCGCTGGCGGTGCTGCTGTGCCTCGCCGTGGCCGGTGGGTGGTGGTGGCGTCACATCACGTCCCCGGCCTACCGGACAAGGCAGGCCGTGGCGGAGATCCGCGCGGCGATGGTGGACCCGAATCTCGCCCGGACAGACAACGCCGGGGGGCCGCCGAACTGGCTGGCGAGAATGTCCGATCCGGAGTGGGTTCTCCGCCAGCTGGGGGCCCGGGCCGTGCCGCATCTGATCGAGATCATCAGAAGCAAGGACCCGTACACGTGCGCCGCCGCGGGGAAGGGGCTCTGTGCCGCCGCGCGGGGCGAGGACGACATAGGGTCGCTGCTCCTGCCGGCCCTGGCGGACGCCGACGCCGAGGTCCGGCGCGCCGCCGCCGAGGCGCTTGGGAACACGGGGGCGATCGACGGTCGCATGGTCAAGGCCCTCGCCGAAGCGCTGGGCGACGAGGACCGGCGCGTGGGGACCGCGGCCATGGAGGTCCTCAGGGGGCACTTGCTCCGTGGGCACGGCGGTACGGTTCTGCCTCTTGCCGTGCGAGCGGCGCGGGATCGTCGCCCCTCGGCCCGATGGAATGCCGCCTTGATCCTGGGCACGGCCAGCCGGCGTGGCTCGCGCGTCGTGCCGGACCTGGTGCGACTGCTCGGCGACCCGCATCGCAACGTGCGATATGCGGCGGCGGAGGCGTTGGGGAATATGGGGCCGGCGGCGAGGTCGGCCGAGGGGGCGCTGCGGCGGGCTGCGGAGGACGAAAACAGCTACGTTCGTGAAGCGGCGGTCGAGGCGTTGAAGCGGCTCCGCGGGCGCCCGACGAGCGCGGCGGCGGCGACGACGAGGCCCGACGGGAGGCAGTAAGGGGCTCGGGCCTCTGCGGCGTTGGCGGTGGGGTGCATTCGGGGGGTCCGGTGGGTATGATCGGGGCGTGGGTTGCGCGCCGAGGTGGAGCGGTGGGATGGTCAGCATGGGGCGGACCGAAGAGCCCCCGGCCAGGGGGCCGGGGGCGAAATAGGTTGCCGGGGGGACGTCGGTGAGAAGTGTTGGGTCGATGGGGGGCTTGTTGGGCCGGAGGTGTTGTGGCGAGGCGGGAGCGGATGTTTGTGGGGGTGACGTGCGGCCGGGGCGGCCGCGGGATCGATGCTGCGCTGATCAAGGTGGTCGGACGGGGCGAGCGGATGAAGGTGGAGCAGCTCAGTGCGGTCAGCCGTCCGGTGCCCGAGCCGCTGCGGACGGAGCTGCGAGCGGAACGCGCGCCGGCCGCGGGGCGGCTGGCGGAGTGGGATCGGGAGTTGGGGCGGGTGATGGCCGAGGCGTGCCGGGACGTGCTGGAGGAGCGCGCGCTCCTGCCGCGTGAGGTGGCCGGCGTCGGGATGAAGGGGCACACGACGGTTTACCAGCCGCCGGCGGACGGGAAGGGGGGGGGCGTGCTCGAACTCGGCTCGGCGGCGACGCTCGCGCGGCAGACGGGCATGGCGGTGGTGGGGGGCTTTTGCGGATCGGACATGGCCGCCGGCGGGGTCGGCGGGCCGATGACCGCGTGGGCGGAGTGGCTGATGCTGCGGGACCGCCGCCTCAGCCGCGTCGTCGTGCAGTTGTCGGCCATCGCGTCGATCACCTTCGTCGGCACGGGCGCGGCGGCGTGCGAGGTCGTCGCGTTCGACACGGGGGCGGGCACGGTGCTGATCGACCACTTCGCGCGGCAGCTCTACGATCGGGCGATGGACGAGGACGGCTCGATGGCGGCCAGGGGCCGGGTCGACGAGGCGATGCTGAACGAGCTGCTGGCGCGGGACTACTTCCGGCAGGCGCCGCCGAAGCGGACCTGCCCGGCGGACTGGACGGGCGAGGCGGCCCAGCGGATCGAGATGATGGCGGGCAGGCACCGCTGCCGGGCGCGGGACCTGCTGGCGACGGTCACGGAGCTGACGGCCCGGACGGTGGCCGACGGCGTGCTGTCTCAGACGGAGCGGCCTCACGAAGTGATCCTCGCCGGCGGGGGGGCGAGGAACATCCACCTTGCCGGGCGGGTCCGCGCGCTGCTGAGCCCGTGCAGCACGTACGGGATCGGCCGCTACGGGCTGGACATGCAGGCCCACGCGGCCGTCTGCTACGCCGTCCTCGCCGCCGCCCGCATGGACAAGGTCTCCGCCCACTGCCACCTCGCCACCGGCGCCGAAGAGCCGGCCATCCTCGGGGCCGTCACGCTGCCGTAGGATCTCGATGCGCTGGTTTCGGGTGCCACGGCCGCGGAGTTCAGCGGCCGTGCTTCGTCCGAGGGTGAAGACACGGCCGCACACTCCGCGGCCGTGGCACCCGTCGCCTGGGGCGCGAGAGAGCAGACAGGTGGATGGACAAGGCGATGGACTCGGGCCTCTACATCGCGGTGTTCCATCTGGCGGCGGAGCGGCGCATCGGCGTGGGTCGGCTGGGGACGTTCGACTTTGCCGCCGGCGTCTACCTCTACGTGGGCAGCGCCCAGCGGAACCTCCGGGCCCGCCTGGCCCGCCACGGACGCCGCCGCAAGCCGCTGCGATGGCACGTCGACTACCTGTCGACGAAGGCGACGATGCTGGGGGCGATCCTGATCGACGGCGACCGCGACCGCGAGTGCCGCCTGGCCGCCGACCTCGCCCGCCTCTACGGCCGCGCCGCCGAGCGGTTCGGCGCATCCGACTGCCGATGCGCCGGCCATCTCTTCTACGCCGGCCGCTGGGTCGAGAATAGCAGGGATGAACGCAGAGGAACGCAGATGGGGTGAGAGCAGCGAACTACCCTACATCTGATCTGTGTTCATCTGCGTTCATCCCTGCAAAACGGGCCTTCATCCCCCTGCCGTACCGCCGAGGCCCAGTTGATCGGCGGCTTCGCGCATGCCCATGATCGTGTCGGTGATCAGCTCCGACAGCTCGATCCCGAGCATCTCGGCGCCCTGCTGGATGATCTCGCGGCTGACGCCGGCGGCGAAACGCTTGTCCTTCCACTTCTTCTTGACGGACTTGGCCTTCATGTCCATGACGGACTTCGAGGGCCGGACCAGCGCGGTGGCCGCCACCAGCCCCGTCAGCTCGTCGACGGCGAACAGGACCTTCTCCATCTCCGTCTGCGGCTGGACGTCCGAGCAGATGCCCCACCCGTGGGAGACCACCGCCCGGACCGCCCAGTCGGGCCAGCCGCGCTGCTGGAGGATCTGCTGCGTCTTCTGGCAGTGCTCGTCGGGGAACTGCTCGTAGTCGAGGTCGTGGATCAGCCCGATGGTCCCCCAGACGTCCTCATCCTCCCCGCGCTTTCGGGCCATGTGGCGCATCACGGCCTCGACCGCCAGCGCATGCGTGATCGTCCGATCGGCCTGGTTGAACTCCTTCAGCAGCGTCATCGCCTCGTCGCGGGTCGGCAGTTGGGCATCCATGGTCGGTTCTCCTGTGTTGATCTCGCCTTCACGATACTGCGCGCCCGGCACTCGGGGCCAGTATCGGCCGTGGCGGTTGTCGAGCTCTATGGGCAGGTCGAAGGCGGCGCGGAGCGTGGCGGCGGTCAGGACGTCGGCCTTGGGCCCGGCGGCGAGGGCGCGGCCGTCCTTGAGGACCAGCACGTGCGTGAAGCGGGGGGTGATCTCCTCGATGTGATGAGTGACCAGCACGAGCGTGCAGCCGCCCGAGTCGGCGGCGAGGTCGTCGACGGTTCGCAGGAGCAGTTCGCGGCCGGGCAGGTCGAGGCCGGCGCACGGCTCGTCCAGCAGCAGCAGCCGCGGGCGGGGCATCAGGGCGCGGGCGATCAGGACGCGCTGCTGCTCGCCGAGCGAGAGCGTGCCGAAGGGCTGATCGGCCAGGGACGTGCAGCGCATCCTGGTCAGCAGCTCGTCGGCGTAGCGGCGTTGGTCGGCGGTGGCCTCGTCCCACAGGCCGGTCGAGGCGAACGCCCCGGACAGGACGATCTGCCGGGCGGTGTGGCGGCGCTGGATCATCCGGTCGATGGCCGAGCTGACCAGCCCGACGTGGCGGCGCAGCTGGCGGAGGTCGACTCTGCCGAACCGCCCGCCCAGCACGGTCACTTGGCCTCTGCTGGCCCACAGATAGCCTGTCACCACGCTCAACAGCGTCGTCTTGCCGGACCCGTTGGCCCCGAGGATCGCCCAATGCTCCCCGCGGCGGATCCGCCACTGGACGTCGAAGAGGATCTGTCGCCTGCCGCGATGGAGGCTGACTGCGGTCAGGTCGAGGATGTCCGGCTGGTCGTCGGTCATGCCCTCATGCTAACGTCCGGCGCACGGTTGTGCCGCCAACATTCCTGCCCGGGTTGCTCCCCCGATCAGCCGGCATAGACCGACCGGCCCGGGGCTCTGCCCCAGACCCCGGGATTTGTCGCGTTGAGGCCAATCGGCAAGGGAGGCGGGGGGGAGGCGGATGCCACAACCCGCCCCTTTCCGGACGGCGTGCCCAAACCGCTGGATGCGTTCCCGGGCATTGCCCCCAATGACATCTGGGGACGCTCTGGCTTGCCGATTGGCAATAAGGCGATAAATCCCGGGGGTTTGGGGGTTGGCCCCCAACGAGGCAGCACGTGGCGGCGCTCCTTGTGGGAGCGTAGCGACCGCCTGCCAAAGCGGCTCCGCGCCAAGGGTCCGACAGTCGATTTGGCATCCCAAGGGAAGGCGGCACTCAGAATAACAGGTTGCTATGACGGATGTTGTGTCGCTGGCATGGTGCTTGCAAACAATCCGGCCGGAGCGGTCCTCGTGGACTGTCCGCCGCGGCCGAGGGGGCCGCGGAAGTCGGTAAGAAAAGCGAGACCATCATGGCATCGAAGAAGATTATCGGCATCGACCTCGGGACGACCAACAGTGTGGTGTCTTTGATGGAAGGCACTACACCGAAGGTGCTTATCAACCAGCAGGGCAACCGGCTGACGCCGTCGGTCGTCGCGTTCGCCGACAAGGGCGAGCGGCTGGTGGGCCAACTGGCTCGCCGCCAGCAGGTGCCCAACCCCAAGAACACGATCTTCTCGATCAAGCGGTTCATGGGGCGGCGGCACTCGGAGGTCTCCAGCGAGGAGAAGATGGTGCCCTACGGCGTCGTCGGCGGGCCGGACGAGCTGGTCAAGGTCAGCGCCCACGACAAGCAGTACACGCCCCAGGAAATCAGTGCCATGGTCCTCCAGGAGCTGAAGAGGGTTGCCGAGGACTACCTCGGCGACGAGGTCGAGCGGGCGGTGATCACCGTGCCGGCCTATTTCAACGACTCCCAGCGGACGGCGACGAAGGAGGCCGGCGAGATCGCGGGCCTGAAGGTCGAGCGGATCATCAACGAGCCGACGGCCGCGGCGCTGGCCTACGGGCTGGACAGCAAGAAGAACGAGAAGGTGGCCGTCTTCGACTTCGGCGGCGGGACGTTCGACATCTCGATCCTGGACATCGGCGACAACGTCTTCGAGGTGCTCTCGACCAACGGCGACACGCACCTCGGCGGCGACGACCTCGACGAGATCCTGATCAACCACATCGCCGACGAGTTCAAGCGGACCGACGGGATCGACCTCCGCAACGACGCGATGGCCCTCCAGCGGCTGAAGGAGGCCGCCGAGAAGGCCAAGTGCGAGCTGTCGACGGCCATGGAGGCCAACATCAACCTGCCGTTCATCACCGCCACCGCCGAGGGCCCCAAGCACCTGACGATGACGCTCAGCCGGGCGAAGTTCGAGCAGCTCTGCGAGCCGAAGTTCGAGCGGCTGGTCGGGCCCTGCCGGCAGGCCCTGTCGGACGCGAAGCTGACGCCCGACGACATCGACGAGGCCGTCCTCGTCGGCGGGTCCACGCGAATCCCCCGCGTTCGCGAGATCGTCAAGGAGATCTTCGAGAAGGAGCCGAACAAGTCGGTCAACCCCGACGAGGTCGTGGCGATCGGGGCGGCCTTGCAGGGCGCGATCATCGCCGGCGAGGTCGAGGAGCAGATGGTGCTGCTGGACGTGACGCCCCTGTCGCTGGGGGTCGAGACGCTCGGCGGGGTGATGACCCGCCTGATCGAGCGGAACACGACGATTCCGGCCGAGAAGACGGAGACGTTCTCGACGGCCAGCGACAACCAGCCGGAGGTGACGATCCACGTCCTCCAGGGCGAGCGGAAGTTCGCCGGCGACAACCGGTCTCTGGGCCGATTCAACCTGACGGGCATCCCGCCGGCCCCGCGGGGGCTGCCCCAGATCGACGTGACCTTCAGCATCGACGTCAACGGCATCCTGAGCGTCTCGGCGAAGGACCGGGCGACGGGGCAGGAGCAGTCGATCGAGATCAAGGGCTCCAGCGGGCTCAGCCAGGGCGAGATCGACCAGATGCGCAAGGACGCCGAGTCGCACGCCGAGGAAGACCGCAAACGCGGCGAGCTGATCGACCTGAAGAACCAGGCCGACCAGTTCGCCTACTCCGCCGAGAAGATGCTGAAGGATCAGGGCGACAAGGTGCCCTCCGAGGACCGGGGCAACATCGAGTCGGCCGTCAGCAACCTCCGCGAAGCGGCCAAGACGGACGACCCCGAGGCCATCAAGCGGGCCATGGAGGCCCTCCAGGCCAGCAGCCACAAGGTCGCCGAGGCCCTCTACCAGACCGCAGCCGGCCCGGAGCAGGCGGCCGGCGGGCCGCCGCCGGACCAGCAGGCCCCGCCGCCCGAACAGCCCGCCGAGGCCGACAAGGGCGACGACGACGTGATCGACGCGGAGTACGAGGTCAAGGAATAGCCCGCCGCCGCGGCGGATCAACCGAGGCTGCTGAGAACTGTCACCGACGAGCCCCGACCGATCGGCCGGGGCTTCGCCGTTGGGGCCGACGTGGCGGGAAGCGGCGCGAAAAAGCCGGCTTTGTGACAATCGCCCCTGCGCGCGGGCGCGCGATTCGGGTATCATCCGGCGGGCATTGGGACGGTGGCGTTCTGGGATTGGAAAGGTCGGACCATGCAACGTTTCGCATTGGCCTCGTTGACGGCCCTGGTGGCGATGGCGGGCGGCTGCGCGCGGCAGCGGTTCATGACGCTCGAGCGGGAAGCCAGGGGACTGGTCGTCGTCCTGCCGGGCGTGGAGGGGCGCGGGCCGTTGAACCGGGCGATCTGCGACGGGCTGAACCTCGGCCGGGTCGACTGGGGAATCAAGCTGGAAGACTGGACCGCGCCGTTCGGCCCGATCTACAACCTCCGCGCCGAGGACCACAACCGCCGCAAGGCCGCCGAGATCTCCGTGAAGCTCGCCGAGTACAAGTACGCCCACCCGAACAACCCCGTGGTGCTCGTCGGCCACAGCGGCGGGGGGGCGATGGCGCTGTGGATCGCCGAATCCATGCCGCCGAACCAGGACCTCGACGGCGTGATTCTGCTGTCCCCGGCCATCTCGCCGCCCTACCTCGTCGACTTCGCCCTCAGCCGGACCCGCCGCGGCGTGATCAGCTTCTACTCCCACAGGGACTGGGTCTTCCTCGGGCTGGGCACGACGATCTCGGGCACGATGGACGGCCACCACACCTCCTCGGCCGGGCGAGTAGGCTTCGTGATCCCCAGCACCCCGCATCGGTCCAAGCACTACTCGAAGCTCTACCAGATCGCCTGGCACGAGCGAATGGCCGAGATGGGGCACAAGGGCGGGCACTTCTCCAGTTCGGCGGAGGCCTTCGTGGCCGCCTACGTCGCGCCGTTCGTCCTAGCGGGGCAATGGAACGACGAGGTCGTCGCCGACGTGCTCAGCCGGCGGCCCCCCCGCACCACCGCGCCGCCCGTCGAGCTGCCGAGCCCCGCGCCGTCCCGCACCCGTCCGGCCCCGCGTCCGGCGGCGGCCGTCACCAGGCCCGCCACACGCCCCCTCGGGCCCGCGGTTCAAGTTCGCGACGTGCCCTGACCGATGAATCCATCAGACGCCGGCCACGGAGGCTGCCCCCCCCGCCGGTCGATGAGATCAGGAATCGTGTGATGCAGGACCCGTTCGGACGGCCCAGCCGGCTCGTGCCCGGCAACTCGATAGCCTACACACATCCCGGCCCCGCCGGCAGCGCCGCGGCCGCATATCGGCTGCGAGACCACCAGACCGCCACCCCGCGCCGACTGGCCGAGCTGCTCTACGACGCCGCAACACGCCTGGGGCGACGCGCGGTGGAGGCGATGGACGACGGCGACCTCGATCTGGCCGCCGATCGCCTCGGCAGGGCCCGAGGCATCCTGCGCCACCTGATCCAGGCGCTTCCCCACGATGCCGGGCGAGACGTTGGGCGCCTGGCAGACTTCTGCAAAGACGTCCTCACCCGCCTGACCGAGGCCGAACACTACCGCCGCCGGGAGTCGGCCGTCGAGGCGATCGGCCTGCTGACGCTGCGCCGCGACGACTGGTCCGCAGGGGCATGGCGCTGCCTCGCCCGCGATCGGGCCTGCGCCCATCCCGCCCCGTCGGCCGACTGGATCGGGTAGAGGCGCCCAGCTCCGCCTGCGCAAGGGCAAGAAGAGGCTCCTCAAGAAACATGGGGACGCTACCCGGGTTTCTGAACAGGAAACATGGGAAGCGTCCCTATGTTTTATTTCATCCGTAGCGAGTCTCGCCATGTCGGTCCGTCCTGCCGGCCGGGGTCTTCAAGGCATCGCGCCGGTGTCCGATGGCCATGAGGAAACACAATCTTTCGCGCCGGAAACCGCGGGAGGTCGGATGCACGGCATCGGACACCTGAGCCATGCCTCAGAAAACCCCGCGGCGCAGCGGCGTCTTTTTCGGGCACGCGGCCAGGTGCATCTGGGTCCCACGGGCAGACCTCGCGCCGGGGACGCGACCCACACATTCTCTGGAGGAGGGCAAAAAGAAGACCGGCCGCCTGTGTCGGCGGCCGGTCCGTGTTTCTCAGCCCGCTCGCTCGGGGCGATCAGAACTCGTACTTGACCTGGATGCCCCAGGCGCAATCGACGCGGGTGTTGCCCACGTTGCCCATGCAGGCCCAGCCGGCGGCCAGCACGAGGTGGTCGTCGATCAGCCACGCGGCGCGGATGGCGTGGAGGTTGTCCTCGCCCTTGTGCAGGGGCTTGGCCCTGTCGTAGGGATCGTTCCGCTCGCGGAACTCGTAGCCGATGGCGAGGTTGTCCAGCAGCAGCGTGGCCACGTCGAACTCGACGGTGGTCGAGCACTCGTCGGCGAACCCGGTATAGCCGAAGTTGGAGGCCTGGCTGTTGCGGACGCCGAAGGTGAGGATCAGCGGGCGGCCGAACAGCAGCGTCGGGAACATCTTGCTGGCCGTGACGACGTAGTCGATCCCGTTGGATCGCTCCAGGCCGATCGCCGTGAACGCCCCGCCGGCCGTGTCGTCGATGCCCTGGACCCCGCCGTTGAACTTCGCCTGGATGCCGGCGACGATGCCGGGCATCGGGATGCCGAGGATCTCGGTGTTCTCCGGGATCACCATCACACGGGCGTTGAAGTTGTGCAGCCAGATGTCCCGGCGGTTCAGGCGGATCCCGCCGTTGGAGATCTTCTTGGCGACGTGCCCGAGATTGCCGATGTCGAACCGGCCGGCCGCGTAGCCCAACTCGACCCGCCGGAAGAACGTCTCGGTGACGGCGATGACGGTCAGGTTCTTGTTGCCCAGGCCCAGGAAGGAGGCGGAGACGGCCGGCTTGCCGACCTTCGTGCCTTCGGGCCCCGGGTTGACCAGATAGGCCATCGGCACGGCCAGCGCACCGCCGACACCTTCGATGGTGTGCAGCGGCAGGGGCGGTCCGTCGCCCGCGGGGGGCGGTCCTTCGCCTGCCGGGGGCGGTGCGGCACCTTCCTCGCCTCGGACGCCGGCTTCGGCGGCGAGCTTCTCTGCCGAGGCCAGCCAACTGCCTTCCGGCGAGCCGCTGACGGTGCGCCCGTCCTCCGCGGCCAACAACGCCGGAGATAGCAGCAACAGCGTGACACAGATCCACACGGATGCAGCCTTCATGTTGTTTTCTCCTTTGAAGAGTGGCGGAGGCCCGGGTTCCGTTCCCAGAGCGACCTGTGGGAGCCCTATAACGGATCGGCGGTCAGAAGAAAAGGATATTTGCTAAAAAAGATCACGTGCTCTGGGAGGAACGCTTCTTATGCGCCTATAGTTGAGCTTCCTCAGCAGAATGGGTGGGGCAGTCTCGGTTCGGGGAGGTGTTCAAGTTGATGATGAAGCGACACTTCGGCGGCATGGAAGGTCCGGTGGCCGTGGGCCTTTCTGGAGGCCGGTTCGGCGTTGACGTTGCCCGTGGGGCGGCAACGACGGGTTCCGACGATCTGCGTCCCGGACTCCGGGGGGCCGGCCCCCCGGAGTCCCCGGGGTTTTGAAGGCATTTCTCAGGTGTCCGATGGGGTAAGAGACCCGCAAGGTCCCGGCGCGCGGTGCCCGACACCATCGGACACCGGAGACATGCCTCAGAAGACCCCGCGGCACGGCCGCGTCTTCCTCTGACGCCCGGTTTCCACACGACCCACACATTCTGCGGAAGAGCCATACCTAAAACCTGGGCTCGTCCCCGTCGTCGCGGCCGGCGGGCGGCCCGCTGCCGTCGGCGTCGTCGGCGTCCGACTCCGCGGCAAGCGGCTCGGGCGGCCACTTCTGCGCGTCGACCACGGCCGTGCCCGCGAAGACGTCCCCCATCCGCTGGCGGAAGCCCGTCAGCAGCGGCAGGAACAGGACGAGGAACAGCAGGATCACCCCGAGGCCCAGCAGGAACAGCTCCAGGATCTTCGTGACGTTGCGTATCAGGCACTGGCCCACATCCGGCGCGTCGGCGTCGGCGGCGACCACACGCAGCTTCATCAGCCGCTTGCCGAACGTCGCACCGTACTTCGCCTCCGTCACCGTGCAGTAGGTCACGTACGTCCCCAGCAGGCAGATGCACGCGACGGCGACCTGGAGCGGGATGTTGATCTCCTGCCGGTCGACCATCTGCTCGAACAGCTCGACGACCTGCTCCGGGCTCAGCGCCGAGGGCAGCAGGGCGTAGCCGAAGCTCACCAGCAGGTAGATCGGGGCCAGATCGACGATGCCGGCCAGGATGCGCTTGATCCGGGGCGCCGGGCGGACGTTCTTGGGCAGAGAGAACGGACGGGGTCTCGTCGTCCGCCGCCAGCGGACCAGCATCGGCACGATCGTCCCGCCGAGCACGAGGAACATGAAGTAGGTCAGCACCGGCTGGCCGGCGTTGTCGAGCGCCGGGCGGTCGAAGACGCCCACGTCCCCCAGCAGCGTCAGCCGACCGATCTGGGGCACACACGTGGCGAACCGCAGCGTGTCGTCCTCGGCCCACAGCAGGGCGATCTGGTCGCCGAGGCGGGCGGCCCGGGGCATCCTGTCGGCCAGCCAGGTCGCGGGCCTTCCGTCGCGAACCACCAGCAGCGACTCGTAGGTGCCCCGCTCGGCCTGGAGGGTGACGATCGACAGCCGCCGGCGGGCCGGGTCGTTGTCGCTCTGCTCCAGCAGCACGATCGGCTGGTCGCGGACCGTCAGCATGCCGATCACCGCTTCCGTCGCGGGCGGGCCCGTCAGGGGGACGACGGCCCACTGGCCTTTCCACCGCGCCACGTGGTTGCCGCCCCTCGCGGAGGAGATCACCACGTAGACGGCCCCCCCGGCGGCCGCGACGAACACGCGCGTGCGGCGGTCGATCGGCGCGCCGGGCCAATCGGCCACGTGCACCCAGCGGACGCCGATTCGCTGGAACAGGCCCAGTGTCGGGCCCTTCGCGCCGTCCGCCTGCCGATGGGGCGCGGTGGTGAGCACGGGGACGGCCTTGTGATCGGGGCGGCGGGCCGATGTCGGGCCGGTCGTCACCCCGTCCGCCGGGCCGGAGGAGGCAGGCTTCGACGTTGTCCTGCCCGCCGGACGAACCACCGCCGCGATGAGGCTCCTGCCGGCAGCGTCGCCCACGCCGATCGCCTCGCACAGCGCCGCCGGCGCCATCTCGGCGGGCCAATGGGGCTCGTCGGGGTTGCGGGCGGCCGACTGACGCCCGCTGTCCTGCTCGAAGACCACCTGGGCCAGCGGGGAGGCGAACAGCACGTGAAGCTGTCTGCCCGCGGCCACCGCGCCGGCGGGCCGGCCCGAGAGCCCGCTGCCGCTGCGGCGCCAGTTGCCGTCGAGCTTGCGGATCGCCAGGTCGAAGCGGTCGGCGTCCTCGCCGTATCGGACGAGCCAGACGGCCTCATCGGAGCCGGTGAAGATCATCCGCTCGGCCGCCGCGGCGGGGCCAGCCGGACCGGTCGAAGCGCCAAGGGCCAATGCGGCTGCCAATAGGCGGGGAGCCTTCACTTGGCGCCACCTCCGGAGGGTCTGCGGGGCTTGGGCGGAGGAACGTGGCGGTCCACCTCAACCGGCACGACGCCGGGGGGGGGCTGGAATTCCGTGGCCACCGGGTCGGCTACGTCGGCCGCGGTCATCGCCGAGAGGACCACGTGGATCTTCCGGACGGCCGTCTTCAGCCCCCCGACGTCGTGGCTGACGATCTTGATGTCCGTGGGCATGACCGGGTCGAAATCGGGCGGGTCGTCCAGGTCCGACACGTCGATCGGGCGGTAGTCCGACAGCTCCGCCGTCAGCACCCGCCGCCCCGCCGGATCGAGCAGGTTGATCTTGTAGGGGTGCCGCGGCTTCTCGTCCGACCATCGGAAGAACAGCTCGCGCATCAGCAGGACGCGCCCGCTGACGGCCTGGCGGTCGATGTAGGTCACCACGTAGGCGCAGTCGTCACGCTTGTTCTGCATGCTCATCGCGACGGTCGGCAGCCCGGTCGGGTCGTCCGGCAGGCGGCAGATCGACAGGACGCTCAGCAGTTGCATCGGGTCGATCGGCAGGCCCCTCACGCCCGGCGCGCCCGCCCGGTCCAGATGCCCGTACCACGCCCCCCCGCGGCCGCCGAAGCGGAACCAGAAGTAGTACTCCCCCTGCCTGGTGTTGCTGCCCAGCCGGAACAGCTCGACGGCGGCGGTCTCCCGGCCGATCAGGACGAAGTCGTGCGGCCCGAGCGGACGCCTCTTCCACAGCAGAAGCAGCCCGTTGGGCGTGGCCACCGACGACGTCGAGCCCCACGTGATCTCCATGCCGTCCTCGGCGCGGAGGCTGACGGCGATCTTCGCCCGCGCCCACAACCGGGGAACCGCGTCGGCGTTCGCGTTGTACTCGCCGATCAGCTCGTCCAGCGTCACCAGCGTGTCCGGACAATCGAAGCAGCCGCCGACCGAGAGCAGAACCGCCGCAATCGGCGCCGCGGCCGCAGCGGGTATGGGGCGCAGTTTCACAGCTCACCCTCCAGGATCACGCCGAGCTGATGGCTCAGGTCGGCGATCTTCTCGTCGTTCAACTGCGGGTCGATCACCTCGCACGTGCTGTCCGTGCCCCGCAGCCGCATCGTCCACACGTCTCGCCCGTCACCGCCGGGCGCAGATCGCTCGTAGATCAGCCGCTTCTTCCGCATCAGGATCAACGCCAGGACGAAACGAAACTGGACCTTCGCCTCCTCCTCGGCCCCCTCCAGCCGCTCGAGGAAGCCGATCAGCACGTCGTCGTCGACGAAGGTTTTTCTCTTCTCCTTCGGCTGAGGCACGCGGCTGCGCCAGATGCCGAGGACGTCGGGCTGCCCCTCGACGGCCTCGGCGGCGGCGTCCCAGCAGGTCAGGCAGTAGTCCTCTCGGGCGAACGGGTCGTCGCTGTCGTCCTCGCCCTCAACGGGCGCGGGCGCCTCGCGGACGGTGGCGACGAACGCGTCGCCCGGCGACATCTCTTTCCCGCACGCCCGGCAGCGGCCGGTCGTCTTCGTGATGTTGTACTCTTTCGCCATCAGGCTAATGCACCGTCAGGATTGACAATGTGGGTTGCGGCTTTCGGCCGCATGGGTCCGACACAGAGACGCGGAGAAAATGGGGACTGGCTCCGTAGCGCAGCGAAGGTGCCTGTCCCCGTTTTCAGCCGCCAGAGAGGTGCGCGACACAGAGGCGCAGAGAGACAGAGAGGAGGCAAGGGGTGCCCCCTCTTGCTTCTCTGTGCCTCTGCGTCTCTGTGTCGCATTGATTGATCTCGCGATCCGAATCCGGCGCCTCGCTACGGCAGGGCGTCCTTGACGGCGGCCTCGATCTGCTCGCGCAGCGCGACCGACCGGGCCAGGTCGTCGGCGGAGGCGGTTCGCAGGTCGGCGGCGGCCGCCGCGTCCGAGACCGACGGGACGTTGATCCGCACGTTGTAGTCGCTCAACCGGCACGTCGCCTCCGCCAACGCCGCCGAGGCCACCAGGTCGCTGACCAGCCACTTGCTGCACTTGTCGGCCAGCTCCCGCAGGTCGGCCAGCAGCGCCAGCGACAGCTTCGCCGCCTCGCGGGGCACGGCGATCGCCGCGGCGATCGCCACCTGCATCGCCTCGTCCTTCTCCGGCGAGTCGTCCATCCGCGAGGCCTCCTGGTAGTTGGCGAAGGCCGCCACGTCGTCGCAGACCAGTTGCTGGAACATCTCCCGGGCCTTCGCCCAACGCCCGCCGAGGTGGGCGTAGTACTCCTCGTGCTCGGCGAACTTCTTCTTGCCCTTCGTGAAGTTCAACGCCATCTCGCCCAGACCCACGCCCAGCGAGCCGACCACCCCGGCGACGCTCCCGCCGCCCGGCGTCGGACGCTTCGCCGCCGTCGCCGCCGCGAACTCCCGCACCGACATCGATAGCATCTCTGTCCCGTCCGTCATGCCGTCATGCTTCCCTTCTGGCTCTGCTTGGCCTGCGCCGTCGGAGGGATTCGCCGACGGTCGCGGCCGCCCCTGCCGGGGCTTGTTGTCTTTGGGCCGCCCGTTTCCCACGGCTCACCGCCTTCGGCGGATCGCCGTGGGCTAAGCACGGCCGCCGCTGCCGCGGCTTGTTGCCTCTGTGCGTCTCGGCCTCCCACGGCTCGCCCGCCTTCGGCGGGATCGCCGTGAAACTATGTAGCAAGCCCCCCGTCGAGTCGATGGAACGCTTGAGACGCGGCCGAGAGTGGCTCGGCGGCGACATTCCGGACCCAAGCTGGGAGGCTTGTTATGTGGTACGTC
>Ga0180438_10003739_pt1 | contig 22649 bp, 37 predicted proteins | sample SS_ome_12_FD_132455 | JGI IMG/M metagenome (GOLD analysis project Ga0180438, IMG submission 132455) | Hypersaline lake sediment archaeal communities from the Salton Sea, California, USA - SS_3_D_2 metaG | ecosystem: Environmental > Aquatic > Non-marine Saline and Alkaline > Hypersaline >...
ATTTTTTTCATCATAAACTAATTCAAAATATTTATTGCCTATTTTTAAATATCCATATTCTTTTTCAATTTTTGTGTCTTTTGTGATTTTTAGATTATTTTTTTGTTTTGCCATTTTTTGTTTCCGTATCTAAATCCATGTTTTATTTTTCTTACTTTATTTGTTAATTCTTCTGAACATGGAATGCAATAAGTATCTTTTTCATCAAGACTGATTATGTAATTTTCTCCCAACTTTAATTTTTTTCCACATTCTGAACATTTTTTTAGTTTTTCCATTTTTTCATTTTACACAAAGTTTGATTGCATAAATTATTCCTGATATGAGTAATAATAAAATTAAACCACCAATAAAATCTGGAACTATATTTTTCATATTGTATTTATCTTTATTATTTTCATTTTTGTTAGTTTTCATTTTTGATTTCTTGACCTGTCAAAATATAGCATAAAAAAAGTTATTATTACTAATATTATAGTAAATCTTAGGTATATAATAAAAAATTTATAATAGAAATTCCAAAGTGTAAAGCAAATTGCTATATAAACAATCATAAAAAGTAAACCTACTCCTAAACTCCAAATGATACTTTCTTTTAATTGTTTACTTAGTTTCATTTTATATTACTTTTGTTATATTTTTTCCAGTTAAACGATTTATTACTATAACTTTACATTTTTCAGTTATTAATATATCCTCAGTAAAGTTGTGTATTTCTGTTGAGTTTAGCCATATCATTTTTTATCCGTAATAGTTTTGAATGTTTTTTCTTTTTCTTTTTTTCTTTTTTCCTTTTTTTGTTTTTCTCTTAATCCAATTGATTTTTCTATTTCTTGCAATACAATTTCAGTATCTTGCAAACCTGCAATATCGGCATCCCATCTTATTTCACTTATTCTTTCTTTTAAATCTTCAAGTGCAACGAATTCTTTGTTTGCAATTTTACTGGAATTATATTTAATTACTGTTTCTTCTGCTGTCCAGATTTTTAATTTTTCTTTGTTCACTTCTTCATAAGTTTCTTCAAATATATCAGGTTTGCAAGGGTATAATTCACCTTGAATTCCTTGAATAATCCAATCTCCTTTTTTTGCAGTATGGTTTCCTTCAAGTGTTTCAATTGTTAATGTTCCATCACTATTTGAGGTAATCTTGTCTTGACTACCAAATTCTTCAAGTTCATTAAAGTTATTGCCTTTCCATTGTATAGCTTTAATTATAACTGGTTTTTTTCTGAATTTCATTTCTTTTTCCTCCTTGCGTTTAATGCTCATTATATTCGCTAATCTTTATATTACTATAACTTTACCTTCTTTTACATCCCTCATTATCTTCTTTAATGTTTTTACTGGTAGATGTAATACATCTTTATCACTTAGTTTCGTTGCATCAATAAAAAAACCATCCTTAGATATATGAAAATCTCCTTCTATTCTTTTATATTTTTCCATTGTTCCCTCCATATTTAATAGTTTATATGAAATTTCTTTTTGTTTTATTTTATATTACTTTTGTTATATTTTTTCCAGTTAAACAATTTATTACTATAACTTTACATTTTTTAGTTATTAATATATCCTCAGTAAAGTTATGTATTTCTGTTGAGTTTAGCCATATCATTTTTTATCCGTAATAGTTTTGGATGTTTTTTCTTTTTCTTTTTTTCTTTTTTCCTTCTTTTATTATAAAAATATATCTTATTTTGTTATCTTGAATTGCTAAAATATCTTGCTCATCTTTCATGTGAAATATAGGTTTGTTGAGTTTAGTTGATATAATATATAAATCATTTTGATTTTTTAGAATAATATCATATAAATCTAATTCGCAACTGTAATAAGTATCAATAACTTCTATTACTTTGTTTGATATTATTCTTCCCATTTTTTATTCCTTTTTTATTGTTTTTAATCCTATCCTCAAAGTATCAATAACAAAAAAATAAGTGAATATTGCAGATGTCCAACCGAAAACTGCTGTGATATTTTTGGTTAGAATGTTTCCAATAATGTTAAATCCACAAATGCTTAATATTATTATTGTTATTGTTCTTGTTTTCATTTTGTTATTTTCCTTTTGCGTTTTTTTGAATATTTTGGGACACACTCATAGCAATATTTTCTGTCTTTTCTTACTGTTTGAAATTCTTTTAAGCAATTTTGGCATCTTTTTGTTATTGATAATTTTAAGTTTGATGTATTCTTTACGATTGTTTTTATTAGAGTCCTGCAACTTCCACAAACTGGATAATATTTATTATCAACTTTGATTAAATTATCTGGGCTTATTTTTTCACTATTACAAAGAAAGCAATTTTGATGCCTTTCTTTAAAACATTGGATACAATAGACTTTTCCATTTAATGTTTGCTGATACTCCTTAGCCATATTGCCACACTTAAAACATTTCTTTTTTTCTATTCCAAATATTGGTGTTATCTTAGCCATTTTTATTTTTTATTTTATTTTTTTTATTTTTTGTATGTTTGTCGCAATAGATTCTTCTTGGATTGTAAGTTGTAAATTCTTTTTTACATTTAAAACATTTCACTTTTAATTTTTTCTTTGTTGTTAATTTAGTAGGTTTCTGGAATTTTAGTTTTTTCAAGTTCTTCTTTTTGCATTTTATACTGCAATATTTTATATTATGTTCCCAAAGCCAATCATTCCATTCAGGTTTTCTTGTGATTATTGTCTTGCAAATGATACATCTTTTTTGTTTGTCTTTATTGAGTTTTCGTTTCATCTTCATTTTTGTTTGATATGTCATAACATCTTTTGCAAACTGGCTTTATTTCTTTTGTTATTTGTTTTATTTTTTCGTCTTTGAAAATGAGTGAATAAGATGTTTCTTTTGGTTTACCAATTTTTTTGCATATTTTGCATTTGAACATTTTTAATCCTCTTTAATCCTTTGTCCGCAATTCTTACAAGTTTTAGGAAGTGAATTCTCTATTTTTTCTATGGCTTCTTTTATTAAACTTGTTATTTTTGAGCATAATTTGTTAGGGGATAATGGGCAACTCATACAATTTTTGTAATTTGTGCAAATATAACTATTGGTATTTATCCATATATTTTTCATTGATTTTAATTGATTTAACAATTTTACTTTTTCTTTGAGTTCCATTTTTTTGTTTTTGTTTTTTATTTTATTTTTTATTCTGTTTTTACCCAATAAACTTTTCTTGAAGATAATCTGCTAAATAAGAGAAGAATTAAAATAGAAGATGAAAATATTAAATGAACAATACCATAAATATTTGAATGTTTATTGTCTATGATTATACTTATTGAAAATATAAATGCAATACCAAAAAGTAATACGAGAAGATTTATCGATTGTTCCTTTTCTATTTCCCCGTATTCTACAACTTTCTTGAATTTATGTTTTTTTGACATTTTTTTCATTTTGATACCCTCGTTTTGTTTTTTGTTTTTCCTTTTAGTTTAAAAAAAGAAAAAAAGAAAATTGGTTGCTCTTATTCTGTATTGAATGAGAGAAAACCTTTTTTTTCTAATACTAAAACTTCTTTGCCAATAAGTTTTTCTGGGTGCGTTACTTTCATCTTTTTCATGAAGATGTTAAGCTTTGCCTTTTCGTTTGTTGAAAAGCCCCAATTATCTTCATCATCTTGAACAAGATTAAAAAGTTCACTTGCCCTTAGTTCTTTTTTCTCACCTTTTACTTCAATCTCGCTAAGCTTTTCTGTTGATACTTTTAGGCATTTTGTATCAACTGCTTTTTCTTTTGGGACTTGCTTTCCATCAACCCAAACGCTTTTCACTTCCACCACTTCAACTTTTTCTATCTTGGCTTTCTTTCCCTCGTATGGTGTCAGGTCAATGCTCACCTTCTCAATTGGCTTCATGTCTTTTATATCCATTTTTCTATCAACTCCTTGTGTTTTTTATATTATTTCGTGGAAGATAACGATAAAAAACCTTGATTGTGTCATTTGAGTGTTACCGCTTTTCTTCCAGATACAGGGGGTAAAGGTTAGGTTCTTTATAAAGATTTAGGTCTTGGAGTATATAGGTAGGGCTTGATTTTCGGAAAAAAATCTCCACAGGAAACGTTAACGTTTCCTATGGAACAGGGGTTTTTAGCCCTAAAAAAAGCCCAAAAAAAGCCCATTTTTCATGAAAAAAGCCTGTTTTTTGGCAAAAAAAGCCTGTTTTTTGGGCTTTTTTTGGGGTGTTTTTTGATAAAAATTTATCATTATACGCAGGTTTTTGGGTTTTTGGCTAAGGAAAAAAGGATGTGTATATAATAACTTGTAATTTTTGGACTATAAAAAAATATTAACCCTTTTATATTAATAAATAGGATTAAATTTTTTTTATAGGGTGGAATTTACAAGTTATTATATATACAAACAATCTCCTTTTTACTGATTTTCTTGCTATGGCTAATGGGCAAAGAGCAAGGGTTAAAGGGAAAAGATGGTGGTAAAAAATAAGGCTATGTGTGGTCTTAATGATTTTAGTGACTTATTAATATTTCTTGATGAAAATGATAATAGAAAAAAAATATACTGTAAAATTATTAAAATAAGCTTTCTTGTTAAATATAAAACTGATAGTGGCAATATTATTTCTATTCCTTATAATAAAGTAATAAAGATTAAGCAAAGAATTAAAGAAGGTGATGAATTGAATGGTTGATTTATTTAGTGAGAAAAGTTTGGAATTTAGGAAAGATAATTTTAAAATAATGAAATATGCAAGGAATATTGAAAGATACTTGAAAAGTTATCTTTTGATTTCAGTTCCCATAATTGTGAATTGTGCAACTATCGGATTAAAGACTGGTGAACAATATTTATTGAATAGCAATCTTTTGATTGATGAGCAAGGTTATGGAAAGACAACAATACTTAAATATATTCTTGCGAATAATAATCCTAAAATATTTAGAATGTTGCCTGAAAAGATGTATGCTTATGAATTATTAAAACTTGGCAATGAATTTTTTAATAATAAGATATTAATTCATGAAGACTTGTTAAAATCATTTAAGGGCTTGACACAAAAATCTTTAGAGCAGTTATCAACATTTTGGGTTTCTGTGCTTTCTGAGCATGGATGGAAACAACTTAATTCTGAATTAAAAAATGTCAGGTGTAATGTCATGTTTGGAATGGCAGAAGTTGGCTATTTTGCAAATAAACTAAGATTATTTGGTGAAACTTTCTTTGAAAGGATAGTTCCAATATTCCAATATAAAAGAGATTTAGGGGAAAAAATGAATATATTGGAACATAAAGATGATATTGATGATAAAGATGAAAAATTACCGAAATTAAAGTTAAGCATTAATCCAAACTCACCTAAAAAAATAATATTAAAGGATGAATCAATAAAAAAAAGAACGAGAGAATTAGCTTTGGAATTAGAGATAAATATTCAATTGGCAGGAACAAGGGCTTTATCTTATATAAGACAATTCATGAAAGCCAATGCCTTATTGAATGAGAGAAATAGGGTTACTAAAAGTGACTTGGAATTATATGAGATGATACATGACTTGCATACTTCTGCAAGGCATAAGAGGATAACTTATATCGTGAAAGAAACAATTGAAAAAAATAAAGGATTGAGTTTTGAGAAGATGGCAAGAAAAATAAATATATCTTTGCCAACGTTCTTAAAGTATAAAAATATAGTGAAAGGAATGCTGGGAAAAAGCAAAGGTCAGAAAGAACTATGAGATATAAAATAGATATTAAGATATATATTTTTGAGTATATAAGTCTTTATAAGTATGCTCATCTTGCTATATAATAAGAGAGAGGTCAAGGGAAAAGAGAGTTATGGATGCTAAGGACTATTCAGGAAGCGAGGAAAATCAAAAGGAATATGCCTTGTATTATAGTTATCAAAAAGTGAGAGATTTTATTTCAAGTTTTTTACGTGATAGGGAAATAAGGTTTGCATCATCAAAGTGGTGGTTTGTTGGTTTGAAGGTGAATAATGGTCTTGATTTGCTGAATAATTTTAAAAGATACCAATTCTTTGAATATCCAACTTTAATTTATCATTCACTTGCAAGGTTAAATATGCCATTGCTTTCTTTTGAAAACAGTGAAAAGAGAAAACAACTTGCTAAGTTCAATTCAAAGTTTAATAGGTTGGTTTATGATTTTGATTTTTGTCTTGATTTTGATGCGAAAAAGGAAGGACTGAATATTGAAGATGAAAAATTTTCTTTGGAGTTATGCAAAAGGGAATTAAAAGAAGTTGCTGATTTTTTTGAAAAAGAAACAGATATGCCATACAGGCAAAAATGTTCAGGTTCAGGACTTCACTTTGAAATACTCCATCCAATAAGTTCATTGAGAAGAATTGGATTAGCAAAAAAACTTGAATTTTTCAATGATTTTGCATTGGCATTAAAAGATATGCTTTCACTTGAAACTCTTGACCTTACTATATATGATAATAGGAGAATTTGGAAAACCCCTTTTAGCATTGATACTAAGACTTTTAGGGTTGCAGTTCCAATAAATAAAAACGACATAAAAAGTTTTGATTATTCTAAATGTAAAATAAAAAAAGTCTTGGAAATCCTAAACATTGGAAGATTTGATGAATGGAATGAGTATATTACCCTTGAAGATAGTTTTAATGTTTTTAAAAATAATTCTTATGATTTTGTTGATAAAAAGGAACATCTTAAATTTAAACAAGATTTATTTGATGTTTGGAAATGCCTTTTTAATGTTGATTATAATAAAAGTAAAAGAATAATGAAAAAAAGAGGTTTTTAAAATTGATATGTAAAATTTGTTTTGATAAAGATTCTGAAAACATGAGAGATTATGAAAAACAAGTTAAAAAGGTAAAAAAGCTGAATAAATTTAGAAATGATGAAAATAAGCTTGATTATCCAAAAATGCCAAGAAGAATTAAATATAGGAAAATAAAAGTTAGGTTAAATTATCCTTTTGGGATAAATTCAAGAAAAAGGAAAAATTATATTAGATGCAGAAATTGTGGAAGCCATAATCTTGTGAATAGAAGGTATGCTGATGAAAAAAGAGGATTGTAGGTGGTTTGATAAAGTGAGTAATGTTTGTGACATAACTGGTGGGAATTGTTTATTGGATAATAATTATATTCGTGATTGTGAAAATTTTGATTTAAATGGCGGTAAAAAGAAAGGAAGATTTTATTAATAAAAATGGCAAGAATTGATTGGAAAAAGACTTATGGTGAGAGAGGATATTTGGCTTATTATGAAAAAAATAAAAGTAAAGAATTAAGCAGGTTCATGAAAGCGATTGATAGAAGTGACATGGATTTTTTAAAGGAATTATATGTATGCAAGAAAGTTGAAGATGTTGGTAGTTGTCGTGAATTAATCTTGAAGAATCAACATAGTGCCTATGACTTGACACCTGTTTTAAGCGTTGATAGATATGAAAGAATCATTGTTGACTTAACTGTTGAGATTTTAAGAGGAATTGAAATTGGTGAAATAGATGGAGTTGTTGAGATAAAGGAAGTTCCAAAAATAAAAGAAGTTGAAAAAATAAGTGAAAAGCAAGTAATTAAAAATATTTCAAAGGAAAGGAGAATTTGGAGTAGTTTCGAGGAAAATTATATTAAAACTTGGATTAAAGAAGATAAAACTCCACGTCAAAAATTTGATGGAATTGATACTTACACAAAAATGCTTTTTATTGAATACAAAAAAGGATTGAAAGGTAGGACATTTAATTCATTTAGGGGAAAGTGGTATAGGCTAAGAAGCAAAATGAAAAAAAGAGGTGAAATTTAGATGGTTGTGTTTAGGGGATTTTCACTTGATTTTGCTGAGAATCATAGTTCTTCAGAAGAAGGAGATATTGGGAGAAGCCAAAAAAGTAAAGGAAAGGGATTTAGTAAAATTCCACCTCGGAATTTGTTAATAGTGTTCTTTTTGCTCTTTTTGGCTTCTCTCCTCGTAATCCATTTTATCACTAAAGAAAAATTTGGAGATGATGATAGGATTGAAAATACTTTTGAAAATAGGGAGATGGATTATTATATGACTTATTCAAGCGGAGATGTAACTGGAGAGCCTGACAAGTTTGTTTCACCATTATTTAACATAACACTCTTATATAATACTAATATTTGTTTTATTGATTGTTATGCTGATGTTGAGGTTGATTGGAACGCTGATTTAACCTTTGATGTTTCTAATGTTGAACAATTTAATAATTATTATATAAAATCAAAAGATGCTTTGGATTTAAGGGAATTTGGAATCAAAGAAAAAATAAACACTTCTTATATTAAGGAAGAATGGGTTAGTGATATTATCTGTAATCCTTATGAAGAAAGCGGAAAGAATGGAACTTATATTGTTGAGAATTGCAGTGATTATGGAGAGTATATAAATAAACAGATAGGAAATTATGATTACACAAATTTTGATGGAATAAAACAAGTTAAGAAAGGTGACAAGACTTATTTGAAAATTTATGGGAAAAAAGAGCCTAAACTTGGAAAAAATAATGTTGATTGGCAACTTTGCATGAATAATTATTGCGTTCCTTTTGCTTGGTGGAATACAAATTGGGGTGCAAGAAAATCTATTACTGTAGAGAGCAATACTTCTTTTACTGACGACCCGATTGTTGTTAATATTACAGGCTTGAACCTTACGCAGAACAATTGCAGTAAGGAACTTGTTATTTTGGATAATAGTAGCAACCAAGTTGAGAGAGTAATACTTGACGATACGAGTCAAGCAGTAGGTGATGGTTCTGAAAGTTGCCTTGTGCAGTTCCCGATGGCAAAGAATGCAAATGAAAATCAAACTTATTATGCCTATTATAACAGTAGCACGGCTGACGAAACAGCCAACCAAAAACCAATGATATGGGGAAGCAATTTTGACAATATGTATGAGAACAATTGGGATAGTTATAGCGGAACAAGCACAAAAAGCTTGTATAGTCCTAATAAGTTAGATTGGTCATGCTCTGCAAATGCCTATTCGTTTGATTATAATGTTAATTCATCTGCAATAGATAAAGCTACAGTAGAAATAAGGGTAAAATTTAATTCTGGAACGGCGGCAGGATTGGAATATTTTAGAAATACTTATGGTGGAATTTATTGTTTTGATGCAAATAAGTTTGCTGGAGATAGTGATGGTGACATTGAATGTGCTGATGAAACTGGGTTGGCAATAGACATGACTAAATGGCAGATAATAAGATTAGTGACACATAACCTTTCTGGTGCAGGAGGACAAGATTATGATAGTTCCGAGATATGGGCAAACCATTATTTTTATGATAATCCAACAAATAATGTTACCGATACAGGTTATGGCAATCCTTGGGAAACACTACCATTTAAAAATGATATTATGATACGTTCATTTACAGGTGCATTGAATGTATCATTTGATTATGCTTATGTCAGTTCAGGATATAAATATCCGCCTTCAAAGATAATTCTTGGCACTGTTGAATTACCTAATGTAGTTCCCACAACTCCTGATGTTATTTTTGATGTTTCAATAGCTTATAATAATACTGATTTAAACCTTTCAGTTGGAACTTATATTAATGATGCTGATGGTGATAATATGACTGTTAATTTTACTGTTAATGTTAATGGAGTTTATAGGCTAAATTTAAGCTTGTCAGAACAATTAAATGGAAGCCAACCTTCATTCGTAATACATCATGAAAATTATAGTAAAAATGATAACGTTACAGGTTATATAACATTATTTGATGGGATTGGTTATTCAGCAACAAATTCAACAAGCATAATAATAAGCAATTCTGCACCAAATGCTCCAAATATAACTTTTCCATTTAATGATACATATCAAAATAATTTAACTGTTGTGATTGGAAATTCAAGCGATATTGATAATGACAACTTAAATTTTACATTGCAGGTTAGCAATTTAAGTAATTTTTCGTCAAGCAATATTGTATATTATAATTCAACAATTCTTGATAATTACAGGCAAGTCCATTTGGATTTAGCTGATGGAACTTATTATTTAAGGGCATTGGCTTTTGATGGAACTTCAAATAGTTCTTGGAGTGAAAATGTTACTGTAAAATATGATACAACTTCACCAAGCTTAATATTCAAGTCACAAGAGCCATCTGACATAAATTCTTTTAATGTTTTTGGGCAAGAGGGGTTGAATATTACTTATAATATAAGCGATTTAGGAATCGGAGTTGATACTTCAACAATAAAATTATATTTTAAGACTAATTCTTCAGTATCTGATACTTTCTTTTATCTGAATGGAACTAAATTTGATGGTTATTTAGATAGCGGTTATAACCTTACTAATATAAGTTCAAATTGGACATTTAACTTGCTTGATAATCTTGTTTATCCTGCAACTTATAATGTAAATGAAACTATAATGGAAGATACAAACCACTTGGCTTATGATTTAGATACGAGTGGAGAATATGCTTACAATGAATTTTTCAATGTTTCAAACAAAAAAGATTATACATTCTTGGAAGTTATGGTTGATAATCAAACAGCAGATTCACCACCATTAAGATTTTATTATTGTAATGAAAGTTATATTTCTGGAACAATAATAACAAATACAAATTGCGTTAATTTTTATAATCTTGATGCTTCAACTTCATTTAATCATACCCACAGGGGTGGAAAAGCTAACCATACTATAATAACAATGGCAATTAATGCAACAACTGGAATGGTTGGAAATGTTCATGTTACAAATACAAGCAAGATTCTTGTAAGAGGCGGTGGTGGTGTTAATGGTTGGAATTATTATTATATTTCAAATATTTCAAGAATAGATGCTTATAAGATTTCAGCAAATGGTGGAGTTAGCTATACTAATTTCTCAGGCAGTTTTGATATTCACATACATCAATATGATGGAAGCGAAAAATATCATTATTATTCTTGTGCTAATGATTCACTTGGCTATTCAAACTGTTCAATATGGAGATATGACTTAATTGACCTTCTTGGAATACCACCAAATGCTCCAGATGTGTATAACCCTACATCTGATTATTATAATGGGTTCATTACTATTAATTATACTGAGTCAATATCACCTAATAGCTATCCGATAGTATTATATAATATTTCTCTTGTTGATGTTAATTTTAATTATGTCCAGTCAATCCAGTCAAACAACTCAATAAATTTATCTTATATATGGAATAGTTCATTAGCAAATGATGGACAATATTATATAAGGGTTGAAGCTTGTGATAATTATACACAATGTTCATTTGGCTATTCAGAAAATATCACGATTGATAATACTGCTCCTGATATTATAATCATTAATCCTTTAAACATCACTTATAATAGGATTTTAAATAATTATTCATTAAATTTAAACATTAGCGTAAGTAATGATACTATCGCTTGTAATTATAGCTTGAATGGTGCATCAAATGTTTCAATGAATCAGGAAAATTTAAAAAATTGGAGCAATGTTTTTGATTCTGCTGTTTCTGGAAATAGGATTGTTGTGACTTGTAATGATAATTTAAATTATAATTCAACTTCAATAAGTTGGTATTTAAATGTTATACCTAATATAACAAGTGTCATAATAAATACTACATTTGGATTGAATACAACTATTGAGAACATAACAGCTTATTTGGAATATGTTGATAGCAATAATGATTCTGTTTATTTTTCTTATGATTGGAGAATAAATGGAAAATCTGATAATGTCTTGAATCTTCCATTTAATATAAATGGCAGTAATGATAATACAAGCTTGGTTAATGATTATACTACTTATAATAATGATGGAAGCTTGGGGAATGGCTCAACAACAAGCAAACCTCATTGGAACAATTCTTGTAGCAACAATCTTGGCAGTTGTTATGAGTTTGATGGATTGGATGATAGCATTGATTTTGGCAACCCTTCTTCTTTACAGCTTGATGTTCCATTTGCAATTTCTGTTTGGGTTAATTCAAAAGACACGAGTGATAGAGGATATATAGTTGCAAAGATAAACACTACTTCATTACAAAGCGGTTATTCTATATTTTGGGTTGGTGATGAAAATAGAGTTTATTTTTATTATAATGGAAGTGGTTATGTTGAAAGTGATGCTGTATTTACTGACTTAAACCAGTGGGTTCATATTGTATATAATGTAAGGAATGACAGTAATTTAACATTTTACAGGAATGCACAAGAGGCAGGTTCACATATAATATCTTATACTAAAGAAACAGGGAAAAATTTAATTGTTGGGAGTAGAGCAGATGGAACTTTATCAGCAGTCCATTATTTTAATGGTTCAATAGATAACATTCAAATTTGGAATCGTTCACTTTCGGAAGATGAAATAAGAATGATTTATAATAATGGAAATGGTTTATATAATGTTACCCATAGTGATGCAACTGGACTTTATGATTCTTGGGGAGTTGCTGTTACTCCGAGTGATGGAATTTATGAAGGAGATATATTTTATAGCATAAATTTGACAATAAGAAATGAACCACCTTACACTCCTTCTCCAATTCACGTTCCATTGCAAGTTTATGAGGGGTATGATGTTAATGTTTCAGCTATATACAATGATTTTGAAAATAATTTAGGAATGTGTCATATAAACGTTAGCAAAGATGATGTAGTTAATTTTAGTATAATTATAACTGGTTTATATAATGATGATGTTTGTAATTATACTGTTGATGGAAATAATTTTACTGGCGGTCAGGATTGGAGTGCAAAATTTGTATTCTTTGACTATTATAATTTAAGTGATGCTAATACAACTAACTGGACTATCTTAACTGAAAATTTATATTGTTTTTATACTAAATACCCAAGCGTTCAGAAAGACTATATTGATATTTTCTGTTATCATAATATTAAATCAAATTATACTTGCCTTACAACGATAAAAACTATTGATGGAAAAGTTATAAATGCAATGCCTTATGAAAAAATTGATGAAGTTGGTTACGAAACTAATTTCCAGTCAGAAGGTCATGCTGTTCATTTAAGAGTTTCAAATGAGAACCTTGCTCCAGATGTTGAATTTAATTTAGGAGTTAAATGCTTTGATTGTGCAGGTTCAGATTTTGAATACAACGAAAGTGTTACTTATGAAATTCCAGATGCAAATATTGTTGTTGAGAGAGGAGTTTGGTTTAAGAATAATATACATTATATATGGATTTCATTTTTATTGATAGTATTGACATTAATATTCGTATATTTATTGAGAAAACGTTAATGATGGAACGAAATAATAAGAAATGGAAAAAGAATTTGATAATTTTAAGCTTGATAGTTTTTACTTTATTGATTTCTGGAGATTCGATTTTTGCTTTTACTATTGATTCATGTGATTATGATGATGAGCCATTATTAAAAAAGATTCCATTCACAGAAGATAGGTTTTTTTGGAGTTGTGAGGTTAGTGGATATACTGACTTGAATTGTTGGACACAAATAGAACAAAATAATGAGATTTTACAAGTAAATCCAAGATATGAAAAAGAAACTGGTGTTGGTTGGATAAATGAATGGTTTGAACCTAATAATAATATAATGCTTGTTTATTTTACTGATGAAAATATATTTTTAGATACAAGATATAATGCAAGTCTATGGTGTGCTGATAATGATGGAAGTATTGTTACTTATTCACAGGATATAATTCCTAAGCTAAAGAACCTTGATAATATTTCAAATTATGCCATTTGGATGAAAGATAATGCAACAATATTTTGGGCTATATTCTTTTTTATTGTAATTATCATTTTTATAATATGGATTATTTATAGGTGGCAAAGATGATTGAAAAAATAAAAAATGGAATATTTGAATGGAAGAATAATTTAGGATTAAACATAAAATTAACAAAATATTTTGTCACAGTTTTCATAATTTTTAATATTATTGATGGAATACTTACATTTGAAAATGTTTTTAGCGGTATTGCTAAAGAAACTAATCCAATTATGAATTTTATGTTTGGAATATTTGGAATAAAATTAACAATTGCAATGAAAATAGTTTTATTATCATCATTCGTTTGGTTTTCAACGAAAGGAATGATAAATAGGAAAGGTGCAAGTGACAAACAAAAAATAATTGCATTATTATCACTCCAAATATTGATGTTTATTATGATTTTACTTTACGCTTATGTAGTTGCTAAAAATATACTAATAATGGGGGTTTAAAATGCAAAACAAAAAATCAGGAAAAATTAAGAGTTTATTTAAGAAATTGAAGATTAAACATTTAGTCTTTGGAATTGTTATTTTAATATTTGTAGTTATTGCTACAATGTCAGCGTTATCAACTTGGTATAAGCCACTTGACACTTATATGGGTGTAAGTTATCTAAGTTCATATTGGGATTTTGATGATACTATAACAAAAGATGAAACATCAACATCTTTTAATGGAAGCTTTTACCAACCTTTAGTATTGTCTTATGGAGATGTTGAAGCATTAATTGATTTTGATTTAAACTCAAATACATTAAAAGCATTTGATAGTGATATGGACTTAATTGATGAATTAACCTTTAATGATAATCTTTTAGGTCAATATGTTACAACAACTACTGGATATATAGCAGTTTTGACAGGAAAGCAAAATGGCAATAATGTGACATTTAACCTTGTTAAATTTAATTCAACTGATGGAGAATTAATTTTGACTGGCTCAGAAGATTTATCACCAAATTTAACAGGACATCTTTTTAATGGTAATGATGTAATATGCGATAATAAAAATATACCTGCCTGTTATTTTGTCACAAGCAATTATAGCTTAGTAAGTGTTGATATAAGCACTGCAACAAACCCATATTTCTTTGCAAAGAAGCATTTATTGCTAAATTCAAGCTATCAATGCAGTAATGATTACCATCAACCATTATATCATTCCTATGATTTAATTGGTGATGGAGTTAATAATGTAGTTGCCATACCAATAAATTATAATTGTTCAACTCCAAGTGGTGATGTAATAAGCGGTGATATAGTGTTATATAAGCTAAGCAATACTGATGCTAATATTTCAACACAATTATCATTGGGAGAAGATATTTATTTGTTATCAACAAAAAATACTACACGATATTTAGTTAAGCCAATAATGTGGGATTATGATAATGCAGGATATGGTGAGGTTTATGTTACTTCTGTTAGGGATGCAGGTGCAATTCTTGAGATATTTAATACTAATATGGTTAGCCTTGGTAGTGCTATTGTATATGATTACTCCCCTTATGTTTCAATCGGAAGCGGAAGAAATACAAGTTTTACATCAGCAGTTCCTATTGATATAGATGAGGATAATGAATATGAATTTTGTATGGGATATGGAACAAGGCAAACAGGAACTAATAATTATCGTTCAATTGTTAGATGTTATAACTATGATTTGACTGTGATAAATAATTTATTCGGTGAAAATCCAGATTTAAATGATGGATATATTATTACTTTTAGTGGTTTAATTTATAATGTTCCAATTTCAGAAAATCTTTTAATAGCTGATTTGAATAATGATAACTATTATGATTTTATTTGGGGAAGATATATTTGTTATGATTATAATCTTACTTTTTATGGTTTTTGTCAGATTACAACAAGTGATGCTTATGTTATACTTGGTAGTGATAGCATGAGTAGTAATGCAGATAGCGGATGGATTATAAGTGACATGAATAAAGATGGCAATCCTGAAATATATGGCAATCTTTATAATGGAAAACCCACACAATATAGCCAAGCTTATAATAATTCAAAACCTACATTTAATTCAGTTTGTTATGATACTGGAACCCCAATCTGCATAAATAAAAATAGGACTTATTATAGCCCGTCTTATACTGATTTAGAAAATGATTACATAAAAATGAAAGTTATTTGTGATGGAAATGAAAGCTTAGAAACAAGTTGGAGTGGTTATTCAAGTTCACCACAAAGAACTTGTGTTTATACTAATTATTCTATCGGTGTTCATACTGATATAATAATAATCACTGATATTTCGCATTCAACTGATGAAGATGAATATATTAATTATACTTATGAAGTTGCTGTTGGTAATTGTTATAATACTGGTTATGGTGGAGAATGCTTTGAAGCACCTGTCATAACAACTGTAAACTTTACTGATTATGGGATTAACACGAGTTGGGCTAATGAAAGTTTAACAGGTGGAAATTACACATCTGAAAAAGTTGATTTTGATAGATGTAGTGAATATAAAGTGTTTTATTCATTTTGTCCTGTTATTGTTTTCTTTGAAACATTCATTGAAAACTTTTGGGATTGGTTTTGGGACTTTTTAAAATACTTGTTAGTGATACTTGCTATTGCATTATTGGTATATGCGTTATGGAAAAAGAGAACTGGGAAAGGAAAGTGATAAAATAAAAATTAGAGGTATAAAAAAATGGTAGGATTTTGGGCTTGGATTATAATCGGATTATCATCATTACTTAATACTGTTTGGGATGGTGTTAAATATGTTGCTTCAACTGCAATTGATTTAATCAAAGAAGGTCTTGACTGGATGAAAAAATCAATTGATTGGCTTTTGAGTTCAGCACCAACTTGGTTCAAGAGATATTTATTTTTATTTTTAATATTATCAGTTGGTTCATTTGTTATTAGTGCATTATTAAGTTTAAACTATGCCTGTCTTGAAAATAATAATCTAAGAATTTACCCAAGTGTATATGCGGCAGGTTACGCTTTGATTAGTGCCTCTTTTGAAGATTTTGAGAATAGCACAACAAATTATGATGAATTTATAATAACACATACATATCTATATAAACAACCAACTGAATCAGAAAAAGATATTATAAAAGTTCAATGTATTGATGCAAGTCCAAGACTAACTTTATTTGAGCAGGATATACTTAATTATAAATTATGGGTTGTATTATTTTTAATCACAATAATGATAAAATTTATAGGAATATTTAAACATATCTGAAATTAGTGAGGTAACAATATGAAACAGAAAAATGAAAACATTTTATCTTTAAGCTTGATTTTGTTATTCATAATACTTTTTGTTGGAATAACAATAAATGAACAAGTTATAAGGGAAGAAGTAAAGAAAGAATTAAATTTACAAAGGGAGCAACTTATAATAGAAGGAACTGCAAAACTCAATGAGATGAAAGCTTATGGAAATGATTTAATGATATTCTTTTTAAAATCATTAAGAAATTATACTGTTGTATTAGTTAGCGTTTTAATACTCCTTAATACTGCAATAATGTCATTACTATTTAGATGGAGATTAAAGAAAGAAAGAGGAATATTGTTAAAATTAGAAGAAAAAATTGATTTAAATAAAAAAGATATGTTGGATATTCAAGAAAAAATATTAAAAAAGCTGAAAAACAAAAATGGCGAGTAAAAATAAAAGTAAAGATATTAGTGGATTCCAAAAAATTTACAGATGTGATATATTTGAACTATCAGAATTTGAAATAACACAAATTAGAGGATTATTATTACAAAGAATAAGGGCTTTAAAAATGTTGATTGAAAATAAAGGACTGCAAACATGTGAGGAAGCGAGAGGATTAGCTATTAGGAATAAATTAAGACTTGAAAAAATAAAAGATAAAGTTACATTACTATTACAAATGAAAACAAAGGGAAAAAATAGATACATAAAAGTATTGGAATAATATAATAAAATATTAAGGAGATGATACAATGGTAAAAAAAGTATTTTGCAAAAAGTGTAAAATACCTATGATAAAAAGGCAATGTGTTAAGATTGGTGAAAAAAGATATATTTGCCCAAAGTGTGGTGATAAAAAATGAAAAGGTTTCGTGGATTAGACATTGTTGAAAAATTTAGAGGATTAACAAAAAGAGAAAGAAGATTTTTATTTATAAAATCATTTGGGATTTTTATGTTAAACATAGTTGGAATTGATATGTTTAATGGAAATATTTTTTGCAAGTTTGTTAGCATATTAATTTCATCATATACGTTTTATATTATATTGAATTACTTTATGACGAAAAAATATGAAATTAGAAATCAAAAGGAAGAGTATAATACTTTATGCGGTGTTGAGGGAGAAAAATGGAACAAAAAATAAAAAAAAGGGTTTATCTATTGTTATCTGGAATATTTACATTTGCAGTTGCGACAATCGGATACACGCCAACATACAATAGGGGCGACCAAATAGAAGTTGGATGGGATTTTTTCCTTGAAGTAATAAGAAGCTTGATTGACAAAACCCCATATTTCCTTGCTGTCTTATTGCTTATGCTTGGCTTTTTGTGGGTAGTTGATAGATAAACAATTAATAAAAGTATTGGAAAATAATAAAGATGGATGAGAATAAGAATCAAAAATTAATAGTATTAGGCGGTATTTTATTTATATTTGTCATTATGATAGTGATGAATTGTATAAGATACGGTTTTAAAGCTGGATTAATTATATTTATCAATAATTTAGGTAAATATATACTTTATATTGTCATAATATTACTTGCTGTTGGATTATTTTATTTTCTTTTTAAATATGAGAAAAAAATAAATCCAACAAATGAAACTATGAGAAATATTATTGATGAATGTAAAATAAATAGACCAAACAAAAAACTATTGAAAAATCTTTATTGTGGTGGAGATATTAATCATCATTCAATAAAAATTGGAAAAATATTAGGTTATAGTAGAAGACAAAATTTTAAGCTTGTTAATTTGAATGTTGAAGAACAGGAAAAAGGTAATGATGATGAAAAAAAGAAAATGATTGAAATAAAGGCAAAAGAAATTGCTGAAAGATTAGGTTTGGATGAATATCAAATTGAGAAGTATCTTGAAAAAGAATCAAACAAAGATGATATTGAGCATTATAGATTATTGTATAAGCAAGAAGAAGATATTTTTTATATTAGAAAAATTTTAAAGAAAATAATAGTAAGGTGTCCACCATCTTTGCATACAAAATTACTTGGTAATGTTTATCTTGATGCAATCGGACTTGTAAAACATAGTGTTTATTATTATCCAAATTCAAAGCATCTTGACTTTGATTTTATTGATAATACAATCTACCATGAAGGAGAGAGATATACTCAGCTTTGGTTTGTTGATTGTATTGTGACATTATTAAGAAAAGCATCAGGTATGTCAAAAGACGAGCAAAGAGAAGCTACAACTGGAAAAACTGGTATGCAGATGGTAAAAGAAGCAAAGAGAGGATAAACGTGAAAAAATGGCATTGATTGGTCTATTAACTTTCGCATTTAAGGCAGGAGTTGTATTCTTCCTAATCGCAACTTTTATCGGATTAATAATAAAAAAGCGGAATGATTCAATATTAAGAAACATCAAGAACGTGATGAAAGATGCTAAGTTAAATGCAAAAAAATATAAATTAAAAAATCTTTATGTAATGACTGAGGACATGGGGAATGCTGTTAGAATAGGAAGGATAAAAGGATTTGTTCAAGTTGAAATAAAACAAAGCAAACAATCTGATGATAAAAAAGATAAAAAAGAACAAGTTAAAAGAAAAGAATCATATAGTTTATTTTTGGTTAAAATAAATATTTTTGGTGATAAAGTAATTTATAGGATTGAAACAAGAAAACATACTGACATTAAGAATGGTGGTGATGTTACCTTGAACGAATGGAATTTTATTAATAGGGATAATTTCTATGTTCCAAATGTTAATCCGATTGTTGAATCCGATAAAGTTGATGAGTATTCATTAAGAGGAGTAAACAGTATCGATAGAATCAAGCCATTATTACAATCTGCTATTCTTCTGGACAGTAATTACAAGAAGCAAGATAGAATGTTTCGTCTTATAAAAGAACCTGATGAAGTTTGAGTGGTGATATTATGATAAAACAAGACTTTAAAGTTGAAGAAATAAAAATAGTCAGCAAAATCAACCTGATTGATTATATTGAAGATTGTGAAAAGACCTATTCAAAGATAATTGTATTTTGCCTAATTGGATTTGTTATTTTGCTAATATTATTTGGTGGTTATTTAATATGATAGAGCCTGATAAAAGGGAAATGTTATGGTATGACGTAATAAGCATATTTAACCTTGATAGTGATATGAAACCACATTATTTTACAATGTTATTTGATAAATTTAAGCTTTTATTTGGAAAAGAAGAAACAAAACCTTATTGTATTCAATGTTTAAGTAGTTCATGCGTAAAAAAAGAAAAAGATGGAAAAGAAGATGAGTTTTATATTTGCAATAATGAATTAAAAGAAGATAATGATATTGAACATGAGATTATTATAATGACACCAAACGATTTACTTAATTCATTGATAAAAGAAGTTGAGGAACTTTGCACAGAACCAAATTCAAGACCAATGGAATTATATGACATTGAAAGGCATATATTTTTAAAAAGAATGGACAGTTATTTTGAAACAAAGACTGGTGAGGTTAGGAAAGTTGATATTTTAAAGAAGATGTATATCATAAAAAGATTTATTATGAATGAATTAATAGAAATAAGGGAAAAAATAAAATTTACAAGTTATCAAATTCCATCATTAAAATTTGCAGGAGATACAATTTAATCCAAAAAATGCAAAACATAACAATAGATTTGAACGAGCAGGGACAAAGAATCTATTTCCTGATAAATTCAGTTGTAATACAGGAAAGAATTGACAAAAAGATACTTATGTTTATTACGTTATCAAAATTAATTCCAGATGAATTAAGAAAGAAATATAATATTGATGAAAGTATAAATAAGTATGAATTATTATTAAGTGATAATAACAAAAGAATAAAAATTGAATTATTTTATTCAATATTATCAAATCAAGAAGAAAGGAAATTATTATTTGATGAAGATGTTACAAACCAAAATATATATAACATTAAATTTTATCCTTATGGAGAATTACTTGAAATAGAAAAAGACATACATGAATTATGCGGTTATATATTGAATGATTCAAATGATACAAAAAGCCTTGATGTTGGTAAAGTCTTAAAAGGTATATAACAATGAAAAGCGAATTTTATAAAAATAAAGGATATTTAGAAATTGAATCAACAAAGACAGAATTATATGATGTGAAAGAACTCGCAAGTAAAAATAAATCCTTTTTAGAAATATTGAATAATAAAGTTGATTATACAGAAACATTAATGGAAGAATTATATAATACTTGGAATAGTGAGATACCAAGAGCATTTATTTTAGGAATAAGAGGATATATTGGTAGATTATCTGGAATTTTCAAAACAGCGATAGGTATGCAAATTGCCTGTTCCCTTGATGATAATTTTAGTGTTTCAGAAAGAATTGGATTTACCCCTGATGAATTGATTGGAAAAGTAAATAAATTTGGAAAAAGGAAACAGATATTTATGCTTGATGAACAAGTAAATGACACTAAGATTTCATCTTGGCTAAGACTAAAAAATATAATGGAAAATTGCAGGGAACAAAGATTATCATTCATCTGTGCAGGAATCCCACAAACAAGCGTAACATATATGGATTACCTTCTTGAAAGAATTGGTGAGAGCAGTGATTTATCATTGCCAAGAAAAACAGTTTTATATGTAGTAAGAAAGCAGTTTGGATGGTCAAGCGTATATAGGGGATTTTTCAAATGGAATGTAATTCCACTTTCAAATAGAAAGTGGAGTGAAATATGGAAAGAATATTCTGAATTAAAAACAAAACATCAGGAAAAAATAAAGAAATCAAAAGTTACAGGAATTGATTACGAGGAAAAAGCATTGAAACTTGTTGAGGAACATAAAGATGATATTATCTACTTGAGAAAAAACGCAAAATTATTAATTAAAAAAGAATTTTCAGATTATACAAGGGAAGATAGGGATATGATTTATATGGAATTAATAAATATGATTTCAAAATATATTAAAGAATTGAAAAATAAAAAAGATGGTGATAAAGATGAGAGTGTTGGGATTCAAAGTTGAAAATTGGTTGCACGAATTTGTGAATAAGTATCTAAACGAAAAACTAATAGAAATAAATAATGAGTTTAATTTTAAAAATTTTAATAATAAGGTTTCCTTTAAGAATAAAAGTGATATTTGTAGATTCATATTTTTAAAAGGCATTGAAAATAATGAAACCATAAGTAAATTCTTCCAAGAGTTTAAAGAAATAAAATTAAGTAAATTAAAAAGTGATATGAAGAAAAAAGCAAAAAGAATTGGTGATTATGATTTACTTAAAGATGAATTAAATGGAAAGAAAAAGAATGAAATAGAAAGCTTAATGAATCAAGGTGTCAATAAAGATAATGTCAAAGCAAAAAAAAGTAAAAAGAAGTAGAGTAAATATAAAAACAATTAATACTATAATGATAAAAAGATTCATATTTTATTTTATTTTTATTTTAATTTTATTTGTCTTATTGATTTTAGTAATTTCAATACTTAATAGAATTATTCCATATATATTTATATTGAAAAGACTAATAATTTTAATAATTATGTTGATTGTTTTGATTTATTGGACAGTTATCACGAAAAAATATGAGAAAAAATATTTGAAAGGTTAAACCCAAAAGGTTAAACCCAAAAGGTTAAACCCAAAAGGTTAAACCCAAAAGGTTAAACCCAAAAGGTTAAACCC
>Ga0180438_10003740_pt1 | contig 22637 bp, 34 predicted proteins | sample SS_ome_12_FD_132455 | JGI IMG/M metagenome (GOLD analysis project Ga0180438, IMG submission 132455) | Hypersaline lake sediment archaeal communities from the Salton Sea, California, USA - SS_3_D_2 metaG | ecosystem: Environmental > Aquatic > Non-marine Saline and Alkaline > Hypersaline >...
GGGGGAGGGGAGGGGGGGGGGGGGGGGGGGGGGGGGGGGGGGGGGGGGAGAGGATTGGTGTTTAGTGTTAGGCGCTAAAATGGTTGGGAAGCAAACACGCGCAGCGTAACCAGGGCGAGATTAAGTTAACAAATCGTTAACTTTTACCAACTACGGACAATATACACTAAACATTAGAATAAATAACATATTAGAGATATTAGAGATTTAGCATAAGTAAATGTCCAATAACTCCATTATGTAGTACACTAGTGTAGTTTGTCCGTAGTTGACAAATATTCGTCGTAAATGCTTATATTAAAAGGAGATAGGTCAAATAATTAATTTATTGGAGAGAGTGGAGATTTTAGACCACCCCCCACTTGGAAACGACTCGCGCGAGAGGGTATAACCGACCTCTTAAAAGCGCGGTCTATTTTCACCAACCACCTAACGCCAAACACTAACTCGCCCCCCGCACGATCAACACATCCTGGTCGATATCATAAACCTTCTTCAGGTTCACCGTATAATTCCTGCGCCCCACGCGAAACATCTCTATATTCAACCACAGCAGCACCTCGGCCGGATCTTTCACCGTCCGGGTCTTCACCTTCGACTCGCCGCTGTCTGAGTCCCTCATCTCTATCCGTACTTTCATGGCAACATCTACCTTACCCGTAGAACTGCAGATAGAAATCGACCGCTCTTCTCACGAACTCCGCGATCGTCCACCCCCGCTTCTTTCTTATCCGCTCGATCTTCTTCATCGCCGCGTCTCCCACGCGCCCGTACAATCTCGCTGTTATCTTGTTCACCAGTCCTCTACTCGGCCTCCCACTTCCTTGCCAGTTTTTCACACGCATCAGCTCGGCGAACTTTACCCGCTCGTCATTCGTCCAGCTTACCTTATTCCCGCTATAGTCTGTCCGTAGCCGCTGCCGTATCGTCCCGTGCCAGTTATTCAAAAGCGCCGTTCCCGTCCGCTACGCGTCCGTCACTCCCACGAGACGCCCTCGCGCACGTCCTTCAGGCTGTATATCGTGTTGAAATAGTCCTTCTTTACGTAATACGTGTGGCTGTCGTCTCCCTTGAAATGCAGTTGCCCGTACCATCCATCGCCGCAGTACTTCTGTCCGCACGTATCGCAGATTTCATGTGGTCCTAACCTTCTGGCGACGGTCTTAACCGACTCTTCTTTTAAATCACCGATGATCGGCGAGTTCATGTTTCGCTCACAAAGCCGGACTTTCAGATCACTGCGCACGACGAAGTAGTACCCCCGCCAGTATTTGCACGTGTATGCGTCGTTTATGCCCTCGTCAAGCTGCTCGGAGCTAAGCCAGTGCCGGATAATGACATAATCCGCGCCCGCAAATAGCCATCTTCGAATAAAGTCCTCGATTTCGCCCCAGGATTGGCCCTGTCGGGCAAGGGATACCGCTATCGCGCACGTCCTCTTCGAGCTAAGCAGCGCGTTTACCCGCGCCCGAGGGTCCGTTTTGACGCCTCGATAGTACTTTATGGTCGATAATCGGAAGCCATCGAGTGAAATACAGATAGATTCTGCGGTATCGAGGGCGATTTCCCATACGTCAGGCCGATCCAGCGTCCCGTTCGTGGCAAAATTGTAGCGATAGCCACAAAGTGCCAAATATGCGAGCATATCGCCGAAATCTGGGTGCAAAAGCGGTTCTCCGTCGGAAAACGGCACGATTTTCGTCGTTTTCGGGAATTGATCAACGACCATTTTGAAGTCCTCAAGCGACATATCGCCCTGGCCGCGGACTCCCTGACCCAAATATCGGTAACACCCTCGACATCTAAGGTTACACCTGCTCGTCGTCTCAATAACTAGCTGCTTTATGTATAGCATCTTACATCGCTCCTAAAAACTGGTATCTGTAAAGCCTCTTCCAAGGCGGGACCACCATCGCCACACGCTCCTCTTTCGTGGGATAGGCTGCCCAGATGATCCATGTCAACGCCGTTACACCTCCGCTTTCTCAATAATTCGCACAAAAGCCGCGTCCGCTATCTTCCGGGCATTGTCACACAGACTTTTTGTCTTCCCCCAGGATGCATATTCAACGATGTCTTTTTTCCTATCGATCATGAAAACGATCACCTGATCCTTGCCAAATCGTTGTCCTATCTCTTGAGCTGCTGCTACCTTGGGTGACGGATTCCAGGCCATTATTTCAACCTCTATAACGGGCGAGCATCTGCAGTTTCTTCTTCTCCTCGTCCGTCATCATCTCTAAGTTTCCTCCTAAAGTATTCTATGCCTTCCACGTTGAAGCCCATATTTTCCACTTTGTACCCCCCAAACCGATCAAATACGATCTGGAACCATATTGGATGATCAGGCCACACAAGAAAGAACATAAACGGTTCCTCAGGAATCCACACCTCGTACTTAGGCTCCAAACCGTAAAAGCCAATATAGGGCCGAAGGGCATCGCCAAGTGACTCAGCATAGAAGTCCCTCCTCGGCGGTGCGGGAAGTAGCGGAGAAATTAGGGTAAACGAAACGATAAACACCGAGATTAGAATTATCGTGTGACATGCGTATTTCTCGATCACTAAATCGGTCCGGACACATTTCTCCGCTCCACATCATGATCATGGTGCCGCGTTGAGACCTCAAGAATGAACGCAGGCTCATCGCTGCTGTTTCGGAATCGGTGCCAGTGTTCGGCGGGGATAGTTATCGTGTCGCCCTCTTTGAGCAAGTACCACTTCTCATCGAGTTCCTCGTAGATTTTGCCCCTCAAGACATAGAAGGTCTCATCCTTTACTAGGTGTTGATGGATTGAACACTGGAAGCCGGGATTAAGCGTGATGAGTTTTGCGCAATACCGATCGTTGACAACGATCTTCTCTTCTCCCCAGACCTTCTTGACTGTCTTTATCGGGCGGGTAGCATAGTTCATCGCTCCAACCTTATGTAACATGGTTTGTTAAGGGTATATGACCAGCGGGCCGATTCACGCACGCGATTTTCCTGCGCCCCGTAGTTGTTGCTCCATATCTCGATGTCCATGCCGTTTACCACGTGCCAGTCGCCTGAGTCCCAGTGCGTGAAGCCGGCCTCCTGGTATGTTTTGCCCGCCCCGATGCCCACGAGACGTATGGGCAACTGCTGATGGTGCATGTACAGCCGGATCATCTCGAACGGGCGAAAGACCAAAAAAGGTATGATCGTAAAACAGTACGGCTTGAAGCCTTCCTTTGCGAGGCCAGCGGCGGTAAGAATCATTAGTTGCTCGGAGGGCATCATGTTGTTCTTATACTTGCTCCACTCGTCGAGAAACTCACCGCCGACGTCTCCGTAGAGGAGGACAATACTGTCATCCTTGATTCTATTGAGTTCGCCGAAGAAAACGTCACGCTGTCTCACTGATTACTTTCCTCACATGGCACAGGGGATCGTGTTCTAACCAATCGATGCCTCTGCCCTTAACTGTCTTGAATACGATCATCGAGTACGCGGAGATAAGGTTATCTCGGATTGCTCGCTTGTCGTGACCGTCTGCAACGTAATGATAGCCTAATGGGTAGCCGTTTAGGATTCCGCCGGGGATCGTGTGATATGTCGATTTCGAGTTAAAGTCTACGATCGGGCGGATGATTTCCTGCAGGTTATGCTCCCAGATGAACCTAGCGGCCTCCCAAGTACTGCCCTCGTACAGCTCCCCATCGCCTATAAGCACGAAGACGCGACCAGTGGTACCTTGAATACGCCTTGCCAGAGATATTCCAACTCCAAGGCCCAAGCCGCATCCGAGCGAACCCGTCGTAAAAGGTACACCCGGTGCCCGGAAATCGCAGTGAAGCCCATACTTTGGTAGATTCTCCCATTTTAATACTCCTTTCATAGCTAATATCGTGTACAACGCCGGAGCCGCGTGGCCCTTGGATAAGATAAACTCGTCGTCCTCGCTCAGCACTGGGGGATAGGGCGAGTCCACGCCATACAGAACGGATAGTATATCGACACACGAGAACGACGAGGCTATATGATCGGAATAATTCTCAAGTATCTTTTTCCGTATTAGGTCCATAATAGGTCCTTACTGCCACCTCTTCGTAGTCCATGATCTTATTCATGAGAGGCTGGTTCATGTAGTAGGCAACCGGATGCGAAGAGGCGTTTATCTTGACTGTAGGTTCATACGCAGAGAAACTAATGTCCTCGTATTTCTCAATAAACTTGCGTACACTTGGACCGAGAGTTTCAGTCCTGCCAACTGTCGTATTCGGATTATCGGCGTAGTACTCGTAGAGATAGCTAAGAAAGCCGTCGGGGAAGGTTTTGATCACGTTGTCGATGAATGGCTCGAAGCCTTCGAACATGGAATAGTTTCCGTCCCGACAGCGATCAAGTTTGCTGTCATACCAGACTTCGTGTTGGGCCTTGTGAGTATAGTAGGAAATATACCATGAGGGAGGAAATCGGACGATTACAAGAGACGGTTTTTTGGTGTCAATACGACAGTGAATGCGATCGACTTTCTTCGTTCCGATGAGGTCCCTCTCAATAGGTCGAGTTGGTCGCTTCTCGCGGTCTTCTGGAGAGTAGAGCAGACTCTCGAACGGAATCTTATTCGTCTCAAGCAGATTCCTTATCCAGAAGCCGCCCGTCCGGGGTATATGCTGTATCACACAGTGTTCGAGTTCAAAGGCCATGATGATCCCTCTCTAGGCGGGTTTCCGTAAGATTCTCCATGAACTTGCGGGTCTCCTCACCAAAAAGGTTCTCTATTTGGGCAAGGTAGGCTGGATTTCGATGATATGCAGTAAAGGCCCAGTCTCGCCACGCGACGGCCCAGGAACCACGGAGTGGATGTGAATCCGGTGTATGTTGGGCGTAACCTGTGTACGATAAAGGGGGTTCCCACCCTGATCTACAAGCATCATGGTATAGTAACGAGCCGGGATATGGCATACACGTATTGATGTTCGCCCAAGCGCAGTTGAGGTCGAGCATGAGCTTAAAGGTTTCTCGGTGCGTTTCATCTGTATCTTCCTCCATGCCGAACATATAATTTGCGTCGATTTGGATGCCGATCCTATGCGTCAACTCGACTGCCTGATACATCTTCTGCAGGATCTTGCCCTTCTTGGCCACGTCGAGTACGTGTTCATTTCCGCTTTCGAAGCCATAGCCGATCCAGTTGATGCCCGCTCGCTTCATAGCCACGAGCATCTCCTCATCAACCGTGTCTACTCGCGCATAGGCCCGCATATTGAGATTTAGCTTTAGACTTGCTATCTTGTCACAAAGCGTGATTACTCGGCTCTTGTTCAAGGCGAACATTTCGTCCATGATCTTGATGTTGACGACACCGTAGGTCTCGTTCAGCCATCGGATCTCGTCAACAACCTGGTCGATTTCCCTGTACCGGACCTTTCGGTGGATTTCTTCGGGTTCGTAGAAGAGGCTGTTGATTGTGCAGAACTTGCAGCGATATGGGCATCCAAGAGAGGTATAAACCACCGCATAAGGAGATCGAGCCCTTCCCCCGAAACACATGCAGAGGTGCGCCCGATATTTATCGACAGGCAAAAGATCCCATGCTGGTCTTGGAAGGTCTTTAGGGTCAACGAGGGTTGGAGCCACAGGGTTGAGGTTCTCTTTGGAGATGAATCCTGCCGGGTACTTTTTGCCTCTGAGATACTCTTCGATTCCATTAAATCCTTCTCCTTTGATAGCGTAATCGACTCCGTTGATCTCTAAGCAGTCTAGCGGGAGCGCGGAGGGGTGAAGTCCGTGTAAAGCGACAGGAGCGTTGATGAGAGGACTAAGATGAACAACACCAACCATATTCTGAGTGGAGGCATTAGGATTAGTACCGCTAACGGCGATAACACAAAGATGAGCCTGACGATCGTTAATATGTTGAGCTGTTTCTTCATAAGTCCATCCTTCTACTTGGGCGTCGAGTAGTTCTGCCTCGAAGCCCTTTGCGCGTAGATATCCGGCGAGTAGGGCTCCCCAAAAAGGCGGTTCGCATCCCGTCCAGCCCTTCTCCTCAAGACCTGGATATATCTTCGCTTGATTATTCGCTCTGACTATTACTACGTCGGTCATTAACAAGTTTCTCCAGAATCTCGTCATGGCGCATAACTATGCGGGCTGTCGATAATAGAACCTCCCACAGGGTCGGGAAGTTGTCTCCTTGCAAGGCTCGTTCGAGCGTTTCTCTATCAAAATCAGATGACATTACAAAACCGCCTATTCTCAATTTGCTTATAGCCTTTAATGAGTTCTCTTATACCGTCGTCGAGGGAATGCTTGAACTTAAAGCCTGTCTTGAGGAGCTTACTCGAATCGAGAGCGAAGTTCCGCTGATCGGGGTCTTCTCTATAGGGAGCCTCGTGGTAATAGAAGTCGGGAATATGCTTTTTAATCCGCGCGCAAAGATCGAGTTTTGACAAGTTTGCCTCGGGCAGGCCGACATTATACGCCTCCCCCTTCATCGCTTCGAAGTTCTTCAGACCATGTAAAAAGGCTCGTGCTGCATCCCGGACGTGGACGGCGTTGCGCAGGTAGTGTCCCTGATAAACGACTAGAGATGAGTCCTTGAGAGCACGATATGTGAAGTCGTTGACAAGTAAATCTATCCGCATCCTCGGCGACATGCCGAACAGCGTTGCTAATCGAAATGATATACTGTTCTCTCTCTCCAGGATTAGTTCCTCCGCCAGAACCTTCGTTTGACCATAAAAGGATAGTGGCTTCAATTCGCATGATTCGTCTACTGCTCCTTCCCCCTCGCCGTAGCCCGAGTTCGTACAGGGAAAAAGTATCTTAGTGCTTGTTGGTGTGTTCCATACGAGGTTACGAACAGAGTCGAGGTTGACTTCTTTTGCCTTCTGCACGTTTTGCTCACAAGCTGGTGCTCCGACGATGGCAGCTAACCATATAATAACATCGAACATCTGAAAAAACCACGGTTTAAGCTTGCGGACATCCTTCCTAATAATCTCGAAGTTGTGATAATGGCAAACCTCCACGAGAGAAGGAACTTTCCTCATGAAGTTATCGACAGCGACAACCTTATGTTCGCTGTTGTCCATTCTGACAAGATAAGGCGTCAGGATGCTTCCCAAATAGCCCGCAGCACCTGTAACTAAGATTTTCATTTAGTCTCCTCGAAGGGCATTATAATAGAGAGATCAGTTTCGCCTGAATCTCTTCTTGAGAGAATAGGGTCTTTGGTGGGCCAATATATATCGTAGGCCGGATCGTCGTATCTGATAGTGAACTGCTGTTGCGGTCCTCCGTAGTCTGCACTTTGCTTGTACCACCAGACGACAGGGTCAGTGAGGGCGAGGTGTCCAAGTCCGAGGCCAGGTCTACTGAGTAGTGCCACACGAGACTTTTCGTCGATTGTGTAACTCTCCCACTTCTTTGATTGCGGGTCGACCACAACAACGTACGCCGCGCCATAGAGAACGCTGACATACTTCCATGTCCGTCTGTCGCCGTGTATTCCACGTAAGACTCCTTTCCTTGATATTGATATATCATCTTGGATGAAAGGTACTTTATGTCCGAGCTTTAAGATCCACCCGGAGTTGTAAATCTCACAGTATTCGCCTCGATGGTCGATGAACGAATCGAGCTTAACTCTTTTAGCTAGCGGCATAGATTATATGGCTCCCTTCGTGGTCCAGTCCGACCCTGATTGGTTCGAACTTTGGAAATACTTTGATCAGACGAGAATGGGCAGAGGGAGGGGTAAGGAGCATCAAAAAACCCCCTCCCCCTGCACCGCATAGCTTTGCTCCCCAGGCTCCGTTGTTGAGCGCGGTTGCAATTATGCCGTCGATAGCATCGTTGGACACAAGAGGAGATAGCTTCTTCTTTATCAGCCACGCATCGTTGAGATACTTGCCCAGCGATTCGTAGTCTTCCTGCATAAGGCAGTAACGAGCGGAGGGGACCATGGAGGCAAGCTCGCATAAGGCGGAGGTTGAGTTCCTACGGAGCTTGTCCTTTTCGATTGTCTGTGCTATTCTAGTGAAGCCGGTAAACAAGAGAAGAATGTTGTCGAAGAAAGATTGATTTCTGAGTAAGATCCCCTCCAGCTCGATTCTGCCGTTTTCTCGAAACTTGATTACGTTGAGTCCTCCATAGGCGGCTGCGGTTTGGTCCTGACAACCGACAGTTTCTCCGATGAGTTCTCGTTCGATGCGGATTGCTCGTCCTGCAAGCTCTTGAGGACCAACTGGAGTTTCTCGGATTCCATAGAGAGTATTGAGCAGACCAACTGTAAAAGCAGATGACGATCCGATGCCACTTCTTGCGGGAAGGTCGCCATCGTGCGTAAGAGTGCAAGGCATATCCCATCCAAGGTCTCGGAAACATGCTCTAACCGATGGATGTTTGATGTCATTTATTTCCTCCACGTTTTCAATTTGCGAGTACCGGATTCTGTACTTCGTCTTGCCGAGCGGCGGAACTTTGCGGACCATGACATAGGAATACTTGTCGATAGCCATGGATAGAACCTGGCCGCCGTGTTTACGAAAGTGTTCGGGGAAATCGCTCCCACCCCCGAAGAAGCTAATGCGGTACGGAGTCCGGCTTATTACCACGATGGATATTGTCGCATATTCGGGGGCAGTACGCAAGAATTATTTTCACCCTATTGACACATCTCGGCGTATATTATAGAGTATCTGCAAATGAGCGAACAGTTCGACGTCGAAGACTATATCGAGCACCATCTTGTGCCGAAGGCGCTTGAGCGTATCGATTTGCTACTCGATTCTTCAAATGAGTCAACCGTGCGGGAAGTCGCCAAGGACGTCCTCGATCGAGGCAAGACGACAAATCGTAAGTCCGGCGATGATAACCGATCGGTGAACGTGTTGAACTTCGATCCTAAGTATTTGGCTACAGCAGTGAAAGGAATGATCCGTGTCCTCAAAGACGATACGTCAGTGGACGAACAAGGGGTGGATAACCAGGAAAGTTAGTGACCTTCGAGATAACCCCTCATCCGAACGCTCGGATGTTCGAGGGGACAGACAAAGAGACGATTCTCAAGCAACTGATCCAGGAGATGCAGAATCTCCAGACGACGGAGAATCTGCGTGAGGGCCTGCGCCAGGCGGGATTCGTCAGCCTCTTCTTCTTCGAGAAGTTTATTGCGGGATATAACGGACCGTTTGACAAGCTCAACTACGGCCTCCATCTGGATATGGCCAACTTCTACCAAAAATACGCGCTTGTTCCCGGCTGTCGAGTGGCCTGCTTCGAGCCGCGATTCCACTACAAGTCTTCTGTGTTCACTACTGGAGGAAATGGGTGGGATCTGCTAAGAGACCCGAATGAGACGATCGGGTTATACCACGCGAAATACGATGAAGCTCTGGACTTTTTGCATATCACGCAGCGCGTATTCGACTCAAACGAGTTCTTCAGGTGGCTGTATCCCGAGTACGTGCCCGAGCGGGGGCAGAAAGAGTGGAACGACAACGAGATGAGGCTGCCGCCTACGGTTAAGACACGGCACACGAAAGAGTGTTCCCTCGAATGCGGCTCCGTCGGGGGTACTTCCCAAGGTCGGCACTATACCAAAATCTGCATGGATGACATCGTTGGGGAGCAGGACCTCGATGCGGGACGAGCTTCGTCAATCGAGATGCTCAAGAAGACGAACTGGATCTCCGATGCCGAGCGAGCCTTAGTCATGACCGCGACTTCGACCAGGATTGTGCTTGCCGCGACGAGATATGCCGAGGACGACGCCTACAGCCAAGTTAGTGATAATATGGGCAAGTTGATCGCCTACGACGATGAGAAAGCACTCGATTATCAGGTAGTCCCGAACGGGAAGTGGACGGTTTATTGGAGATTCGTCGAGGAGAATGGGAAGATCATCTTCCCGGAGGCGGTCACGAAAGAATATTTGGAAGATACGCGGAAGAACAATCCGTGGTTCTATTGGACACAACTTGAGAACAGACCCAAACGATCGGGTCTGAATGAGCTGATCAGTTACAAAGTACATGATTGCAAGTTGATTTACGACGATGATAAGGGGTATCTTATAACATATGGAGAGCGCCAGGTCCAACCGCTCGATGAATGCGATGTCATACAGGCGGAGGACCCAGCAGCTACGGAAACTGGAGTCAGCGCTAAAACATCTCGAACGGCTGTTGTACTCGTCGCTCACGCACCCGACAACAAACGATTCATTATTGAAATCAGGGCGGGGTTTGTCGGGACGAGCGAAGGCTTTTCTTGGTTATTCGACAACGTGCGAAAGTATAAAGACTATCTTCGTGCGACTATCTTCGAAGCTCAGGGACCGTTCAAGGCGCTAATCGGGCCGCTGCGTGAGATGGAAAGTAGGGAGGAGTGCTACTTGAGCCTTGATCCGCAACCGGCAGAAGGTAAGAAAGATATACGAATCCGCAACGCGCTGCAACCTCTGGTTTCCGCTAACCTACTCTACATCGACGAGACCATTCGGTCTAAGTTTGACGACGAGTACAGACGTTTTGCCCCAGGAGCCAAAGCCCACATCGATATTCTTGATGCCTGTGCTTTGGCCCTTTCAAACACCATACGACCGCTGTCCGAAGAGGAGCGTCTGAAAAAGACAGTACTCAGAGAGAGGAGAAAACTGGCGTATACAACTAACGTCGCTGGTTACTAACGTATGGAAATTGGTCATAGCACGGTTTACCTGCATAAGGCAGAAGATTGGGTAGATGTATTTCTGCTCGGGGATTTCCACGAAGGGAACTACAACCACGATCACGAGGCGCTCGACGCATCGATCAAGATTATCAAGCAGAACGCCGAGAAGAATCCTTACACTTTTGTGATTCTGATGGGAGATTACTGCGAGTATATTGTTTCGCAGAGTGATCCCAGATGGGACCCTGTTGTCGTCAGTGACAAGTACAAGATCAAAGACCTAAAAAACCTTGCCTACAAGCAGACTGATATGCTTTTCGAAAGAATCGAGCCGATCAAACATCACGTTGTTGCTCTACTCGTCGGGAATCACGAAGAGAGCTTTATCAAGCACAACGCTTCTGACGTATACGACTATTTAACCAAGAAGTTCCCTGATGCAACGAAACTCGGCTACGTCGGTTATTACGTCTTCGACGTTGAATACCAAAACTCTACGATGAGGACGATCTTCGCGCTGAACCACGGCGAGGGCGGGGGCGGTAAGACACTCGGCTACCAGGAGAATAAGCTCTACGATTTGTTCCACATGGAAAAGAGCGCAGCTTACCGGATTGCTGGACACATGCACAGATTGATCACCCGTGATGTTCTCATGCGCGACCCCGATCAGTTGCTTCAGCGCGTGAACAGGGAGCGTATTTGGTACGGGTGTTCAGGATGTTATCTACGAACCTATAAGGTTGGACATAAGAACTACTTTGAGAAAAAGGGCCGCGAGGAGGCCGACATCGGTATGTTGAAAGCGAGTTTCAGATATTATCATAGACAAAAAGACGGTCGGCGGTTTTGGGTTAAACAGCACCTGCTGAAGAAGATCCAGTTCGATCTCAACGACGGCTCATGGGAGGAGAAGTGAGCGACATTTTCATCGACGAGGAACAAAAGAAAGAAGTAGTCACGTATTTACAGGAAGAGACCAACAAGGCGTTTTACGAGCGGGAGCTTGTAGAGCGCAAATGGATGAAGTGGCGGCGTCAGGCCGACGCACGACCGGAGAAAGACGTCAAGTCGTCTCCCTGGGAAGGCGCGGCGAATGTCTGCGTGCCGTTGACGGCCATGATCACCGACGGCATCTACGCGGCTATGAAGTCGGCTTTTGCGGCTCGCAAGCCGCTCATCACCGCCAAACCCCTTGATAAATCACCCGAGGACATCCGTCGAGCCGAGGTCATAAGCAAGTATCTGAACATACTGTTCTCGTCGCCCAGACATATCAACTACGACAAGATTTCGAATACCTTATATAGAGATTTGGTCTTGTTGGGCACGCAATTCGTGGAGATACCCTGGACGATTCAGCAGCAGATGTTCAAGAAACGCGATGATAGTGGAGCGTTGATACAGGTGACGCAGCTACAGAAAAACTGCCCGACAGTGGTACCGATCAGGCTTGAGGACTTCGTTGCGAGAAGCTACTTTACGGACCCGCAGACGATGCCCTGGTACGGTATACGGCACCGCTTCGCCGAGCATGAGTACAGACGGGAGGTTAGCCTTGGTTTCTTCGAAGACGTTTTGGAATCCAGAGAAGTCCTTGACGACGAAGGACTTGAACATGAGCTACGACGATCTGGTGTTTCTCTACAGAATACTCAGTTGTATCAAATTATCAAGTATCACCTCTTCTGGGACATCGACGGCGACGGGTTCTTCGAGGACATCATCGTCTGGATGGACCCGAACACTGGACACGTAGCCCGCAGCGAGTTCAACGAGCTGGGCGTTCGGCCTGTCGTGCGTTTACCTTACGTAGACGTTTCGAACAACCTTTACGCGCAGGGCACGGGTCATATGTGCGAGCACTTACAAGACGAGGTCGACGCTTTGCACAATATGCGAATCGATGGAACTCAACTGTCGATGTTGCAGATCATCATCGCGCGGCGCGGGTGCGGCTTCGAGGAGGACGAGGAGTTCTATCCGCTTGCGGTCAAGCTCGTCTCTGATCCTACGAAGGACGTGCAGATCGTGAAGTTTCCTGACATCGGCCCGACAAGTTTCACCGCCGAGTCGATTGCTAGAATGTATGCTGAAAGACGGACTGGTTACGGGCCTGCAACCGCAGGTTTTCCCGACGAATATGCGAAGACGCGTGCTACATTCTCGGGCCAGGCTCTACAGGCCCAACAGTCCGATAAGCTGGCGGCGGCTGTTCGGGATAATACCGGCGATGCATGGGGCGAGATTGCCCAGATGGTGGTCTTCCGCCTAATCGAGCATAGAGACGAAGTAGATTTGAGTCTTTTATCCGAGGAAGACGTGCCGATCATGCAGGACATCCTCAATATTCCAATCGAGGATATCCCGCTGAGGTTCCGCTTCTCGATCCAGATTACCGACACCGCCGAGACCGAAGAGGCGCGGAGGCAGGGCTTGCTGATGCTTGCCAATCTGTACACGCAATATTGGCAGGGTATCTTCCAGCTGATGCCGATGTTCTTCAACGAGATGTCGCCGCCGCAGGTACAGCAGGCCGCAGCTGGATTCTACTCGACGGCAGGTATCAAGGGACTGACCGGGGCTAGCGAGCTTATGCGCAAGATATTCGATTACTTCGGCGAAGACGACGTGAAAAAATACATACCCTACACGAAAGACCTTGAGATGTTGACTCAGGCGATCGAGAACATGAAGGAGATGCAGGTTAGAAATGTACGAACACGACAAGCCCAGGGGATTGCCGGAAATCCATAAGCAGGCTTTACGGGATCTCCGAAGCAACGAAACGATGTGGCGGGCGTTAACGCACCAGCGGGACGAGGTTCTCGTCGGGCCATTTACACAGCTTAGAACCGCCACCGATATGAACGATGTGATTTTTGCGAGAGGAGTCATCCACGGTATAGAGGAACTCTTCTCGAATGTACAACGACTGGCGAAGGAGGCCAAGGAATGAGTGACGAAGTAGAGATTAAGTTCGAACAGCCGCCCGAAGGCGATCCTTGGACCTCGTGGGAACCCGAGGAAGACTACGTAACTAAAGAAGAGACGGAAGAGCCTACTGAGGAGCCTACAGGTCCGAACAGAGAGGAGCTTGAGGCTGAGGTCGAGCGGTTGAAGACGAGCATAGCCGCCGCCGAATCCAGGGGAGACTCGGTCAGCGCGATGACTAAGTCAATTGAGGGCTTGCGGGAGGCGCTGACGCAGCCGACTCAGCCTGTTCAGCATCCGCAGGAGTCTGAGGAAGACTTCAACAAGCGGTATCAAGAGTTACTAATCGAGAATCCGGTTGCGGCCAACGAGGAGTTGATGAAGCGAAAGCTCGGTCCTATGCTCGGTCGGCTCGAAGGAGCCCTGATCAAGGTGACTCGGAATAATGTCAGGCGGGACAATCCCGAGACATTTGGGCGATACGAGGCTGAGATTGACCGGGAGTTTCAAACGATGCCCTACAAAGATGAGGACAGCTATCAGAAGGCGCACGATCTGGTCGTCGCGCGGCACTTGAGCGATTTGCAGGCTCCAACGAACGAGAAGATTGCGCAGTTGGAGAAAGAGATCGAAGAGCTGAAGAAGACTCGCGGAGCGCCGGCTAAACCCGCCGGACCTACGTATACGCCGCAGCAGGGACCGGGACCATCCAGCACACGGCCTAAGCGCGTTGTGTCGAACTATCAACGGCAGAAGGCCGGGCAGATAGCGTTGAGGAAACGAGGAAGCACCTCGTTCGGGAATCATATACTGGCTACGGCGCATCGGATGGTCGACGAGGGCAAAGCGAAAGACCTCGATGACGCACTTGGGAGGATGTAATGGACGATTTTTTGCACGTGACTATTGACACAACTTTCGAAGATATAGTAAAATGGGATGAACAATCTAAGCGGGTGGACTTCGCTCATGAGCCTGGCAAGTTCAAGGAATTGAGTGAGAAGCAACTGGAGCAGCTCAGTGTATGGGCCAAGCGGCAGTACTTCCTCTCGAAGAACATGAATAAGCAGGCGAAGGCGGAAGAGGAAAGCCCGATCAAGGGCTTGAAAGTATCCCCACGTTTAGTTTCACCGGGCAATAAGCTCGCGGTTGAGTATAAAGAGGGGTTTCGGGATAAGTGGCATCCCGCGTGGCTCCGGGCGGACGGGCATTACAAGCACTTGCGTGACGGCTACCAGCCTATTACGCACGAGGAGATTGAGCATCATTTTGCGCCCGGCTTAGGTGCTGGGTCTACCGTCCAAATCGGAACAGAGCGGGAAACAGAGCTGATCCTGTACAAGTTACCTCTTGAAGAGCACGAGAGGCGTTTAGCCGCCGCTGGTAGGGTTAGTAGCGATCGCGTTGCTACGAACCAGGAGAACACGATGGAGGCTATTCGTCAGGGGGGAGGCCAAGCCTCCAAGCCGCCCGAGGGCAACGACGGGAGAAACTGGTCATCCCTACCGGAATACGAGAGGTAGTTTAAGCCTCGGTTCGTATTCTAACACTCAATTTCGGAGCTTTATATGGCACAGGTAGCTAATTCAACCGGCTTCACGCCGGTCTTGAACCTGGCCGTCGGAACTTCTGCTGTCCCTATCTGGGACGCGCTGCTTAAGTCCAACAATCTGATCTCTACCGGAGACGTTGCATACGCCTCCGCTGGGTACGTTCAGGCCGCGCAAACGACGGACAAATACCCGGTAGGTGTTACTTCTACTCGACAGGCTACGAGCGTTACGACCAACGTTTCTGTTGGTTTGTTTCCCGCTGCCGACTGGGTAGTCTTTCGAGGTCAGTACGGCGGAACTGCAACTCAGGCTCACGTCTGGACAGCGCACTCAATCGCCGGAACCCGGGGCAAGCAGGAGATTTCTGACTCTGCTGGGGGCAAGTGTACGTGGATCATAGGTAAGGAGAGCACCTCTTCGTATGGTGCTTACACTACTATGTATTTCGTCTTTTCGAAGTCTAAGTTTACTGGCAAGACTTTCGATTCGGCTGGCCCGGCTGTTTAAGGAGGATTACAGATGGCTATTACGAATACGAGGGTTTTCCCCAAACACTTAGACGGAGATATCAACAAAATCTTCTTCGACGAATACGACATGTATCCGTCTCTGTTCGATAAGATCGCCAGGATTCAAAACATAGGTGTCGGGTCCGGCGGTAAGTGGACAGAAGCGGAGCTGTCTGGAGTTGGTCGTTTGCAGGCAATTAAGGAAGGTAATCCTTATCCTGCTGACCAGCCCAAGGAAGGTAATGAAATGACGGTCAAGCCGACCAAGTATGGCTTGATGCTTCACATTACCGAGGAGATGGTTAAGGATGATCGCCAGCAGAACTTCAAGAAGATGCCGGCCACCCTCGGTCGGTCTGCCGCTTACGAGCGGGAAGTTCAGTTCTGGGATCTTTTCAATAACGGTTTTGCGACGCACAAGGCGTGGGATGGCAACTACATTTTTGTCAAGACCACTCGTAAAACTTTAAAGTCCCTAGACAATCAGTACAACAGGCCTACTACGGATGCCGCTCTTAGCGAGACGCCGTTACAGGCGGCTTTTGAGTACTTCGACGGGCTTAAGGGAGCGAGCGGAATCCCGGTTGCGCCTTCTATGCGGCGCGTGGTCATCGTACCCAAGGAGCTTCGCTGGACTGTGAAGGCTCTGTGGGCTTCAGAGGGACCGTATCAGAGCGCGGACAGAAACATCAACACGCTCAAGCCTGAGAACATGGAGGAGGACTGGAGACCCCTGGTCAACATTCACTTGACTTCTTCTACGGCTTGGTTTGTGCTCGACCTGGACCTTCACGATTTCCGCTTCCAGTGGTACGATCCTATTCGGATGAGTTCGGCGGATGACTTCAATACCGATTCTGCCCTGTTCAAGGTGTCCGAGCGGTTCGGCGTTGGATGCTTCAATCCTATAGGGGGCTACGGGACGACCGGAGCTTAAGGAGGCTTTAAATGGCGACAAGAAACGAAACCCATCTTACACACCTCAACTTAGGCTCAGGAAATCTTTCTACGAGCGGAACAGCCAGACTTTCGACTCTCCAGGCTACATCGCCTGCGCTGAGTCACCCGGTTATGGGAAGTGTCTCGGTCATCGAGACAATTAACCTGAAGCAAACTTATGTGAATCTGGCAACCGGTAACGGACAGTATACAATCACGGGGCACGCTTCGGGCGACGTATTGCTCAACGCGAGCTACGTAAGATTTTCAGCAGGCGCGGTTCAAACCGCTGGTGCGGCAACAGTAACAGAGGCGTCTGACACGCTGGTGAGTTTTAGCGGCGTTGTTTCGACTGCCCTTGGTTGTCTCAACTGGATTGACGTTAGCGCATAATGGCTATTCCTGACATGAGCGGGCATGTCAAAGAGTCCGTATCTTGGACTTCTGGTGGGGTCACGTATCTGACCTATATGTATGCACCGTATAGGGCTACGCGTGGCCCCCATTCTTTTCAACGATGGTACACATGTCAAATCTGTGGGTTTGACTTTCCAGCATCGGAAATCGTTCATGTGGGCGGAGCACCCTATTGCACGCGATATCAACACGCAACGGAGGCGATGATTAGACGTGATCGGAATCATTAGTATCGGATTATCGCTATTAGCTATCTGTATAGGGATAGCGGCGTTTATTTACGCCCCGATCCACGTACAAATAGTTAAGATTAGCGAAACCAAAGAGGAAGAAACTGATTCTTTGCAGCGAAGACGCTGGGAAAATCGACTCGAAAGAATAATTATGGGTGAGACCATGAGGGGGAGGAGATAATGGCAAACGTTCTCTACAATACTGCCATGGAATACATAGCTAAGGGGTCCGTAAACTTTGCGACCCACTCATTTATGTACGCCGTCTTGACTGCCGGCTACACACCAGCCGCATCGCATGGTGTATGGGCGGATCTAAGTAGCGGTGAGACTGCCGGAGCTGGCTATACCGGAGGCGGGCAGTTAATGACCGGATTATCGGTCAATTTAAGTCAGGGATCGAACTATGTATATATTGATGCTAATAACGTCGTAATTTCCAATTCGTCAATCAACGGACGTTACGGTGTCATTTATGATACCACCCAGGTTTCCGACGCGGTAGTTTGCTTGCAGGACTATACTACTTCGTATACTTCATCGAACGGAAACTTTTCGGTAGCTTTTGCGAATACCGGATTTCTCTTAATGAGTCAACCATAGTCATAAGGAGGTTAGTAAATGGGATTGATCGAAAACTATGAAAAGATTCAGGCAGGCCGGATGCTAAAAGAGTGGGCATCGACGTTCGACTCTGAGCTTGTTGTCGCTGAAAAGATGGTTGACGGTAAGAAAGCAGTTGCTCCAATTATAACACACTGTGAGACTCTTCTTACTAAGATGACTAACTTGAAGACAGTATATCCCGAGAATGTTGCAGAAGTAGACAGTCTTTTAATAGGTCGGCAAAAAGACTTAAGTAATTTTAAGACCCTACATGAAATATAGTGGTAGTAGTGGATTGCGGACCTAACAGTGGCTGAAACAGGCGGTCTTTGGATCATCGACGCAGAAGAGGGCGATACTTCGGAGTTTGACGCTACTACGGTAGAAGCAGATAATGAGCTTGCTGCCGGGGTTGACTATAAAGCTCACGGGACATACGGTTTTCGGGCGTATATGGGTGGATCGAATGATGCTGCGTGGGGACGAAAAAACTTCACAGAACAGTCCGACATTTATGTTCGTATGTATGTTTATATTAGCGACAATTTCGATATAAATACTGCCTATGGTACCTCGGCATTATTAAGACTCTACGATGGGGAAAATGATCACTGCCTGTCTATGGGTATGCGAGATTATAGCGGCGACGGAGAAGTAAGTGCGTGGTATTACGACATCCAAGAGGGGTCGAACGGTCAGTCTGATACTAATTTTTCGACGGGCGAATGGCATTATATAGAGATTCACTGGGTTTCAGATGAGTCAGCTGGCGGCGGCGAGATCTGGGTTGATGGTGATTTAATTATTAGCGACGTGGACCAGAATACGTCTGCTCTTGTTCCAGACAACTGCCGAGCAGGGATAAATTATGCTTCCGCAGTTCCCGACCTCGGAGATTATCTTCTTTTTGATGATATCAAAGCCGATACGAGTCCCATAGGAGCATATTCGGACGCTGGAGGTGCTGTTTCGATAGGAATCTCTCCAGACACGACATTTCTCGCTGGGACGATTATCAACGCTGCTCTAGCTGTTCAGAAGCAGATAGGTGTTTCACCGGATACTACGTATGCAGCCAAAATCGTCCAAGACGCAACTGCACGCGCTCAGAAACGGCGTGGGATCAGTTCTAAGACAGCGATGCTAACCGCACTACTACCTGATGCAACGATCGGCGTCGTAAGAAACATTACTCCGCTAAGCCAAGTTACATACGGAACGTTCTACATACCAACTGTGACAGTAAGAACTAATCGTATGGTTGGTAGAAGATATTGGATGAGATACGGGCGGAAACTCGCCGCCTCTATAAGGAGACTCTGAATGGCTTTATCGTTCGCAGGAACTAACTGCATAAGGTTCGGTTCTCAAGGTGACGCACTTACCGGACCTCAAAAGATAACCTATATACGGTGGGTTGGAGCAACAACTGCTGGACATAAATGTGAGATGACAGATACAGCCGGAAACGTGCTGTTCTCATCGGAGGCTGATGGGGCGAACTTTTTGGACATTCAACCTTTGTATCAGAGACGAACTGGAATTACGTTGTCAGACTTAGATTCGGGCAGCGTGTTAGTCTATCGAGACTAAGATATTAGGAGATAATGACGATGGCAGCTGAAGGGCATTCTATAGGCATCATCGTGTTGAGTACGGATGAACAGTACTCGACCGGCATAATCAAGCCGTGGCTTGTTCGAGGTATAGGCTCCAACGCCAACACCGACTTTCATTTACAGGACGGCAACGGTCACACGGTATTCAGAAATCGTGGCCAGGGTGAAGTATACTTTCTCTCACCCAAGCAATTTGACCGCCTGACGGTCGCTGGCACGCTCGGCGCGAGTCACTGGATTCACATTTACACCCACTAAGATGCCTAAGAAGTTAGAGCGCAAGCTCAAGAAACAGGCTAAGGCCAAAGGTCTAAAAGGCGAACGCGCCGATGCGTATGTCTACGGGACTATGAGACGGACCGGCTGGAAGCCTGCAAGGGAGAAGAGAAATGACTCTCGATCTTCTAAGGGATGAGATATGGCGGGGCTTAGGCGAACCAACTGATCTCGATCCTGACAGCGATACGACTTATAACGGCGGGCCGCTTCTAACCTACGTTTGCAACGAGGCGCAGCGGCAAATCGCCATGTACAAAGATCCGACGACCAATCGTCGGGTGAGATTTAGAAATCTGATCGCCGAGCTTTTCTTCAAGGCTAAAGTGATTCAGGGCGCAACGGCCCCCACGGGAACTGTCGCCACGAGTACTTCGATCAAGCTCTCAAGCACGTATATCGGCTTGCAGGCCGATCGTTATAATGGCTGGGTAATCTCTACCGGCTCTGACGTTCGCCTCCTGGTAGACGGCGCATCGACCAGCGGTGTTTACTCGGCTACGATTCATCAATCTTGGGGTACAGTCCCGAGCAACTCGGCAAGTTATAGTCTATATAAGGACTTTTACTACCTGCTCTCGAATGGCGATTCTTGGCTAACGAATCCGGCAGGTGAACATATCCAACTTCCCACTACCAATTCTGTCGCTACTCGTCCCGAAGGGAACTTCCTCGACATACTGCGCGTCGAGGACATGGAGAATCAGCGCCAGATACCCCGTGCGCCGAGAACCGCCGAGTGGGCTGGCAACTTCGTCTCGCCCGGCGATCCGCAGGAGTGGCGTAGGAACGGCAAAAAGCTCCAATTCAACACTCCGGGCAACGCCGAACACTGGTATAGATTAACCTACTACCGACTTCCCACCGAGATGCGTCAAAGTCAAGCAAGCGATAAGCCCGAGATACCTGAGATGTTTCATTATGGGATCGTTCTCTGGGGTCTGTGGTGGGGTTGCAGGCGCAACCGTGAAAGCGGCGCGGCCTACTCTGCGAAGAAGGACTTCGAGGACTTCATGAGAAATACTATGGACAACTACGAGATTGCTAACGAGTTTCAAAACATAAGCGGCAAACTGCGGCGTAGAGATTATAACTACGTCTTTGGAGGAAACTAATGGCTACATGGAACGCGGCGTTCGAGGCGACTCCCGCCGGCAGTGACGCGCCAGACACGATAGACGACAAGATCAACGAGTTCAAGGAAGAAGTACGAACCCGCATGGGCAACGAGCACGGAACCTACGACAACACGGCCCAGGGTGCCGACGGCTCTCAGGCCGCCGACTGGTGTCACCGCACGGGTTCCGGACTCGCTTACTACCAATCCGATGCGCCCACGGCTCGACCTGGCGGCACGGCCCTCGATTCCTCGGGTTCCAACGACGACGGCAGACTGTGGGTGTCTAACGGATCGAACAAGCCGATCAAGGTCTGGTCTGGCGGCACCTGGTTTAGCACAGCAGTGGGGGCTGTAGTCGACCAGAACTCAACAGGTAATGCGTTGAAGTTTAAAGTTACCTCTATCGGTGATTGGAATATGGATACTACCGCCGAAAAGTCGGTCGTTGTTTTACCTGCTGCGAGTTACGAATACTTCCGCATCTGCGACATCGTCATCCGACAAGACTCAAATGGAGGTTCCGCTAGTAATACCTATCCCCTAAATTATACAGGAGCCTATGGGACTACAGGAGCCAGATATCATTTCCAAAGTGGGGCAGTAATCATGAAGCGGCTTCAGGCGGGGGTTTTCGATTCTGCCGACTACGATCAAACCTCTTGGAACCGAGGATGGATAACAGTTGCGTATATATAAGTTAGCAGGTTAAGATGAATAACAACGAGATAGAAATCCAAGACATAACTCCTCGGATGTTTCCCTTCGACGACTGGGTGCATGAGGACTCGGCGAGGCATGACAATCCAGTGAGTGCGCAGCAGAACGGGAGGATGTCGATAGGAGGCTACGGACGCGTCGACTTCAAGAACATGGCCTCGACGACTGTAAGCACTTCGGACGCCATCGCCGTCTACGACGAGTCGGCGGGAGGCTACCGACATGGGTATCTGTCGGGACTGCTCGCCGCGTGGAAGTCGACGACGTTTCCTGTGTATTCGACCGGGTGGATCAATCGGTCAGACTGGACGAATGTACATCTCGGCTCGGATGATACGAAGGACAACGACTCGGATGTGAGTCACGGACTAGGCGCTGATCTCGGAGCACTCGATGTCGAGTTGTATGTCTCCTCGAATGGAGCCTGGAGTACAGCGCAACAGATAGTCGATTACCAGTATTTCGACTATGGAGAAGGTGTACGTTATCGGGGTTGGGCTGTATGGGAGATAAGTACGGACACTGTTCGAGTGCAGACAGGAAAGGATGGGTTGCACTATTTGAGCGATTCCGGTCAACACGCGATCGTTAATGATGAAGACTGGTACTACAACGTCGTGGTGAGGAAGGTGGTATGATACATGCCTGAGGAAAGTTGGTACGTAGAGACAAGCAACAGGCTCGAACGAATCGAAGTGAAAATCGACGGCAACGGGGGTAAGGGGATCATGGCCCGCCTCGACGATGTCGAGATGATTGCGAATGCCGCAGTCCTCGAAACTGACTGCCGCGAGCATGTTAGCGAGCTGAAGGAGATTACAGAAGGGTTGGCTACTGCGAAGAAGAATAGTCTCCGTTATGCTATCGACATCTTCATCCGTATCGCTCCTTGGGTAATCATTCTCCTAACGCTTTTGGGGGTCTTATGATCATCAGCTTGGCGAAACACTGGAACGACCGGGATTATTATTACATTCAGACGAACAATCCTACTGAGGAGATCCTTCGCAAGGCTGGCAAGGTCCGAGACTTTCTTGAGTCCTGCGGTTCGACGGCGGCGGTAAAC
>Ga0180438_10003742_pt1 | contig 22628 bp, 24 predicted proteins | sample SS_ome_12_FD_132455 | JGI IMG/M metagenome (GOLD analysis project Ga0180438, IMG submission 132455) | Hypersaline lake sediment archaeal communities from the Salton Sea, California, USA - SS_3_D_2 metaG | ecosystem: Environmental > Aquatic > Non-marine Saline and Alkaline > Hypersaline >...
AATAGATGGGGGTATATTGAAACCAATGAAAATGGCCAATCGAACATAGAATACATTTTCGCAGGAGGAGACATCGTGACGGGAGCCGCGACGGTTATTTCTGCTATGGGTGCTGGACGTAGAGCGGCTAAAGGAATGGATGAATACTTGCAATCATTATAGCTATGTTTTATCTTTCTATTATCTCTTTACTGATATATAAATTTATATGATGTTCTTAGATACCAGTTAATTAGCAGAATTGAAACGATATTAAGTGCAACTAAAACGAATACTACTAATAGGTAATAGAGAGCTCTGGCATCAATGGGTTCATCTAGTATATCTTCATTAGATTCCTCGTATGGATCTTGGAGATTTAATTTTTTAATTCTCTCTTCTAGACTTTTCTGTTTATCCTCTAAATCGTCATCTTTATCTTCATCTTTGTTAACTTCTAATAGTGAAATTGGAAATCACCCTCAACATTCTATAGGATAAATAGACCTTTTTGTATAAAAACCTATGTATTCCTAACTTTAAAATTATTAGAAAAAATCACTATTATCAAATTGAGAACAATATATGACAAAAATGTTAAAACTTATATGTAATTATCTGGAGCATCTGGAGTATAGAAACATGTAAAAAAAAATCGATATAAACAAAACAAAATGGAAAAAAAGAGATTTATTTATAATTTTTCTATACACTCAAAGACTGCATTTGAGATCGAGGTTTCTCGAGGATCCGCAAATAAATAGTATCCCGATTTATTCATTGCATAAGCGAAACTTGTTTGTGTATCTGGATCAGCAAAACCGAAAGAGCCTCCTGCTCCTGGTGTGCCAAAAGCGTTATCACTCGTGCCAAACTTGTATTCGGGAAATGGTTTTAAAAATCCTAAAGAAAAGCACGTTTCTGTTTGGAGTACTTCGTCAAAACGACCCATTTCGGGTTCCGCCGCAGGTGTCATTATAGCTTCTAAAGTTTCAGGCTTTATTCCCAACTCCTTCCCTCCAGTAGCAAAGATGCTATATAGTCTAGCGATGTCGCGAACAAGTCCAATTCCGTTTGAGGCGGGCAATTCAATCCTACGCATTTCTCGAGTGTTATACTTTGATACTTGTCCTACTACTTTTGGATTGGAAAAGGCTCTTTTCGTAATCGTCCCCTTCTTTAAGAATGCTTTGACAAACGGTTTTGGTAATTTTTCCATGTTGAATAACATTCTGAATGCATACATGGGCGCATGTAAGTTAGCGATCCGCGAATCGGGAATATGATCGGGTAATCCTATGTAAAACTCGACACCTAATGGTTTTGCTATTTCTTCAGCAAAAAATTGCCCTATTGTTCGATGTTGAGGATCGATTTGCCTTATCAGCTCGCTTTCAAACCACCCTAACGTGACTCCATGATATCCGTGTCTCTTACCAGGTTCCCATAACGGAGCTTGAGCTGCGAGGATTTTTCCTAGTTTTTCTATATTTCCTAAGGTGTCTAAATCCATTGGTTCATCAATTGCGCATAATCCCGCTTGATGAGAGAGCAGTTGCCGAACCGTAATATTTTCCTTGCCATTTTGAGCAAAATCGGGCCAGTATTTTGACACTTTTTCATCAAATTCGAAATATCCTTTTGAATGTGCCAATGCAACGGCCATGGCCGAAATTCCCTTCGTGGTTGAAAACACTAAAATCATCGTGTCTTCTTTCCAAGGATCCTTCGATTTTTTATCTCTAAAGCCTCCCCATAAATCTACCACTTTCTTTCCCTTATGATACGCGGCACAAGCTGCGCCTACTTCTTCTCCTCTTCTAAAATTATCTATAAACGCTTCTCGTGTTTTTTCAAATCCCGGTTCTACATGTCCATGGATCATTGATTCTTTAAACTTCATGTAATTTCTTATTTCATTATATGATTTAAAACTATCTCTGAAGATGAAGAATTAAATTAATTTACAAGCACTTGTCTGGAGCATCTGGATTGTAGAAACACTTTGGATCTGAAGCCGTAATATCTCCGCAGTATATATATGCGTTAGCTCTACAACCATAGCAATACATCTTTGCTTTACAAGAAGCGCACGGTCCCTTGACCTTAACTCTTAATAAAAGTTTCCGTCTCGCTCTTTTATAGATTTTTAAGATATTCTCTTCGTAAATATTGCCCTCTGGTAAATCGCGCAGGTAAAGACAAGGCACTACATCTCCATTAGCAGTAACTGCGATGTGTGATTGGCACGCATATTTACCATCAGAGCTTCCTACCATTAGCATGTGCTTTCCTTCCACTTTCGCTCTATGATTGAATACTTTTTCTATCTGAGAGAGCGAGGGTTCCCATCTTGCGCCTTCGTTTTTAGACAAGCCTAATGGTCTGAATGGCATTATTGCGACGTGCGTGGCACCTTTTGAATAGAACCAGTCCATCAATGCAACCATTGATCCTGCTGTTTGTCTTGTAAGTGTTGGACATCCATAAATATGGTCAGGCGGAAATCCTGCTTCAAGCAAAGAATCGTACCCGTCAATTTTTGCCTTAAGCGTGTTAGGAAAGCAATTAACTTGATCGTAAATCTCTTGATCTAAAGTGTCTATGTGAATTCCAATAATGAATTCGAGGTCTTGCGCTTTAGCATGGGACTGTGCATTTATTAACCAACTTATTTTAGAATTTGGGATTAATCCCGCGAGTGGGAGGAATAGGTGAAATCCTTCATCAATCGCATGATAAACCATCTCTTTACAATTTGGATGAATGAGTTGGTCACCACCGTACAAGTACACTACTTTAGTTCCTAATTTTTTAATTTCAAGGATATCCTTAAATTTATCTAGTGATAAACTGTCAATTTTCAGATTATCACTGTCTCTTGAACTCGTATAGCAATACAAGCATCCCCCGGCGCATCGTTCGTTGATTTCGATGTTAATAGATACAGGTCTGCCGTTCATCATTACTTTAACGAGCTCTGGTCTGGAAAAAAGGTCTAATGGTGGAGATTTTCTTTTATCAAGTTTCACGCTAAACATTGCTTATAATAAAATACATTTGTCACTATTAATATTACGGGTTAGATATATTAGAAAGATTAGTGTAAATAAACCAAAGAACATCATAAAACCGAAGATGGCGTATAAATTGACTTCAGCAACATATCCTGCAATGATGGGAGTGATACCAAATCCCATTCCTACTAAGATTTCGTTCATAGTTGAGTATTTTGTTGTATTTTCTGCTGTTCCATAATCAAGCATTATTTTCATTGCAGTCCCTTGGATTAATCCTAAAAATAGCCCAGCAGTAACTACAACTATAGAAATATACCAAATATTACCAATCACTATAATTAGAAAATTGATTATAACCACCATAGATATACTGAAAAAAGAATATAGTTTTCTCCTATAGATTTTTAGTGAATTTGTCCATGTTAAACCCAAAAGTTGTGCAAATTGAAACGATCCTTGTATTAAATAGGTCAAATAAGAGGGGTTATTAAAAGATTTTAATAGAACGGGATATCCAAAAATAAAAGTCGCTTTAGATGATGCCAAGAAAAAAATTGATACCCATGAAAACAGGATTGGATATATGATGAGGGGAGTATTAGAATTGGAATGTCCATTTTGGTTTTTACTTTCCTTAGAAGTAGAATCTTCTTTTAAAATACTCTCTTCATTGCTCAAAGAAAGTGTTTGCGAGTCATTTCTTATAAATAAACTGAAAGGAATTAAAATTAACGATAATAACCACGAGATAATCATTGCCAAGTAGTCGCTTAAAGTTAATGCCCACCAAAAACCTACTGATAGTCCAAGAATAAATCCCGTGTTCCACGATAAGTTAAAAACTTTAAAATTCTTAGTTGATTTCTCAACGCTACTTACTTTCTGCCATGTGTTTAATAAATTAAAGCAATTCGGCCAGAATATCCCCAAGGATAAACCAATGAAAATATAACATGTAATTAAAAACCATGGTTCAAAATAAAGCAATTGTAAACCGGATAATATTGGAGATGCACAACAGGATAATACAAAAGCTTTTCGCACTCCTAGTTTTGATGTAATTATTTGACCAAAGATTGGAGCAAAAATGTATGCAATAGCTCCCGCCGAAGATATAAATCCTAAAATGCTTTCGCTGATACCAACATGAAAATAAACATAATTCTGTAGAGCTCTATCAAAAATCCCCGCACAAAATAGCCTTAAGAAAGAAATTATGAACATTGGCCAAGCCCGATAATCATCCAAGGATTTTTCGGCAGTCATATTCTTATTCATTGATGTCCCTGTTGTCTTTCTTCTTTTTTATGTGTCTTCTATATTAATATCAAATAAAAAGATGCTTTTCTCAAATAATTTCGTAAAAATATGGATTTTTATCTGGAATGAAATTAATTGAATTCTTAATAGGTGGCATATTAGAATACCTAACCTTACGAGAAATAGAGAAGCAACTGAATAGAAATAATGGTGTTAAAAAAGAATGGACGACGAGATTGATAAAGCCAAGAAACATTTCGAAGAAATTTTGGTTGAACAGTTAGATCGAGTCAGAAAACTTAAGGAGGAAGACGATTGGGTCGACTATGCAAATTTAAAACCCCTCATCATAGGTATTATTGGAGGAGATGGTATAGGTCCAGAAATATCCAAGCATGCAAGAACTATTTTCGAATTCCTCTTACAAGAACATATAAAAGACGGTAAAGTTGTACTAAAAGAAATTGAAGGATTGACTATCGAAAATCGTGCAAGGGTAATGAAAGCAATCCCCAGCGAGGTTCTCGAAGAAATTAAGCAATGTCATGTTATATTGAAAGCTCCCACAACGACTCCAAGAAAGGGAGACAAGTGGCCTAATATCGAGAGTGCTAACGTATCAATGCGTCGCGAGTTAGATCTATTTGCAAACGTCCGTCCAGTAAAGATTCCAGAGCAAGGTATAGATTGGATATTTTTTAGGGAGAATACAGAAGGAGCGTATGTTTTAGGATCTAAAGGGATAAACGTTACGGACGACCTCTCTATTGATTTTAAAGTAACAACCTCACAAGGAGCAGAACGAATAATCAGATTAGCCTTCGAATACGCAAAAAATAATGGTATAAACAAGGTCACCGTGGTTACAAAAGCCAATGTGGTAAAAACAACAGACGGAAAATTTCTCGCTATTGCTGAAAAAGTTGCCAAAGATTACCCTGGTGTAGAATGGGACGATTGGTATATAGATATAATGACCGCAAAACTTATCGATCCCGTACGTCAAAGCCAATTTAAGGTGTTGGTTGCCCCTAACCTTTACGGTGACATCATTACTGATGAAGCTGCTCAAATTCAAGGAGGCGTTGGCACGGCGGGAAGTGCCAATATTGGAAAACGCTATGCTATGTTCGAGGCAATTCACGGATCTGCCCCACGAATGGTTGAAGAAGGCAGAGCTGAATATGCAGATCCCTCAAGCATGATAAAAGCCGCTTCTCTTTTGCTTAATCATGTAGGTTTTCAAGGTTTATCAAAACGCTTAGATAAAGCGCTCGACATTTGTACAACTTATGAAAAGAAATTAAAATTGACGGGAAGATCTGATGGAGTAACAGGAGAAGAATTTTCGCGTTATTTAATGGAAACGCTCCAAGATCCCAATTTGGAAGAGAAATGGAAGAGTTTTCAATAAAGTTAAATTACTTATTGATATTTATGAGTGAAGAAAAGGAAAACGAAAATAAGGAAGATCTTGACGATGAATTAGAAAAACAATGGGCTCTTCAAGATGAAATTCATCACAAATGTAAAATGAGAGATGATCCTAAAGTCAAGCAAAAAAATTGGGATGAAAAACACGCAAAATCATCCAAAAATGAGCGTTAATATCAATAAATATCCTACAGATACAGCAATGTGAAATAAAGCAAACGCACCTCCATTTTTTAAGAGCCTTTTATAACTAAAATTCTCGACTCCTGAATCTTGAGCGATTTTTAAGGTCATAATATCGCAGGCAGCCCCCTGTGGGATAAGATTACCTCCCAAATTAATTCCTATTAGAAATGCAAAATAAAGCGGGATGGACGCAAATCCCCAGGTTGTTGTTAAGGTATTTATTATTGGAATGAATACAAGAGCAGTTGGCGTGTTTGCAACGAATCCTGATATTAAACTAACGATTATGAGGATTAACAAAGGTAATATAAATGGATTTATTGAGCTAAATTGAATCATCTCAAAGATCTCTTGAAAACCAGCTTCTAACAGACATCCAATAACTACATAAAGCGAAATGAAGAAAAAAATGATTTCCCATTCAATATCGCGAAGCATGTCACTCATTTTAGTTTTCGTATAGCTTCTATTTACAAGCACCATTATTAATGCTGAAATTGCTGCTGTCAAGTATAACCATGGTAAAATTACGAACAATACTATTGTAATAATAATAGCTATTGTGTTGAAATAAAACATGACTCTATTTTTAATCATCACATCAGCATCAACCAAGTCCAATACAAATCTTTTTTGCTGCTCTTCAATCTTCGGTTCTTTTCTTAAAATCATTCTATCCATTAAAAATATGGTAAGAAATAATAGCGTAAAAGAAAAGAACCAGAAATAAGTAACGAAATACACAGTATCGAGACCAAAGGCGGTAGAAATAATGATATTCTCTCCAGAAGAGAACGGAGTGATAATACTTCCTATATTGATGCATATTGTCATTCCGAGCAAAAAAGTTCCAGATCGAATCTTTAAAAAATGACAAAGTCGAATGACAACTGGTGCCAAGATCAAAACAACTACTACATCGCTTATTATTGCTGCTAAAAGAGTTGTTATCGTGCATAGAAGGACAAAAAAGGTTCTCTGATTTCCTCTTGATATCTTAAAAAGTTTAACTGCCAGAAATTCCAAAATATTGGAATCTTGAGCAATCTTTGTAATAATACTCATGCTCAAGATTATAATGATTGCTTCCCATTCAATTGTTGCAATAAACGCGTCTATCGTGAGATTCTTAGTAATACCCGTGATAGTTGCAGCAAGAAAGCAACATAATAATGATATTGCCACGAAATCTAAATTCTTCAAGGAATAACTGATAATTATTAGAGCAAAAATGATAAAAATAACAATAAGGAGAGTTATGTTCATATCTTTTTTGGATAAACTATTAAATTGATTAAATATGGTAATAAACAGCTTCTAATAAATCTACTCAAAACCTTCTGATATTAAGGGTTTATATCAAGAAACATAGATAAAAGAAATTTTTAGGTAATAAATAGTTTTAATAAAAACTCATCTAAATTTAATTCTTTTAATATTGATAAATTGCTGAGTAGATATTCATAAATCTTCTCTTGGACGAAGAAAGACATGCTAGAAATAATTCCTACCTGCTCTCTAATCAGTTGGACAATTTTTCTCATTAAATTAATGATTTGTCGTTCTACTACGAACATATCGCAGTTCATTGGATTGATACTTACAATATTTATTCCTGTCCGTCTTTGAAAATTAATATTACTTAATTCCGGATGCGACTGATAATACTCGCTTTTTGAATAATTTTCAAACATTTCTTCAATAGTTGAATATACATTCTCTTTTTTTTCTTCTGAAAAATGACCTTCAATAACATTTTGGAGTAAATTAAATACATGCTGAAAAATTCCCAAGATATCAAAGAATTCTGCTACTCCTTTTACGACCTCTGCTTGTTTCCATTGCGAGTAATATTCAGTTATGACGTCTTTAAACGGATGAAATGCATCCGTGCTACCGAACCAGTGATTTTTCCAATATGCCTCATTTTTCACATACTCCTCTATAAATGCTTGTTTAATGATATCCAATCGTGCTCTAATGAGTTCTGAGTTCACATCCTTTGTATCTGCTGCGATGAATAGTAAATCTGACATCTCGTCGGAAATATAACACCAACGCATTCCTCCCATTTCTATGGATTCAATTCCTTGTTCAAATTCTACGATTGTAAATTGATTGAGTGCTGTTAATAATCCTGAAACAAGGTCTTCATCTATAGAAAAATCCATGTAAGGTTTATAGAGAAGTGTGACTCCACTGGCAGCATCCATTATCCAAACATTCATTTTCTAATCGCATGTTTATATGAGTTCTTTTAAATTATTAGATGAACAGTATTTCTTTAGGTTTTGAAGTAAGGCTGTTATTTTTGTACGCAAGATCAATTCCGCAGCGTTTTTTCCGATCAGGTTCAGAAAATCACTACTTAATTTAAATTGTTTTACAAAAACTCCTATTTTCGACTGGCTGGATGAAAGTGCTTTCACCCTTAACCGCCCTTCTAACTCTTTCACGTCCTTATTGTTTCGAACATTAAATTCTATCAGCCTTCCTTTATCATGTTCTTCACCTTTATCGTCCATGACTAATTCTCCAAACATTTCTATTGGAATTTTCACGATATCAACTTCGTCAAGAATGTCACTTTGGAACACGTTAGGAGCAATAAATTCTACCGTTATTTTCTTTACCGGCGAACACTTTTCCCAAAGGCCCGGCTTGAAAAGTGCTTTTAAAAATTCTTCCTTATTACAATTGCTTATTTCTACTACTTTACTTATCACGTTTGCGTCTGGCATGGTATAGATGTGAATTATAATTTTCTTTTAATTAGTAACATTTAGAATGTTATTTATTGTTTTATTGTTACCTATTACAATGTTAAAATGAATGCGAATAAATTTGAGAAGATACTGTCTGAAATAAATAGAAATATTGTACCAACTATAATTGAAGAAACATAAACTATTACCGTATATCTCTGATATGTTTTCTTAACTTGAATATCAGAATATTCTTCTCGAATTAAATAAACTTGACTTAGAGTATTGAATAAATATACTCCAATAGCAAGGAGGAAAAATAGAAAAAAACTAATCCAAATGTTTATTTCAGGTTGAATTGCCATCGCATTTAGAATTTCGATAGAATAGAGTGGCAATAAACAAATGAAGACGATCCCTATTATAGGCAATGAGCTAAGCATTACCCAATAAATCAATCCCAGGCAATATTTCATTACTGATATGGTGTTCGTCAAAAAAAAGCTGGTAAACAAGTAATTAAAAACACCTATAATCAATATTAAGATAAGCGAGATTACAATAGCTCCAAATAATCCCATAGCAAAAAGAACGAACGAATTAGGAATATTATCGCCTGAAAAAGGATCTTTTAGAGCCTCAGCCTTCCTTGATTCGTTCATTTTTAAATCATTTTTATTTTTATCATCATTGGCCAATAAGTAATAACTCAGATCCTTTTATTTCGTGAAAACTATCCAAAAGCAGCATGAATCAATCTCGAATCAAGCGAGTCTTCTCAATATCGTTTTCAACCTTACAGTGAGGGCAAATCCATGTACTGTCGCTTTTTTTAATAGAATTTACGCAATCATCGCATATTGCGACATCACAAATACAGTAATGTAAAGTTTCCATCGTTTTTGTGAAATCTTTTTTACACACGTAACAGAACGGAGGATTTACGGAGTCTGACATGATAATTTCAATATGTTCAAATATTCAGTATTATAATTTTAATTCTATTTAATATATTACTAAATCATATAAGATAATAAAAAATTTGTTATACTATGAATAGTGAATACGAAAAATGGTCGAGAAGACTTCAGTTATTATCGCTTCTCTCGATTTTTTTTATATATAAAACATTAGAAAGCACGGCAAATAACGATGCTATTGGAATAAGCTTCTGGGGCATGATGACTATAGTATATCTGATTTCAATAGTAATCGCACTATTTGTGTTAAGGAAGTATCGAGAACAAGACAAACTGTAATAAAATGAGAAAGTTCTCTTTTTTTTAAGAAATAAGTATATAAAAGTGTAATTTTCTATTTTCTTTTCTTGATAAAATCGGGGATGAGTCCATCCAGGCCTAATCCTTTAATAAGACTTTCACGAGCGGTCTCTCCAAGCGATAGCACGCCTAAAATTTTAGTAATTGATTCTGTCATGGCAATTACGGCATCGGTGGCTTGTTTCATTGAATCTCTAACCGTCATGTTAGTCTCGTGAAGTTCAGTTGCTGTATTGTTTAAACTACTGGAAACGTCCCCCGTCATGTCGATGACTTTATTCGTAAGCTCAGTGATGTGATCATTTAAAGATTTGAGTTCAGAATTCATTTCCGCAAGCTCTTTTTTAAATTCCTTCATGCCCGCCATTTTAAGATTTTAAGATTTGTATATATTTTATTTCATTCTTGATACTACATAATGGATTATCACTAAAAAATTTAAGGATTTTGATCTTAGCATGCTATCGTGAAAATCTAGAACAAGCTAGTGAAGTTTTATAATATCTTAGACTTTGGAGTGATTTAAACGCTCGGAGATACTTGAATTTGACCCTTATCTTCAATAGTTGGATGTCCATATGAAGACATTGTAATCACAATTTCATGATGGCACTCCCTACAAACGCAATATGCCGTGTGTCCAAGACCATCGAAGATAATCTTAAAATGTTTGTGCTTTTCTCCACAATTGGAGCATGTTACCTCGTCATTAAGTAAAAACTCCTCCAGTAAGTGTACTCTTGAAAAAGTCCTATAGCAGTTTCTACACATGTAGGGAGAATTCTCTGGTAATATCCCCAATTCTTTAAAATTGTCAAAAACTTTCTTGTTAAAATCGTGTAATTGACCTTCGCAGAATCCACATTTATCTGTTTCTTCCATTGGTTTCATTCACTTTGTTTATTAGATAGTTTTCCCATATAACAATTATACTGTTCCATTATAAAAATGTTTTTATTAATAAATTTAACCTCTTGAAAGAAATAGGAATTATGACTTTTCCGTCCCTTCTCCAACTTTTCGGTAAATAAATCCTTTTTCTTCAACTTGTTGTTTCTTAAAAATATTGCGTCCATCAATGATTATCGGCGTTTTCATGATGCGTTTTAATTCTTCAAGGTCAAGATCATAATATTCTTTATGGTTAGTTGCAAATATTAAAATATCCGAATCCTTAGCTGCTACTTTAATGTCATCAGTTAATTCTGTCGCACTATAATCTTTTACTTTAACATAATGATCGTGAGCAATATATTCAATGTTATGAGAGTGGTATCTTTGTTTCAAGATTGAAATAATTCTTTCTGTAGGTGTATTTCTCGTATCGTCAGTATTTGCTTTGTATGACACACCGAATAATGCAATCCTTAAATTGTCCATTATTCCCCCTGCTTCCTTGATGGCAGATTCCATTAGCTCTATCACGTGTTCTGGCATGAAGTCGTTTAATCTTCTAGATTCTGGCAATATCTTAGGCGTATATTTATTGGGTGTATATGTTTCTAGTCCATACATCAATAACCAAGGATCCTTCGTTAAACAATGACCTCCGACGCCAGATCCTGGATAATGCATCATTCTATCATGTCTGTGGTTAATCAATTCGATTATCTCGAATATGTTTCGATTAAAACTTTCTGTCACCAATGCCATCTCGTTCGCAAATGCTATGTTCACGTCTCTATAAGTGTTTTCGATGCATTTCGTTAATTCTGCTGTAAGAGTGTCGGTAACTTGTAGTTCCTTCTTGACAACTTTACCATAAAGAAATTTAGCTTTTTCATTTGCTTCTTCACATCCCCCACCAATAACTCTCGGAAAGTCCGTGATATATTCTAACAATTTCCCAGGCATGACCCGCTCGAAAGAAAACACTAGAAAGAAATCCGAACCTCTTTTTAAACCGCTCCCTTTTTCTAAAATCGGTTGAACGATGTTATCCGTCGTGCCAGGAGCTACGGTTGACTCAATAATTATTGTCACTCCTTTTTTCATGTGTTTTGATATCTTTTTTGATACTTCCTTCAAGGATTCGTATCTAGGAACCTTTTTATCGTCCACGGGAGTTTGAACATCTATTAAGATATAATCTGCTTCGTCACATATTTTATATTTATGAGTTACTTGAAATTTATTATTCTTCACTACTCGTGCAATAAGGTCATCTAATCCTGGCTCGTCTCCTTCGAAAGGATTTTTCCCACTATTCAACCAATCAATCTTCCAACCAGATCTTTTAGATTTGCGTTGAATTCCCGTAACTTGAAAACCCTCAACATCTGCAAGTAAAGCCGCCATTGGTATTCCCACATAGCCCATGCCGATAACAACTATATTAGTCATTTTTCCATGATATTACTTTATTGATTCGATATTCTACATAATAACTCATTATTGAAATATTTTAGCCAATACTTTCACATAAAAATCCAATTAGACTTTTATTTACTTCTACATAGATACAATATTATGAAGTTAGGAAAAAGTTCATTAAATGATATTGCAAAGATTAGGTCTGACTCAATGAAAAGAAGGCGCATTTCAAGCTATGATAGAAAAGGTGGAAATCGCGATCAGATCATAATAAAGCCTGGAGAGACTGCTATTTTGGGTGAAATCGAAGGAGCAGGATGTATCACTCATATTTGGTGTACATGTATGAGTATGGCAAAACATAACTTGCGGAATGCGATACTACGAATGTATTGGGACGGCGAGCCTGAAGACACTCCTAGTGTTGAAGTTCCGATAGGAGATTTCTTTGGAATGGGACATGCAAAGAGAAAGAATTTCGTTTCCTTACCGCTTCAAATGAGTCCTCAGAATGGAAAGGGATTCAATTGCTGGTGGCCAATGCCTTACTCTAAAGGATTTAAAATCACGCTCGAAAACGAAAATCCAAAACCGTTTATCTATTACTATTACATCGATTACGAAACATACGAGGGAGGGCTAGAGAATGACGGAGAATACGGAAGATTTCACGCCCAGTGGCGTCGTGAGAACCCAACTAAAGCAAAAAAAAGAGATAGCGAGACTGGAAAGAAGTTCAAGAGAAGAAAACCTGTAAATTTTAACTTCATGGGCGGAAATAACATAGATCCCTTAGAATACAATTATAGAATCCTCGAAGCGAAGGGAAAAGGCCATTATGTAGGGTGCAATCTTAACATCGATAACATTACATTCTTTCCCTTCCTAAACTGGCCTGGTGAAGGAGACGACATGATATTCATCGATGAGGATGTTGAAAAAGGTATTCCCACATTATATGGAACGGGAACGGAAGATTACGTGAATCAAGCATATAGCCAGAGACACACCCAATCAGCGCCATATCATGGAACTATTCTGGCAGGCGGATTTAATTGGTGGGGAAAGATATCTTATTATAGATATCACATAGAAGATCCAATTTATTTCAATAAGCAGATCCTCGTCTCCATAGAACATGGACACGATAATCACCGAAGCGATGATTGGTCTTCCACGGCTTATTGGTATCAAATCGAGCCTCATGACCATTCTCTATTCCCTAAATTATTGGATCGAAAAGGAAGGATGCCTAGGTCTCACAAGGCTCACATGATTCGCAAATTTGCAGTCATAAGTACTATTATAGGTGTTAGTTCGTTCCTAATATGGTGGTTCTTCTTGAGGAGCTTCTTTCCCTAGAACGAAAACTAAAATTAACACTTTTTTTTTATACTTTTATATATTTTTTAAGCTATTATAAATTATGAGTGCTGAGAGAAATATTGGAACCAAAATTTATGAAATTCTCACAAATCTTCGAGTTGTGAAGTATTCAACGATTATTGCGTTTTTAACATTCATTACTTGCACGACATTAGGGTATATTGTAGCTCAATTTGATCCTGCTGGACCTGGATCGGATCCTGCAGGTTATAATATAATTCAAAACTATCTGAGCGATATGGGATCCATAAATCACACGCCATGGCCATATTTTCCCGTGATTGGTAACATTATTTCCTCGTTTCTTTTAATTCCAACTGTTCTTTATATGCATGCGTTATTAGCACCTCTCTCTAAACACGCTCAACATATTTCTAAACTCAGAGTAATTTTTGGCATTATTGGCACTTTTTTGATGCTGGTTGGACTTATTGGAAGATTAGGGCTAGGAATTTTTACAGAAGACGTGTCCATGAGAATTCATTGGTATTGCACGGTATTAGAATTTGCGGGCTTAACTTTTGGAGGCATTTTTTTCGGAATAATAATTGCATGTTACGATACATTACTCCCTAAATTGCTTGGGATCTACATGATAATCGGTCCTACGATATTAGCAATTATCGCATTTGGCCAAGGTTTACAGCCATTAGAGGAATGGATATTAACTTTTTCTATAATCGCATATTTATTTATTGGAGGTGTGAGAGTGTTAAAATACATAAATACTGAATTAGCTTCCAAATGACGATATTATTGCTTATCTAAGTGATCTTGGACAAATTTTAAAAGCTGTTTACCTGAAAAAGGTTTCATTAAATAACCATCCGCACCATACTCTTTTCCTTTTTGAATATCTTCTTGGAAGCTCTTGACGGTAAACAATACTACAATGATGTTCTTGTACCGATCATCTGCCTTAATATCCTTTAAAACGTAATATCCGCTCTTTCCGGGCATCATGATGTCAAGCAAGATGAGTGCGATGTCTTCGTACTTCTCTTCTAAGATTCTCATTGCTTCCTTTCCGTTGCTACAAGTAATCGTGTTAAAATTGCCTCTTTCGAGAAATCTTTCCGTGAGATTCACGATATCTGGCTCATCGTCAACTATCAAGATTGTTCTTTTCTCAATCATGATTTAATCATTAATATTAAAGTCTTTTTGGCATAATCTATAATATTATGTATTAGTATTAAAATACATCGATAAAGAATGATCTTCAATATAACGCCCACTAAATTATTTCTTAAAATTGATCCCCTATTGACTTAAATTAAACGGAAGTAGTTAGTTAATGTTGATTCAATTGATCTTGTATGTATTTTAAGAGTTGTTTACCAGAAAATGGTTTCGTCAAATACCCATCTGCACCTAATTTTTTGCCTTTTTGTATGTCCTCGTTAAACGATTTTACCGTAAACAAGATAACAATGATGTCCTTATAGCGTTCATCGCTCTTAATCTCCTCCAGCACCGAATAACCCGACTTTCCGGGCATCATAATGTCGAGTAAGATGAGTGCGATTTCCTCGTGCTTCTCTTCAATAACTTTCATTGCCTCCTTTCCGTTACTACAAGTAATCGTTGTAAATTCCCCTAAATTGAGAAATTTTTCCGTGAGATTCACGATATCAGGCTCGTCGTCCACTATCAAAATGGTTCTTTTCTCTGCCATGATTTATTATATCTTTCTTAGTCTTTTTTATATTCTCTTTATTATTATTTAAGGGAATTTGGGTATTTAAAAACTAGTATACTTTTCATATATTGTAACTGATATCACATGAACAAACCAATTTTTTTACCCGTGAACATGACAAGAAAAAAAGTATTGCCAAAATTTCCAGACTCTTATATCGGAGAAGCAGCAGATGAATACGACAATTTAAAATGGATGGAGCGGAATCAGAAAAAAACAGCTCTACGATGCATTGAATATCTTCACGACGAAAAACTAGGAAAAATCGATATTCCATACGAGGATAGGTGTTATATTTTGGATTTAGGATGTGGTACGGGTTATTCATCTGAAGTCTTAATTGAAAATGGTTTCAAAGTAGTAGGTGTTGATATTCTTGATGATATGATCTCAATAGCAAGAAAAAAGAAAAAAGAAAGCGATCTTGTATATTTAAATTTGATGTTGGCAGATATTAATAACCTTCCTTTTAGAAATAATACCTTTAATAATGCAATATCTATTTCAGCTTATAATTTTATTACGCATGGATTAACCAACCAAAATGAAAAGGAATTGCTTATCAATAACACGGCAAGGGATTTACACGAGATTTTAAAAAAAAATGGACGATTAATTATTGAATTTTATCCTCAAAACGATACAGAATTGAATTTATATAGCTCCTCATTTACTAAGAATGGTTTCAAGGGATTCCTGTTGAAAGAAAATTTAAATCAGAAATCTGGTCAAACTTTTTTATTATTACGTAAATTTTAAGGCAATCTGACCTATAGTCATGGTAGATTTTCCTAGTAAATTGGGATTATTCTTTAACTGACAATTAAATCTATATATATCAATATGCCTATATATCAAACACAAAAAATTTTTAACAAAAATATAACAAAATAGGTAGAAATATAATGTCAGAAACAAATGTTAGGTCGAAAAATTACATATGGGGCTTGACAATATTCATGGGATTGATTGGATTACTCGATCAATACACCTCCTTAGTTGAAGGACCATTATTACCATTTATAATAGCGGAGTTTGGCATAAATGAACAAGAATTTGCACTATGGCAAGGTATATTTGGAATAATTACATTTGCCGTATTTTTCATTGCGTGGTTCTCTGATGCGTTTGGCAGGAAAAAAGGAATCTTGCTCTTGATCTTAGTCTTAGGCATCTCTGACTTCTTAATCCTGCTAGCGGGTAATTTTTTTCTCTTCATGTTTTTGTACGCAATTGCCATAATGGGAACTCTCAGCAATCTCTGGGAAATCCCCATTACTGAAGAGGCCCCCGCAGAGAGAAGAGGACTTCATGGAAGCATAGCGTTCCTCCTTGCCTTGATCCCAATTTATGCTCTTTTTGCCGATGACATTGCGAATGCAATTGGTTGGCGTTGGGGTTATGGTATTATGTTTTTCTTGATGTTAGCTCTATTAATCCCATGGTATTTTATGAAAGAGCCTCAAAGATGGATTGATGCTCATGAAGAGCGTGGTTCAAAAGCTATTAAAATTAAAACCGCACTTAAGACACTTAATCGAACAGATATAAGGTATATCCTAATGAGCTCCATCATATACGGTCTTTGGACAATCTCTTTTAAGATGGGGGCAACTTTTGCCAGGACTTATCCTACTCTTGCACCAGTATATAGTAGTATCTTAACAATTGGCGGACTATTAACAATGGTTGGAGCGGTGATTTGTGGTATATCTACTGATAAACTAGGACGAAACGCAACCTTACTCATTGGATGCGTGGGTTCTGTTTTAGGATTCTTCATATTAGCAATTCCAGTTACGGATGTTGCCAAGATTGGATTTTGGATGGTATATCTCTTTATGCCAATCCTCATGGGGTGGATCATGATATATTTTGGAGAGATCTTCCCAACAAAAATCAGATCTACGGCTGTCGGAATAACTACAACTGCTGCTCGACTTTCCTACGTGATTGGACCATTAATTTCTTCGTTAATTTTCCTTGTAACAGACACGAACTATACGATTTTCTGGATAATGGCGGGTATTTTCATGATCATACCACTATTATCGCTTCTCATCAAGCCCTACGAGACTAAGGGCAAAACACTTGAAGACGTCCAAAAAGAAAGGTAAAATGCAAAATCAAGAAAACTATAATTTTTAATATTCTTTTTTTTTTCTTTTTCTAGAATGCGTGAATAAAAATGGGAGAATGTAAGTTCTGCGGTAAAACCGATAGAGTAATCTCAAACACCCTTCAAATCTGTAGGAGTTGTTTATTAAATCAAGATTGGGATCGTATTCATCCCCACATTTTAAATATTCACAAACAAATCCGCCAACTTGAAGGACTCCCAGCGAAACCACCTAAGGCAGAAAAAGAAAATGTCAAATTAACATGTAATCTCTGCTTAAACGAATGTATAATGTCTGCTGAAGATGCGAGTTATTGCGGTTTAAGGAACTATGAAAAAAATCAAGCAGGGGAGTTAGTCCTCCCTTCGAAATCTCAAGGATATATTCACGGATATATCGATCCAAATCCAACGAACTGTTGTAATGCGTGGATATGTCCCGCGGGTACTTCGCGTGGGTATCCTGAATACTCAATAAAAGACGGACCTGAATACGGGACATATAGTTATGCAGCATTTCTATATGGATGCACGTTCAACTGTTTGTTTTGCCAAAATGCCTCACATAAACACTTCTCAATGCGAAGATTGGTTAAAGCTGAAACCTTAGCCAATGAAGTGTACAAAAACGATAGGATCACGTGCTTGTGCTTTTTTGGTGGAACTCCAGAAGCACAATTTCCTTTTTCGTTTAATATAGCTAATAAGATTCTCGAAAAAATAGAAAAGTCTGGAGAAATGCGACCAATGAGAATGTGTTGGGAATGGAACGGGAGTGGAAACCAAGATTGGGTTGAAAAATGTATGAAAATTGCAATTAAAACAGGTGGAAATCTGAAATTTGACTTGAAAAGTTTTGACAAGAAATTAAACATTGCTCTTTGTGGCGTGAGCAATGAGAGGACATTATCGAATTTCAAATTTTTAGCTGAGCAATATTTTGGAAAAAGAGATAATTTACCAGAAATGAGCGCTTGTACATTGATGGTTCCAGGATATATTAATCACGAAGAAATTGAGCAAATTGCGAAGTTTATAAGTTCCATCAATCCCGAAATACCATATAGCCTGCTTGTTTTTCACCCCGATTATCAGATGGGCGATTTACCCATAACACCATTAGAACAAGCCGAAAAAAGCGTGGAAATAGCTAAAAGTTATCTCTCAAACGTGCATTTAGGAAATCAATTTTTATTGAAGTATTAGCTTATAACCGTTTTAGTGTTTTAAATTGCATAAATTATTTGCTATTCAAAAATTTTAAATAACAATAGTTATTTTTAATTCTATGAAAATTCTAGAAAATTTTTACGAAAAAGTAAACGGTAGTTATCTTATTTTAATTACTTCGATGATATCTTTAACTTTTACTTTGATTTCTGTTATTTTATTTGTCGCAATAAATCCTGCTTTTAGTTTATTCATTAATTGGTTACCAACACCGGGAGATACTACGCCAGTAATCGTTTCAACGGTGTTTAATACAGGTGTTTTAATAATGTGTCCTCTTATGATTTTGATCCATTTATACATTTTCATGTATTTAAAAGAGAGAGGGTGCAAAGAAAAATTGATTACATTATCATGATTTTTTGGTTTAATGTCATCTATCGGTGAACTGATTTTAGGACTGGTTCCGAATAATGTTTCTTCGGACATTCACACCATAGCAGCTCTATTTTTCTTTGTTGGCGCTGCGTGTTATGGGCTCTCTTATGGAGTAACAGAATTAAAATCAAATACTCTCCCCCGATATTTAGGATATTCTGGATTCCTAATGAGTATGCCATTTCTTACTTTTTCAAGTTCACTGTTTATTATAACCATTTTTCCTGCACTTACATATAATCCTGCAATTTGGGAATGGTTATCATATTTTTCAATTATAGGTTGGGCATTAGTACACGGAATTTTTATGTTTAAAGAGAAAAATGTTTAATACCAATCCCACCTTATGAAAGAATACGGGAGGAATTTTTCAGGATCTACTTCAGTAAGAATTTCGCCTGGAAACATCTCGTTCTCAGTTTGCACGTACATGCCTCCTAATACGCGAACAACCTCTATTTCGCCCCAAGGATCGTGAATGGTTGAATTCACTGAAATTTCAGCTTCTCCCATTTGCATTGATTTGATTTTTGATTTCGTGACCTGCTTGATTAACTAAGGATTATAATCAAAACCCTCTTTAGTTGGATGGATAAAATACTTGAAGAGATAATTTACCGTGCCTTTCCCCCTTTTCGGAATCATTTGAATATCAGACACAACTTTGGGTGCATCTTCGGTGTTAAACTTTCCCGTTAATTTCAGCTTTACCTCAATATTTTTAATTCCCAAGCGCTCAGAAAATCCATGTATTTCATTATCCTTTTTCTCAAAATAAACATTAGCTAATTTTTTGGGAAACCCCCAAATTTCTCGACCCGCAAATGTGGCTCTATCGTCTGTAAACGGCATTGCGAGGTAATAATTTCCTATTTCACCCTTGTATTGACACCGAATAATGAGTGCCGCTTCCGTATATGGTAATCCATAGGAATGAGAAGGATAATTTGCAACAAACGCAACAGCAATAGGTCGTTCAAGCGGTTCTAAAGGCGGTGGAAGGACGCGTTCTATAACTTCTTTCTTTGTTTCCCACAACACCCAGATCATCTCTGCGCCTTTAAAGACGCTCGTTCTCATTTCTTTCTTCTTCTGTTTAATCTCTTCTAAATCTCTTCTAAAACTCATAACTATATATCTTCCTCTTTTTTTTCAATATATTTAGAAATATCATTGCTATAACTATACATGTGAAATTTATTCGGACTTAATATGAAATTAGGATCAACAGTTCTTTTCATGTCTTTAAAAAATTGCATAAATTCAGGGGTATACGCATCTGCTTCGACTATGGACTGAGATATTGCCTCGCCCAGCCAATAATGAGCTCCTCCATAGTTGACTTGCTTTCGAACTTTTTTATGCCACATGTTCATGGCAATCTCTCTTTGTCCAGGTATATTTTCGGCATTAAAACCTCCCGCACAGACACAATGACCATTAGGCAAAAGATGAATAGATCTGGCAAAGATTGAATAACTCTGTGAGGGGAAATCACCTTTATGACTGTTATCGAATTCAGTACTTTCTTCTCTTTTTTCAACAATAGCCGAGATTGGAAGTTTATGACAAGTAGTACAGGATATTTTGGGAGGTGCCAGGCATACAAATTTATTAAAGTAGCTATAAGGGAAATTTAGTGTGAAATCCCAATCTTTAGACGATTTAACACTTAGATCGAGTTCTGACCATTCGAAGAGCCGGGAATCTTCTTTCATTATCTCGTCTACTTTCTCTATATAAATATCTAAAATACGTTCGTCAAAAGCTTCTAATATAAACATGAAAACGGGGCCACGTACTTTTGCGCGCTTAGGAGGTCTTACTTCTGCTAAAGATGCTAAAAGTTGAACGACTACAAGTGGATTTACGTAAAGATCCTGAATCCCGTCCTTAACTTCTTTTTGTACTTTATACATTAATTTAGGGATTTTATTGAAATCGTTTTTATTTAACATGTAATTTCTAATGACCTTAAAAGGAGGATTCGGGTACAATTTTAGAAATGCCTTGGTTTTAATTCCCATTGTTCCCACATCTCCCATAAATAATCCCGTAAAATCTGGTGCTACCCCATATCGACAGAATGGTTTTGCGTACTTGTTTGCTGCTGACCCTGTTCTAATGATTGAACCTTTTGGATTAGGGAGGACAACTTCTACACCCAAACAATTTTCTGTAATTAGTCCATACTTGGTTGATCCAAATCCCGCAGTATTATTTGAGAGACCACCGCCTATTGTCGCTGAAAAACCACTTCCAGGTCCAACAATTCCCGTTGTCAATCCTCGCTTGAACAATTCTGAAATTAATGCACCCCACGTGATTCCGCATTCCACCTCACAGTAATAATCTATTTCGTTTATTTCTATTATCTGATTCATTCTTGTTATATCTAAGAGAATTCCTCCTTCTGCTGCACTTCCTCCCACAAGATCAGCACCACCGCCTCTTGGAACGATTGGAATCTTGAATTTATTGGCAACTTTTGCTATTTCAGAAATCTCCTCAGGATTTTCAGGTCTTACTATGATGTCAGCCCATCTGTCAGGAAAAGCTGGATCCACGTTTCTTGAATAGGCAGCTTTCATGAAATCCTTGTCGGTGATATATTCAGATCCAACAAAATTCTCAATTTCTTTATAAGCATTTTTAATTTTCGACACTTTATTTTGCCTTCTTTTCTTTTTATTTCTATTGTAACTATTACTATATTAATGTTCAGTTCTCGCAATGATTTCATTTTGAACTTCAATTCCAAGTTCCGTGAAATATGCGCTATATCCTCCCACTTTAACGATAACGTCTCTGAAGTCCTCTGGAGTAATTTGGGCATCGCGTAACATTTCAGCTGATACTACGGTTGGTTGTATTTGAGCTCCACCAAGCTCAAAATAAGATCGTAGTAATGCAATCCATTTTTCTCGATTTTCTCTCTTGCTACCAATCGCCGTTGGATGGAATTTAACATTTACAGCACAACCTAACGCATGTTGATAATCCAAGAAAGCAACAGAATTAAGAACATTAGTAATACCATTTTTCTCTACATTATAAGGGTTACAACTTGCAGCATAAGGAGTAGCCGCTTTTCTGCCATCTGGCGTGGCAATTGAAATTCTGCCATCAATAGTGTGCGTGGTCATGCTGATTATGTACGGTACAAAAGGACCTCCACGATAATTTTCATACTCATAGGTTTTTTTGAATAAGTGAGATGTAATTTCGCGTGCCAATTCATCTACTTCCCTATACCCATTGCCCCATTTGCCTTCGAGTTTCATTATCTTACTGTATAATTCCTGAAAATCAACAAAGTTAGTATCAATCGCTTCTATGAGTTGTTTAAAAGTGATAATTTTCTCATCAAAAATGAGTTTCTTTATAACATAGAGAGAGTCTGTGAGATTTGCAATACTATTGAGAAAGGAAATTCCAGATAAATCATATTTTGCCCCACCTCGAGTCACATCTCTCTTATTTTTCATGCACCCGTATGTAAAAGCAGAGATAAACGGAGCTGGTAAATATTGAGCATATATCTCATCCCGAAGATTTGAGATATTAACAATTATTTTTATTTGTTTTTTTGCTTGAATATAAAATGCTTCTAAGAACTCGTCAAAGGTCTCAAAT
>Ga0180438_10003743_pt1 | contig 22626 bp, 17 predicted proteins | sample SS_ome_12_FD_132455 | JGI IMG/M metagenome (GOLD analysis project Ga0180438, IMG submission 132455) | Hypersaline lake sediment archaeal communities from the Salton Sea, California, USA - SS_3_D_2 metaG | ecosystem: Environmental > Aquatic > Non-marine Saline and Alkaline > Hypersaline >...
AATGACGAACATAAACAAAATCGAACAAGGAAAAAATCAATGATTCATCAGGTCAAATTAAAGATAGGCGAGGAAGACCTGATTCTGGAAACTGGTAAAATCGCCAGGCAGGCCAATGGCGCCGTGTTTGGTCGTTATGCGGGTTCTGCAGTCCTGGCTACGGCCTGCTGCTCCGCTCAGGATCTTGAAAACCTCGACTTCATACCGCTTCAGGTTGAGTACAACGAGAAGTACTACGCAGCGGGAAAAATACCCGGCGGGTTCATCAAAAGGGAAGGTCGGCCCAAAGACAAGGAGATCCTGGTCTCCAGGCTGATCGATCGGCCCATACGCCCGCTGTTCTCGAAGAAATTCAAACGGGAGATACAGGTCGTTCCCACGGTCGTATCCACGGATCAGATCAATCCGCCCGACGTAATCGCCATGGTTGCCGCTTCGGCGGCGCTCACCATATCCGATATCCCCTTTGACGGTCCTGTAGGGGCTGTTCGCATCGGATATCTGGACGGTTCGTTCATCGTGAACCCCACCTACGACCAGGTCGAGCAAAGTAACCTGGATATCGTGGTGGCGGGAACCACGGACGGGATCACGATGGTCGAAGGCGGAGCCGCGGAGGTCAGTGAAGAGATCATGGTTGCCGCCATAGAAGAGGCTCACAAGTGGATCAAGGAACTGTGCCGAATCCAGCTCGAGCTGGCCGAGAGCGCGGGTAAGCAGAAAATCGATCTCTCCCAGGTCGACGAGGAGAGCTTGGAGCCTCCGGTCGAAGAGGAGCTGCTCGCCTGGGCAAAACCGCGGATGGAGGAGGCCTGTTTCGTTCCCGGAAAGATGGCCAGAGCCGCCGCCATAAAGGCGATCCACGACCGGGCACTGGAGAGTGTCGCCGAGAAAATCCCGGAGCAGCAGATTCGGCTTGTGCGGGATCTGGTGGAGGAACTGGAGTACACGACGGTTCGACGGTCGATTTTGGACAGAAAGGTCCGCACCGATGGGCGGGGTCCCAAGGATATTCGCGAAGTATCCTGCGAGGTCGATGTCCTGGCACGAACCCACGGTTCGGCGTTGTTCACCCGGGGTGAAACCCAGGCTTTGGCCGTCACCACCTTGGGAACGGTGTTCGACGAACAGATGCTCGACGACATCGAAGGGGACGCGCGCAAGGCCTTCATGCTGCACTACAACTTCCCTCCCTTCTCGGTGGGAGAGACCGGGAGGCTGGGCCCGAACCGTCGGGCGATCGGTCACGGCCATCTGGCCGAGCGGGCTTTGAGCGCGGTGATCCCGAGCAAAGAGGATTTTCCCTACACGATACGGCTGGTCTCGGAGGTCCTGGAATCCAACGGTTCCTCCTCCATGGCAACCGTGTGCGGCAGCACCCTGTCCCTGCTGAATGCCGGCGTGCCGATTCGCAAGTCCGTGGCCGGTATCGCCATGGGCCTGGTGCAGGAGGAAAACAGCTACGTGGTCTTGAGCGATATCCTGGGTGAAGAGGATCACCTCGGCGACATGGACTTCAAGGTCGCCGGCACGGCCGACGGCATCACCGGCTTTCAGATGGACATCAAAATAGCCGGCGTGGATGCCGGGGTTATGTCGGAAGCCCTTCAACAGGCAAAAGAGGGCCGCCTGCACATCTTGCGCTTGATGAATGAAACGATCGCCGAACCGCGGGACAGCATTTCCGAGTTCGCCCCCAAGATCATCAACCTGAAGATCGATCCGGAAAAGATCGGTGCGGTGATCGGCCCGGGCGGGAAAACCATAAAAGGAATCACCGAAAAAACCGGCGCCACCATAAATGTGGAGAACGACGGAACGGTAACCATATACTCCCGGGAAAAGACCATGGCCGAGGAGGCGGAGGCTGCAGTCAGAGCTTTGGTCGAAGAACCGGAAGTCGGCAGATGGTACAATGGCACGGTTCGGCGAATCATGGATTTCGGAGCTTTTGTCGAGTTTCTCCCGGGCAAGGAAGGCCTGGTACACATCTCACGGCTGGCGGATGAACACGTGCGGAGTGTCCAGGATGTCGTGCAAGAGGGCCAGGAGGTCAAGGTGAAGCTTTTCGAAATCGACCGCATGGGACGGATGAATCTGAGCATGATCGAAAACCCCGAACCTCGCAGCCGGTCCGGGGACAGCAGCCGCTCGGGGGGCAGCTACCGATCCGGAGACAGCCGCGGATCGGGAAGACCCAGAGGCCAGGAGCGTTCCGACCGATCCGGCCGGCATGAGGGCAGACCCAGGCGGAGATAGGATTGATCCAGTCGATCCAGCTGGCGAGCGGTGCCCGGATCATCCTGGAAACCGTGGCCAACACGGATGTCGCCTCTATCGGCCTCTGGCAGTTGAGCGGCTCCCGGGATGAGGGCGAGCGCGAGGCCGGATATACCCATTTCCTCGAACACATGCTTTTCAAAGGTACGGCGAAACGCAGCGCCTACCAGATCGCCCAGGAGGTGGAGCGGGTAGGGGGCTATCTCAACGCCTTCACGGAAAAAGAGGTAACCTGTTTCTACTGCACCCTGCCGGGGGATAGCATCGATCTGGCCGTGGATGTGCTCACCGACATGTACTTCTCCAGTCTCCTGGACGACCAGGAGCTCCAGAAGGAGAAGGCGGTCATCGTCAATGAGATCAAGACAATCGAGGATAATCCCGAGGAGAAGGGGCAGCAGATCTACCTGGAGAGCCTGTGGGACGGCCATCCCCTGTCGCGGAAGATCACCGGGGAGGTCCGGCAGGTCGAAGAGATAGACAAGCAAAAACTGCTCGCCTTCTACAAGGGACGCTACGCCCCTTCCACCACCGTGATCACGGCAAGCGGAAAGATCGATGCGGATCGATTGACAGCCGCATTGGCTGCTGCCTTCGGCACCAACGGCAGCGGCCGGGCTTCGGTACAACGCAATCTGCCGGCCTCCCGGCTCCAATGGCAGGCCATTCCCGATAAATTCGAGCAGGTTCATCTGTACACCGGAACCAGCTACCCCTCTTCCACCGAGATCGGAGAGTACTACCAGGACCTGGTGTTCAATACCCTGTTCGGCGAATCCATGAGCTCCCGCCTTTTTCAGCGATTGCGGGAGGACCGGGGGTTGTGCTACTCCGTATCTTCCTTCCGCACCTACTTCACGGACGTTTCGCTGTGGACGATTTACGCAAACACAATTCCCTCACTCCTGCCCAAACTGGTCGAGGCAATCAACGAAGAGCTGGCCCGGCTGCACGGGCAGCCCCCCTCCGAGAGGGAGATTGAGGACGCCAAGAGCCAGCTCAAGGGAAACATGATCCTGGCCCGGGAGGACATGGAAAATCGGATGAAACGGCTGTTCCGTCAGGTTCATTTGACAGGAAAGGTTGTCGAGTACGATACGTCCCTGGAGCTGTTGAGGCAGATCCGGCGGAATGATATTCTGTCCATCATCGAGAAGCGAATTCACCCGGAGAGCTTCAACCTGCTCGCCTATGGGAGTCGGAAACTCAAAAAACTGCCCCGCCGGGGCTACACCTTTTAGATGAGGCGAATCCGGATAACCTGCAGCTGCGCATCCCCGGATCTGATGCCCCGCTACCAGTCCGAAGGCTCCTCCGGAGCCGACCTGCACGCCGACATCCCGGAGGAACAGCCGATCACCATCGGCCCGGGACGTTGGCAGCGCATTCCGACGGGCCTGCGACTCGAGATCCCTTCAGGCTACGAAGCTCAGTTGCGGCCCCGATCCGGACTCAGCTCCACCCACGGTGTTACCATTCTGAACACACCGGGCACCATCGATTCCGATTACAGGGGCGAGATCCAGGTAATCCTGATCAATCTGGGCAGGGAACCCTTTGAGGTCAAGAGGGGACTGAGGATCGCCCAAATCGTCTTTGCTCCGGTTGTACAGGCGGATTTTCATATCCAGAAAACCTTGAGCCGGAGTGAGCGGGGCGAGGGGGGATTCGGCTCTACGGGCACCTGAATGAAGCGCTGGACTCCAAACCTACCGCCGCCGATTCCGTGTCTGTTCATCCTGTTAATTGCGCTCTCTACGTCAGCTTCCCTGACCGGGTGCCGGACCCAAGGCTCGGTTCCCCGCTCCCCCGAAGCGGCGGAGAGTGAGCAATTCCGGGAATCCGCAGCGGTTTCGGAAACCGAAGAGCAGATCCTTCAGCGGCAGCTGGTTTCGGCCCGAGAGGCGTTTCAAGAGGGCAGCTACGAAATCTCCAGGCAAATCCTCATGGGTGTAGCCGATCCTGCCAATCCGGAAATCCGGTTGCTTCAAGCCCGGATTGCTCTGGCCCAGGGGGATGCGACTCTGGCCGTGTTCTACTTGAAACGGATCGTTGAAGGCGGTACCGAGCAGCTGGAGGCGGAGCAGGCCGTCGAGGTGCACCGAACGCTGGCTGAGCTGAGTTACGAATCCGGTGACCTGGATCGGGCGTATCGTTCCTATCTAAGAACCGTGAATCTGTCCGGAGGAAACGTGCCGGCGGAGGTTTGGTTCCGCCTGGCGCAGATCGCCCTGTTCAGCCGTGCCGACGCGGACACGGCTCGGATCTTCCTGCTCAACTACCGGGCTTCCGGGCAGGCAGAGGACGCGGAGGAGCGTCTGCTGGAGCGGATGTCCAAGCGCCTGAGCTGGGGGAGCCTGAGCCCGGAACAGTTCGGATTGAACGACGCCAACGTCTCCGCAGTGCAGGTGGACGGGGACGATCTGTGGATAGGCACCTGGAATGGCGGTATCAGCCGTTATTCGATCGGCAGGCAAAACGCAACGGTGTTCGAGACCGGAAGCGAGAGCCTGGTCCCCAGAACTGTGCGCAGCATCGAGATTACCCCCACGCGGGTATGGATCGGGACCTATCAGGGTCTTTACCAGTACACCAAGTCGAGCTCGAGATGGCAGAAGGTAGGACTATTCGATGAGAAGGTCGAAGCCCTCTGCGCCGTGGAGGAAACCCTGTACGTGGGGACCCTGGGGCGAGGCTTGTGGCGATCCAGAGGCGAAAAATGGGAGAAGATCGGTTGGGGCGGCCTTCCGGGGGAGTTCGTCAACTGCCTGGAAGTGAGGGCGGGTCATCTTCTTATCGGCACGTTGAATCTGGGCTTGGTCCTCATGTCGTTGAAAACCGGAAGACTCTTCAGCTTCGACAGCATCAATTCGAAGCTGCAGGCCCGCAACGTGATCACCCTGCTGGGGGAGAACGAAGATACGCTGTGGATCGGGACCTACGGTGAAGGCCTGTACCGCTGGAAGCGGGGGGAAAACACGATAGAGCATTTCAGCAAGGCGACAGGAGAAATCGCCGATGACTGGGTGCTGTGCGCCCTCCGGGCTGACAGCGGTCTGTACTTCGGTACCTTCGGCGGCGGGGTTTCCCGCTTCCTGCCGGAGCAGGGGCTGTGGGAGCGAATCGGGCTGAGACAGGGTCTCTCAGCTCTGGATATCAGCTCCGCGACCTATGCTGCCCCCCATCTGTTCTTCGGCACGTTGGGATCGGGCATATCCATCCTCGATGAATCCCTTGTCCTAGACGGCTCAGGCGGAATAGAATAGCCGCGGAGATCCATGATCCGCATCCCCGGAGTTCGTACAATTGACGTTTACATCCTCAACGAGTTTCTCATTTCCTTCACCGTAGCCTTTCTGTTCTTCTTCTGCACCTTCTTCATCAACCAGCTGCTCGTGTTGGCCGAAGAGATCTTCTCCAAAAAGGTCCCCTTTGCAGACGTCCTTCGATTTGTGGTATTCTCCCTGCCCTCGATCCTGGCTCTTTCCCTTCCCTTTGGTGCCTTGGTCGGTTCCCTCATGGCCATGGGCAGATTCTCCTCGGACAATGAGATCCTGGCTTTTCGAGCCTCCGGAGTGGCCCAGCAACGGATCCTCCTGCCCTTTTTGGCGATCGGTGTGCTGCTTTTTCTGATCTCCTTCGTCATGAACGACTATTTCCTGCCTCTGGGTAACATCAGACTGGGCAGCATGTACAGAAAGATTCTCTACACCAATCCCGGCATCGAGCTGGAGCCGTATTCGGTCAAGCGCTATCAGGACACGGTTATCATAACCGGAGACATACAGGAAAACGTGATCAAGAATATCACGATAATTGACAAGACCGCGGACAAGGAGAAGAGAGTCATAACGGCACGCTCCGGCTTTCTGCAGGAAAGCGGAAATCAAAAGGGAGTCATTTCCATCAGGCTCAACGAGGTGTTCAGCCACGTGTCCGACGCCTCGGAGGCGGACAGATACGAATATACCAGCTCAAAATCGATGATCTACAACATCCTGCTGAAAGATTTCAGCGCCAGCTTCATAAATCCGGGGCCCAGAGAGATGAGCTCCATCGACGTCTGGAGGGAGATCCAGGTGATGGATGAACAGTACAGGCGGCAGCTGGCCGAGAAAGACAAGCAGACCGACACCCAATTTTTCGATCTGGCCATGGAGCTGCGCTATGTCCGGGATTTTGCCCCGGGCAGTCCGGAGCTCTATCTGAGCCGGCAGGCGAATCTCTCCAGCGCGTATACCGTCTACACGCGCAACCGGGACAGAAAATTCGTAGACCGCAACCTTCAGCTGTATCGTCTGGAGTTCCACAAGAAATTCTCGATTCCTTTTTCCTGCGTCGTTTTTATGCTGTTTGCCTTTCCCGTGGGTCTCCTGGCCCGCAAAAGCGGCAGGGCGGTGGGCTTTGGAATCGGATTGCTCATGGCTTCTCTATACTGGTGGCTGCTGTTGATCGGCCACACCCTTGGTATCCGTCTGGAGCTCCCCCCCGCTTTTGCCATGTGGTTTCCCAACCTGGTTGTTTTCATAGCCGCCACCACGATGCTCACGATCAGGACAAGACAGTGAAAACGATCTACCGGATGGTCCTAACCACCTTTATTCTCGTTTTTCTGGTTTCCGTTCTGTTTTTCGTCCTGGTCGTCCAGCTCCTCGACCTGTTTTCCAATCTTTGGCGTTATCTGGCCCATGAGACGAGCCTGCAGGAAATCCTCACCATAGCCTACTACTACCTTCCGAAGTGCCTGTCCTACGCAATTCCGCCGGGTCTTATGTTTTCGGCTGCCTTCACCCTGGGCGTGCTTTACAAGAACAACGAGTTGATCGCGATTCTCGGCTCGGGCATCAGCCTGTACCGGCTGGTCCTCCCCTTTGTGCTCATCGGCATAGCCCTTAGCGTATTCGGCTTTTTCTTCGAGCAGAACATCGTGATTGACACGTTCATCCGCAAAAACGAGCTGTTTCGAGGCGCGGTCCGTCAGGAGGTCAGTTACAGCAATACGAACGTAACGGTGATCAGTGAGGATACCTTCACGATCTATCAGGTCAACTACTACAATGACAAAAAACAGACTCTAACCGATCTGATGATCCTGGAGAGAGGGGAGAACAACGGTTTCGTCGCCCGGATCGATGCGGATTGGGCCGAATGGAACGGGCGGCACTGGATCCTGCACAACAGCCGCCGCTACATCTGGGAGGAGGGCGAGCAGACCGTCGTGCTGCGCCAGAGTGCGCTGTACCAGGCTACGGAACTTACCGAACCACCGATGACCTTTCGCAAGTCCACCCGAGACGTGGAGGAGATGAGAAGCGCTGAGGCGCGGCAGTGGGTCGACAAGCTCAAAAGAGCCGGCTTGCCCTTCAGGGGAGCGCTCACCGAGTACTACAAGAAGTATTTCTTTGCAGCCAGTCCCTTTATCGTCGTGCTGATCGCCACGGGCATGGGGGGACGTTTCAAGAGAAACGTGCTGCTGATGAATCTTTTGACCGCCCTCCTGGTGAGTGTGATCTACTACGTGATGCAAATGGTATCGGTGATACTCGCCAAGAACGGGCTCCTTCCTCCCCTGGCCGGAGCAGGTCTGTCCTTCGTTCTGTTTCTTGCCGTGGGCGCCCTGGCTCTAAGAACCGCCCGAACCTGATCCGATCAGCGCCACTGTACCATGGGTTTTACGGTTCAACAGCGAGATCCTGATACGAAAGCCCGAACGGGGCTGCTCGATCTGCCCCACGGCCCGGTGCAGACCCCGGTATTCATGCCGGTGGGCACCAACGCCACGGTCAAGGCTATCACAAACGAACAGCTCGAAGATCTGGGCATAAACCTCATTCTCGGCAATACCTATCACCTGTTCCTCCGGCCCGGATTGGAGGTGCTGGAGCGCAGCGGGGGGCTCCACAGCTTCATGTCCTGGGGGCACAACATCCTGACCGACTCGGGGGGATTTCAGATCTTCTCCCTCGCCCGGTTTCGAAAAGTCGAGGAAAAGGGGGTGATTTTCCGCTCCCACCTCGACGGATCCCGCTTTCAGCTGACCCCCGAGGATGTCGTCGGCATGCAGCGGACTCTGGGAAGCGACATTCTCATGCCCCTGGACCTGTGCACCCCACCGGGCATAGGGGAGACCGAAGCGCTGGAGGCCGTGGAACTGACCACCCGCTGGGCGGGGAGAAGCAAAACACACTGGCTCGCCTCCGATCCGGCCTTTCAGGGACACCTGTTCGGGATCATCCAGGGCAATTTTTTCGCCCATCTGCGAAGACGCAGCGCCGAGCAGCTCCTGGAGCTGGACCTGCCGGGCTACGCCATAGGCGGGCTCTCCGTCGGTGAGAGCTTCTCCGTATTTCGCGATACCCTATCCCTGAGCGCCGGCCTGATTCCCGAGCGCTATCCCCGCTACCTCATGGGCGTGGGTACGCCGAAGTATATTTTGGAGGCGGTGGAACAGGGCATCGACATGTTCGACTGCGTTTTCCCGACCCGCACGGCCCGCAATGCCCAGGCCTTCACCAGCCGCGGGCCTCTGTCCCTCAAGACCGAGGCGGTCAAGCTGGACCAGCAGCCGATCGACCCGGAGTGCTCCTGCAGCACCTGCCGCCGCTACTCCCGGGCGTATTTACGGCATCTGTTCAAGACCAAGGAGATCCTGGCCGCCATGCTGACCACCCAGCACAATCTGTCCTTTATCCAGTCCCTGGTCGTGTCGATCAGGCAGTCCATCGGGGAGGGGAAGTTCCGGCGCTTCAAGGAGAGCTATCTGGAGAGCTACGGCGAACGCTCCCGCCAACGGGCTGACGAGCAAATCGAACTGAACGGGGGCCTCTGATATGCCGAATATCAGACTGGATGAGGTGGAACAGCAATTGTTAGAGCCCCGGGAAATCGATCGAAGCCGCAGCAGTACCGTGGTGACGGTGCTGGTCATGGCCTGCACCCTGCTCTCCCGGCTGCTGGGATTCGTGCGAATCGCCGTGATCGGAGCGCTCTTCGGAGCCTCCGGAACAGCAGACGTTTGGAACGCCGTATTCACGATACCCAACAACCTCCGCAAACTCATGGCCGAAGGGGCGCTGTCCTCCGCATTTATTCCCTCGCTGTCGGCGAGTTTGGTCGAGGATCGTACGGGCCGGGAGGCTCGCCGGATTACCAGGAAGGTGATCACCCTGCAGCTCGTGATCCTCATCCCCCTGGTGCTCCTCTGCGCCCTGTTCGCCAGGCAGGTCGTGGGCATCCTGCTGGCCTTTCCCGACCCCGAGAAGATGCGGCTCTCTGTGAGTCTGTTCCGCTGGGTCTTTGCCTACCTTCTGTTCATCAGCCTGAGCGCCGTATTGATGGCCGTGCTCAATTCCCACGGCATCTTCGTGATCCCGGCGCTGTCACCGGTGCTGTTTTCCGTGTGCGTGATCACCGCCACCCTTTCATTTTACCGTTGGCTCGGCATCTACTCGATGGTGATCGGGGTCTTGAGCGGAGGAATCGCCCAGATTCTCTGCCAGCTGCCCCGCTTTTTGAAATTAGGATACGATTTCAAGCCGGATTTCGTCTTTGGGCACGAGCGCTTCCGGGGAGTGCTCAAGGCCTGGCTGCCCGTGTTGGGCTCGGCGGCCATCTTCGCGATAACCCAGCAGGTCGCCGTGCTGCTGGCCAGCGGACTGGAGGACGGAAGCACATCCGCCTTGAGCTATGCCCTGGTGTTCTTCCAGCTGCCCTTCGGCATCTTTTCCATATCCATCATCACGGTCCTTTTCCCCCGGATGAGCCGCCAGGCGGCCCGGAAGGACAGGCAGGGACTGAGTGAAACCGTGAGCTACGGGCTGCGCTACATCATGGTGCTGCTGATCCCGGCGGCGGTGTTGTATATCCTGCTGGGGGATAGAATCATCGCCGTGGCCCTGCAGCGAGGAGCCTTCTCGTCCCTGGGGACCTTGCGAACATCCCGGGTGCTGGTCGGCTATTCCCTGGGTCTGTTCAGCCTGGGAGGGTTCACCTTCCTGCAGCGTTTCTTCTACTCGAGCCACGATTTCAAAAAACCTCTTATCGCCGCGCTGGTGGTCAGCGTCTCCGATATCCTGCTGTCGCTGTGGCTGCGAGAAACCGCCTTGAGGGTCACCGGTTTGGCGGTTGCCAATTCGATTGCCTTTACCGGCGGTTTCATCCTGCTGCTCATCTGGACCCGGAAGGCGCTGGGGGCCTTGAGGCGGGGTGCGATTGTTCGAACCGTGGGCAGGATGGCCGCCTCTCTGCTGCCCTTTGTCGGCTTCATCCTTATCTGCAACCGCCTGACCCGATCTCTATGGACGCCGGGCAGTTCCTTGGCAAATCTGTTTCTGCTTATGGCTGAAGCACTCGGAGCAGCCGTGATTCTGCTTGGCATGTACAGGCTGTTGGGGGTAGAGGTGCTCAAAGAGCTCATGACAAGAAGGAAAACCAAATGAAAACCCTGTTGATCCTGATTCTGGCCGCATCCCTGGCAGTGCTGATCCAGCCGGCCGGCTGGTGCCAGGAGGACCGTCCGATCCTGGAGCAGTGGCGGGAGGTACTGCGCTACGGCATCGACACCGAGGTGCTCAAGGTCATCAAGAGCATCGCCGAGAGCGAGGAACAATCCCTGAATGAAGAGTTGGCGGTGCTGTTCGCCGAATCTCTGAACTTCGAGGTCCGCAAGGCGGTGCTGGACTACTTCACCGACCAGAAGATCCGGGATGCCGAAGCAGCGGCCAAAGCACTGCTGGGGGAGGAGCAGCTCCAAGACAGCCGGGTGACCGTGGCCTGCATCCGCTACCTGGCGGCCGTCGAATCCCCGGGGCTCGAGTCTCGGCTTCTGGACTTCGTGGATCACCGGGACGTTCAAATTGCGGAGACCGCCGTTACCGCGCTGGGGGAGGTCGGGACAGAGGCTTCTGGGCAGCTGCTGGTCCAGCGGCTCGAGGATCCGGACTATCCGGCGGAGCAGAAGCCGGAGATCATTCTGGCCCTGGGAAAGATGAAGTACGGCGGAGCCGTGGATGCTCTGATTGCGATCGTGGACAACAGGGACGAGGAGCGAATCTGGCGCATGTACGCGGCCGCTTCCCTGGGGGAGATCGGGGAGACCCGGGCCATTGCCCATCTGCGGGCGCTGTTCAGCGAATCGGACAGTCTGATCAAGGCCTACGCCGCATCGGCCCTGGCCAACTTCAACATGGGCGAGGTGGAGGCCCTGCTGCAGCAGGGCCTGAGAGATTCGAACGTCCGGGTCCGGGTTGCCGCGGCCAAGGGGCTGGCCAACGAACAGGCCAAAAGCAGCGTCGACATCCTGATCTACAAGGCAAAGCACGACCCGGAGCGCCAGGTTCGGCTGCAGGCCATCGAAGCCCTCGGTGTCATCGGTACGGCCCAGGCCTTCGGCTATCTGCAGGAGCTGTACCGGGACAGGATCGCCCTTCCCGTGTACCGGGAGGCGGCCTTCACCGCTCTCTGTGACAACGCCCTGCAGGACAACCTGGACGTGTTTCGGGAGGTGATCGAGCAGGAGTGGGGCAGCAAGGATCAAAAGGTCGTGGAATTCACGGCCCGGAGGTTTTCCACCACCACGGCATCCGGCCTCAAGTGGTTCTACGAACGCTTCCTGGCCAGCCCGAATGTGTACGTGAGGATCTACGCCCTCCGGGGCATCGGCAGAAACGGCCTGCGAACCCTGCGGGACAAGGTGGAGAAGGCGTCCACCGACGATCCCTATCCCGCCGCCCGCCAGGTGGCCCTGTCCGTGCTGGAAGATCTGTGAGAGCCGAGCAGGGAACGGGGAGCTACTTCTTCTCTCCGCCCGGTGGATGCTTCAACGGGACGTCCCCGATGTGGTACTTGGGAACCGAGCGCATCAGGCGGTTGAGCTGCTCCAGGGGGGATACGTACTCGTGGAAGTGAAAGGTCACCTCCCGCCCTCGGGAGGAAACCGCCCGGATCGGTTTGTCCAGGCAGCCTGGAAGGGGTTTGCTCAAATCGGGGAAGTGCTCCGGCCGCCTGGGTATGAAACTGTACTGCTTGCCGTCATTTCGAATTTCCCCGATCCGTCTGGGCATGGGGATGTAGTAGATCAGGAAGTTGGAACCGTCGCCGCCCACGCTGCGCCGGGAACCCGGCGGTACGGGGTGGATATTGCGGGTGCCGATGTTGGGGTTCTGGGAATCCACCTTCAAGATCAGGGGACGGATGCTTCTCTTCCGCCTGCGTGTTTCGACAACCCCGGCAAACAGACGGTCGAAGGCGGCATCCTGCATGCGGTGGCGGATCACGAAAACCAGCAGAATGATCACCCCGATCAGGATCAGGGCGCCCAGCGCGTAGAGCAGGTAGGGCAGGGGCAGGCGGGCCTCACGCCAGCCGACCAGGGGGACGTACTCGAAGGTGAGGTTTCCCTCCAGAGGTGAAATCCTCACCTCTGGATCGGCGAACTCCAGGGATACGCTCACGGTTTGAAGCCCCGGCTCTACACCTGAGGGCAGGCGAAGGGGAGCAACCAGGCGGGCTGTCTGTTTTGCAGGGGCCGTGACCGAAGCCGGACGCCTCAACAGTTCGCCATGAGCGCTGTCCATGCCTACGAGGGTGTACCCCTGGGATTGCTCGGAATTGTTCTGCACGGCAAAAGTCACGCTGAAGCGGCGCCGCACGCGGCCGAGGGAATCGGGGAAGCTCAAGGTGGAGAATCCGGTTAGCTCATCGGTCAGGCTCTCCTTTTCCACATCCTCGTAGACCAGCACGTCGGTCTCCAGCTGATCGGACAGCTCCTCCAGCAGGTCCTGTCCCGCTGCGGGCTGCCCGGGTTCGATCCCGGCCAGCTGATCGCCTGGCATGCGCAGGATATGAACATCCCAGCCCTGTCGTTTTATCTTTTCGCTCGTTTCGAACAGACGTGCCACCACGTCCGTCTCGGCCAGTTGGTTGGGACTGTCCGGGGGCGGATCGTGGATGCCGTCGGTAAGCAGCAGGATCAGTTTCCTGTTTTGCGGATCGATCGCCCGGGTGTAGTCGTACAGATATTCAACCGCCGCGATCAGATCCGTGTACTGGCCCAGGGGTCTCAACAGCAGGATCCTGTCGACCACAGCGGCGATATCCGCACGATCTTCGATATCCAACCGGATCTCCTGTTCCGGAGAGTCCGCGAAGCTGAGCAGATGGAAGGAGTCTCCCGTATGGAGTCTGTTCTCCAGCAGATCCCGCAGGAGGTAGTTCACCACGTCGTCAAACACGGGAAACATGCTTTCCGAAGTATCCACCATGACGACCACGTCGATGCCCTCGGACCAAGCCGGGGCGGTGAGGCCCAGAAGGACAACAGCCAGTATCAACGCTTTCAGTTTCATGCTCTACTCGCCGGAGAGTTTTACGCTTTCAATTCCCTCGACCTGGTACTTGAAGTTTTGATCGCTGATGGTGAAACTCAATCGATCTCCGGTTTTGTGATTCATCAGCTCGGCGCCGAGGGGTGAACGATAGGAAATAATGTTTTTTGCCGGATTGGATTCCCACGGTCCGAGAATCGTATACTCCTCTTCAGAATCCTCGAGCAGGTTCTTCAGCTTGACCTTGGTGCCGAAGGATATCTCGTCTGTAGAGATCTGAGATTCGTCGAAGATCTGAGCTTTCTGAAGTTCCTCCTGAATCCTCGCAGCCGTGGATTTGAGCATTTCCTGCCGCTCCAGGGCGGCTTTATATTCTGCGTTCTCCCGAAGATCCCCCTTGTCCATGGCCACTCCGATCTCCGTGGAGTTTTGGGGTATCTGATTCTCGATGATTTCCCGCAGCTCCTTCTGTTTGCTCTCGTAGCTGCCGCGGGTGGCCAGCAATCCCATGCTGACAGTCTCCTTCTCATGATCACCGAGAAACTCGTATTTGGGGAAATTCGTCTTGATCTGCTGTTTCAAGCTGATCCGAATCGAAGGGTCGAGTTCCTTCACATCGTCTACAAGAGTATACAGTCTGGTAATGGACTCTTCTCCGGTTTCCAGGATGTGGTCCAGGAGATTTTTCTCTTTGAACAGAAAATCCTGGACCTGCTTGTTGATCTTTCTGTTGAAACTCACATCCCGTTTGTTGTTGATCTCCCGAAAGGTTACGTCCAGCAGATGGATCATTCCGATAAGCAGCTTCTCCCGGCTGAGCTCCATTCGGGTGAACCAGGGTTCATCCAGGAGATTGCGGGCCAGCCACACGAAGGCCTCCCGGTACTCCTTGAAGTGGCTCAAGACTTGGTCGGTCAGCGTCTTCAATGTATCCCATTTCTTGTCCCGAACCAGTTCATCGACGATGAACTTGCTCTGATAGGTGAGGAACAACCGCGCGTAGACCGAGGGCCAATCGGGATAGTTCTGGTGCAGCTGGACGAGGAAGGTTTTTTTCAGTTCCGGATCGTCTATTTTTGAGAACAGCTCTTCTATGTTCTCGACTCCCTGAATCAAATCGGCGAATGTGGACTCCATTCCCGGATTCAGGTAGGGGTACACGGAGGCGAGCTGCTGAACCAGCATGAAGCTGGAGAGTACCAGCTCATTCACGGTGCCGGAGGATTTCAGGAAAGCCGTGAAGTACGAGAACATTTCGGCGAAGTAGTCGGAATCCGGCTCGGCGTGCTCCAAGAAATCTCTCAAAGTTTGAACGCGATCGAAAAACGATTTCTGGGCTTTGAACTTGTTGAAGGTTTTTTCCTCGAAGGAGATCGGCTTATCCCGCACCGTGTAGCGGTCCAGCTTCTCGGGAACGTTTCCGAAGATCGGATCGGTCTTGAGAATCTTTCGGGCTTCCGTGCTCCATTTCGACCATTCTCCCGCACTGAGCACCGCCGGAACCAGCTGCTCCTTGATCATCTTCATATCCGCGGCGTTGTCGAAACTCCGGATGACGGTTTTCAATGCCCAAACGGGATCTTCTTTCACCGCACTCCTCAGCTCTTCTTTGGGCTTCGTATGGATCAACACCCAGATATGATCGGAGCTCAGCACCTTGAGGGCGCTCACGGCCATCTTCAGACTCATCTTATGAGCCGGTTTCGAGGCAAAATCGATGACGATGACATCGTTTTCAATGTCTTTGATCTGGCCGATCTTCCAGCTGGAGTGGTAGACGTAGTTGCCCATGTCGAAGGATATGTGTTTTTCGAAATCGGCGATCGCATCGTGAACGTTGCGCCAGCTCTGGTTGAGATTCGAGATCCGCAGATATTCATCAAGCTGACTATGGTCTTTGTACTTTTGCCGGAAGCATTCCACTATCTCTTTGCGGGCTTCGGAGTTTTTCGGTTCGTAGGAGAGGATCCGCTTGAGCAACTCGATCGCCGTATCCCAGTCCTCTTTCTCCCTGTAGTGAGGAATCAGGAAGGTCAACAGCTGGGCTGCCCGGTCACCGCTCAAAACCTTTACGATCTTGCGCTCCACGGAGAAGAAAAACTCCACGTCCTCGGGGGCATACTCGATTATCTTCTCCCAAACCTCTCGTACGTTGGAAAACATCTTCTTGTTGATAAAGCGGTGCAGGGCTTTTTTCCAGAACTCGATGGCGGCCTCAAGTTCTCCATCTTCCTCTTTCTTGTCCGCCAGGAGTTTTACGATCTCCGCTTCTTCGTAGTCGACCTTGATATACCGCTCCCAGATCTGGTACTTCTGATCCTGTTCGTTTTTGTTCTCGTAGACATCGGCAAGGGTTTTCAGGGCAAATTTGTTTTCACCATACTCGAGAATCCTGCTGCACAGATATTCGACGATGTTCCACTTGTGGTTATCCATGAAGATGTTGATCAGAACGATCAGGTTCGAATCGTCTACCAGCTGCTTGCTCAGGGAGATAACTCCGGAGATGTACAGCCCGACAATGCTGTTTCGGGTGTGTTTGAGGTGCTCCTCGCAGATAGCAAGCACCTCATCTTCCGCACTCTGCTCTTTGGTCGTCGCAACAATTTCGTCGAGCTCGGAAAAATTGCTTATGGAATAGCTGTTCAGAGTTGCCCGGGTCCATTTTTCCTCGTTTAATAATTCTGTTACCTGTTTCAACAATGCTTCAGACAAGATATCGCTCCTTAACTTACGTGACGTATTCGTTGTAGATCTCGGGATCCAGTTCTTTAATCTTTCCCAATACTTCTTCGATCTTCTGCCGTTCCTCGCCGCTATTCAAGTAGTGATCGACGAGCCAGAAGTAGTGATTGATCAGCCTGGGGATCAGCCGGCTGCCCCGCTGGCCGCCTGTGTCTCTCTCCAGCTGGTAGATTGCCTGTTTCAACTTGCCAAGCTCCAGAGGCCTCAGCTCTCGTTTGACGTTGAAAAGGCCAAATATGGTGCCGTATACCGGAATCCATTCCTGAAGCTCCGCCCCCATCTCACCGAACCTGCCTTTGAGCTTCTCCACCAAACGCAGAATCATCGGTGATTCCAGGTAGGAGAGCTCGACGGCCTGGGAATCCAAGAAGAAGGCCTCCCTGAAGAAGACTTTCGCAGCCCGATCTTCGTTGACCAGGGAGTAACTATCGGCCAACTCGGCAAGGATCGCCGCATCCTCCCTCCGGTACTGGCTGGCCAGTTCGAGAAAACGAATCGCGTTCTCGTAATTACCCTGGCATTTGTGGCATCTTCCGATTCGAAACAGAATTTCCGGATCGCTGAGATCGGATTCATTGTAGAGGGTCAAATAGTGCTCCAGCGCCTTGCCAAAGATGTAGTACTTGATGTTGAACAGGCAGCGCTCGGACAGACGTTCCATACGAGAGACAAAACCGTTGAACACCTTCCACTGACCGAGATAGTACTCTCCCTTCTCATAGGCTCCCGAGATAGTTGCCTGGCGATCTTCCCGTTCCAGCCAGAAATTTGCGCATTTCAAGGCATTCGTCACATCCGTGGATTCGAAATCGATTTCCAGCGCTTTCTCCAGCAGTGTGCTCGCCTCCTTGAACTGCCCCTCCTTGAAAGTGAGATAAACCTTGTTCAGGATCTGTATGATCTCGTTTTCTTTGAACGTTAGTTGTTTTTCTGCCATAGAATTACCTCAGGAACGCCTGCTCACTACTGCCCGCACGGCAAAGCGCCTTTGGCAAACGATCGAGTCTACTGGTACAACCTACTTGGTATAGCCGCCTCGGTATAGCTACTATGCTAATTATAGCAAGATGAAGAGTTTAGTCAATCTTGAAGACGGCCTTCGGCGGTGTGCCGGGAGTGCTGGCCTCCGATGGCCGTTGATCACGGTCCCCGTGCGCACCCTTTGCATCGCAAGGTATCTTTCTGCTATGATAATTCCATGGCAGAACCGAGCACTACACTGGTAGCACCTTCGATCCTTTCCGCGGACTTCGGGCATCTGGCGGATGAGGTGAAGCGCATAGAAGAGGGCGGGGGGGACTGGGTTCACCTGGACATCATGGACGGGGTTTTCGTGCCCAATATCACCTTCGGTCCGCCCATGGTCTCGACATTGCGGCGCCACAGCCGGCTGCCCTTCGATACCCACCTCATGATCGTTCAACCGGAGAAGTATATCTCCAGCTTCGCAGATGCGGGCTCGGATATCATCACGATTCACTACGAAGCCACGGTCCACGTGCACAGGTGCCTGAGCCGGATCCGGGAAATCGGGAAAAAGGCCGGGATCTCCGTCGTGCCCTCGACCCCGGCCTCCATGCTGACCGAGATCCTGCCCCAGCTCGATTTGATCCTGGTGATGACCGTGAATCCCGGTTTCGGCGGGCAGCAGCTGATACTTCAAACCCTGAACAAGGTAAGCCAGCTGGCGGAGATGCGGCGCAGCGGCGGCCACACGTACCTGATCGAAGTGGACGGCGGGATCAATCGAGAAACCTGTAAGATGGCCATAGAGGCGGGAGCAGATGTGCTGGTTGCCGGATCAGCCGTGTTCGATTCCGATGATATCGAAAAAGAGATTAATGCCCTGAAATGCCGATGAACAATAATAGATACAGTTTCTTTTTTCAGGAGTCGAAAAAAAAGAGAGGACCAATGCTTCGCAGAACCATACCGATAATCCTGCTTGCTCTTGCACCGGCTCTCCTCTTTGCCCAGGTCTCCCCCGGGGCCGATGAGCTGAGGGAGGGTTTGCTGCTGTTCAAGCAGGAACGATACCAGGATGCAATCCGTACCTTCAGGGCTCTGATCTTCAACGACCAGAGCAAACAGGGGCAGGCAAACGCAGCGGATGCCTATTACTGGATATCCCGGGCCTACCTGGCTATTGACAACTACGAGGAAGCGGCCAGAAACCTCGAGTATTTTCTTAGCAACTTCCCCTCCCATCCCTACAGCTCCGATGCCCTGTATCAGAAAGGGAGGCTGCTCTATCTGCAGGGGGACCCTGAGAGCGGAATCCAGGTTTTGCAGCGGTTCTTGACCGAGTATCCCGATTCCGAGTTCGCCGGCAGCGCCTATTTCTGGCTCGGGGAATGCCTGTTTTCCCTCGGGCGGATGGAAGAGGCCGCTCGGATATTCAACAGAGTAATCGTGGAGTATCCGAAGAGTGTAAAGCTGGAGGCTTCCCGCTACCGTCTTTCCCTGATCGAATTCAAAATGCGGGAGAACGAGCTGCTCAGACTCCTGCAATGGAGCCACGAAGAAGCGTTGAAATCCGTGGAGGAGTTTAGGCGGCGGGAGAAGGCCTACGAGCAGGCAATCGCCGCGTATCAGAGGAAACTATCTGCTCCGGGCGCCTCGGCACCGGATGCGGATACCCAAGCCGCCCTGGAACAGCTGCGCAGCGAAAATGAGGCGCTGAAGAGTACTATCGACGAATTGGAGGCCCGGCTTGCATCCGCATCCGAAAGGGAAACGGAAGAAACCGCTGCAGAGCTGCAGCAACGGCTCGAGGCAATCGAAAACCGGGAGAAAGCCCTTCAGATGAAAATGGACGCCCTTGCTGTGAAAGAAAACCTGCTGCAGAAAATGATCGAAGAGTCGGAAGCGCAACGATGAAGTTTTTCAGAAAAAGCTCTATCCCCGCCGTACTGCTGCTTGCCGTAGCTCTGGCACCGCTGTCCGCTGTAGAGATCGATTCGGGCAGGGTCCGCTTGATCCTTCACGAAGGGATCGGCCGTTTCTCCCTCTACACCCGTGAGAGTGCCGCCTCAACCGACTACATCTCACTGTTCGTGGATCAGGATCCCAGAACCTCCGGTATTTCTTTGGTGGTCAACGATAAGATCTACAGGCTCGGAGACAGCGCGGAGTTTGCCGAAAAAGCCGAACAACCCGCGGGTGAGGCGATGGGGCGCTTTGTCTGGAGCTCGAGAATCCTCGAGGTGGTACAGGAGTTCACCCCGGTGCTTTCCTCTGCATCGGGGAAGGCCGAGGGGGTGCGTATGTCGATCCGGATCAGCAACCGCTCCCGGAGCCGGCTCTCCGTGGGATTGAGGTTTTGCCTGGACACCTACCTGGGGGAGGACGATCTGTCCCACTTCCGTTCCGACCGCCACCAGGAGATTCGCAGTGAGCTGACAGTGACCGGCTCCGATATGATCCGCTACTGGCTGTCCAAGTCGGCCGGCTCGTTCGGAGGCGCCGGTCTGGTTTGCGTGACCAGCGGCTCCGATATCACCCCTCCGGATAAGATCGTGTTTGCAAACTGGAAACGCCTCAGCGATGCTTCCTGGGACTACCAGACCTCGAGCAACAGGAACTTCAACCTGATGCCCTATTCGGTCAACGATTCGGCGGTTTGCATGTACTACGATCCGGTGGATCTTCCCGCGCTGGGAACCCGGGAGATCGTCCTGGTACTGGGCAACGTCACCATGACCGATTATACCGGCGAGGTACGGACCGCGGATACCGAAGCTGCAGCAGTTGCGGAACAGCAAGAACAGCAAAGCCCGGAAGCATCCCCGACCAGCGGTTTGCAGAAACTGCGTGACCGTCTGAGTGCCGAACCCGCCTCGGCGGAACTGAACATGGATGATCTGGACAGCTTCATCGAGCTCATCGATGAGCGTCTCGGCTCCGGGGATAAGATCAGCGACGAAGAGCTTCGGTTGATGGAGGAAATCCTTTCTGCTATAAAAGATAAATCAGAAAGGTATTCCGGCGGGCGTTAGGGCGCGTATGGTCCGCGAATACCTCGACAACCAGAATGCCGAAAAGCGTACTAACACGGGCTCGTCAACTCTACCGGCGTAGAAGATTTTCCCAGGTTATCCGTCTGCTCGAAAGTCAAGTATTCCGCTATCGCAACAATGCGCAGTTCTACGCTCTGCTCGGTTCGGCCTGCCTGCACACGGGCGATTTCGGCGGGGCGGAATCATACCTGCGGCGCTCCGAACAGCTCAACGAGGATGATGTCACCACCCAGCTCGGTTTGGGAGCAATCGCCTTCAAGCGCGGTCAGACCGAGGCGGCGCTGAAGAACTGGTTGAAGGTAATCGATCTGGAGCCGGGAAACAGAAAAGCCAGAAATGCTCTCAGTGCACTGCGCAAGGACGCCAACTGGGAAGGTGAGGTTGTCAACGCCGCGGCAATAAAAATCAAGAGCCTGCTGCCCTCCGTGCCGGTGTCTCCGTGGATCTGGATCGCACCGGTACTGGTGGTTTGCCTGATTGCCGTTCTGGCTGTCGGTTATGTCTTCGTATTGCCCCGGATCCCTCCCGGAAGGCGGCCCCGACCCGGGGTGGAGCAGATCGTACTGTCTCTGGAGCGGCCCCTGACCGCCGAGAGTTCGGATACGCAAAGCACGCTCACCTTGAGCGAGAAGCAGATCTCGGAGACCTTCGAGACGATCAAAGAGTATCTGCTGGAGTATCGGGACAATCTCGCGATACGGGAGATCAACAGATTGCTGCGCTCCAACGCCTCGGTCTATGTCAAAGAGAAAGCACGGTTGATGAAGAGCTTCGTTCAGGATCCGGATTTTTCGACGGTGAAGGATCCCTTTCCCTACCTGGAGGTCCGCTCTGATCCAGCCCTGTACGCCGACTGCTACGTCGTGTGGAGGGGCAAGGTTGCCAATGCCCGGATCGGAGAGAACCAGATCACCTTTGACTTGCTGGTCGGATATGAGGATGAAACGGAGCTTCTCGGGCTGGTTCCCGTATCCTTGAACTTCGCAGCCGGAATCGAAAACGGCGACGGGATCGAGGTCCTGGGCAGGGTACGCGTAGAAAAACAGCAGATTCGCCTGCAGGGGATCTCTCTGCATAGACTGTACAGAAAGGGATGAGAGCCGTCGTGCAGCGGGTGGCGGATGCCCGCGTAAGGGTGAACGGTCGGGTCTGCGGCCGTATCGAAGAGGGGCTGCTGGTCTATCTGGGTGTCTCTGCAGAGGACGAAGAGCAGGATCTGAGATACACGGCCGACAAAGTGGTGAACCTGAGGATCTTTCCCGACAGCAACGGCAAGATGAATCTTTCTGTTCGCGATACCGGGGGCGGGGTGCTGGTGGTGTCTCAATTCACCCTCTACGGCGACGCCCGTCAGGGGCGGCGTCCCTCATACACCGCTGCGGCCGGGCCGGAGAAAGCACGGTTGTTCTACGAGAACTTCGCGGAGCAGATCCGCAGCCGCGGTTTGCACGTGGAAACGGGGCAGTTTGCAGCCCGGATGGATGTGCATTACACCAATGTGGGCCCGGTGACGATTCTACTCGATTCCAGCAAGCTGTTCTGAGCTCGCGGTTCGTGCCTGCCCTGCAGCGTCTTTTCTGTTTCCAATAACCGGTACTACTCGACCAAGAGAAGGGACCGGGACACGGATCGAGCCGCCTCAGCCACCTCCAGATGCCGGCTTCTCTGGAGAATCAGAAGAACGATGTGGGCAAATTCCGGATCGGCTATGCGGCCGACGGTTTCCAGGTATGTCAGGGTCAGCCCTGCCTGTTCGCCGTTCAACCGGCCCTGCTGATTCTCAAGCACTTCGGCCAGCCGCCGCCCCTCCCGCATGAGAGCGCTTAAATATTCCGGAGGGTGGAGGAATCCCAGCAGACGGACGACCTCCCGCTTGAGGGAGAGGGTGTAATGGGGCAGGCCGGCAGCCAGGAAGTCGAGACCCTCCCGGTTTCTCCGCAGACGAGACTCCAGCTCAGAGTCCTCAAGGGATGCAGGAAACACGGAGGCCAGCACGGTCCTGAGGATCAGTTCCCGTTCCCACTGCGGGCGAGGATCGATTGTTTCACCTACGGCCAGGATGATCTCCTGGATCTCAACATCCTCCCTGAGACCGATTGCGGCGGCTACCTCCAGCCCTGCGGAGAGATCTCCCTGGCGGATCATTTCCACGATAAGCGAATTGTCCCTGCTGTCCGAGTGGCGTATCCAGGAACCGATTTCCTGGGCGGCCGGATCGGCGGGGAGGAAACAGGTCAGGGTTAAAGCGAGTGCGGAAA
>Ga0180438_10003744_pt1 | contig 22624 bp, 15 predicted proteins | sample SS_ome_12_FD_132455 | JGI IMG/M metagenome (GOLD analysis project Ga0180438, IMG submission 132455) | Hypersaline lake sediment archaeal communities from the Salton Sea, California, USA - SS_3_D_2 metaG | ecosystem: Environmental > Aquatic > Non-marine Saline and Alkaline > Hypersaline >...
CCAAAGCTGGGAAAGGAGAAGGAGAGATGGCCAAGAAAGGCAAGAAGGACAAGAAGGACAAGAAAGGCAAAAAGGGCAAGAAGGACAAAAAGAAAAAAGGAGGCAAGGGCAAGAAGGAGGAGTAGCAATTCCCGTTTTGCTGTCAAGACCTGACAGGTTTTCAAGTTTCGTCACTTGAGGCCCAGTTTGTCACCCGGCAACTGTTTTGAACGGTAAATTTCAGGCAAGAAACCTGTCAGGTCTAATCATACCGGGAATTGCTGAAGTAGGAGTAGCAGGTCTCGTTTCGGCCCAGTCTCAACTCTAGCGCCGCGCTCCAGGAAATCGTCACCTGGAGCGCGGTTTGCCGCCCGGTTCCCCGTTATTCTGCCTCTTCCATCTGCAGCACCGCGTCCAGATCCCGTCCCTGCAGGAACATCTGCGCAAAAGCCTCCGGCAGTTCGTGCTCGCGGACGGCGGCGACCGCTCTGTCCACGTCGTATTCCAGCCGGTAGTGCTGCACCTGAATCTGTTTCGCCTCGATCTGCAGAATGGCATAGCAGGCGCGGGGGTCGCCATCGTCAGGCCGCCCGACACTGCCGGTGTTGATGAACCACACCCCCTCCACCTGGCGCGCAAAGGGCTGGTGCGAATGGCCACACACGATCACGTCGGCCTTGGCCATCCGGGCCAGCTTTTGCAGGCGTTTCTCCGGGGTGCTAGGCGTGAGATGCTCCTCGCTCGAAGCAGGGCTGCCGTGTGTCAGCAGGATGCGCTTGCCCTTGACTTTCATCCGTATCTCTTGAGATAGGAAACGGAGGTATTTGCGGTTCTTCTTTGACAGGCTTTCATACGTCCACTTGAAGGCGCGGTACTTTTCCGGCTCTTTCTTTTTGCGCCACTTGTCCTTCTTTTGTTTGAATTGCAGCACTTTGAGATCATAGTTGCCAACGATGCTGATCACATCTTCTTTGCGAAGGCGCTGTACGACTTCGTTGGGGAAGGCGCCGTAACCCACAAAGTCGCCTACGTTCCAGATTGCCTCAACGCCCTGGCCTTGGATGTGAGCCAGCACAGCCTCCAGTGCTGGCAGGTTGGCATGTACGTCCCCGATCAATGCCGCTTTCATAGGATGCCCCTCTTACTCCTCGTCGTTCCACAGCCCTCGATGTTCTATCATCCACAATTGCGAATTCAGTTCCGGTTCAGCATCGCGGGGTTCCACCCGCTCGTAGCGGCCGTCGCCTAGCAGTCGTCGGGCCTGCATGTTGTCTTTCAAGTGGACTCGCAGGATGTGCTGGTACAACGACTCACACAGGTCCGGGTCCTGCACCGGGAACAATTGCTCTACCCGGCGGTCGAGGTTGCGGGGCATCAGGTCGGCGCTGCCCAGCAAGATCTCTTCTTCGCCGCCGTTGCGGAAATAAAAGATGCGGGGGTGCTCCAGAAAGCGCCCCACGATGGAGGTGACGGTGATGTTATCGCTCATCCCCGGCACGCCTGGTCTCAGGCAGCAGATGCCTCGCACCTGCAAGTCCACCTTGACTCCTGCCTGCGACGCTCGATAGAGTGCCTTGATGCACTTTTTGTCCACCAGGGCGTTCATCTTGAAAGCCAGATAGCCGTCTCCGTTCTGTTGATGCTTCTCGATCTCGCGTTCGATGCGATCCAGAATGTGTTGTCGCATGGTTCCCGGGGCCACCAACAGCTTGCGATACTCTTGCTTGAGGGAATACCCGGTCAGGGCGTTGAACAGGTCGGACACGTCGGCGCCAATGTCGGGATCGCTGGTGAAAAAGCCGATGTCGGTGTACAGGCGGGCGGTGACGTCGTTATAGTTGCCTGTCCCCATGTGGACGTAGCGGGTGCTGCCATCACCCTCTCGACGCACGACCATCAGGAGCTTGCAGTGTGTTTTGAGACCCACCAGGCCATAGACCACGTGCACTCCCGCATGTTCCAGCGCCCGCGCCCACACGATGTTGTTCTCTTCGTCAAAGCGTGCCTTCAACTCTACCAGCACAGCGACTTGCTTACCGTGCTCACGGGCTTCCATCAGCGCGGCCACAACCGGCGAATTTGGTCCGACCCGGTATAGCGTCTGCTTGATGGTCAGCACGTCGGGGTCCCGGGCCGCCGTGCGGAGCAAGTCCACCACCGGGGTAAAGCTGTCGTAGGGGTGGTAGAGCAGAACGTTGCGCTGCTTGATCACATCAAAGATGTTCTCCTCGGTAGTCAAGGGTGGGGGCACCGCGGGCAGGAAGGGCGGATCCTTCAGATCGGGGCGGTTGATTTCCGTCAGCTCGATGAGATCAGCCATGCCGATAGGCGCATCCCTCGTATAGACCTGGTAGGGGGCCAGGCCCAGATTGCTGACCAGGATGTCGCGGATTCGCTCCGGCATGGCCGTGTCAATCTCTAGGCGCACTGCAGATCCAAAATGGCGCATTCGCACGCCCTCTTCAATGGCGGCCAGCAAGTCAGCCGCCTCGTCTTCCTCTATTTCTGGGTCTGCATCGCGGGTGACGCGGAAAGGATATGCCGCCCGGATCTCCAGGCCGGGAAAAAGCAGATCCAGGTTGGCGGCCACAACTTGCTCCAGCCACACGAGATGGGTGGGCATCTCTTCCACCAGCCCCAGGCTCTCGTAGCTTTCGGCTTTCTCCTCACTGGGGATGCGCAGCAGGCGAGGAAAGATGGCGGGTACTTTTAGACGGGCAAAGCGCTCGCCATGTTGAGCATCGCTGATCACCACGGCCAGGTTGATGCTCAGGTTCGAGATGTGGGGAAACGGATGGCCGGGATCGAAGGCCAGCGGCGTGAGGGCTGGAAAGATCTCCCGCTCAAAATAACGACGCAGCAGTTTGCGTTGCTTGCGCTTGAGATCGTCATGGCTGAGTACTTTTATCCCGGCTGCTCGCAATTTGGGCAACAGGTCTTTGTGCCAGCAGTCTGAGTGTCTGGCCAACAGGGGCATCAATTCCTGGCGGATGGCCATCAACTGCTCGGCCGGCGTCATACCGTCGGCAGAAGCTTCCAATATCCCGGCCGCCAACTGGCGACGCAAGCCCGACACACGGATCATGAAAAACTCGTCCAGGTTGCTGGCAAAAATGGAAAGAAACTTGACCCGTTCCAGCAAGGGGTGGCGCTCGTCCAGCGCCTCCTCCAACACTCGCCAGTTAAATTGAAGCCAACTCAACTCGCGGTTGATGTACAGGTTAGGATCGTCCAGATTGGTGACGTTGTCAGCTAGCTGGGTTCTGGTTTTTTGGGGGAAGGTCTTGTCTGCCATGGCTTTCTCCCAGGGGAGCTGTGGTCAGGCTGCGATGGGCTCAAGACCAGCGCCGCTTGGTTTTGGCTCTCTCCTCGGGCCCCAGGACACGGCGGGCACGGCCTGGCCCTTCGGACGGGCCGACGACGCCGTGCTGCTCCATCAGATCCATCAGGCGGCCGGCGCGCGCGTAACCGATGCGGAGCTTGCGCTGCAACAGCGAGACCGATGCCTGGTTGTGCTGCTGAACGAGGGCGATGGCCTGGTCCAGCAATACGTCCGAGTCCGTTGCTTCCTGTTCCCGCTGGCGCATCTCTTCCCACAGGGGCTGTTGCATGGGCCGGCGCATCGTACGAGACGGTTGGCGCAGGGCGCCGGGGAGCGTGGCACTGGTTGGTGCTGGGCCGGCGGTTTTCCAATAATTCACCAGACGACCGATCTCTCGATCGGACACAAAGCAGCCTTGCAGACGGCGCAACTCGGACGAGTCGGAGGCCATGTAGAGCATGTCGCCCCGGCCCAGCAACCGCTCGGCCCCCGGCGTATCCAGAATGACCCGCGAGTCGACGCTGCTGGTCACGGCGAAAGCGACGCGAGCGGGGAAATTGGCCTTGATCAGCCCGGTGACGACGTCCACGCTGGGTCGCTGGGTGGCGATGACCAGGTGGATGCCGGTGGCCCGGGCCATCTGCGCCAGGCGGGTGATGGTTCGCTCGGTCTCGTCGGGCGACGTCATCATCAAGTCGGCCAACTCGTCTACGAGAAGGACGATATTCGGCAGTCGCTCTGCAGAGGTCTCTACTCGCTGGTTATGATCGTCAATGTTTCGCGCGCCCGCTTGGGCAAAGCGCCAGTATCGCGCATCCATCTCGCGGGTGACCCATTGCAGCACGCTCACGACCTCGTCCAGCTCGACGATGACCGGCGCGAGAAGATGAGGGATGTCGTTGTAGCTCGTCAATTCTACTCTTTTGGGGTCCACCATGAGCAGGCGCAGGTCGGCCGGTGTGTTGTTCATCAACAGGCACGCAATGATTGAATTGACGCACACTGATTTCCCGGAACCGGTGGCCCCGGCAATGAGCAGGTGGGGCATGGTCCCCAGGTCAGAGGCCACCGGCTGGCCGGAGACGTCGCGTCCCAGAGCGATGCGGAGTTGGGAGCCAATCTTTTGAAACTCCTCTGACTCCATGACGCCACGCAGCGACACCAGCGAAACGTCTGCGTTGGGTACTTCGATGCCAACGATAGATCGTCCCGGCACGGGCGCTTCCACCCGCACGGGCGAAGCGGCCAGGGCCAGGGCCAGGTCGTCTGCCAGGGCCACGATCTTGGACACTTTGACCTTGGTGCGACGCCCGCCCCGCCCTTCTACGAAACCCGGCTCCACACCGAACTGGGTGACCACTGGTCCCTGGTTGACTTCCACCACCTTGACGGGCACGCCAAAGCTGTGGAGTGTCTCCTCGATGATCCGGGCTCGCTTTCGGATTTCCGCCTGGCTGATTTCCTGCTCCACAGCCTCTTCCAGGATCTCGCTGTGGCGCGGCAGCGGCCATTCTTGTGGGTCGCCAATGACCCGCCCTGTCAGTGGGCCGTGCTCGGTCACGGGGGATACGCGCAACGGCCGGTCATCATAGGCCTGGCCAGCGTCACCTGTTGAGGAGGGCAGGGGAAAGGAGCGTCCTTCTGACCTCCGCCGTCCCAACCAGCGGAGGCGGGGCAGTCGTAGCCTGGTTAAAGAGCGCGGTAGGGCTTGTCCGATGACCTGGAGCAACGCACCGAGTTCGGCAATGGAAAAATCGGCCAGGAGGACCGTCGAGATGAGCAGCGCGGCCAGCAGTGCCACGGCCGTGCCCAGGCCACCGAGGTTCGTCAGTAGCCACTGGCTGAGATAGTAGCCCAGGTGGCCGCCACCCCCTCCAGCCTCGGCCAGGCGCTTGGGATCGTCGGCAAAAGAGAGCAGGTGCAGCAGCGCGAGCGAGGTCAGGTAGAGCAACACCGCGCCGGCCGTCCGCTCGCCGCCGATGGCCGGCCGCCGCTCAAAGCTGCGCAGGATCAGCCACAGCCCGGCCAGCCCCATACCGAACGGCACCAGATAGACGCCCAGGCCGAAAACGCTGCTCAGAAGGCTCACCCAGCCCTCGGTCAGGCTGCCCCGCGTGGCTGACAGGAAGCTGAGCAGAGTAATGCCTGCCAGGGCGACCAGCACGATGCCCAGGACGTCCAGTTGGCGATCGAGGTTGATGCGGGGCCGCTCCGGTGGCGGCGCCTGTGATTTGCCTCTCCGGCTTTTCTTGGTCGGGGATTTAGATTTGGATCTGTTGGAAGTTGTTCTCCTAGTCATCTGCTTTGTGCTCGCCAAGACCCGCTCAAATGTTCGCTTTTCTGAGTGTATTATAGCACAAAAGCCGATAGACGCAACGCAAACACGTCTTTTTTCTGACCGATCGTATTGTACTCCCAAACCCGGTCAGGGGCAAGTCCTTGACCCCGGGCAATTGCAGCGAATGCTAAAAAAGCCAAAGTCTTTGCCGCTGTAATAGGGTGTTGGCAGCTGGTATGGTATAATAGCCGTATCGGTCAGTGTAAAACGTGAACGGGGAAAAACCATGCCAGAGATTCGCCAGAACATCGCCACGGGTGAGTGGGTCATCATGGCCCCTGATCGCGCCCAACGGCCGGGGAATTTTGCTGTGCCGAGGCGGGCACCGATGGAGACACGGCCGACATACGTGGCGACGTGTCCTTTTTGCATGGGCAACGAAGCCCAAACGCCGCCGGAAGTGCTGCGGCTGCCTCGCGACGGCCCATGGCAGGTGCGGGTGGTGCCCAACAAATTTGCTGCCCTCGAAAGCGAGGTCCCACGGGAGTTTCACTCTAGCGACCTGTATCCCTGCCTCACTGGCGCGGGCTGGCACGAGGTCGTCATCGAGTCGGGCCGGCACAATGCGACGGCAGCGCTTCAGACGGATGAGGAGGTTGCCCGCATCCTCGTCGCTTTCCAGGAACGGGGCCGCGAGATGGCTCGCGATCCCCGGATCGAGCAGATCATCTATCTCAAGAACCACGGCCCCGGCGCTGGCACATCGCAGGCGCATCCCCATTCGCAAATCCTGGCCCTGCCGCTCGTGCCCTGGCGCGTACAGGCGCGCGTCGAGACGGCCCGGCGCTACTTTGACGAGACCGGCAGGTGCGCGCTGTGTGACATGTGGCAAGCCGAGATTGCCCGCGCCGAGCGGATGGTTGCCGAGAGCGAAGGTTTTTCCGCCTTTGTGCCCTACGCTGCCTGTGCGGCGTTTCAGACCTGGATCGTGCCCAAACGGCACCGGGCTAGCTTTCGCCACGCTGGGGCCGACGAACTGGCTGACCTGGGCGGGTTGCTGCGGCTGGTGCTGCGCAAGATTTACCTGGGCATCGGCGATCCGGACTACAACTGCGTGATACAGTCAGCGCCGGTCAGGGCGTGCCGGAGCGATGACTTGCACTGGTATTTGACGGTCACTCCCCGGCTGATCTCGTGGGGCGGTTTTGAGATGGCGAGCGGCATGTTTATCAACACTGCCTTGCCTGAAGAGAACGCGAGGTTTCTGCGCGAGGTACTCGTGTAGGTGACGTCTCAGCCTATGCCACCAACCGCATGTTGGACAGCAACACATCCAGGTTGTCGCGATCCTCGGCCCAACGGGCTGGGTTATCCCGGACGTATTGGCGGATCGCATTCAATGCGCGCTCATTGCGCACGATGCGGTCGTAGTAGCCCCGTTGCCACACCCTGCCGCCGGGCGTGCGGCGCAGGTTGTTAATGCGTCGCGTGACCAGGGATTTGAAATTGCCAACGATGGCACCGATGGATCCCGGTCGTAGGGGTGAGGCAACTGGAAGAGATCGTCCGCTTGCATTTGGAACGTCCTTTCCAGTTGCCTCACCCCAACCGTCATCGGATTCATTAATCACAAGAATCCCGTGAAGATGATTAGGCATCAGCACCCATTCATCCAACGTCACGTGCTGGGCGTGGACGTGGGTCGGGATGGCACGCCAGGCGTTTTCGCCCACCTTTCGAAAGACTGCGTGGTCAAACAGGTTTTCGCGCTGATAGGTGCAGATGGTGACAAAATACGCGCCCGGCGTGGTGTAATCCCAACCCCGCAGGCGGATGGAGCGACGGTGGTGTCTATTGGGATTGTATGACTGTTTCATCGCTTTCGCCTTTGGGGCGAGGCAGCCGGATGAGTTTGTCTGCAATCGAAAGGTCGTTTCTGGTTGTCTCGCTCCTACTCGAAGGTCAACCCATCCTTTCCCATATCCACGCGGACGGTCGTGCCCTGCGGCGGGTCGTGGGCCAGCAGAAAATCGGCCAGGGGCTCGCGGATGTGGCGCTGGATGATGCGCCGCAGCGGGCGCGCGCCCCACTCCGGGTGCTCGTTCTGGGCCAGGAGCCAGGTGCGGGCGGCGTCGGTCACCTTCAGGTTCAGCCCGCGGCCTGCCGCCAACTTGTACTCTTTTTTGAGCATCAGTCCCAGGATCTGGCGCAACTGATCGTCGGTCAGCCGGTGGAAGACAATGATGTCGTCCAGGCGGTTGAGGAACTCGGGGCGAAAGCGGCGTTTGACTTCGGCCAGGGCCATCTCTTTGGCCTCCTCACCCAGCGAAGGGTCGCCCAGGTACCTGGCGCCCAGGTTGCTGGTGAGAATGATGACCGTCTCACTGAAAGAAGCTGTCCTGCCCTTGCCATCGGTCAGCCGGCCTTCCTCCATCATTTGCAGCAGCACGTCGAGGACCCGGGGGTGGGCCTTTTCCACCTCGTCAAAGAGGACGACGGTGTAGGGCGACTCTATGACCCGGTCGGTGAGCTGGCCGCCGCCCTCGAATCCGACGTAACCCGGCGGCGCGCCGATGAGCCGGTTGAGCGAGTCTTCTTGTTGGTACTCGCTCATGTCGAGCACGACCATCGCCTCTTCGCTGCCAAAGAGAAAGTCGGCCAGCGCCTTGGCTAACTCTGTCTTGCCCACACCGGTGGGGCCGAGGAAGAAAAAGCTGCCGATAGGCCGCCTGGGATCTTTGAGGCCGACGCGGGCCGTCTTGACAGCGCGGCTGACGGCCAGCACGGCTTCTTCCTGCCCAATGATGCGCTGGTGGATATGATCTACCATGCGGGCGTAGCGCGCGCGCTCGTCGGCACCCAGTTTGGTCACCGGGATGCCGGTCATGGCACTGGCGGCTACCGTCACGTCTTCGGCGTCGAGGTGGGCATCGGGCGGCGTGTCGGGCGTAAAGGGAAGCTGCGTCTGGGTGCTCATGCGCACCAGGGCACAGGCGCGGTGCATCAGGTGCACGGCCGCACCCGGCAGCGGTGTGGCGGTCATGTAGCGCCCGGCCAGCGAGGCTGCCTTCTCCAGTGCCTCGTCGGCGATGGTCAGCCCATACTCCCGCTCCAGGTGCGGCTGGAGCGTGCCCAGGATGGCCGTTGTCTCGGCTACGTCAGTCGGTGGGACACGTAGCCGGTGGCTGTTCTCGGTGATGGCTGGATTGGCCGCCAACCGGTCGTTGTACTCGGCTTCGGTCGCCGTGCCGATGATGATAGGATTGTCTTCAAAGAAGGCTTTCTGCAGATGGTTGGCCGCCTTGGGAAACTCGGAATAGAGCCGCCCGCCGAAGAAACGCCCAATGTTGGGCACAAAGAGGACGCCACCCTTGGCCTGGCTCAGCCCGGCCCGTGCGGCACCGTCAGCGTTGTCGACCATGGCTGCCTCGCTGATCTCCACCACACGATCGACTTCCTGTGGGCCTTTGCCTTCGGCGATCAGTTGGGCCAGGCCATAAACAAGGCTGCGCCGGCCCGTGCCTGCCGATCCGACGAGAATCACATGCCGATCGCTGGCCAGGCTGAGCAGGTTGATCAGGTCGCGCAGCAGAGCCTGGCGATAATGCACCGGTGCCATCTCGCCCTGCCGGGCGGCTTCTACCCAATTGCCAGTCGTGCGACGGCCAAGTGTCCGATCGGTCATAAAGTCGGTCATGGCCTGGGGAGTGATGCCGAACCGCTGGAGCAGACCTGCCGTGGAGACACCGGCCTGGCTCATGGCAGCCAGCGCGTGGTCGGTGCCGATCCACACCTCATCGGTCGCCTGGGCGATGGCGCGCCCTTCGTCCAGCACGATCAGCATCTCGTGGGAGAGAGAGATGGGCTCGCCGGAGGCACTCGGGTAATGGAAATCGGCGTCGCGCCCGATGCGGCTACGGGCTTGTGTCTCTGTTCGTTTTTCCAGTTCGTCAATCCTGAGCCCGCGCTGTTCGGCAAAGTGCGCCAGCACGCGGTGGGCGGCGTTGCCCGGCGACTGGATAAAAGCCAGAAGCAGATGCTCTGGCATCAGCACGCGCTTTTTCATGGCGCGCATCAATGCGGCAGCGTCGTTCAGGGCTTGGTGCAGTTCTTTCGAAGGAAGGTCAGGATTTAGTGTGCCCATGGCTGTGTATCCAATCTGCTAATCTACAACCTGCCAATCTGCAATCTGCCAGTCTGCAATCTGCTAATCTGCAACCTGCCAATCTGCCATCTGCTAATCTGCTAATCTGCTAATCTGCCATCTGCCCCGCTTGCCAAGTGCGGACGGCCTTCACAAAAGCGTCTGCCTTTTTCAGATCCTTCTTGCCCATATACAGGTTGGTGCCGGTGTGCGAGTCCACGCCCCAGGGACACACGGCCTGTATGGCAGCCGTGACGTTCTTTGGGGTGAGGCCCCCGGCCAGGATGATCGGCCTGCGGCACTGCGCCACAATCCGGCGACTTACATTCCAGTCGTGGGTCCTGCCGGTGATGCCGATCCAGCCGGGGATTTCGGTGCTGTTCTCAGCGTCATCGCCAGCATAGGTATCCAGCAAGATCATGTCGGCCACCTCCTGGTAGGCCAGAGCCAGGCCAAGAGAGTCAATCTCGTGCGAGCGACCCGGTAGGCCCACCGGCACCGCCTGGAGCAGCCTCACATCGCCCAACGCTGCCCGGAAGGCACGGACCTCGTCCAGGGGCAGCATCTCGGCGCTGCACAGGTGCAGCACGTCGGGCCGGATCTCTTTGACCACTTGAAGGATAACGTCCACGTCGGTGAACAGCGGCAGCAGTATCGTCGTGACTCGGTGGCGCACGCGATCCACGATCTGCCTCATCGTTGCCCGGTCACCAGGATTGGCCTCCACTTCGAGGCCAAGGTTGTTCACGCCCAGGCTGACCAGGGCTGCGGCGTCCTCCAGGGTCTTGGTGCCGTATATTTGAACGATCATGTGGACGTTCCCCGGGTGTATCGCGTGGTGTGTATCCGGACGGAGCAACCTATACGCACTATGTGGTTCACTATAGCACAGGCTGACGCTTCTGTCAAAGAATTACCTCTTGTGGTCCCTCTTCCATCCTACCGTCGCCAGGTAGCCCAGAAAGAGCAAGGCGGTGGCAGTGAGAAAGATCGGCTCGAACCCCACCCGGTCAATGATCGCGCCGGCGATGATGGGTAAGAAGCTGACCAGGCCCAGCGCAGTGTTCACAAAACCGACGTAGCTGGCCCGCTCCTCGTCGGGAGCGATGTCGAGTAGCAGGGCCATGAGCCCAATGGAACGCCCGCTTTCGCCGCTGCCCACGATCAAGAACACGACCGTGAACAGATAAGCTGGCATCAGCCCGGCCCGTTCAACGGTGAGTCCGGCCCAGCGCATGACATAGGGCAGCACGATGGCCAGCAAAGGCCCCAGAACTGTGAGAAGGGTGGCGGTTTTGACCAGGAAATAGTTGCCCCGCGCCCGGCTCAGTCTCTGCCACACCAGGTTAGAAAGGATCCGGGCCAGCGTCTGGGCCGACAGGTAAAAGCCCATCATCGAGGCTGGCGCACCGAGGACTTCCAGGGCCAGGATGGGATAGAACGGCTCCGAGAGGCGCGTCATGTTCAGCAAAGCCCGGATCAGCACGTAACGCCGAAAGGCAGGATCTCTCCTTACCAGCTCGGGGGCGCGGGCCAGTTGGGCCCTCAGCGAGTGGTGAGGCCGGTCGTCCGGGCCTGGTGATTCTCTGATTTGGGCAAAGACCAGCAGAGCCACGAGGAAACAGAACGCCGACAGGCCAAAGAGGAGTGTAAAACCGAAAGAGAACGGCTGGCCGTGGGTCTCGTCGAGCACATAGCGCACCAGGAAACCTGCGCCGAATACGGCCAGTCCGCCCCAAAAGTTACGCGCAGCAAAAAAAGAGGCCCGCCGGGGCGGAGAAACGACCTTGCCGATGGCGTCCATGCGTGCCAATGCGCCGATGCCAGCCGTCAGGCGAGAGAAAGTGAACAGAGTAAAGAGAAGAAACAGTAATAGTCCGGGGCTGGACAGGCTCAGTGCATAAGTGAGGATGCCCATCGCGACATAAGTAGCCATCCGCACGATCTCTAGGGCCACGGTGATGGGTGCTTTATGCTGCCGGGGCTGGACCCATCCCGCAACCAGAAACTGCGGCAGGAACCACCCCCCAAAACGGATGGCCGACAGAGAGCCGATCAGGGCGTTGGAGCCGCCCAGCGCGCGAACAAGCACCGAGAGCACCAGGCTGGGCTGTGTGAGGTTCATCCCCAGTTGGGTGAACGCACCGTTGACGACGCCCAAGAAATAGTTCCGCCGGTCTGTGGAACGGATCACCGCGTTGATGCGAGCGTTGAGATTCAATGGATTCCTCTAAAAGGCACGGATGAACTCGCACTCTGCCTGGTACATCTCGTCGAACAGGTGGCGGATCTCTTCCAGTGAGCAGACCGCTGCGGTGAGCGGATCGAGCATCAGTGCATGGACCGCGGCTTCGCGGTTGCCCTCGAGCAGGCTGGTCACGATCAGTTCGTGTACGGCCATGTGGGCCTGGTTGAGCGCGGCCAGTTGCGGCGGCAGAGATCCAAAGTGGCAGGGGTTGATCCCGTTCCGGTCCACCATGCACGCCACCTCTACGCAGCCGTCCTGGGGCAAGTTGTCAATGAGGCCGGTGTTGAGCACGTTGCCGTGGATGCACGCGGGCACGCCGGTTTCCCTGGCCTCGATGATATAGGAGGCGTACTCGTGGCTGCGACGCAATTCGATCTCTGCTTCGCCGGTAAGCATCCGTCTGGCATGGCTGTCGGCCGCTGCACGCCAGGCCGGCCAGTTGCTTGCGTAAAAGCCGGTCTCGCCCCGATAGCCAGCGCGGGCGTACTTTACGATCAGGTCGTCACGCTTGCGAAAGTAGGGCACGTACTCGGAAAAGTGGCCACTGGACTCGGTGACAAAGTAGCCGAGTTGGCGCATCGTCTCAAAGCGCACGGGGTCTTGGTCATAGAAGGCCGGTCTGCTCGATCGCTTTTTGAGCAGTGGATAGAGGTCCTGGCCCTTGTGGGTCAGTTCGGTAAACCAGGCCATGTGGTTGATGCCGGCGCAGCGCCATTGCATCGCTTCGTAGGCCACGCCTGCATAACTTGCCAGTTGCTCTGACGTCGCCTGCACCGAGTGGCACAGTCCCACCACTTTCATGTCCGTCGCTCGCCGTGCGGCCAGGGTAAGGATGGACATGGGGTTGGTATAGTTCAGCACCAGCGCGCTGGGGCAGACCTCCTCGGCGTCATGGAGAATGTCCAGCCAGTCGGGACCGGTGCGCAGCGCTTTAAAGATGCCGCCTGGCCCGATGGTGTCGCCGATGCACTGTTTGACGCCGTATTTCATCGGGATCTGGTGGTCGAGTTGAACCGTTTGCAGACCGTTGACCTCGATAAAGTTGATGACATAGTCAGAGCCGCCCATGACCTGGCCTCGGTCGGTGGAAGCCTCTACCGTCCAGTGCTTACCGGTGAGGGCGATGACTTTTTCGGCCAGTTGGTGGGCCAGTTCCAGGCGGGCCGGGTCACTATCCACCAATGCAAAGCTTCCGCTATCCAGGCCGGGGATAAGCAGAGTGTCTACCATCAACTGGCGGGCGAAAACAGCGCTTCCCGCGCCGACGAGCGTCACTTTGGGCATTGTCCTCCTCATTCCAAATAACCCAGGGCTTTGTCCTCATCGCCGTCCATGACGATCCTCAAGTAACGGCCGTCTGTAACAGCCGGGACATCTATCAATTTGACATAAGTAGAATACCGGGTGTACTCTGGGACCAGTTCAGCCAGCACGTTGGGAGACTCGTCAAAGAACTGCCAGTTAAAGAGCGTGTCCGGGTCGTCGGGGTAAAGGGGCACAGGGTAGATCCGTGTCTCGACGAGGTCCTGGAAAAAGTGAGTGCCGTAGGAAGGCTCAGGGACGTGGTCCCCACGCGCCAGGGCGACCTCGATCAGGGCACTGGCATTGTGGATGTCGGCGTAGGTCACTTTGACGCCCAGGTCCACGTTGGCGCTGCCCCAGCGGCCCGGTCCCATCAGGACAAAACGCTCGCCCTCCAGTCGCTGGTTGAGCTGCCCCACCACACGTGCCAGTTGCGATTTCGTCGTGGGATCGGCGATCTGGTCGTAACTGCGCGGATCTATCCACACGACATAGCGCACGCCAGAGACGATGCCGTGAGGGACCAACCGGTTGGCGGTAAAGAGCCTGTCCGCTTGGGGCACGTCATCTGGTGTGTGCACTGGCTGACCCCATTCCCGGAAGCTGAGGGGGCGACATTGGAGTAGGGAGAGCTCTAATTCGGGACGGGGAAGGCCGCGGACGATCTCAATAGCAAATTCGGTGTCCACCGGGCGACCGTAGTGACGTTCTATCGTTTTGAGCAGACATCTCATCAGCGACACAAAGTCGGTGTGGGTCAGCAGGCGATCGAACGTCAGTAGCAGCGAGTGTGGATCGGGGTCGTCAAGCAGCGAGTAGATTGGCTGTACATAATCTCCCTTGTCTACGGATGCCAGCAGGTTCAAGCCGGGATAGTCCCCAGAAATGATCTGAGAAATGGGCAATGTTTCAAAAGAGTTGTTCTCCAGGTTCAACACGTCCACTGATTGCTGAGAATATTTGCTGATGGCCTGAAGGCCTATCTCCGGGCGCATGGTGGGGTGACTCAGGGCGATCATACGGGGGTAATCGTTGGACACCCGGTCTACGGCGCGGGTGCCCAGTCCCCACACCAAGCGCACCAGTCCGTCCTCCCGGCGGATGCGGGGGTTCCAGCGGAAGGGGTTGTGGCTAAAGGCTACGCCGGCCAGCGGCGGAAAAAAGTAATGGCGATAGGGCCTGCCCACAACCTTTTGGAGCAGGATAGCCATCCGCTCGTCATAGTCCAGCAGGCCCATGTGACGCCGGTAGAGCAGCGCGTCGGGGCTGAGAACGCTGGCGTATACGGCCGAGATGGCGCGCGTGAGCGCTTGCAGGTTCTCCTCCGGCGTGCTCTGGTTGGGCAGGAAAAAGCTGTCGTATTTGCCGGCAAAGGAAAAGCCAAAGTTGTCTTCTAGCAGGCTGGACGAACGCACCACCAGCGGCGCATTCCCCACCGTGTCGAGCACTTGGCGCAGGTGCTCTATCACATCGTCAGGGAACCGAGCACCGATGTAAATCTCCCGGATCTTGGCATAGTCTGCTTCAATCTCTTCTCGGCCCTTGTACTTTTGGTTGATGTAGGGGAACAAGTCATTGAGGGCGTGAAAGTCGTAGAATACGTCGGCGCCGATAAAATAAGATTCGGGTATGGTGACGTGCCGGCACAGGTCAAAGTCTGTCGCCGCTTCGACCCGCTGCAGAATATTCCAGGCCAGCATCATGCCGGCTGCCTTGCCACCGATCTTTCCCCGTCCGATGCGTCGCCGGCGGATATCGTCCAGGTCGGCCACGGTAAAGAATTCGCGCGCCAGTGCCACAAAGTCTAGCTGATCGCTGATCATCCCCTTGGTGAGCACGACGACGATCTCTTTGAGGTGGTGCTGGACTTGGGCCTGCTTGTCTGGCGGGTAGCTTTCGTACTCTTTGCCCAGGGCAAAGAGCATGTCCCAGGGCGCTAACTCGGGGTTGAACGAGATCACTACTTCCCGGTCTGGTGCTCGCCGCTTTAACGTCTCCTGGACAATCTGCTCGAAACGCTGGTGCGGAAGGTTGTGCGCGAAATAGAAAATAGTCAGATCGTCCCGGATCAACTCTAGCCGCTGCTGCCACATGTCCGAGGGTTCCTCGTTCAGCGGATCGGTCAGCCCTTCCCTGTGCTGTGAGGCGATGGCTCTCTGCCGCACCTCCCGTTCAAAGTCGGCTGGCGAGATGACACCCCGCGCAAAAATCTCCTGGCGCATTCGCTCCTGGATCTGTCGGGCCAGGATGGGGTATTGTCTGAGTTCCAGAAACAACTCGAGCACCTTGGGCGTGCTCTGCGGGTCAAAGTTCATGGCGTGATTCCTAGGCGCTTTCCGCGGACGGTGAACTGTAGGGTCTGTATTGTACCCCAAGAGCCAGGGGGGGGCAAGCGGGCAGGTTGTTTGAGGTGCGTTGCACCTGCCCGTTTAACAAGACAGGGCCAGCAGTTCCAATTGCTGGCCCTGAAGATCTTAGCCTCACGTTTCCCCGCTCCTGCCCGCCCCAGAGTTTACCGCGTTCACTCCGGCTGCTCCTCTTTTGATATCGCGGTCGGGCTGGCGGGCAGCGCCGCGGAAACGTGTGACCAGATGATGAGGTGCATTCTGTCTGTACATATCATAACACATATCTGCGTATTTTTCAAGCTACTTGTGTTAGGGCTAGATTACAAAAAGTTAACAAAGCGCTGCCAGCGGTTGGAGCGCAGACCGGGGGGTAGCGCCGAGACCGCTCCGTTGCGCTTTTGTTGGCTCTCATGGGGATCGGCAGAGGGAAGCAGGCTGGACAAATCTGCGTTTTAGCGGTATCATACGCGAGCGAGGTTATTGTGGTGGGGGAAGAGGGTGTGGAGCGGATCAAGAAAGCATGCGCTATCACTCGTCTACCGACAGAAATAACGCATCTTCATATACCATCGACGCGTCACTCCCTTGTTGCACCTCGATCTTGATCTTGTATTGGCCGACCTCGATATCAGGAGAGACCTGAAGCGAGAATTCCAACCGCCGCTGCTCAGCGGGCCACATGCTCAGGGTGCGTTTGGACCAGCTACCTTTCCGGCGGTCCACTTTGGTGTGGGCATAGTTTGACACAAAGCGCAGACCGTTTTCCGGTTGCACGCTGGCGGTAGTGATAAACGTTTCCGAGTCCGGTCCATCCTCGTAGGTGATCTCGACGGCAACGTTGACCCAGGCTTCCTGTCCACGCTTCAACTGTTGTGGTTCTATCTGGCTACTGACACTCACCGACAGTGGGACGGTGTTCACTTTGGGCGTGGAGGTGCAGCCGCTCGGGAGAATCTCGAGGGATACAAAGACAAGCAGGGCGAACAATACGGGTTGGATTCGATGACAAATGGCTTTCATGACTCCCCCCGGTGAGCGCACAGAGGTGCAGAGTATGCGATGATGGCCCAATGACGGCCTCCTACAACACGGTTGGTCTAACTTGGCTCAGATTGTAGCACAGTCTCTTGCCCAAGTCAAGGTTACTTGCCAGGCGCATGTAACAATGCTATACTTGCGGCTGTTTGTCGCACGGGTAGACGTCATGTGGGCTCCTGTTCGTCGGTGACTGTGAGAGGAGGATAAGGTGGACAAGATCGCTATCCTGGGTGCCGGAACGATGGGCAGTGGCATTGGCTACGTCACAGCCAGCGCCGGGTATCAAACGGCTCTTTACGATCCGTATCCCGAGGTGCTGGACAAGGCCCGGAGTTATCACAGGAAGCTGCTAGAGCGGGCCGTGGAAAAAGGACGCCTCACGTCAGAGGCCGCCAATGGCTATTGGGGGCGCGTTGTCTATAGCGCTGACCTGGCTACCGTGGTCCGCACCGCTGATCTGATCGTCGAGGCTGCGCCTGAAAAGATGGCTTTGAAGCAGAGTTTATTTCAACAGGCTGAAGAGTTGGGTGCGCCCAATGCCATCCTGGGCAGCAACACCAGTTCGCTGCCCATCACCGAACTGGCCAGCGCCGTGGCCGATCCCGGTCGCGTCATTGGCATTCACTTCTTCAATCCCGCGCCGGTCATGAAGCTGGTCGAGATCGTCGTCGGCTTGAACACCCGGCAGAGGACGGTGGACGCTGTCGTCGAGTTTGTCAAAAGCATCGGCAAAGAGGTCGTTGTCGTCAAAGACCTTCCCGGGTTTGCGACCACCCGCGTCGGTTTAATGCTCGTCTCTGAGGCCATCCTGGCCTACCAGGAAGGCATCGCCGAGAAAGAGGCGTTGGACAAGGCTATAAAGCTGGGCTATAACCATCCTATGGGCCCCCTGGCCTTGGCCGATTTGATTGGACTGGACGTGGTGCTACACGTTCTGGACGCGCTCTTTGAGAATTACAAAGATCCGCGCTACCGCGCGCCGATCCTCTTGCGCAAGATGGTGCAAGCCGGGCGACTGGGCCGCAAAACAGGCGAGGGGTTCTACACATATGAGTGAGGTGCTGGTGTCCCCGGCGAGCCGGGACGTCCAGCACCGCATTTGGCGCGTGTCTATCATATGTGATGTCATGTCGCTTGGCCGATGACAAAGAAGTCAACGAAAAGGAGCTTGCAATGTCACAATACTGCGACACCTATCTGGGTGCGAAACTGGCCGACGTCGATCCTGACATCGGCCACATCATTGCGCTGGAGGAGGAGCGCCAGGCGCGGCGCATCATCCTCATTCCCTCAGAGAGCATCGCCCCGGCGCCGGTGCGCGCGGCTCTGGGCAGCGTTTTCAACAATATCTATGCCGAAGGCTACCCGCCGCTGCGCATGACGCGCGATGACGAGGCGTTGCTCCTGGACCTGGGCCACCAACTGGCCTACTATCGTCGCTACGCTGACCGGCGCTTCTACAAAGGGGCCGACTATGTCCACTTTGTGGAAACCCTGGCCCAGCGACGCTGTGCTGCCTGCTTTGCCACCGAGCGCGTCGCCGCTCGAGACATCCATGTCAACGTGCAGCCCCTGTCTGGCGCGGCGGCCAACCTGGCAGTCTACGACGCGATCATGGAACCGGGCGACACGCTCATGGGCATGGACCTTTTCCAGGGCGGCCATCTGACCCACGGCAGCGAGTTCAACATTTCTGGTCGCCGTTACCAGGTGGCCTCCTACGGTGTGGATCGCCAGACGGAGCAACTGAACTACGACCACATTATGAAGCAGGCGCTGGCCGAGCGGCCCAAGGTCATCGTCGCGGGTTATACCTCCTATCCCTGGGCGCCCGACTGGCACAAGTTCCGCAAAATCGCCGATGCTTGCGGCGCGTACCTCATGGCCGACATCGCCCACCCGGCGGGGATGGTCGTCGCTGGCGCCTATCCCAGCCCGGTGGGCCTGGCCGACGTCGTTACCTTTACCACCCACAAGACGATGTGCGGCCCGCGCGGTGCGGTCATCATGACCACGGATGAAGACATTGCACAACAGATTGACATGGCAGTCTTTCCCGGTGCGCAGGGAGGGCCTCACACCAACAAGTTTGCCGCCATGGCCGTCGCCTTCCAGATTGCGCAGACGGACTGCTTCCGGCAGATGATGTTTCGCATCGCACAGAACGCCCAGGCACTGGCGGCGTCGCTGGAGAAGCGGGGTCTGAGATTGGCCTACGGCGGGACCGATACGCACTTGCTGATGATTGACCTGCGCTCTGTCAAGACCCCTACCGGCGAGCCGCTACGAGGCGAGATGGCGGTGCGCATCATGGAACTGGCCGGGCTGGTGGCGAACAAGAACACCATCCCGGGCGATGAGCTCACTGCCCTGGGCAGCGGCGTTCGCCTGGGCACGCCCTGGGTCACGCAGCGTGGCATGGGGCCAGACGAGATGGACGCCATCGCCGATGCCATCGCCAGGTTGCTGACGGCCATCCATCCGTTCCACTACGAGGGACTGCTGGGAGAGATGCCGCGCGGCAAGCTTGACCTGGGCGTGCTGGAGGCGGTCAAGAAGGATGTGGCCGACCTGGCCGCCCGCGCGGCGGCCGAGACCGAGTCGCTGGGCAGCCGCTACCCGCACTACTTTTTCGCCGACGAAGCTCCCTCACCGGCGGAACGCGGTCTGCTCCAGGTGAGCGGCTGGCGGGCGAGGCCTTTCCTCCAAGAAGTAGGCACGGCTGATATTTCTTCGTTGGAGCCTGGCGCGCGCGGGCGCACGCTCCTGCTGGACCGAGATGGCAAGCTCATAGATGACGTCAGTCTGCTCCGTCTCGAGCCTGACGACCGGGGTCGTGACCGGTACATTGTCGTCACCCACGGCACGGCGCACGAGCGGGTCAAGGCCTGGTTCCGCGGTCTGTCCGATGGCTACGTCCTCTTTGACAACGACGACGTGCAGCGCAAGGTGCAGGGACCGGTGGTGATAGAAGACCTTGACCTGGATGGCTGCGACGACGTCACTGCGCTGGAGACGGCGCGGGCCTTCTGCCAGGAGATGCCCGCTTCTTCCAGCGGGCTGCCTGCCGGGTCCGGTGGGCTATCATTGTATCAGCAGGGCCACGGTGACCTCTTTTGCCTGACCAAGTCCTACTTTGTCGGTCAGGCGGCGCTGGCCAGCCTCTGGCCCAAAGCGGATAAGAAGGACTTTGCGTGGCAAGAACCGTCCGGTGTGCATGTCCGTCGAACGCCGCTCTATGAGGCGCACAAGGAACTCACCCGCAAGATCATTCCCTTCGCCGGATGGGAGATGCCGGTGTGGTACACCGGCGTCGGTGAGGAGCATCGCGCCGTGCGTGGGGCGGCTGGCCTCTTTGACGTGGCCCACATGGGCGTCCTCGAGGTCGCTGGCCCTCACGCGGCGAGCTTTCTGGACACGGTGACGACCAACTATGTCCGCTGGCTCGACCCGGGCCAGTCACAGTATTCCTACCTGCTCGACCCCGACGGGAACGTCATTGACGATATCTTTGTCTACTGCCGTGACCGCGATCGCTACCTGCTCGTCGTCAACGCGGCCAACGCCGACAAGGACTGGGCCTGGCTCACTGCCGTCAACGAGAGGCAGGTGGCCATCGACCGCGACAACCCGGCCATGACCGTGGAGGGCAAAGCGATCCTGCGAGACCTTCAAGACCCGGCCTGCGGCGCTGACCAGCGGATAGACCTGGCGCTGCAAGGCCCGGCGTCGCTGCCCACACTGCAGTCGCTGGCCGACGACTTGAAGGTCAAGGACGCGCTGGCTCGCATCCGCCGTACCGACCTGATAGAGGTGACGCTGTCTGGCATCCCGCTGATCGTCGCCCGCACCGGCTACACCGGTGAGGAGATCGGTTACGAGATCTTTGTTCACCCGAACCAGGCCGTCGAGTTGTGGGATCTGTTGCTGGACAGGGGTGCGCAGTATGGCGTCAAGCCCTGCGGCCTGGCCGCCCGCGACAGCACGCGCATTGAAGCCGGGCTGCCGCTCTACGGTCACGAGTTGGCCGGTCCGCTGGACGTCATTCCTCACGAAGCGGGCTTTCCGGCCTACGTCAAGTTCCACAAGCCGTTCTTCGTCGGGCGGGAGGCGGTGATGGCGCGCGCGGACCGCAGCGAGCGGACCGTGGTGCGTTTCCAGGTGAACGAGACGGGCGTCAAGGCGCTGCGTGGCGGGGATCACGGCGAGACGGTGGTCAACAGGCGGGGCAAGTACATCGGCCGGGTGACCAGTTGCACGTTGGTGGAGGGCGCGCAGGTGGGCCTGGCCCTGGTGGATCGCCGCTATGCTGAGCCGGACACACAACTGGCGATATACCCGGCCGCCAGCGGCCAAGGCCCGGCTGCCAAGACTCCCGCCGACCTGGCCTCGGGCGACTCGGTCGTCCTGCCGGTGTGGGTCACTGTATTGACTCGTTTTCCGGAGAAAGAGGGGCAGATGCCCGTGGAGAGTGGTGACTGATCCTCTGCTTGGCAGTGGTAGGGCGAGTTGGTGGCGAGGGTGAAAAACGGGCAGATTTGACCAGGGTCTGGCCAACTTGCCCTACTGCTGGATAGTAAGGTGTAGCGTCAGGGCAATCGCATCTTATTCTTTAAGGTTTGAAATCGCAGTTATGTCATCAAAAACAGGCATTCTGACCTCCAAAAAGAGGCAACTTTACAGCAGCGGCTCACGATTTTTATTCAGGATGGCTGTGGCAAGCAAAGGATTGCGCTCCTGTAGACGAAATCTCGTAGATTGTGCTGATTACGGTCAACTCTTGGATTTAGATGCGATTGCCCTAGGTGTAGCGTGGTTTGCGAAAAATGGCGCTCTGTACTATAATAGCTTTGCCTCAAATGTACTTCAACTTTGCTTCGACTTCAAAGGGGAGGTGAGAATGAAGAAAGAGTTGTGGGTCCAACTGGTAGTGTTGTTATTCCTGGTTGTCGCGTGTAGTTCAGCGGTGACTACCACTACTCCTGGAGGGACTTCTGCGACCACGTTTACGCCAGAGGAAAAGGCTGCTCCCACCGACACGCTGGTCATGCAAATTGTTCCCACGAACACACCGGTTCCCCCACCACCAACGCCTACGCCCAAGCCCACCTCCACGCCCACACCGCCGCCTACGTTTACGCCCACACCGCTGCCAACATCTACACCACTGCCCACAAAGCCGGGCGAAGAAAGCACCAAGCAGCCAACACCCGCGTTTTCGCCTACACCACCGCCAACTCCTACCCCGACTCTGGAACCGGTAGGACCCGTCGACAAGGAAATGGTCCTCATCCCCGATGGCGAGTTCACGATGGGCAGCAACGACGGTGATCCGGACGAGTCGCCGTCTCATCCGGCGTCTGTGGCTTCGTTTTGGATGGACCTCACCGAGGTCACCAACGACGAGTTTGGGGTTTTTATGCAGGCGACGGGCTACCAGGCCCCGGCCGTCCAGTTGGGCGAGGGCAATCATCCGGTATCCCGTGCGACCTGGGACGATGCGGATGCCTACTGCACCTGGGCCGGCAAGCGATTGCCCACCGAAGCAGAGTGGGAGTTCGCCGCGCGAGGCACCGATGGACGGATCTACCCCTGGGGCAACGATTGGGATCCGGCCAAGGCCAACGGCCGCGAGCGCGGCATCCGTGGCACAACGGCGGTGGGCAGCTTTGGCGCGGGGGCGAGTCCCTTTGGCGTGCTGGACATGGCGGGCAACGTGCGAGAGTGGACGGCCGATTGGTACGCGGCATACCCCGGCAGTTCTTTCTACTCTCAATTCTTCAACAAGTTTCGCGTTCACCGGGGCGGTGGTTGGTTCGATGATGCCGGAGACCTGCGCGCTGCCAACCGCAACGGTGGTCCGCCCGACTCGGCCAACGACGACCTGGGGTTCCGTTGCGCCAAAGACGCCAACCCATAAACGTCGGCCGTCTATGGCCTGGAGAAAGGGGGTGATGTCAAGACG
>Ga0180438_10003745_pt1 | contig 22624 bp, 31 predicted proteins | sample SS_ome_12_FD_132455 | JGI IMG/M metagenome (GOLD analysis project Ga0180438, IMG submission 132455) | Hypersaline lake sediment archaeal communities from the Salton Sea, California, USA - SS_3_D_2 metaG | ecosystem: Environmental > Aquatic > Non-marine Saline and Alkaline > Hypersaline >...
GGAGGGCCACCAGCTGCTCCAACAGTCCCTGAGAAAGATGTTCCTTCAGTTCCTTCAACTGCAACAACTGTTTGAGAGCTGTTAAGAGTCACAGCCACAATCTTAAAATCGTTTGTTGTGGGCCGGGCAATAGCCAGTGAAGCAGTTGCGCTGATTGATCTTTGCACCCCTGTCTGGAAAACCTGGCCAGCTGCTATAGCAACCTCATCATTGCTTCCAGTTGGGGTAATAGCAAATCCATTGATTACACCATCAGGCCTAACAACCGGGGCAAAGCCATCTTTCTTTGACCAGAAATTATCATCTGATTCAAAAAAGGTATTATCACCTGAATCGTCCAATTCAACCATGGCAACAGCTGATTGAGCAGCTTCATAGTAAACTGCAGCTTGATCTGAAATACTCATAATCTCATCCTTTATTTAAAGTTAAACATATCATGGTTATCTGCTAAAAACCGAACAAGAAAAGTCACCAGAACTCCAACCCAAGGTGACTGCCCTTCTCCGATTGTATTATCATATCTATCAAATTTACACTGCAGTACAATTCCCCCAAGCTTTGGGCTTAAATCATCACTCACCTTGGGGGCATTCGGGCTTCTGTTAATAGCAGTAACGATATCAGCAGCCATCTTAGCAGCCACTGAATCAAATGGGGCACCCGGTTCCCAAGTCTTTGTGTGCATTTCAATCATCACTGTTAAATTTCGGTCATCTTTTTTATATTTCCCTTCATCCGCATTTAGCATCCCAGTAGACCAGAAATTAACAGCAGGTAGGTCATAACCCTTAAAAGGGGTTAACATGGCTCTTTTCAGTGATTTTACACTGTTAAAATAACCATTTCGGGCAGAGATATTCCTCAATCTGAGCTTAATTTCTGCCATTATTTGATCGTGTGCAGTTTCCATTTATTCACCTATGGTATCCTTTAACCGAGACAGGAGGCCAGGAACAGTGTCTTCAACTGATTTAACCATGTTTAATCTGGGTGGGATAGTAACCTTCTTGTGAAGCGTAAACATCAGTCTACCATTTAAAAACACCCCAAATTTAAAGGGTTTGTATTGTATTATATATCCACCCCTGGCAAAAACCTCTTTTGCACCCATTCTCATAACCCCAGCTGGTGTTTTATTTGCTTTAGCTGGAATATTCAGATAAGGGCCACCAGGCAAAGTTCTATAAGCCTTTTTTGCTTTGACTATTCCACCCTTTTCCTGAATCGGGGCATATACCATATCAGTTGAGATTCCAGCCTGATAATTAGCAAAACCTGAGCCCTGATTGGTAACCTTCATAGACTTCATCAAAGCACCAGTTCTCCTGGCAAGCTGAGAATTAGATTTGATATTTGCATCTGCATCAAAAAGACTGATTGCAACTTCCCTTTTAAAATCCTTAAATGTTTCAGCAGGAAAGCTTTTGATATAATCAGATACTTCTTTTAGGTTTATTACTTGAGTCTGTACAGGCATTTAATAGCAATCTGTTTTTAAAGGGTGAACAGCTGGCATCAAGATCCGCTTGGTTTCTTTCAGCAAACCGAGTTCTCTATAGGTGACGGTGCCGCCTTCAGTTGAGACTGTTTCAGCCCCAATATGTTCCTTGCGGTTGAACTCGTGGGATAGCTGATAAAGTGCAGCTGCTTCCAATACTGGAGTCACACTTTCCAATCCACCAGTATAGGTAACATTTAAGATATCATTGCTAATCCCAGTTTCAAGTCTTAATCCATAGCCAGTAATTTTATAATCAACACTCCCATATTCTTCAGCTTCAACTGACACAACTTCCTCTATCGGGATAGCTGGAAGATATATCATCTTTTTAGGCATTTCATTCATGAAAATAGTAGCAATTCTTTCTATCTTCTCAAATTCTCTTCCTGTAAAAGCCTCAAAGGATGGGAGCAACCGATCAAGAATTGTTCCCAGGGAAGGATAGTCATTAATGGATGAACCATCCAACCCCAGGAAATTCTTGATTGACTCGTATGGAATCAATTCAAATGCCATAGTTTATTCCTAAGTTGTAGCAGCTGGTTCAACCAGAAGTTTCGGGCCAGCCACAGAAACCACACCAACCACACAAGCTGCTGTAGCAACAGTCACAACAACCCTGGTATACCGGGCACGCGGATTCGGCACATTCAACTGGGCATTTCCAGCAGCATCAATTTCCGTAATGGCAGTATCGTTTCCAGCACCAGCAACCTCATCTGTCCAGGTTGAGTTATCCGGGGAATGCTGCACTTTTGCGTTAACGGTTGCACTTGAGCCAACTGTACCAACACTAATAAGATAGCTGGCACCAGGCAGTTTAGAGTGGTCAACTGCTGCACTATTCTGTGCCCCTGCAGTATAAGACTTAGCAGCAAGGGCTTCAGCAATTTCATAGTTTGATCCAGGATCATGTTTCATTTTATATCTCCTTGTAAAGTTTAAAAAATATTACAAAAGCATTCTAAAGATGCCCAGGCTTATTCCTCTTCCTCTTCCTCACCAGAAGAATCTTCAGCTGGGACATCTTCAGGGGTTTTAATAGTTACTGCTTTGGCCAAATTCCCTTTCATAAGAGATTTGGCCAAATCAATAGGCATCTCAGATGGAACTTTTACAACATTCCCTTTCTCGAGCAAGGAAATGTTTATCCCATCTGTTGAAACTTTTACATCTTCAAGAATTTCAAGCCCCTTCATCATAGCCTCCAAATTATTTCTTTAAAAAGGTTAATGGCCTTTGAAAAATGCCCGTTTTAAGCAGATACTTTCAGAACCTGGAAGGCTTCTGCCAGGGCCACAGCCCCACCAACACGTTTTTTCAGCAGGAATCCAGTCTGGTCATATTCAGCATATCTTTCAACCAACCGCTTGATCACGAGGCCTGAGCGATCTCGGATCTTGTAACCAGAGTTGAAGTCACCAAAGATAACCGGATAAGTACCAGCACCAACATCAGGCATCCCTTCAGGATTGATGACCGGTCTGCCCAGTAAAGTGGGGGCACCGTCTTTATCAACCATTGGATCCCAGAGATACTGTTTGTTGCCATCTTTCAATTTCCGGTATTCACCTTCAGTGGTAGAATTCATTGCCCATGTGGCATTCCTTCTATACACTTTTTTCAGGGAATAAACCATCTCCTTCAGGGCATCAATACCGTTATAGGTAGCATCAGCAATATCTGCTGCCACATTGGTCTTGACGAAATTCGACAGCACTTCTGAATAACTCAGGATTCCAGCAGGTGAATCCGGGTCAGCACCAACAACAAATGCATCGTCTTCAGCTTCAGCCACAGCCATTTCAAAAGCAGTTTCCAGTTCACCCATGATGTCTGCAGCAGCATCATCGAGAGTATCGTTGGAAATTAAGGCCAATGCCCTAACATTTTTGATGGGGATGGTAATTCCACCAGTGTTCAGGGTCTGTTGGCTAACAGCCAGACCTCTTGTGCCCCAGGCAACAATCGGTTTAGACAGGGCACCCATTTTTACAGTATCCCTTGAAGTGGTTCCAACCTGGCAGATAGGTCTTACTTCAGCCAGATCAAAAGCATTCATAATCAGTTCTGATTCAAAGTCATCCGGTACAAGAAACTGGCCATCATCATCAGATGTTCCAGCCAGAGCACGGATTTCTTCAGGTTCCCAGGCAACAGCAGAGTTTTCACCCACACCATAACGGATGTATTTCTCATATGCTTTGCTACGGAGTTCCATTTCAGGGGTAATTTCATTACCACTGGAATCCCTCTTGGGTGGTCTTTTTGAGCGGAGCTCAATTTCATCAATCTGTTTTTTCAGATCAGTGATGGTTGTGTTGATATTTTCAACCATGGTTCGAGTTTCAGCTGTTGCTTCACCAGATCTTTCTTCTGCTTCTGCAATCGCTTTGTCGTTGGCTTCTTTAAACTTTTCCCAAGTTTTGCCAAGTTCTTTTCTCAGTTCTTCAATCTTCATTTTCCAAAATCTCCTATTTTGGGGTTAATTAAAAATTATTCTGAATATCTTTTAAAAGGCTGACTGTATTCTCAATCAAATTAAATGGTCTGCTGTTTTCAAGCAAAGCCATAATACGATCAACCTCACCATCCGTTAATCCACCAGAGCGGATCTCATCACACAACCCCTCTATAAATATGGATCTGTGCTTCTGATGGGCCATTAAAACTTCTTCACTGATTTCCCTCAGCTTGCTTCTGCTTTCTATAGGTAAAATTTTACCCTTTTTCAAGGTTTTTACCTCATCCTCAGTGAACTCGGTTCTTTTGATAAGCTCATCTGTATCTACATCTTTCATGAGCTTTGAGAGTTCATTTCGAATTTCCATGTTTGGAACAGATTCCCCTCTGGCTTCATAAAAAGTATAATACTCATTAAGCCAGGAGATATATGCTGTGTGGAATTTAGCAATTGCTATATCCACCTGTTCAATAATTTCCGCTGGAGAGCTATCCCCGGTATAATAGATCTCATCAATGGTCTGCTCAAGTGAAGTGAACAGCTGCCACCCCTTTGATCTGAGTTCTTTTTCAGCTTGTGTCTGGTCAAAATCAGTGGATCTCTTTTCCTTTTTCTGATCCTTCCTTACACTGGTCACCTTGGCCCGAGAGTTAGCTTCAAAAACAACAGGGCCACACTCTCTGATATCAACTTCCTCAATTTTTCGGATACTTCCAACAGTACTTTCCTTCACCACATTAAAGCCAAAGGAAAATGCTTTTATATCTCCTGCCCGGACATGAGCAAATGCAGTTTTCCCAACCTCAGTATCGAGATTAAACTGGCAAACTGCAAACGGGCCATAAGTATCCTCACCAACCTCAGTAATTTTCCCAGCCAAGCCATTATCATGGTCATGGTTGTAAATCAACCGGATGCCTTCAGCCCCTCTTGACTGAAAAGACTTGGTAAATGACCCTTTTTCGAAAGCAGAGCCATATGAATCCACAGAATTCCACTTGGTAAGATAGGCTTTTACAATCCCTTTGGCCTCATCTTCTGCCCGGAGTTCTTGGATTTTACCAGATTTGTTGTATTCTAAATCCATAATTTTTCCCCTAACCATCTATTTTATAAGTTAAAGTGCATCTACAATTCATTCTTTCTTCTGGTGGCAACTGATTATCAAGAGGATATCTGGCCCGGAATTTACCAACCTTAAATAAATCATCAATCCCAACTGTCTGGCCACTGGCTTTTCTGTGGCTTTTCCTTACTTCAGTAGCAGCAGTTGACCATACTTTTTGTGTGGCTCCAGCAGTTTCAGCCCCTTTCCACTGACCAAGATTTACTGCATTTCCGCTTATGGTTCTGGCCAGACCCAAAGCCCTTTTCTCATTAAAAATTCCAGTATCAATTATGGCTTGCTGCAATTGATTCATCGTTGCCCCAGTCTCAATTGCACTATCAACATGGAGGATAACTTTTTCAGCTGTGGTTTCGTTTATCATTGAAACCTCAGTCAGAACAATATCCTCTTTTCTAAGATATTCAACAATCTCAGCCCGGATATCATCTTCTGATGTCCTGGTTTCCATAACAAAATCTGTTCCATGCCTGCCCCCAGAGAAAACATACATTTTTGAGATTTCATTCACCCATAAAGATTCAGAGTTCTTTAGCACTCTATTGATATCCACATTTATGTTTTTATCCAAGGCATCAAATACAGCCTCTTGCTGAGTTGAAAGGAGATCCTCAAAGGTTTTCCTATTAATCTGTGTTTCCTTTTCTATAGCCTTTTCAACCGATTCTGCAGTGGCTCTAAACTCTATAGGGGCTTTATCTTTCCTTGTCTCCGAATCAGTAGAAATCAACGTATTTTCAGCCCCTGAAGCAGGATTAGAATCATCCCACCCTTCAAATTCCTGGAATCCGAATTTAAAAACCTTATTTAATTGAGAGAAAGGAACACCCATCTCATAAAGAGCTTTAGCGGTTTTGGTTTTCGCCAACATTGCTTCACGAATTGCCGGTATGTTTGAAATATCATAATCAACAATCAAATCGCCAAGTTCTTCAGATAAAGCAAAATTGAACTGATCTTTTAAATTATCAAGAAGGAAGAGCATGGTGCCGAACCAAAAAACAAGCTCGGAGGTTTTATAGTTATTCATGGTGGCACCATCCATCACTCCAGCGTAAACTGGTGGTACACCAAAGCAAATAAATATCTCTTCCCTGTTGAACTTCCTTGAATTAATAAAGTCCATTTCCGCTGGAGTCAAAGCTGTCCTAACATATTTTGCTTCATCTCCTAAAACACCAAAAGTTCTTTTACCAGCATGCCTCTCATTTAAAGCGTCTCGGACAGCATCAGCTTCTGACTGACTGGCGAACCTTCTTTTAAAAAGGAATACCCCATCAACAACTCCCCTGTTCTGAGAGGTGGCTTTATTAAAATCTCTTTGATCATTGTCTAAATCTACAGTTTTAGAGATAACTTCCAAAGGGGAAATCCCTAATATAGGGTTGGCTGGGTTTGTGTACATATGGTGTATAATTTCATCTGGCTCATATGTAGAAGTTTTACTTTTATCCAGAGCATAGCCAGTCATCCATTCTTCAGGGTCAGCTGTTGGTATCGGGTGGAGTCTATCTGGCGATATAGGCCAAAGCTCCAATGTCTTACCACTAACTTTACTTTTTTTAAGGTAAGAGTTTCCAGCCAGTTCGAGCCAAGTAACCATAAGCTCAAACATGTCTTGTCTTGATATAGAGGGGTTTGGCTTTTTAAAAAGGTTGTTCAGATAATGGCCTTCTGCAACTTCTCCATCCTTATTTACTACATTCCAAATTACTGATCCAGCTGCTACACTTTTCAGATATACAGATCTATATACCCAAGTATTTGCCTTATATCCAGATGCCACAGCATTCTTCAAAGTCCATTTATTATATATTGGTCTTTTTGTTTGAGATGGCCGAATAACAAAAGCTGAAGATAAATTCCTTTTTTCGAAAAACCTTTTAAGTGTAGTAAACATTATGCCACAAAAACCTCACTGTTTAGTATTTCGGGATATAGATATGCCACCTCAACAGCATTCATTGTGCAGTCAAAAGCATCGTCATATTCGCCATTGGGGAATTCCAATGCTTCAGTAGTAATATTCAAAACACCTGGAACTGCTTGATTTAAATGCACTTTCCCTGTTTTAATCTCTGGGCCAGTATCGTATGCCCGAGTAATTTTGTCAGTAGATCTTGGGATTGAATGGACCTTCAGCTGCTTCTCTTCAAATTCCTGAATTAAGCCAATTCCAGATGACTTATCCTCAATGCACATTCCTCTAAAAAAGCAGTTTTGCTCAGACGCCTCTTTCTCACATTGGAGATAAAAAGCTTCACCCTTTCTCCTGAGATCCGGGGCTTTGACCCTTTCCCTGTGCATATTTAAAAGGTAGATATTGTTATCAACTCCAAACCCCCAGTGTTCCATAACCGTCCAGTCATTCCAGTTATTCTTTTTCTGAGCAGTATCAGCCACAGCAAAAGTAAACTTTAGCTTGGGCAGTCTTTCCCACCATTTCCACCAATTTGATTTTATAAGATTCCCTCCAGCAACAATAGGTTTTCCTTGATAAAGGGCTGACCAGGATTCATCCAACATGGTTGCCTTTTTCTCCAAGAGAAAATCCAGAGGCTTTAATTCAGGGAAAAGTGGTTCTCCCTCTTTTCTGTATTTTCCATCCTTGTTGGCAATAGCTGGATAATTGACTATCTTGAGCTTTTTGTTCATAGCTCGATATTTCTTTTTCAACCTTCCAATCAAATCATGATTGGTCCACCGAGTCATGATAACAAGCAAGCCAGAGGTTTTAGAAAAACGAGTCATGAAGTCATCAGTAAACCAATTCCAGATCTTATCTGACCAGGTCTTTGAATTGGCCTGTTCCCTTCCTTTTACTGCATCATCGATTATCCCAAGATCCAAAGATTCACCAGTTATTGGGCCAGCAACTGTTGTATTTCTGAATTGACCTTTTGTAGGGAAATAATTGGAATCAAAGAACTCAATCTGCTCAGTGGTTCTGGTTCCCATCCCACCTTTTCTTGGTAAATTCGTTTCGGGAAAAATAGCTTTATACTTAGGGGTGGACATCACCCTCTGCTGGGCTAAATTACACCGTTTTCCGAGTGTATCAGAGTATGAGGCATATATTACCCTTAAATAGCTTAATTTCCCTAAAATCCAGCTAATAAAATCGGTTACAGCCCAACTCTTCCCATGCTGAGGTGGAGACTGGATTATAAGCACCGGTCTTTTACCATCCCTTAAATCTTGATAGAACTTGTGAAGATGCCTGCATAAATCCTCTATAAACCAGTTGGTTTCAAAATCATCAACCCGAATATACTTTCTGAAAGCCAGAAAATTTACTCGGGATTTTTTGATCCACCAAGCCTCAAGAATTTCTATGTCTTCAGGGGTAAGTACCATCAGTCAGATGAAACCTTTAAAAGGATCTCATCAAAGTATCCAAAATACATTGAGGCAATAATTATCAAGCCCACAACAATAATCAAGATCCGCTTTGTCCATGGAGTTAAAGAGCTCAAAAAATTCATTATCTTTCTTCCTTCATCTTCATATCGTCTTTTAGGATATGATATTGGTTGGTGCAGGCCTTTTGATGCTCATATAAAGTTATCTCTAAATCCTTGTGGCTTTTCTCCATCAATATGGTCTGCCTTTCTAAAATCTTTGTAATGTGTTTCTGAGTTGTGGCCACTGTGTGGGATAATTGAGTCAACTCTCGAACATTTTCAATTAACTCTCTCGGTGTGTACCACATAAATCGCCCATCGTCGTCTCTTATTTCGTGCATTCCTTTTAAGTCTCTTACAATACCATGCACCTGTCTGCTTCTTTCCAGGTGTGGAGATAATGTTTCGAGAGTTTTCTCAATTGCATGTAGTGTATTGCTATTCCCATCTTTTATCTGATCAAGAAGCTTATCTGTGTTTGCATTTGTGTTTTCGAGAACAAGCTTGCTATCTTTTTTATCCCATATTCTATAAAGGAATTGCGTCAAAGCCAGAGCCAGTGCAAGTAAAATAAAAAATTCCTTATCTGTCATCTGAATCGTCGATTCCTAAATCAGGCACAGGAATTCCTTTTTCCTTCAGCAGCTCTTCTGGATCAGTATTTATATTGTTGTTTATCACAACAGCTGGTTCGTCTTCTTTAATCCCATATATGTGAGATGATAATAATTTAATCAAACCATTATTAACAGTGGAGGTTGGCTCATATGCATGTTCCGCTATTTTACGGAGCCATTTTCCTTTTCCTATCTCTAATCCATTGACTACTGCTGAGTTGAATTCTGGGTGTTTTTGCCGCCATTTTATCAGAGTATTTCTGGAACATTTTAGAGCTGAACACACATCACTGAGATTTTTAGCATCAGCAGAAGTAGATAAAAGCTTGTAGACAATATCACAATATTCATCTTTATAAGTGGTCTGATTCCAAGCTCTTTGTGGATTATCAGGCACCAAAGGCTTCTGATTGTTTTTACTCTTTAGCTCAGGTGGAAGAGGTTCACTTGACATTTGATTCTGTCCTTAGTTTTGTGTGACTGCAAAAAAATAAATAATAGTACTATAGTATTTCTCCACTCATAAGTAAAGAGTACAGATCTATTTTTTTACTGTGGGGAAAGGTGCTGATATTATTGAAGATTTCGACTATAGAGACTTTTTACTCCATTGAAAATAAAAAGAAAAAAACTTGTGATTCTATAACACACTGATTTTATTACTTTTATTTTTTTTTTGAAAATTCGTCTCTGAAACGGTTTTTTCGATTAGACTTTAAATCTAAGCCCGAAACCCGCGTCAATAGGGGCTTTCCGGCTGACCCATAGAATTCACAAGGCTTTTCCCCCCTATATAAATTTTAAAAGTACTATCTTTAGCTAAAGTAACTATATTTTTTTTTTCGCCGGGGGTAAAATATCTAACTATATCTTCTAATTTATAATAAAAAGTAATAAAAACAGTAAGTTATGTGTAATTTTAAAAGTCTATTGGCTTTTTTAGAATTCCATCAGAAATGCGGTTTATCTAATAAAATCAGTGACTTAACTTTTTTAAAAAGTTAAAAACCAACAGGAAAAAAGTCTATTAAAGTATGGCATAAGTTATAACTAACAATATTAGTTAAGCAGTAAAAAGGTGAAACACAAAAAAAATAGACTTACATAGGGTTTTAAACCCTATGAAGTCTATTTAAAAAAAATCTTCATCAAAGTGAAAACCACTGTTTTCACCCCAAAAAAAATAACTTTATGAAATAAAAACTCTCATATTTTTATCTAAAAAGTCTAATCCTGTTTCTTTTCTCTATTTTACCAGCACCAGAATCTAATTCATCCTTGGTCAGATCACTTTTATTTTTAACCTTATCCACCACACATTTACAGTGACAGAACACACATTTCTTAGTTTTACACAGCTTACATCTAACCTTCTGCTTATTGGAAGTAAGTTTATGCAAACAATTTGGGCAGATATTATTGGGCAAATTGTACAGATTCACAGCGGATATCTCCAATATTATTTATTAATTAGTGACTTTATTCACCAATATTATTTATTAATTAACACTCATTATTAACTTTATTTATTCTCCATTTTACCATATTCGACATGTATTTTGAAAGGATCAAATCCCCGAAAACATTATCAACCAGTGTCCCAAGATATCTCCCAAGAGACATTGTGTTCCTGTATTTATCTCCTAATACTTCTTTAATGGCATCCCCGAGTTCTGTATCACCTGATTCAAAAGCCCCAAAAGCCTTCTCCATAACATCTTTTGTTACAAATTCTGATGATTCAAAAGTATCATAAAGGAGATTAATTAAATTGCTTTTTGCCATCTTCAAATAATCTTCTTTTTGATTCTTTTGCACAGCTTCATTTATATCTATCCCAGATACCTTAAAGATTGGCCTTCTAACAAATATATCCCACTCTTTAAACCGGGTTGAGCCTCCAATATCCCCCATACCCTTACCAGCATAAATAATGCTTAAAACAGCAGATATTATCTTTTTTCGGTTATCCATGGCCCATTGCCCAATATCAGGCCTTTTAAAGCTGCGAGTATCCGGTGCCTCCATCTTAGGATTAATATTAATCGGGTATATCCTTGTAGCAAAATCCCCTACAAAGGAAATTCCATTTCCAGTAAATAGCCAAACTACTGAGCTGGGCACTTGAATGATTTTATTCTCCCCTAACTGCCTGCCCCCAAACATATCGTTGGACATAGCATTAGCTAATCTTCCATTCTGCACAGCGGCACCCTGCTCAATATTATCGAATAAAACACAACTGTGGCCTTCTTGAAAAATCCCAAGTAAATGTTTTCCCAGTTCTTCATCGTCTTCAGTCCATGATTGAGCAGCCACCGGCCTGTTATATATTGAATAGGAAATAAGTTGGGCCAGGGTGGTTTTACCGCTGGATTGGGTTGGGGATACTATCCCGAATCCTGGCATGCCTGTATCCCCTGCTATGGATGGTCTTTGGATAGCTGTGCAAAGGGCTGCAACTGCTACAGCCTTATCAAGATCTGAGTTAAAAGGAAATTCATCAAATACCTCTTCAGTCAGATATCTATAAGCCTCTTTTGGTGGCATTTGCTTTAGCTTTAATTTGTGGTGTAAAATTGTGTATAAGCCTGTTTTCTTATTATACCCAGACTTTTGTACCAGCTTCCATTTGCTATCTACAAAAGGGTGCTCTACAACTCCGGTTAAAGGCTTGAATTTCTGATTTGATGAACTTCCCATAACATTTAGGAAAACAGTTGGTGGCTCTATGTCTTTTCCATTTTCATTGACTAATGCCACATCTTTTTTCAACCTATAGCACAAATTTGAATAGGGTTTTTTATAAGGTGAGATAATGGGCATTTTTGGATAGTCAACACCCATATTAGATAGCTTTGAACACTGCTGAATCGTTTTGGGCTGGTCAATTACTACAGATGCCAGGCTTCCACCCATAACAAAAACTTCAGGCTTTTTATCTGAGTTGGCCAAAATTTCACATGCCTTCTCACAAACAATATGGCCATTTTCTACAGTCAATTCAAACTCATAGATCCCACGACTTTTCCTTTCTTCTGTCTTAGCTTCTTTAGCTTTTTTGGCTTGCTCTTCTTTGTGCTCATTTTCTGCAATTTTCATTGTCTGCTGAAGCACTCGGATACCGAAACCAATCTTGTTAGATATCTTATCAAGAGCAACTTTTCTATCAATCGGAGAAAGATGCAAACACCGCTCAGGGAAGTCAGCTTGGACTGCTAATGAGTTTGTGGAATCGATCCAATTTAATACCTCTTCAATGGTAGGATTATTTACAATCTCAGCAGCAGAATCCACTGCCCGAGTTATATCATCATATCTTTCCTTCCACCTATCATCTTTAACCTTAGCAGCATTCATGGCCCCTTTTAACATTGATTTTACAGTGTTTGGTGGCACTTTTTTATTTATAAGGGATAAGGCCACACCATTGAGGGAATCGTGGTAATTTTCAGCAGTTAAGATCTTCTCAACAGCCTGAGTAAGGTTGAAGTTGTATTTGGTTTCTGACTTCCTATTTTGGATATTATTTACTGGCCCTGGTTTCCAGTTAAGATCACCATCTTTTTTAACCATTCCAATAAAGTCTGAAACCGGGTCAAGTTCTCCCTCACACATTCTTCTTTGGATATAGACTGGCTGAGCAGAATTTAAAACAGAAGGGTCAAGGGCTTTTATACCAGAATTTTTAATCCAGTCACGGATATCAGTGTTATGGACAGGTTCTTTTAACCAAAAGAATAAGTGGCACTTCAGAATCTTAAAATCAGTCAATAATCCATATGAAGCAGAATATTGATAAATATAATCTGCAACATGGAATTCTTCTGGGAGTTCTTTTGTGATAAAATCTTCTATTGTCCCTTCATATCCATCTATGTCCAAACAAAAAAGGCTCAAATTCCTATCTGTAATTGTAGGTTTGAGCCCGTCTGATCTTTCCCTTTTCCTGCGGATCATATTTGTCTTATCAGTTCCATCTATTATTCCCCCATGTATCATGAAGCAATTATATTCTTGGTTGGTTTCCAGAATATTGTAAGCTTCAACTAAGTTTTTAACTGGGCACTCAAAAGCTTTGAAATATTTTCCAGCTTTGTAATTTTGTTTGAGTTGCCAAACTTTATCTCCATTGAACTCAAAAGTTTTAGTTGAATAACCTTTTAATGGCATCAAAAAATTTAAATTGAACATTTTCCTCCCTTTTTATTTTATTTGTGTTTTAAGACTAAAAAGTATAAACCTTTTATTTTATACTCTATTTTAGTATAAAAAGGAAGAAAAAATAAATGGTGAAAATATTCAATGATTTCAGGCAGTAACACGTTTAGAATTTATGAGTGTTAGGATACCAACAAAAACACAACAGCTCTTAAAACACAAATTTAGGCTGTTTTTATGTATATTAGCAAAATCTAATATTGAAACTTGAGATATGAATTTTCACAAAGATTTATGAAAACCTAAGTGTTTTTGTTATGAAAAAGATAAAGTGTTGAAATCATTGAATAAAATGCTAATGAAAAACAAAAAGTGAAAAAAGTTTCAAAAATGTTGTTTTTTTTGCTTTACTTTTGTTTTCAGTTGGAGCATACTGTTCTTGAAAGTTGAGAGGGCCAAGGGGAATCGGGCCCAGAGAGTAAACCCCACAAAAACAACTCAACTTTCGGGCCGGTAACGAGCAAGACCATAGACCGGGAGGCCAAGAACTAAAATAGCCCCGAATACCACAAGCCAAGGTTAGGAAGTGTGACGGGATACTAAATAGGAAGTGCCAAGTTGGGGATACCTCTTTAATCCTTATAAATAAGCAGCCCACCCTTGGGATCTGACAGGAATATAAGTAAAACCGGCTTTAAGGTCGCAAGCTGATCCGCTTGCCTGATGATGATTCATGGAGGATCGAAACCTTTTATATAGGAGAAATAAAATGGGAAAAGTTTATGTTTTAAGATCGAGCTCAGATGGCAACTTGGGAGTTTATGGAAATGTAGAAGCTGCTTTCAAAACTGCAATGACCTGCTTCACAGAAGGTCAAGTGAGAGTCTTTAATCGGTTGGTTTATGTAAAAGGACATCCTGAGATTAACCCTGAAGAACCAACCCTCAAGGCCTGCAAGAAGCACATAAAGGAATCAGGGTACTATGACATTGAAGATTTTGAAGATGAACATAAAGTAGAAATCCAAGCATTTGAGCTTGAGCGATAGGAGAATAATTCGAAACCCGGGCAACCGGGTCTGCTCGGTGTGGTGATCGAGCACTGATGAGATAGCCAATCAACTCTAATAAAGGAGACCAAAAATGACAGTTTTATTTACGAATGGTGAAGAGCTTTATGTTGAAGATATTGAAGATGCTCAGACTTGGGCAGAAACTTTAAATACAGAAATAGAAGAGGTGATTTAATGAAAAAGACCTACAAAATAACAAAGACTGAAAGAGACTGTGGCAAGGGTGACTTTGAAGTGGTTATTGAATCAAACCTTACTTTAACTGAAGCAGCGATTAATATTGCAAACTATAACAGTGGCCAGTTCACTACTTATTCAATTGAGGAGGAATAATGAAAGTTAAAGAATTGAACGACACAATTAAATGTATCGATGATGAGATTGAAAATCTTCTGGATCAGGTCCAAGAGCTCAGGAATGAAAGGAGATATTACAACGGATTTGAGCGGTGTGAGTTTTGCCTTGAGTGGTTTAGATCAACAACCCTAAGTAAACACCCTAATACTGGTGAAATGGTCTGTATCCATTGTGAAACTAAATAGATCGAAACCGGGCTTGCCCGGTCTATCCAGTGTGGTGGCTGGATACTGATGAGAAGCCAAATTTATCAACTTAAATTGAAGGGAGCAAAAATGGAGATCTTTGATTTATCACAAAAGAACATGAGTGCTGTAGCCTGTGGAACTCTTAATCAGCTTATTGATGAAGGGGTTTTGACTTTTGAACAGTGTGGCCCAATCTATTCTGATTGGGTTTTTGGGAACAGACCTAAACGAGTAATTAAACTGGAAGAGGAATCTTGGAAAGAGCTTGATAAAATTTTGGAGGCTTCTGATGAGAGTTAAAATTGAAGAGTGGTTTGATATTGTTTGCTTCATTCTCGGTGGTAATGCTACTGTTACTTTTAAATCCACTAAAACTGGGACACATTTCACCTATAAAATCCGCAGAGCTAAAGATGGAAATGTTCACTTTGTTTCGGTTCTTTCTGGCCCTGATAACACAAGTGATTTCCGTTATATTGGCTGCATCTTTCCTGAAGGATCTAAAGGTGGTGTTTTTAGGCACACAAAGAAAAGCACAGTATCACCTGATGCAAATTCCTTTAAAGCCTTTGCCTGGTCATGGCACAATATTCTGCATGGTAATGGTAGTGTTCCAGATACAATTGAGGTTTATCATGAGGGAAGATGTGGAAAGTGTGGAAGGAAATTGACCACTCCTGAATCAATTAAATGTGGCCTTGGGCCTGTATGTAGAGGATAAAAATGAAAAGCTTTAAAGATTATACAACACCAAGTGATGGATCAGATAACATGGTCGTCTGCTTTCGATCTGAGAAAATTGAGTTCATAAAGCAGAATGAAAAAGGCTTGAGGGTTGTCTTGATGGATTCAAGAGAATATCAGTTTGGCAAGGAATGCTCAATAACCTTTTATAAAGAAAGTGTTTTTATTGGATAAAGGAGATTATATGGAAAAGCACAGAATTGTAAAATATGAGCAGGTTAAAGGTGGTTCTAACAAAGGTTTTAAATTCAAAAGTCTTCCAATATGCTGTGACTGCTGTGGAGAAAAAAATCTATCTACCTATATAGATGGAGCAACCGCCAGAGGATGGGCATATATGTGTGAAAAATGCTATTCTAAATATGGCAAAGGCTTAGGTATAGGGTTGGGCCAAAAATACAAAATAACAGGAGAATAACGTGTCTGAAGAGTATGAAGAATATGATGTATATGGGGAGTGGGATTTGGATGATGGATACTCAAGCAACATTGAGATTGGTTTTGTTGATCTCCCGGTTGAGGCCTCAGTTGATCAGATGCCAGACAGAATTGAAATAAATGGCATATATTATATTGCTGAAAAATGATTGTTAGTTGTGCTTAAAATTAAAGCTTTACTTTAAGAAATTATTCATATATAAAGGAGAAGAACATGGCGAATTTAACAAAAAAACAGATTGTTGACGAAATTATTAAACTTGGTGGAAAAGATGATAAATCCCTTATGAGGGAAACAAAAGCTGAATTAATCAGGATCTTGGACATCAAAAAAATCAATAAAAAGGAGAATGAAAAAATGCCTAAAACCAACCAGCCGAAATTTGAACTGAAGAAAGATTTCTTCATTGGCCAGAAAGATTGTGTGCAACACAAATGGGGCAAAAAGACCAAAGCCAAAGAGGCTGTCCCGGCTGTCCCAGCTATTGAAGAAAAGTTCAATGATGAAGGTGAACTTATCCAGGGTGCCATGAAAGCAGTACCTGCAAAACCAGCAGTCAAAGCCTCAACCGAAATGTACATGCGGTGCCTTTCTCGGGAAATTGCTGAACAGTTTATCGCCAGGATGCAGGATCAGGGTCTTGAGCCCAATTACGATGGCGATATTTTTGAAGAAGATTTTAAAGGTGAAACTGTATACACTGTAGCCTTTGCCCATGAAGATATCAAGGTGGTTAGAGCTGCTATGAAGGCTGCCAAGTCCAAATCCCTTGATGGCTACAATGGTGTAGCAATGAAAGATATTAAAGCCAAAGCTGCTGCTTTGAAAAAAGAAAAAGCTGCTGCTAAAGCTGCTGCTAAGGCTGAAAAGGCTGCAGCCCTGGCTGAGGCAGAAGAAAAACCCAAAACCAAAAAGAAAGCAGCCCCGAAAAAATCAGCCCCGAAAAAGGAAGAACTCCCATCAAAAGATACAGATGATGAATTTGATGATGACGGGTGGCCGGGGGAAGAACTTGAAGAATAGTTGACTGCTCCCCAATTATTCTCGATGTCCTGGGTATGACACGAAACTACCCCTTTAAAACTTAAAAAGCAAGAAAGCACAGAAGGAAAAATTTGTTATGAAAGAAACCATAGAAGCATGGTCCAAGGCAAAAGCCTTATTAGATACTGCTAAATCTCTTGAAATGGACCTTAGAGTCCAGATTTGTGACCAAGTACTTGGGGATAAGTTAAAAGGATCTAAAACAGGCAAATTTGGCCCTTATAAGGTTACTGCTACAGCCAAGCTGAATTCCAAAATTGATAAGGAAGGATTGAAATCAATCTGGAAAGATCTCTCAGCTGAATCTAAAAGTGCAATTAGGTTTAACCCGAGCTTGATTGAGGCAAATTATAAAAAGCTCGAGAAAAATGATAAAATCCAACAGGTAATAACCCACAAACCAGGTGCACCAAGTTTGGCCTTAAAGGATACAGATGCCTAAATCAAAAGTTAGAATTCCAAGAAAGATTTACAAAAAGGATTTCTCCAGAGCAACAAAGAGAGATGCAAAAAGATATATCAACCGCTTTGGTCACCGGATTCTGGCGAATTACCGTTCATCTAAGAATCCATATTTTCAATCAATGATGTCAGCATTAAAAAGGATATCCAATGGCAATTAAATTTACAACTACTGCTAAAGGGGCTACACATGTTAAATGCCTGGTGTATGGGGAGTCTGGTGTGGGTAAGACCACGCTTGCAAAAACAGCTCCGAAACCAATCATTATCTCATCAGAGCACAGACTTTTAAGCCTCAAAGACGAAAACATTCCAGTTATTCTGGTTAAGAATCATGAAGACTTGAAAGAAGCTTATGATTTTATTACAACAAGCCCTAAAGCTGCAAGTTTTGAAACAGTTGTGCTTGATTCTGTATCAGATATTGCAGAGGCTGTTTTAGCCTATTTTAAGAAAAATCCAAAGGATGGGAATACACACCCCCAAGCAGCCTATGGATCTATGGCAGATGAGCTTTTACCATTAATCAAAAAGTTTCGTGATCTGGAAGGAAGGCATGTATATTTTATAGCCAAGGCTAAACGGATGAAAGATGATTATACTGGGATCACTTCCTGGATGGCTTCGATGCCTGGTCAGCAGCTTGGCCCTGGTTTACCTTACCTTTTTGATTTTGTTCTCCCAATGCGGATAGGGGAAACAGAAAAGGGCACAAGATACCGATATCTTCAGACACAGGAAGATATCCAATATCTTGCAAAAGAGTGCTCAGGAAATCTCAGACCGATTGAAAAACCCCACTTGGGTGAGCTATTCGAAAAAGCTCTTGGCACCAGCCCGAAAAGTGAAAACATAGAACCCAAAAAAACAGAGGAGAAAAAAACAGAAAAACCTAAAAAAGAAACCGAAAAAATTGAAGACAAAGGTGCTGAATCAGAGCAGGATGAACCTGAATCAGAAGAGTTTGAACAGGATGAAGAATTTGAAAAATTTGAAGCAGCAGAATAGCTTTACCATTTAAAACAAAAATTATTTAGGAGAATAAAATGGCTCAATTAGTACAAGCATTTGATAGTGGTCAGCATGACGATATGAACAACTTTGATCCCATTCCCCCTGGAGCATATATTGCCCAGATCACTGGATCTCAGATCAAAGATACAGCCCGTAAAGATGGGCAGTATATCTCTTTTGAATTCACAGTTCTTAAAGGGGAATTTAAAGGAAGAAAAATCTGGACAAACCTGAATATTGTTAACCCGAGTGCTATGGCAGTAGAAATTGCCCAGAAAGAGCTGGCAACTATCTGCCGTGCCTGTGGTAAGGCGGTTATTCAAGACACCCAGCAGCTCCACGGAATCCCTTTTGAAATGAAGGTTCGCATTGTCCCGGCCAAAGGGGATTATCCCCCGAAAAATGCACCCACTGGCTATGCCCCTCTTGCTGGTGCTGATGCCCCAAAAAATGGGGATTTTGAAAGCAATGATGCGAAATCTCAGTCTGATGATGCTCCATGGCAAAATGATATTGATGATGATATTCCTTTTTAAAGATTAAATTTAAGATATTTTATAACTGAGTAAAAATGGGGTGCCTAAAATTCTTTAAACAATAGGTGTTTAACAAGATTTTTTTGATCAAGGCACCCCATTTTTTATAAGGAAAATAAGATGAAATTTTCAGAACTGCTGCTTGCTGCTATTATTATTTTTTTCTTTCTTTGGGCTGTTCGAATATATTTTGATATTCCGATTGTTTTATGGTCAGCTTCTAAAAACCAGTGTGTGAAAATAATGTATGATGGTGAAGAGATAGACTGTTCTGAATTACCTGAAAGATATGAAAGGATTTGGGTAAAATGAGCACACCAGAAACAACTGGAATTTCCGCTTGGAAGAATCTCCCAGATGATCACGAATATGAGTGGGATAGAATTAAAAGAATGAGAGAAGAGAGTCACCCACTAACCCTTGGTGGACAATATAAACCAACCCCTGATTTTAATGATACCAACACAAGGTCTCAAGTCAAAAGAATCAAAAAGGGTTCTGAAATAGGATCAAAATAAAATGCCATTAGTCATTAGGTGTAAAAGATGCAGCAAAAGGCTTTTACTTTCTGAGGAAGAAAGGAAAATATATTGGGCCTTGAATGATGATGAAAAGAAAGAGATTTTCTGCACTTGCTGTAAAACAAAAGGGCAAGATTGCTTAAAAATTGGTAGCAACCCAGATCGATATGTTACAATGCTTAATCATGACCTTTACACCAAAGGTAAGGAAATTATGCTGGATGATAAAAACCAAGGCTGCAATCACATAGGTTTTCAAGGATTGGCTGCCTTTGTTAACTGGATTGAAAAGACTTATTCCCTGGAGAAAAAAGATGGCGAAATTACCAATTGATCAAAGGCTTCAAATAGAACAGGCAATAGAGGATGAATTTGTTGAGCAGGATTTTAGGCCATATCTTGGGATCTCAAGCATTGGAGATAGCTGCCCAAGAAAGCTTTGGTATGGATTCCGGTTATGTGGAAAAGAAAGAATCACAGCCAGACAAAACAGGCTTTTCTCTCGGGGCCACAGGGAAGAATTTATCATTCAGAGTGATTTAAAAAAAGCTGGAGTTATCTGCCATGTTGATCCGAAAAATCAACCTGAAGTAATGTGTGGAAATGGCCATATTAAGGGCCACCCAGATGATATCCTAACAAGGATACCAGATGCACCTAAAACCCCTCATTTGGGTGAATATAAGACCCATAACGATAAATCTTTTAAAGATCTTAAAAAGAAAGGGCTTATAAGCTCCAAGCCAGTCCATTATGCACAGATGATTGTTTATATGCACCTGTTAAAACTCAAGCGGGGCTTATATGTGGCTGTGAATAAAAACGATGATGAAAGATATTACGAGCGGATATCAGAAAACCCAGATAAAGCCAATGAACTTATCCAAAAAGGTGAGTCTATTATTTCAACAGAAAATCCCCCTCAAAAAATAGGTAATTCTACATGGTTTGAGTGCAAATGGTGCAAATATTATCTAATCTGCCACTTTGGTGAAGAACCTTTAAAGAACTGCAGAACCTGTAGATTTTGTGATATATATGATGAGGGAAAATGGAAGTGCTCTGGGTATAAAATTTGGCTTTCTTTTGGGCAGCAGAAAATAGGTTGCCACAGGCACAAATTTTTAAAAAGTTTGATTCCTCAAAATGGCCCGAGCTAAATGTAAGTGCCCAAGGTGTGAAAAAATCTATTACAAAAATGGCGTGGCTGATTGGGAGACAAAAGGTTTATTAAGGCTTTACTGTAAAATCTGCCAGCAAAGATTAAATTCTGTAGGTGGACACCCTTATCAGTATAACCAACCAAAACAGAGAAAAGGTGAATCATAAATGAGAAAAAATAATTCAATATATGAAATTTCAAAAGATGTTTTTAGAAGGAAATCAAAGTCATGCCCATGGTACTATCACAATGGCCAGCCAAGATGCTATGGTAACCCTTATAAAAATTGCAATCGCAATAATTGTCCAGTAATTTTCTGGAGCTTTAAAGATGTTCAAGCCTTATAAATTTCAGCAAGAATCCATAAATGCAGTTTTTAAATATTTCCGCTCTGGCAATCGGGGCAATCCTTTAGTTGTTGCCCCAACTGGGTCAGGGAAATCTGTTATCATAGCATGCTTTTGCCAGCAGGTAATTTCAAGCTGGCCAAAGCAAAAAATTTTAGTTATAAGCCACGTAAAGGAAATACTGGGGCAGAACTATTCTGCTATTAAGAAACAGCTTAAAAACAAAGAAATAGGGCTATTTTCAGCTGGTTTAAAGAGTAAGACTATTAAGAATATTACGGTGGCAGGGATACACTCAATTTATAATAAGCCAGAGCTGTTTGACCAATTTGATATTATCTTAGTTGATGAATGCCATACGATACCACATACAAAAAATGGGATGTATCATAAATTTTTTACTCAAGTAGAAAAACCAGTTATAGGATTCACAGCCACTCCATTCCGCTTGGGTGCTGGTTATTTGCATATTGGGCCCAAGGCTTTCTTTGATGATATAGTTTACACTATCCCAATCAAAAAACTTCAGAGAGAAGGGTATCTGTGTGAGCTCACAGCCAAGGCTACAAAAAGGAGAATGAAAACAGATAAGATTAGAAAACAGGCTGGGGATTTTATCATCACAGATCTGGCCAAAGCTTTTGACCGGTCTATGGTAACAGAGGATATTATTGAAGAGCTGATTCTCTATAAGGAAGAAAGGAAGAAATGGTTGCTCTTTACAATAGATATTTCCCATTGTGAGCATGTTGTTTCTATGCTAAAAGAGAAAGGGATATCTGCTGCCTTTGTCCATTCAAGAATGAAAGAAAATAGAGAAAAAATTATATCAGATTTTAAAGATGGGAAATATCAAGCCCTTGTATCTGTGGCAGTTTTAACAACCGGGTTTGATGTTCCATCTGTTGATTTAATTGGCTTACTCAGGCCCACAGCAAGCCCTGTTTTGCATGTCCAGATAATTGGCCGTGGCTTGAGAATTGCCCCGGAAAAGGAAAACTGTCTTGTGTTGGATTTTGCTGGAAATCTCATAAGGAATGGCCCCATTGATTCCCCAGTTATTAAATTGAAAGGGAAGGGTGGTGGTGAGCCAATAATGAAAGAATGTGATAATTGCTGGGAAATAGTCCATGCTGCTGTAAGGGTCTGCCCAGCTTGTGGAGAAAAATTCAAGATAAGACACAATTTGCAATCAACAGCAAAAGATAGAGAAGTTCTGGCTTTTGAAGAGTGGCATGATGTTACAGATGTAAAATATTTTAACTATACTGGATCTCGTGGGATCCCAATGCTCAAGGTATCTTATATCTGTGGAGTTAGAAGATTCTCAGAATATCAGTGCTTCCAGCATGGTGGATATGCTACCCATAAAGCTCAATTCTGGTGGAAAAGGAGATCCAAAGAAAAACCACCCACAACAGCTCAGCAAGCTTTAGAGAGATCAGATTCTTTGATAGTACCA
>Ga0180438_10003746_pt1 | contig 22617 bp, 26 predicted proteins | sample SS_ome_12_FD_132455 | JGI IMG/M metagenome (GOLD analysis project Ga0180438, IMG submission 132455) | Hypersaline lake sediment archaeal communities from the Salton Sea, California, USA - SS_3_D_2 metaG | ecosystem: Environmental > Aquatic > Non-marine Saline and Alkaline > Hypersaline >...
CGGCGGGGAGGTATCCGGTGGCCCGGGCGCTGTACTGCTACACGAACGGGGAGCCGTCCGGCGTGCTGAAGCAGTACCTGGACTGGGTCAAAGGCCCCGAAGGTCAGGCGATCGTGGAGGAATTGGGATTCGTTCCTGTGAGGCAGAAGTGACGGCGCAGAAGGCACACGCGCAGGCTGAGGAGTCGGGCAGCAGGGAGGGACGGCGGCGCCTGTGAGGCCGATGACACGGCGAGTCGGGGAATGGCTGATCGAGCGCGTCATCCAGGCCGCGGGGGTGACGGCGATTGTGTTCGTGCTCTTGATCTTCGCGTTTCTGCTGCGAGACGCGCTGCCCGTCTTTCGCGAGGTGTCTGTTCGGGAGCTGCTGGGTGGTGAGAAATGGCTGCCGACCTCTGAGCCACCTCGATTCGGGTTGTTGCCGCTGCTGCTCGGGTCGCTGTACGTCACGTTGGGCGCCCTGGTGATCTCGGTGCCGCTCGGACTGGCGTGCGCGACTTTCATCTCAGAGGTGGCGCCGAAATGGGTGCGCGAGATCCTGAAGCCCGCGGTGGAGACTCTGGCGACGATACCGTCGGTGGTGTTCGGGTTTCTGGGTCTACTGCTGATCGGGCCCTGGCTCGCGGAGGTCCTCGACCTGCCGGTTCCGCTGTTTGCAGCGCTGGGGTCGGTGATGCTGGCTCTCATGGCGATGCCCACGGTCGTCTCGGTATCGGAGGATGCCATCCGCGCGGTTCCCACGGCGCTGCGTGAGAACTCGCTGGCGTTGGGCGCGACGTCCTGGCAGACGATCCGCCGAGTGGTGCTGCCCTCGGCGCGATCCGGGATCATAGCGGCGGTTCTGCTGGGGCTGGGCCGAGCGATCGGCGAGACGATGACCGTGCTGATGGTCACAGGCAACGCGGCGGTGATCCCGGAGGGGCTGGAGGGATTCCTGCGGCCGGTTCGGACGATGACGGCGACGATTGCGGCGGAAATGGGAGAGACGGCGCACGCGACGCCTCACTACCACGCGCTTTTCGCGATTGGGCTGATTCTCTTTCTGATCACGTTTGCGACGAACACGATAGCGGATGTGGCGATCAGGCGGAGCGGAGGCATGGGCCGATGAGCGGGTGGCGGCCGGGGCCGAGAGCGTCTCAGGCGGTCGCCTTCGGCCTGCTGTGGCTCGGCGCCGCGATGGTCGTGCTGCCGGTTATGGGCATCCTCCTGACGATGTTCATCCGGGGTGCGCGATCGCTGAGCTGGGAGTTGCTCAGCGGCGTCGAAGAGGGCCTCCTGCCCGCGATTGTGGGCACTACGTGGCTGGTGGTGTTGACAGGGGTGATTGCAGCGCCGTTGGGTGTTGCGGCGGCGGTCTACCTCAGCGAATACGCCCGGGCCGGGACACTGGTGCGGCTGATCCGGCTGGCCATCGTAAACCTGGCCGGGGTACCGTCAGTCGTATACGGTCTGTTCGGCCTGGCGCTCTTCGTGGTGTTGCTGCACTTGGGACGCTGTCTGCTGGCGGGGGCATGCACTCTCGCGCTGCTCGTGCTGCCGCTGGTGATCACGGCCTCGGAGGAGGCGCTGCGACAGGTGCCGCGCCAGCTCCGGGACGCGTCCTTTGCGCTGGGAGCGACGCGATGGCAGACGGTGCGCCGAGTGGTGCTGCCGAACGCGCTCCCGGGCATCATGACGGGCCTCATTCTGTCGGTTGGACGAGCGGCCGGAGAGACGGCTCCGATACTGTTCACGGCCGCGTTCTACTCGCTGACCGATCCGTTTCCGAACTCCGTGCTGGATCCGATAGTGGCTCTTCCGTATCAGCTCTTCGTGATGGCTACGGAGGTGCCGGGCATCACGGAGGGCACCAAGTGGGCGACGTCTGTGGTGCTGGTGGGGCTGGTGTTGGGGCTGAATCTGGCGGCTGTGGTGATGCGCGGCCGTCTGCGGCGCGGGCGCAGGTGGTGATAATGCCGAACGACGGTGAGGGGAAGCCGATCGCGAGGCCCGGCGACGAAGCGAAGATCGAGACGCGGGGGCTCAACCTGTACTACGACTCGTTTCGAGCGCTGACAGACGTGGACGTCTCCATCCCGGCGCGGCAGATCACAGCGCTCATCGGGCCCTCGGGATGCGGGAAGTCGTCGTTCCTGCGCTGCCTCAACCGGATGAACGATCTCATCGACGGCGCGCGCGTGCGGGGAGATGTGTTGCTGGACGGCCGGAGCATCTACGATCGCGATACGGACGTCGCACGGCTGCGGAAGCGGGTGGGAATGGTCTTCCAGAGCCCGAACCCGTTTCCGATGTCCATCTACGACAATGTCGCCTATGGCCCGCGGCTGCACGGAGTCGGCGAGCGGGCTCGGTTGGACGAGCTGGTGGAGCAGAGCGTGCGCGGGGCCGCGCTCTGGGATGAAGTGAAGGACAATCTTCGAAAGTCGGCCCTCGATCTCTCCGGCGGACAGCAACAGCGGCTGTCGATTGCACGCGTTCTGGCGGTGGAGCCGGAGGTGCTGCTGATGGACGAGCCCTGCAGCGCGCTCGATCCAACTGCGACGTTCAAGATCGAGGAGCTGATGCTGGAGCTGATGGAGCGGTTCACTATCGTCATCGTGACGCACAACATGTACCAGGCGTCCCGCGTCTCTCAGCATACCGGTTTCTTCCTGCTGGGAGAACTGATAGAATACGGGCCCACGGTGGAGATATTCGAAAGCCCGAAGGACCGGCGCACCGACGACTACGTGCGAGGTCGGTTCGGGTAGAGGGCGAGCCATGCGGCGCACTCGACAGGCATTCGAAGAGCAACTGGAGCAGCTGGAGCGGCGGTTGCTCGAGATGGGCACGTTTGTGGAGGCGATGCTGGAGAAGGCGGTCCACGCGCTCTCCGAACACGACGTGAACCTGGCGCGCGAGGTGATCGAGGCGGACGACACCGCGGACGAGATGGACCTCGATATAGAGCAGCACTGCATGCGGCTGCTCGCCCTTCAGCAGCCTATGTCGCGCGACCTGCGGATGATCGGCACGGTGATGAAGGTCATCGCCGACGTAGAGCGTATCGGGGACTACTCCGTGGACATCGGCCGCACGGCTGTACAACTGGCGCAGACCGAGTACTTCAAGCCGCTGGTTGATATACCGAGAATGGCCGGGATGGTGAGGGGAATGCTGCGCCGCGCGCTCGAGGCTCTGGTGAAGCGCGATCTGGATCTCGTGCGGAGGGTGGTGGAGCAGGACGACGAGGTCGACAGGCTCTGGTATCGCCTGCGGGACGAGCTGGAGGAGGCGATGCAGAAACGGCCGGAGCTGGTTCCGCAGGCGGTGGCGCTGATGTTGGTGGCGCGATACCTGGAGCGGATCGCGGACCATACGGTGAACATTGCAGAGCGCGTGGCCTACATGGAGACGGGTCGACTCGAAACGCTGGCGGCGAGCCACCGGGCCGATTACGAGCCAGAGGGGCACACGGGTGCCGGGGACGAGGGAACGTCGGCGGGCTAGGGGCGAGCGGCCGCCAGGAGGCGGGCGACGTTCTCGCGAGGGGTGTCGGCGGGCAGCTCGCAACCGGTGCCGAGGATGAAACCGCCGCTCCGGCCCATGGCTGAGACCAGATCGCGCGCGCTGTCGTAGACAGATGCGGGGCTCCCGCAGGGCAGCAGACGGCGCACATCGAGGTTCCCCATCAACGCGGCACTGCGACCTATGGCGTCTTTCGCCGCGGGCAAGTCGACCGGCGAGTCGAGGCTGAGGACATCGGCACCGCTGTCGCCCAGCAGAGACAGAGACGCGCGGCAGTCGCCGCAGATGTGGAGCATGGACAGAACCGCAGCCTCCCGAGCGGCGCGGTTGATATCGCGAAGACTTGGCAGTAGGAGAGCCTCTAGGTCGCGCCGCCCCAGGATGGCGGTCGTCGCCACCGGTTCCAGGAGCATGACCGCGTGAGCCCCAGCGTCCGCGTGACGCTGGAGGAGGGCGGTCACGGCGGCGCCGAGTCGGTCGAGCAGACGTGACAGCAGGTCGCGGTCGCGGCGGAGCATGCGGGAGAGGGTCTCAATCCCAAGCGCGTTGGCGGCGGCCGTCAGCGGGCCGCAGATGAGCGCACCGACCAGGACTGAGTCGCCGAGCGACTTCCGCAGCCGAGACACGGTCTCGACGAAGACCGGAACGCGCGCAGTGAGGATTCGGCGCTCCAGCGCGTCGGTGTCGAGCGCCTCGCGGGGGAGATACCCCGTCACCACGGGCGGCTGCCCGGGGCGCACTTCGACGGCGGCGCCCAAGGCCTCCGGTTCGGCGGTGAGGTCCATGAGCGTGAAGATCGCGTCGGGCCGGTAGGCGTGCACGGCTGCGAGCAGGGCCTCTGCCTGGGCGGCGGGGTCGCGGCAGGCGCGCTGGTGCGGAATGCCCGCCAACGTCGCCGCGTGAGCGCCGAGGAGCGGCACGACGGGGACGCGATCGGTGGGCTCAAAGCGCACGGCGCGTCGGATTCTCTCGAGCCCGGTCATCGGAGCCGGGGGCGGTCGAGGAGGCGGTTCGCGAGAGCGACGGCGCGGGGAGCGTCTTCCGCGTAGCCGTCGGCTCCCACCTCGTCTGCGAACTGCTGAGTGATCGGCGCACCGCCGACTATGACGCGGCGGTTCCCCCGCGCCTCCTTCCGGCGAAGCAGCTCGACCACGTCGTTCATGCGACCCATCGTCGTCGTCATGAGAGCGGACATCGCGATGATATCGGCATCGTGTTCGGCAGCGGCCTGCACGAATCGAGCTACCTTCACGTCACGGCCGAGGTCGTGCACGGTGAAGCCGTCGGCGGCAAGCATCACCCGCACCAGGTTCTTGCCCAGGGTGTGAATGTCGCCCTCCACGACACCGATGACCACGGTGCCCTTGTTCACACGGCCGGCCTCCGAGCGCAGGAAGGCCGGTTCGACGACGGCCATGGCGGCCTCGAAGGCATCGGCCGCGATGAGAAGGTCGGGGACGAAGATATCGAGGGTCTGGAAGCGCCGGCCGAGGCCGGCCATGGTGCGAGAGAGAGCGGCGGTGACGTGTGTGGGCTCGACCCCGAGGTCGAGAAGCGCTTGGGCCGTGCGCGGCGCCTCTTCCTCGTCACCGGCCTCGATGGCGCGCTCGAGTCGAGCGGTGGCCGTCTCGACGTCCATGTCTCAGTCCTTCCAGGCAAGAATCATCCGGCGCGACGATCTCTCGCCGCTGCAATCATCGCCTCGAGATGCGCGATGGGGAAGCCGCGGTGGAGGGAGCAGGATGGCATGAGGACGTACCCTCGCTGCGAGTCCACTTGCTCCAGCACCTCGCGGGTGGCCCTCCGGATGCGATCCGGAGGGCCGGGCAGCAGCACCTCCGGGATGTCCACTCCGCCGAGGATGCAGACGCGGCGTCCCCACTGCTGCCCGGCAAGTGCCAAGTCGTTGTCCTCGCCGAACTGGAAGCCCGCGATGCCGGTCTCGACGGCGGCGTCGACGAGGGGCCGGAACCGCTCTTTGGTGAAGGGGCCGTGGGGGTGGAAGACGACCGGGGCGGCGTGCTGCTGCGCCGCGGCGACGATCTTGGCGAGGCCGGGGACCGTATATTCCAGGTAGTGCTCCGGTCGTGCAGCGGCCGGGCCGTCGGAGGCAGCGGCAATGAACACGAAGTGTGCGCCCGCACCGAGGAGTGCGCCAACGTGTGCGCAGGCGAGGCCGACGGCGAAGTCCACCGCGGCGTGCGCGGCTGTTGGGTTGCGCACCATGTCGAGAAGCAGGTTATCGAGGCCGCGGAGCAGGCCCGCCTTGGTGATGGGCCCCTCCACGTTGGCCGCGATTGCCACCTCATCGCCGACGGCCTGGGCGACGAGAGCGTAGGATCGGAGGAGGCCGGGCATGCGGCCTTCTCTGTGGATATCGGGCGGGAGCGCGTCGGGTATGGCCTCTGGCCTCGGGAACGCGGGATCGGCGATGTAGGGGATGCCCCGCTCCGGGAACTCCACGCGGCCGCCGAGCGCATCGACGTCCAACCCGAGGTCGTGGATGCCGCCGACCACGCAGTCATGGCCGAGAAGCCGCTGCGTCTCGACGATGCAGCGGGCCGACTTCTCGGCGTCGTAGGCTCCGCCCGGGCCGCCGGCGCACACCTCCGGGGTGCTGAAGTCGCACACGTCGAGCCCGAGTGTGAGATCCCGCAGGAAGATGGGGACCGCGTCTGTCTTCTCGCCCCGGAGGGCCGCCTCCATGCGCTGGCGGGAGGTCACGCTGCAGCTCCCCTCGCTCAGAACCAGGTCTGGTACTGTATCACGAGCTTGTCGTTGTCCACCTCGTCCTCGGCCTCTCGATTCCAGACGTAGTTGAGGCGGACCATGTCCTGGCAGCGCTGCCCGGTGTACCGGCTTCCCTGGATGTGATAGTTCAGCCCCAGAGTATATGCCGTGAGGTCGTACTGGTCGCTGACGTCGCGGTTCGCGTCGAACTGCTGGTAGCCGGCGATCAGCTCCAGCTTGTCGCGCCGCCCGCGGTAGGGAAGGAAGTGGTGCAGGTCTATGTAGTAGCCGTCGGCAGTGACGGCGGCGCCGTCGCCCGGCTCGATCTTCGTGCGGATGTACTCGGCCCAGACGCTGGAGGGACCAATCTGCCACTGGAGGTCGGCTTCCCATGAGGTCTCGTCGGTTTCGGCGGCGGCGTAGGCCGGCAGCAAGCCGTAGGGGTCGCCGTTCTTCTTCAAGAAGCGCGCCTGATAGGGGCTGAAGTCGGTGTTCCGGTTGCTGCAGAAGCTGGCTGCGAGGGAAAGGTTGGGGTTGGGCTGTGCCGCGAGGCGGCCGATCCACAGATAGTCGTCGGTCGGATTGCCGGAGTACTTGCCGCTGCCGTTGCCGACGAAGAACTGGTAGTCGAGGTTGCCGAGGATGGGCCTCTTCCCGTCGAGCATGATGCCGATGTCTTTGTCGGGGGGCAGGAAATCGCTGACGGCCGCTCGGTCGACGCACAGCAGATAGGCGTCGGACATGACGATCTCGTAGCCGAACGGCGTCTGGAGCTGGCCGGCGACGAGATCGGCGAAGTCCCATCCGTGGTACTCCATCTGGGCGACGTGGAGGTTGACTTTCTCGTGGCCCCAGTCGGACTGATACTGGATCTTGTATCCCGCGTCGCGGTTGAGGTCGCCCATGAAGTAGAGACGCGCGCGGCGCACGGCGAATCCGTCTTCACCTTGTCGGTCATCGCGGTTGCCCAGGTAGGGCTGGTTTTCGTCCTCTTGCACGTCCGAGAAGCGAGTTTCCACCCGCACCTTGGTTTTCACCGTCGGATAGTCGGGCTTCTCGGGCCGCGCCGGCGCAGCCGGCTTCTCGGCCGCCTCGACGCGCTTGGTCAAGGCCTCCTTTTCCTCGGACGTAAGGATGCCTTTCTGGGCCAGGATGTCGATGAGCCCGGACAATGAGTCCTGCTCCTCCGAGGCAGCGGCCGCTTCGGCGAGCGCTCCTTTCGGCATGAGGCAGATGCCGGCAACGGCAAGTGCGATCAACCAGAGACAGCGCTTCATGGGTTTCTCCCCTCTGTGGGTTTGGGCGATGACGCGTTCGCTATCGGACGCTCAACTGCTCTATGAACGATCGGTCGATGGTTTTCTCCCAGTCGGGCAGGTGGGTGGTCTTCGCCTGGCTGTGGAGGAACTGCGCGGTCTGCTTGAGACTGTCCACGGTGGCATCGTCGAGGACGACGCCCCATTGGAGGGTGTCCATGATCTTGCGCTCGCGCGCGAGGGGGACGCCGGTGGACTCTGCGATGAGGGCGGCGGCCGCGTCGGGGTCTTGGTGCATGAAGTCCACCGCTTGCTGAGTGGCGCGCAGGGCGGCGACGACCGCGGTAGGGTGTTCGCTCGCATATCGCTCGGTGACGAGCATCACCAAGGGGTAGGTGTTGCCAAGGCCGGAAAGCGTGGCCACTTCATAGCTGCCCTCGACGCGCTCCTCGATATTGCTGGGCCACGGCTCGCTCCCGACTGCGGCGTGTATCTGATCCGTGAGCATGGCCTCGGGCATGTCGCTCGGATTGAGGGGGACGAGGTGGAGGTCGCCGGCCGTGAGGCCGGTCTTCTCGAGGAAGAGGAGAAAGCCGCCGTGGGTGCTGGAGCCCATCTGGACGCCGACGCGCTTGCCCCTGAGATCGGCAGCCGAGTCGATTCCAGAGCCCGGCGCGGCGACGAGCCGGTGCATCTTCTCGCCGCCGCCATAGGAGGCGACGATCTTCACCGGCATGCCGGAGGCGGCCGCGATGATGCCGGGGGCATCGCCCATGACGGCGACATCGGCGCTTCCGGAGGTGAGGGCCTCGGCGGCCTGGATGCCAGCCTGCACGGCCTTGGGCTCCACGCGGAGGCCCTTTGCGGCGAAGTAGCCTTTCTTCAGCGCGACAATCTGTGGCGCGTAATGGATCTTCTTGCCGTAGGCGAGGCGGAGAGCGACGCTCTCTTCGCGCCGGCTTTCCGGAGGCCGCTTCGCGCACCCCAAGCAGCACCCGACCGCGAAGATGACGAGGCCGAGCAGCCAGGCCGCTTGCGGCCTGTACGAAAGCGTGGATGCACGGGGGAGTGCTTTGCGCATATACACGTCTCCTTTCTCAGGGCCCGGCCTCGGGGACGTCTCGTTCGGCGGCCTCTTGAAGCAGAGTGTGGTCGATTGCCAGAGAGAGGTCGGGCGCCGTGGAGATGATTTGCTGGTCTAGGAGGAAGCGAGAAGTCGCGGCCAGACTCGACTGCGTGAGCGGGTCGACCTGCACGCGGTAGTAGTGATGGGCCATGGCGCGTCGGGCCAGGGCCGGAGAGAGGCCGGTCTTTGCGGCGATGATCTGCGCGGCCTCATCGGGGGTGTCATCGACGATATCCGCCGCCCGGAGCAGCGCGCGCAGGAAGCGGATGACAGCGTCGGGGTGCTCGCGAAGGAACTCGGTCCTGGCGACGAGCAAGATGGGGTAGTTGTTGCCGAGGCCGCCCAGTGTCGCCAGCTCGCGACCGCCGCGGTCCTCGACCAGAGATGGGGTGGGCTCGCTGGCGACGATAGCGTCCACCGCGCCAGCGTGCAAGGCGTCGCCCATATCCTGCGGCCGCATGTCGATGACTGTGACCTCTGACAGATCGAGGCCGGCGGAATCCGCCCAGGAGAGGAGACCGCCGTACGTGGAGGTGCCCTTCTTGATGGCGAGGCGCCTTCCGACGAGGTCCGAGGGGGAGCGGATGGGACTGCTGCCCGCGACGATGATCCGATGGCGGTGCTCGCCGCCTCCATGGCTTGCAATGATCTTCACCGGGGATCGGCTGACGGCGATGACGGCGGTAGTGTCACCCATGGTGCCGATGTCGGCGCCGCCGGCGACCAGGGTCTCGGCGCAAGCGGGACCGCTGCTGAAGATGAAGGGCTGGACGTGTACGCCTTCTTCTGCGAAGAGGTCCCGGGCCACGGCTATGATGCTCGCCGCATCGGCGACGCGGTCCTGATACGCGAATCGGATCGTCACGGGCGGCTCACGATCGGGATCGGGCCCCTCGCGCGTGCCGCAGCCGGCGGCCGACAGCGCGGCGGCCGACAACAGGACGAGCACGGCTGATCGGAGGGCCGGGAGACCTTTCCTGCCAGCGCGTCTACGGCATGCTCCACTCATGTGGCTCCTCCCGTTGAGGTGTCTCGAATGCACCGCTGGCGTGAACGCCTCGCTGACTTGCACCGGAAGGAAGCACGCAGCAGGGGAGGTCTGCGAGCACGCGCATGAGCGCCATCGTCGCCTCTCTCACCTCGTTGGAGTAGCGATCGCGGGGGCGGGAGATCGAGATAGGGACGTCGGCGATGATGCTGTCCGGAGCGGGGGCGAGCACCGCCACGCGGTCGGCGAGGTAGACGGACTCCTCGACATTGTGGGTCACGAACAGAACCGTTTTGCGGTGCGTCTCCCAGATTCTCAGGAGCTCGTCCTGGAGGCGATCGCGCGTCTGAGCGTCCAGAGCGCCGAAGGGTTCGTCCATGAGCAGCGCGCGGGGGTTGAGGGCGAGCACGCGGGCGAGGGCGACGCGCTGCTTCATGCCTCCGGAGAGTTGATGTGGCCGCGCACGCGCGAACGAATCGAGGCCGACCAGGGTGAGGAAGCGATGGGCGATCTGTCTCCGGTCTCCGGCGTCGCGGCAGAGGCTGCGGAGCCCGAACTCGACGTTCTGCGCGCAGGTGAGCCATGGAAACAGAGTGGGCTCCTGAAACACGACACCGCGGTCGGGCCCCGGGCCCGTGACAGGCCTGCGCTCGAAGAGGACTCGGCCGGTGGTGGGTCGCTCGAACCCGGCGACGAGGTTGAGGAGAGTGCTCTTCCCACAGCCGCTGGGCCCGAGAAGGCAGACGAACTCGTTTTCCTCGACCTCGAGACTCACGTCCTCGAGAGCCTGGACGTGCTGCCTGGTCTCTTCATTGCGGAAGACCTTGGCGGCGTGCTGGAGCTGGATCACGTGTATCACCCCGTGCGTGCGAGGCCCCATCGCTCGACGGTGCGCCGCTCGAGAGGGAGGAAGATGCCGCGCTCGACGAGCAGCCCCACGGCGCAGATGATGAGGATGCAGCCGAAGGCGGAGGCGAAATCCATCGTCCACCGCGCCTGGATGATGGAGTATCCGAGGCCGGTACCGGTGCCAACGATCATCTCGCCGGCGACGAGCACGCGCCACCCGTTGGCGAGGCCCACGCGGAGTCCACTGAGCAGGTGGGGCAGCGACCCCGGCAAGAGAACGCGCAGGAAGAGGGCGCGATCGTCCGCGCCCATCATGCGGGCGGCGCGGAGGTACATCTCGTCCACGCCCTTCACGCCGGCCGCCGTGTTTATGACGATTGGGGCAAAGGCGGTAACGGCGATCATGAAGATGGTTGCGCGTTCGCCGATGCCGAAGAGCAGGATCGCGACTGGGATCCATGCGAGGCCCGGTATGAGCTGGAGCACGGTGACCGTGGGCATGGCGAGGCGCTCGAGAAGCCGCGACCATCCCAGCAGCAGGCCGGAGATGATCCCAACGGCCATCGCGAGGCCGAACCCGGCGCCCCAGCGAAGCAGACTGTCGCCAACGTGGCGGTAGATGGTGAACTCGTTGAGCACGCTTCCGCGGAACAGAGCGGCGAGCCGCTCGAAGGTATCGTAGGGCGTCGGAAAGAGGTCGGTGCGCAGATGCTGCACGAGGATGGCGATTCCCCACCAGAGTGCGAGCGGGATGAGAAGGGACCCTAAGGCGACGAGCGCGTATCGCCACGAGGCAGGCCGGGGCACCGCCCGGACCGCCGGCGCAACGGCCGTGGGGGCCGTGCCCGACGGCTGCGGGAGCGCACCACCAGAGGAAGAACCTTCAACGTGTTCGCGGGAAGTAGACACAGCTCTCTCCGTCACATGTCTCGTTCTGGGCGGAGAAGCGACAGCGGCCGGGGAAGTGCTCTTCGGGCAAGTCGAACCCGAGCTTCGCGAGCTCGGGTTGCGCGACTTCGAAGGCGACGTAGCTGCTCTTCTTGCAGCAGCGGCTGCCTCCGATATCGGCGAGACGGGCGGCGAGCTTGGCGGCGAACTGGAGCAGCTTCTCGCGCTGCTCCGTCGCGACCGGCGTCGATCTCAGGAGGACGGCGTAGGCGCTTGCGGCGCTCGACAGGGCGCCGCAGGTGCCGAGGAAGCCGCAGGACCCTCCTGGGATCTGATGGCCTCGGTCGAGCACCTCATCTACCAGGTCGTCCGATAGCGGGTGGCCAGCGTTGCGGAGGCAGACGAGAAGGATCTCTCCGATCAGTGCGTGGTGCCAGACTCCGTGGACGGGCGCGTCGTCGCCCTGACTGAGCAAGTCGTCGAGCGCCTCCGCGGGCTTGGTGCCTTCGATCTGCCTCGCCAGCATGGTGGCCAGGGTAGTCGTAGTGTCTCCCGCGGTGCCCGCGCAGCAGACGTCGGCGTCGACGGCATTGCGGAAGTCTTGGTAGGAGATGCGGCGCAGCTTCTTTGCAGATGGGTTGTGTGGTCTCGTCATCGCGCGATTCTCCGGCGTGGGACTAGTTTGAGAGGCAGTTCCGGAGCAGCTCGGTGATCCGTGACTTCGAGGGCAGCCGGCCGGCGGACACGAGCTGGTTGTTGACCACCAGCGCGGGCATGGGGGTGGGACCGTACTCGGCTATCTCATCGAGCTCTCTGACGCGGTGGACGGCGTGGCTGCCGATGCCGACCGCGCGGGCGATCTCGAGGACGAGGGCCGCGAGCCGGTCACAGGCGCGGCAGCCTGGGCCGAGCACCTTGATCTCACAGCCCTCACGGGCGGCGGGCCGCAGCCGACCGTCCAAGAGCTCCGGCGCCGCGGCGCGGCGGACGGCCGCCGAGATAGCTTCGACGCTGCACTCGAGCCGTTCGACCTCTATCTCAATGCGCGAGAGCCGTCTCCGGAGCACGCGGTCGACCCGCTCGGCAACCTCCTCCGCGACGGCGTCCGCAGAAGCAGGCGGCCTCACGTCAGCTTGAGCAGGAGGCGAGGCCGCTCCGAGGAGAGCGGCCATGTCCCGGCGGCGGAGACGGTGCCGCCCGCCGGGTGTCCGGTAGCTGCGAAGCTGGCCGGAGTATATGTACCGCTTGAGCGTGGAGACGCTGAGCCGCAGCTCCCGCGCCGCCTCCTTGAGGGTGACGAACTCTTCAGCAGGCTGCACAGTCATTGAACGCCTCCGTCCATAGCGATCTGATACACATCATCCCGTACCATAGGGTGCCAAACCGGTGCGTCAGTAAGAGGGCGGACACATGACATTTCCGTGAAGATTGCGCGGGGCCCCCGGTACGCATCGCGGAAGCTATGGTGCCGGGCAATAGTGAGCAGCGCGGCCCGCGGCCGCCCTTAGAGAGGCAGGTCGAGGTCGGACCTCACGCGCGCTGCGGCCTGCTGGTTGACGGCCGCGTCGAAGGGCTGGGCGACATCGAAGCCGCTTGGGCTGGGCAGGCGGAGGTCGAGTTCGTCGACGACGGTCTGCGCGAAGAAGAGCGGCGGCTCGTCGGCGAGGAAGCGGAGCGCGAGCGCCGCTCCCGCGGCGGTGTCGAGCTGGAGGGCTCGAACGACGATGTCGGCACGCGCCTCGGGCTCGGAAAGCCGGCCGAATACCTCTGCGAGGCGCGCGGCGTCCTGCGTCCCGGCCAAGAGTCCGGGCAGGTCGTCGGCGGATATCTCGTCATGTGCACTGTGGCCGACCGCGTGATCGTGCGGCTCGGCGGCAGGAGCTGTGGGCGCCGCGCGGGACGCGTGGCCGCTGTGGGCGTGGGCCTGGCCCTTGAACCGAGCGCCGAGCGTGCGCCCGACGCCGAACAGCAGCGCGAAGCAGAGCGCGAAGGCCAGAGCGATGGCGCCGGTATGCTTGAGTGTCTTCGGCCGGTCGCCGGCGCGCAGGTTGTAGATGATCGCGGAGACAACGATAAGAGCCACCGCGTAGGCGCCGATGACGAGCGGCCCGGACGACAGGTCCGCGACATAGGAGACGACGAGGCCGGCGATGGTGGCGATGACGCCGAGGACCCATCCAAATAGAAGCTGGTAGATGAGGCGATTCGTGATGAGCACGGCCATGACCGCGGGCGCGACCAGGAAGACGAAGACGAGGAGGACGCCGGCGCTGCCTACCGAGACGGTGATGACGAACCCAAATGAGAGGTAGAAGAGGAAGTCCCAGAGGCGCACATTGACCCCGTTGGCGCGCGCAGCATCGACGTCCTCGGAGATGAGCAGAAACGGGCGGCGGAAGACGAAGTGGAAGAGGCCGACGACTAGGTAGACCAGCGCTACGGTCGCCACCGTCGGCCATTTCACCCAGAGGATAGATCCGGTGAGAATGTCCTTGATGTGTTCGGCGCCATGGGGGGCTTTGTCGATGAGGATGATGGCGGTGGCGGCGGCGATGGCGTAGACGAGCCCGATGACGGCCTCCTGGGGGACGCGGCTCTGTCGAGTCCGGGAGAGGGTGAAGACAGCCGCGGCGATCGCGGTAAGGGCCACCGAGAACCAGTAGGACGCCTGTGTGTGGAGCGGGATGCCGAGGAGAAAGCCAAGAAGGGCGCCGAGCGCGGCGATCTGCGCGAGAGCGAGGTCCACGAAGATGATCTCCCGCTTGATGACATGGAGGCCCAGGTAGGACAGCATCCCCACCATCAGCACACAAAGGCAGAAGGAGGGAAACATGAGCTGAAGCGCAGCAGCTGTGTTCATCTTGTCTCTCCTCGCGGATTCATCATATCGGAGAGGCCCCGACGAGCGGGGCCTCCTGCCGCTGAGGCGTGAAGGGGCTAGCTCCCGATCGCGCCCGAGGTGCGTGCGGCGGCGAGCAGCCTCTCGACCCAGAGGTCGAACAGCTCGAAGTAGCTATCCGCACCCGGCTCGCCGCCGACGTAGAGGGGAACGATGACGGCGGTGGCGTCGACCTTGGAGGCCACTCCCTGGACCTCCTTCTCGCTGAAGTAGTTGGCCGCGAGTATGATCCGAATGTTTCGGTCGCGCATGAGCTGGACGAGCTCGGCCACGTGCTTGGCCGACGGCGGGATGCCCGGCTTGGGCTCGACCGTTCCGGCCTCCTCGAGGCCGAACAGGCGGACGAAGTACACCCAGTTCTTGTGGTAGGTGACGATGGGGGTGCCGCGCAGGGGCTGCATCTGCTTCATCCAGCCGCCCAGGTAGTCGATGAGCGGCTTCCCGCGGAAGCTCCGCTCCTCCAGGAAGGGGATGAGCCTCCCTTTCTCGGCGAGGTCGCAGAGGGCCTTTCCGCCGAGCAGCTCCACCAGCCGCGCGCCGAAGAGGCGGCTGTCGAACTCGTCCTCGAGCGCTTTCAGGTTGCGCTCGTAGGTCGCCTTGCCGGCAGGATCGTTCCTCGTGAGGCCCGCGGCGATGTTGCGAGCGGCGACCTTCATGTTGGTCGGGCCCGTCGTGACATGCGGGTTGCCGTAGATGTGGAGTCCGCCCTCGACGCGGGACATGACCTTGGGTTTTTCGAGGAGCCGCATGCCTTGCGCGGCGGCGATGTAGCCGGGCTGGCCGCTCCGGACCCGAGTGTTGCCGGACTTGTCTATCACGGTCGGTACCCAGGTCTCGAGGTCGAGTCCTGTATCGATCAACACGTCGGCGCTGCGGACGAGGTTGACGAAGGAAGGCTTGGGCCTGATGAAGTGCGCATCTTGATCGCCGCGGACAATGGCCTCGACGGAGACCCGGTCTCCGCCGATGGCCTTCGCCAGGACGGCGTAATCCGGCAGTGTGGTGATGACGCGCAGCCGGTCGGCGGCCGCAGGAGAGCCGGCGATCGAGAGTGCTGCTGCGAGCAAACCGAAGAAGACAGCGATCCGCTTCATGGCGAGTGCTCCTCTCAAGCTCAATAGCGCACGTGCTTGTGGGGACCCGCGGCGAAGATGCACTGGAGGAATAAGGCATCTTCGTCCGGTCCCATATTGTGGTTGTTCTGGTGATCCCACTCCAGACGCCAGTGGACCCAGGGGCTCTGGTACCAGGTGACGTACGGTGCGAACAGCCACTGATGGGCGCCGGACTGGGTCACGGCCAGCGGGGCCAGCGATTGTCCGGGAAGGCTGGCATACGGCTTCACGTCGGGCTCGTAGTAGTCAATCCGCAGCCCGGCGTCGAGGGTCCGGTTGAGCTTTTTCTGGAAGTACGAATACGCGCCCCAGGAGCGCAGCGTATCCTCGCCGGATCCATCGGGCGCCAAGATGCCTTTGTCGAGCAGGTAGGCCTCGGTCCGCCAGACCCAGTTCTCGTAGCGCATCTCCTCGGTGGGCTCCCAGAGGAGGGTGAGGTCGGCGCCCAGCACCGTCGCCCAGAGATCGCGCCTTTGGGAGGCGGTCCCGTCGCCGAGGATGCTCCAGGTGTCGTTGCGCCCCACGAGGCCGGTCAAGCCGAACTCGAGGTACGTGTCCTTGTCGAGGTCACGGTAGTTCTTGTAGTGGGCCAGAAAGGCTGGCATATTGCGCGTGTTCTCTCCGAAGACGGGACCGTTCTCACCGTCGGTGACCTGGAAGGTGAGCTCCTGAGCCGCATTGCCCCATTGGGGCATCTGCCATTCGAGGGACGCGCCGACCTGGTTGAGGCCGCCGGGCCCGAATATCTGGCGCAGGGGGAGGGGGAAGTCCACTTGGTCGAGGCCGTGTTTGTGCCAGCGGTTGACGACGCCGAACTGCTGGCGGAACCTGCCGAGAGTGACGTTGAGGTCCTTGCGCCAACCGTAACGCGTGAAATAGGCCTCGCCGATCGTCGCGTTGTTGTCCGTCACGGGCACCGCGGCCTTGAATCTCGAATACGGGTCCAGATACGACTCGAGGTGTATCCCGAGGGTGCGGAACGTGTTGTCGAAGTGCCTCTCGACACCGGTGCCCGAGCGATAGGAGGAGATGAAATCCCCCGTCACACTGATCTCGGGATTCAGGGCTTGAAGGCCGAGCGCGCCGGAGGTGAAGGTCACTTCCTCGGCTCGTTCCGGAGCGGCCTCTTCGGCCGCTGCCTCGCGCTCGGCGGCGGCGCGCAGAGCCGCGAGGTCGTCCTCGCCGGGAGCTTCCGCCCCTCTCTGGACGGCTCCGGCCTCGAGTTCCTCAAGCCGTTTGCGAAGGCGCTCGACCTCGGCCTGGAGCTCCGCGAGGCGGGCATTCACGGCGGCGAGCTCCTGCTGGAGAGCAGTGAGGCTCGGATCAGCCGACACGCGCTCGGCGAGAGCGGTATCGGCCGCGGCGAGACAGATGAATGCGACCAGCAGCAGGCACAGCAAGCGCATGGAGGTTCCTCCTGAGGCAGAATGGGTGACCACTGCAGACCCACGGGCCGGGCACGCGGTGGGGCGCCGGCCTGGGTCATGTAGCTGCAGGGGGTTCAGAGAGGAATCAGGAAAGCGGGGGGCCGCGCGCGTCGAACGCGGCACGGATGAGAAGAAGCGGAGGGGAGACAGACCAGAAAGATACCGAAGCGAGGGAGCACAGCCCAGAGCAGGAGACACCGGCAATCGCGTAGCTGTGGGAGATGAGCTGCCACAGGCAGGCAGAGCAGCGACCGCCGTCTGAGGGGGGCTCCGCCGCGACGAGGGATAGGCCGTCTCGGCCGCCCGCGCCGAGGCAGGCCGGCACGAAGGAGTGACTGTGGCGGCCGCCGGAACTGGAAGCGAAGAGCAGCCACGGGAGGAGCAGGAGTACGAGAGAGCGCGCCTCCGGCAGATGACTCAGCCGCAGGCCCGGTTTCTGTTTCCCGTCTCTTTCGGCCATATGCATGGGAGCGAAGACACAACCCGAAGCAATGTGCGGACATCCGAGATTATAGTCGCGGCCTCAGGGCATGTCAACGTGGCGCCTAAGCTGCACGAAAGCAGACTCGGCGGAGGTTGCAGAGGTGACATATCGCGGCCCCGGTGACGCCGTATATGATGAGGGGTACGCGCGAGCGGCGCGCGAGATCGAGCAGCCCATCCAGGGTGCCGTTCGCCGCCGTCGTGCCGGTCGCGAGCACCAGATGGCTTGACTCGACCAGCTCTTGGGTGCGCTCTTCGCCGCTCCAGACCTCGATGCCGTGCACATGGCGGCCGATGTTCTCCTCGGCGAGATCGGTGACGGAGACGCGGTCCGGCCCGAAGCGCTCTGCCAGTGCCGCCACGAGGCCCGGCTGGTAGCCGGCGACGCCCACGGGGATGTCGCCGAACTCCCGGTGCAGCTCCGCCGCCATCTCGCGACCGCACCTCGCGATATCTTCATCACGGCAGTGGACGGTGCGATCGACCCGACCGAGGTGTCGGAGCACCGCGTTCATTGCCGCGGCCGTCAGGGCGCGCTCGCGGTTGCGGTCGAGCGGGAGGTCGAGCACATCGCGGAGGGTTCCCGACCAGGGCGCCGGCTCATCGGTGAAAGCGTGCCCCCTTGCGTCCTCGAACTCGGCCTGGATCATGACCTCCTTGCCGCGGAGGATCGGCAGGTCATCGTACTGCGGCTTGCCGATGGCCTCCTCGGTGGACAGGGCGCGAGTGGTTACGCGAAGCGGGAGGTCGGCGAGGCCCTGCTCTGCTGTGAGGTCGGCGAAGGCCTTGCGGGCCCGAAGCAGCACTGTGCTCATCGTATGTCTCCTGCCGAGATGTCCGGATTGCTTCCGCCCCAGGGAGCTAGCGGCCGGGAAGGTCGGCCTGCTCGACGACCGCGCTCCAGAGCTGACGTACGGCCTGCGCGGCGGCGCTGTCGCCCCACTCGAGCAGCGGAATTCCCTGTGCGGTGGCTTCGGCGACGCTCTCATCGAAGGGGATGCGGCCCACGGGGGCTGCGCCCATCTCACCGGCAAGCCGTTCGATCCTCTGTGTCAGGTCGGGGTTGATGTCCCACTTGTTGACACACACGGCGGCGGCGACCCGGAAGTGCGCTGCAACTTGAAGCACACGGTCGAGGTCGTGCAGCCCCGAGGGCGTGGGCTCGGTGACGGCGAGGGCCGCGTCGACACCGGAGAGGGAAGCGATGACCGGACAGCCGATTCCGGGGGACCCGTCGGTCAGGATGAGGTCTGCGCTGTGCTCGACGGCGACGCGGCGCGCAAGCTGGCGCACTTCGGTCACCAGTCTGCCGGAAGCCTCGGCTCCCGCCAGCAGACGAGCATGGGCAAGCGGGCCGAAGCGGGTTCCGCTCACAAAGAGCCGGCCCGTCACTTGCGGATGCATTGAGATAGCGCGGGCTGGACAGACGACAGCGCACGTCCCACAGCCCTCACACCGCCTGGGATCGACCCGGGAGTCGCGCACGGCGGCGAACTCACACACCTCCTCGCAGCGACCGCATTCGGTGCAGGCGGCCTCGTCGATCACGGCGAGGCGGGCGCCGCGGTACTCCGCTTCCTCCTGTGTCTGGGGGGAGAGGAGCAGGTGCAGGTTGGGGGCATCGACGTCCGCGTCGGCGAGCACTTTGCTGCGAGCGATTGCGGCGAAGGACCCAACGACGGTGGTCTTCCCGGTCCCGCCTTTTCCGCTGATGACGAGGAGTTCCTTCACTGGTCTTTTCTCCGTTCGATCTCCGCGCAGAGGTCGCGGAGGGGCTTTCGCCAGTCGGGGAATGCATCCACGAGGGGCTCCCCGCGCGAGTAGGCCTCGGCGATCCGCCTGTCGAAGGGGATCTTGAGGAGCACCGGGAGGTTGCGTGCGGTGCACTCGTTCTCGATGATCTCGTCGCGATGGCCGCTGCGGTTGATGGCGACGCCCACGGGAATGCGCAGTTCGTGTGCGAGGCTGGCAGCCATCTGGAGATCGTGGAGGCCGAAGGGGGTCGGCTCGGTCACGAGAAGGCAGAAATCGGAGTTTGCGATGGTGTCCTGCACTGCGCAGGCCGTGCCGGGCGCGGCGTCTACCACTGCGAAACCGTCGCGATCAAGCTGCGAGAATTCCTCTCGCACGATTCTGACAGCGGATGGCTCTCCGGGTTTGAGGCGGCCTTGTATGAAGCGCATCCCGCGGGCGGTGCCGACTTCCACCTCTCCGATCTGCCGCTCTCGTCGCCCGATTGCGCCCTCCGGACACACGTAGGCACATCCGGAACATCCGTGGCACAGCTCGGGGAAGACCAGCACCTGTTGTTTCACGACCGCGAGCGCGTTGAACTGGCAGAACTCCGCGCATTTCCCACAGAAGGTGCAGGTGGAGAGGTCGACGTCGGGGACCATCATGAAGACGGGAACCGTCTTCTCGATGGCCGGTCCCAGGAAGAGGTGGGCATTCGGCTCCTCCGCGTCGGCATCCAGCAGCTGCGCGCCAGGGAGCGCGAGCGCGAGGCTAACGGCGACGGTGGTCTTACCGGTGCCGCCTTTTCCACTGGCAACTGCAATGATCATGTGAACTCCTTGGTTGAAGCCGGTGGCACTAGTGGCCGAGCCCCAGCAGCAGGAGGCCAACCACCAGCCCGAGCCCGGCGGTGAAGACTTTGACGAGCGCCGCGTCCTTCAGGGCGTAGGCGAGCAGAGGCAGTATTCCGTGGCCGTCTTGGGCGATCGAGCTCGCGGCGAGCACGGAGAAGGGGATCATGCCCTTGGCGTAGAGCATGACGAAGACAACGTGCGGGCCGGATTCGGGCAGCAGGCCGATGAGCGCGGCGAGGACGACGAGCAGGACGCGGCTGTCGGGAAGCAGGGCCGGGAGGTCCATCTGCCCGCCGACGAGCTTGAGCGCGAGCAAGGTGAGAAAGAGCCAGAGAGAGAGGTTCAGCAGATGCTTGCGCACGATGTGCCCGTAGATGTGCTCTCTGAGGAAGTGGCGCCAGCCAAACCGAGCGGTTTCCTCGGGATGGATCTCAGCGCCGCAGCTCTCACAGAGCGGCAGGCGCAGGCGGCGCGCGAGCGCGTCCGCTGCGGCGCCGCCGACCACCCCAACGATGAAGCACAGCCCGAATATCAGCGGGACGGCGCGCGGGATGGTCGCGAGCATGACGAAAGCCTCGTCGCCGGCGGTGGCCAGCAGAACGGCCGCCAGTGCGCCAAAGCTCACAAGGCCTGCTTTGTAGAGGGAAACGACGAGGAACGCGTCGACGCACCCGGGCACGACGCCCAACGCGGACGCGAGCATGTATTGTCGGAGGCCCGGCCTGCCCAGGGCAGTGCGGATGCCCCGCCCAAAGCGAATCTCCGCGAACTCGACCGCCGCCATGAGGAGGAAGACGATGGCGAGTATCTTCGCAGTGTCGGCCAAGACAGAGAGAAGCATCCACGCACTACCCGGACTTGATGTCCAGGACCGGGCTGCCGTCGAGAGCGTCCAGATCCTGCACGACGAGGCGCGTGGCGGTGCGCCCGACCAGCCGAACCCGCGTCATCCCGATGGGATTGGGGCGGCACGGGCTGTGTAGGGAGAAGACCCCCTGCTTGGGCCTGCTCCGGTCGCCTCGCGGATGGGTCTTCAGTCTGCGCCGGTCCTCCGGGGGCAACTCGTGCATCCAGTACAAGAGCCAGAGGTGCTCCTGTGCATCAACGCCGTCGAGCGCCTCGGCGAACTCCGGTTCTATCTCGATTTCCTTCGGCCCTTGCCCGCCGCGCGAGCGCACGCGGCCGATGGGAGAGAGCCTGATCTCTTCGGCCATAGCGTTTAGCCTCTCGATGGCGACGCCGTCACACTTCGCAGCAGCGCTTCGGGTCCTCGCACGGGCTGTCGAGCCCACAGCAAGCCGCCCCGGGGGAGCCGCCCGAGTTGGATCTCCCGACCGCGAAAGTTGAAGGGATCCTGGCGACGTCTTCGCTGCTGCACCTGGGACAGCTTACCCCCTGGTCCTTCGCCGGGAGCAGGAGTCGCTCGAAGCTGCTGCCGCACTCGCTGCATCGGTATTCGTAGATGGGCATCTGCGCTCCTCGCGGACTAGAGCTCCCTGGTCATGAGCTGACCGCATTTCGGGCACTTCGTCTGATTGCACGGCAGGCCTGCCTGGTGAGCGGCCTTGTGGCCGCAGTTCGGGCAGATGCAGTTGCCGCCGGGGCCGGCGGCGAACCCGCCCATGCGCCCTTGGCCGCCGCGGCCCCGGCCGCGACCTCGGCCCGTCCCTGGGCCCTCGCCTCTCGGTCCGGTTCCATCTCCTCTCGGCATATCCGATCACCTCCTTGTGTCTGCGCTTCGTGCGCGAGGATCAGCTCCGGTCCTCGATTTCGCTGATGCGCCGATTGATCTCGTCGAGCTGTTGCCTGAGCGAGTCGGCGGCCCGCTTGAGCTGCTCGAGGTCCTGGCCGCTGTCGATGGGCTGCGTCGGGCCGGGAGCCGGACCGGCGAAGCCGGCGGCCATCGCGCCGCCTCGGCCCATGCCGCCCCCCATGCCTCGACCACGACCCATGCCGGGGCCTGCACCACCTGTGCCGAAGTGGCCCGGCACCGATGGCCCGCCGACCGGCTGAAGCTCCCCGCGCTTGAAGGCCTCGACGGCATCGCGGACTGTGCCGGAGAGGCCGACGTAGACTTGCACGCCAGCGGCGCTCAGAGTCCGGTAGGCATTGGGCCCGCAGTTCCCGGTGAGGATGGCCTCGGCTCCTTTGCTGGCGATCATCTGGGATGTTTGAACTCCTGCTCCGCCGCCAGCGGCTATGTTGGGGTTCTGGACGGCCTCGAACTCGAGGGAGTCGGTGTCCACCAGAAGCAGGTATTGGGCTCGGCCGAAGCGGGGGTCCATCTCGGCATCGAGGTCGGGTCCGGTACTGGTAACAGCTATCCTCATAGATATCGCTCCTTTGCAGGGGACGGAGGGTGTGGAGGGACGGCTTGCAGGGGTCGCTCGGGAGATATGCGAGAACCCGCTGCGAAGTCGAACTGCTACGCCGACGGCCTTGCATCGCGCGGCCCCTGCGGCCGCCTCCTCCACACACCATCGCGTCGGTACCCTCAGTCAGCAGAGGGTCCGTCCGGCGTCAGTCCTCCTTCTGCTGCTCGAGCTCCTGGATGCGCCCGGTGACGGCATCCATCTGCTCCTTGAGCCAGTCGGCCTGGCCGCGGAGCATCTCGATCTCATCCTCCGAAGATGGCGCTCCCGCGGGGCCGTACTGCGGGAACGGCATTGGCGGGTACGCGGGAGGGGCAAAGCCCCATCGCCCGCGGCCCCAACCAGCGCCGCGGCCCCAGCCGTGACGCCAGGCCATGCCCATGCCCC
>Ga0180438_10003748_pt1 | contig 22612 bp, 19 predicted proteins | sample SS_ome_12_FD_132455 | JGI IMG/M metagenome (GOLD analysis project Ga0180438, IMG submission 132455) | Hypersaline lake sediment archaeal communities from the Salton Sea, California, USA - SS_3_D_2 metaG | ecosystem: Environmental > Aquatic > Non-marine Saline and Alkaline > Hypersaline >...
AGCCTGCCTTCCCGCGTGTTCAGCACCCATTCGCCGGGCGCATCAAGGGCTTCCAGCACGTTCTCGACCCAGCAGCATGGGGTGCTTTGCAGGAAACGGAGCCTGCTCATCGCATAGGTCGCGGGGATGGCCGTGCGGGCAATCCGTGCCTTCTCGTCGACGGACGCCAGTGGGAGGACGTTCACGATCCAGGCGTGAAGTGGCCGGACGACAATCTCCACATCTTCCAGGTTCGGCCAGTTCCTCAGACGCCCCCGCGGGAAATGGAGCGTGTCGCGTCCGCCGTCTTTCGGCGGAATGAAGCCGGCGGACCGCGCTCGAGGAAGCATGCCCTTCAGGTCGTAGAGTGTGTGGAAGCGCCAGGCGGCGCCGTCGATCTTCGGCACGTCCGCCATCCACACTTTTCCGCGCGCCGTCTTCGGCAGGCCCTGGAACGTGGCGGGCACCTTCCTCCAGCCCCCGATCTGCCGCCCCGAACTGAACACCGGCCTCTCGCGGGGGTAGGCCGCGTAGGTGACGGCAGCACCCCCTTTGCCTGAATCTCGCGGGCCGAAGACGACGGTTTCGCTCAGACGGTAGAGCCCTTCCCGAATGAGGACGACCACGTCCCTGTCCGGCGAGTCCTGCTTGAGCTTCCTGACGGCGTCCCGCGCGCGCGCCAGCGAAGCGAAGGGACCGTCCGTCCCCTGCGCGTTCGGCTCGGGCAACGAGCCCGACCAGTCGTCGCAGCCGTCGGCGGAAACGTGGAAGTCGGCCTTCGGAGGGGAATCCGACGGCGCTGCCCGGCATTCGCCCAGGAACGGCCCGGCAAGCAGTAACAGCGATACGTTCAGCGTTGCGAGCAACTGTCTCATATGTGGCTTCGTCTCAGCCAACGTCTACGATGACACTTCGTCTGAAAGCGCGCTTTCAGATGATAGTCGTCCGTCGTCTTGTTGTCCATCCGCTGCTTCCCGACAGTTCCTGGCGCTTCTCCCCCGGATTCGGATTCCGGAATCTCCTAAGCTGCCTTCGACAAAGTTTGCACAGTCTGGAGATGGAGACGTAACGGATGGTTCTTCCGGCGGTTGAGCTTCCGGACCGCCTGCATGATTGCCTTCTCCAGGTTCTCGACCGTCTCGAAGTAGTGGTTGTGAATGGCCGAGCGCTTCAGGTGACCCCAGAATCGCTCGATCAGGTTCAGGTTGGGTGCGTACGTGGCGTTCCAGATCACCGTCAGGCGGTCGCAATGGTCGTCCATGTACTTCCGCACGGCCTTCGTGTGGTGGATGGAGCAGTTGCCCAGGAAGAGGTAGACGTGCTCTCGATCGGCGTAGACATCCTCCAGCAGCCACTCTCCGAGGATACAAGGTCCAATCGTATCGCTCTGTGACGGCGAGTACTCGCATCGCCAATACCCTCGGCGCGGCCGGTCTGGCCCGGCCGTCGGCGGCGTCGTGGGCTCGCCCTTACGAATAAGCGAGGCCGGGCGACCGGCCGGGAGCAAGGCCGTGCGAGGCCGCACCGCTACACAGCCTTTTCGTGTGGCGATCACGGGATGGCGCAGTTCGGCAGCGCGACGAGCGCACGCCCCGATCAAATCGGCGCGTAGGACTCCGGGGCGGCGGACTCGAAGCGGGTGCAGTTGGGCAGGAAGGTGAGGTAGATGTTGTCGGTCGGGCCGTTTCGCTGCTTGGCGACGATCAGCTCGGTGACGTCCTTGGGGACCCAGTCCGACTCGCCGCGGTGGTAGTAGTCCTCGTTGTGCAGGAGCATGACCACGTCGGCGTCCTGCTCGATCGAGCCGGACTCCCGCAGGTCGCTCATCCGCGGGCGGTGCGTCGGTCGGTCGGCGGGGCCTCGGTTGAGCTGGGCGGCGAGGACGACGGGGATCTTCAGCTCGCGCGCGAGGGCCTTGATGCCGCGGGAGATCTCGGTGATCTGCTCCTGGCGGCTGTTTGCGCGGCCGGCGTAGCTCATCAACTGGAGATAGTCGACGAAGATGCACTTGATCCCGTGGGCGGCGTGGAGGCGGCGGGCCTTCGCGCGGAGCTGGAGGACGGTCAGCAGGGCCGTGTCGTCGATGAACAGGGGGGCCGGCTGGAGGTTTCCCGCGGCGGTCTGGAGGTGCGTCCAGTCCTCCGGCGTGATCATGCCGCGCCGCATTCGGCGGAGGTCGTAACGCGCGTGGGAGGCCAGCAGCCGCTGGGCGACCTGCTCCTTGGACATCTCCAGCGAGAAGACGGCGACCGGCTCGGGGGGGTCTTCGGAGACGGCCATGTACTCGGCGATATTCAGCAGGAGGCTGGTCTTGCCCATCGACGGGCGGGCGGCGAGGATGATCATGTCGCCGTTCTGGAATCCGCTGGTCAGCTCGTCGAGCTTCTGGTAGCCGCTGGCCAGGCCGGTGATCAGCTTGCCCTCGTGCTGCTCGAGCGTCTCGAAGGTGTGCTTGAGCAGATCCTCCATGGTGGCGGCCTCGCCGACGACGGTGTCGGCGGCGATCTCGAAGACTCGCTGCTCGGCGCGGTCGAGGACGATGCCCGCCTCCTCGTGCGTGTCGAAGGCCTCCTGGACGATCTCCGTGCCCACGACGATCAGGTCGCGGAGCATCGCCTTGCCTCGGACGATGGCCGCGTAGTACTCGGCGTTGGCGGCCGTGGGGACGCCCTCGACGAGGGCCACGAGGTAGTCGATGCCCCCGGCCGGCTCCAACTGCTTTCGCCGCTCGAGCTCGTCGCGGAGGGTGACGAGATCGATGGGCTTGTTGGCCTCGCTCATCTCGACGAGGACCTGGAAGATCAACTGGTGGGCCGGGCGGTAGAAGTGCTCGCTCCGGAGGTGCTGGACGACGATGTCGATGGCGGGCGCGTGGAGGATCATGGACCCGAGGACGCAGACCTCGGCCTGGATGGACTGGGGGGGCACGCGGGGGGCGGTGGCCGGCTCGCCGGTCGGCGGCGCCGGTTGCTCAGGACTCCTCGCGGACGTATTGACCGTCGTCATCCGTGACTCTCTGCCCGAGATCCCTATGGCAGGGGGTGCGTCCCGCCATCGCGAGAAGGCCGCCTCCTGCCACACCAGCGGCATGGTACGCCGACCGCCGGGCGGCCACAAGGAAAAACGCGGCATCCTCGAATCGGCCCGGGCGGCGGAGGGGCGCGTCCTTCGCGGGGCTACGGCTCCTCGACGCCGGGCTGCTCGGCTTCGGCGGGCGGATCGCCGCCGGTCTGGGCGGCCTCGTCGCCTTCCTCGAGGATGGGCACGATCCAGACGTGGACGGTCGCGGTGACGTCGTGGGCGAACTTCAGGGGCACGTCGTACTTGTCCAACTGGCGGATGGGCTCCTCGAGGGCGACGTCCTCGGACTCGAGGAACAGTTCCTGCTCGGCCAGGGCCGCGACGATCTGGGCCGGGCCGACCGAGCCGTACAGGTGGCCTTCCTCGTTCGCGCGGGCGGTGATGGTGACCTCCTTGCCGTTGACCAGCGCGGCGCGGGCCTCGACCTGTTCGCGCTCGCGGGCGAGCTGTTCGAGGTATCGTTGCCGGTCGAGTTCGACGGCGCGGACGTTGGCCTTGGTCGGCTGGGCGGCCAGGCCCTGCGGCAGGAGGTAGTTCCTCGCGTAGCCGGGCTTGACGTCGACGAGGTCCCCGATCCGCCCGAGGCCGGGCACGTTTGTTCTGAGCAGCACCTTTACGATCTTCATGCTTCGTTCCTCTCGATGCGCTTGGGCGGGCGCGCCGTTAGCTGACGTAGGGCAACAGCGCCAGCAGCCGGGCGCGTTTGATCGCCCGCATGGACGACCGCTGATGCTTCGCGCAGTTGCCGCTCCGCTTGCGGGAGAAGATCTTCCCCTGCTGGGTGGTCAGCTTCAGCAGCGTCGGGACGTCCTTGTAGTCCACTTCGTCGACCTTCTGCCGGCAGAACCGGCACTTGGCCTGCTCGCGGAAACGGCTTCGCCGTTTGCGGCGGCCACCGGGCTTGCCTCGGCCTCGGCCTTTGGGCATCGGGCGTTTTCTTCTTGCCATATCGTCTTGTTCCTCTTGCTGAGAGTGCTCGAGTCAGCCGATCGTCGCCGGGCGACGGCCGGGATCAGGTCAAAACGGGATCTCTTCCCCGCCGGCGTCGTCGTAGGCCGACGGCGGGGGCTGGTCGGTGTTGGCAGAATCGGGCGCCGGCTGGGCCCGGGGCGGCTGGGCCTGGGGCGGCGCGTAGCCCCCCCCGCCCTGCGGGCCGCTCATCGGCTGCTGCTGCGGGGCCTGCTGCGGCAGCGGACGCGGGCCGGGCGCGCTGCCCTCGCGGCCGCCGAGGAACTGGAAGTTGTCCACGACCACACGGTGCTTGCTGCGGCGCGTCCCGTCCTTGCCCTCCCACGTCTGGAACTGTAGCCGCCCCTCGACCAGCAGGCCTCGCCCCTTGCTCATGTACTGGCTGATCACCTCCGCCTGCCGGCCGAATGCTGTGCAGTCGATGAAGCACGTCTCCTGCCGCTGCTGGCCGTCCTGGCCCCGCCACTGGCGGTTGATCGCCAGGCCGAACTCCACCACCGGCGTCTGGCTGGGCAGGTAGCTCATCTGCGGGTCCCGTGTCAGGTTCCCGGCGAGGATCACCCTGTTGTAGTTGGCCATCTGACGTTCTCCCTGCGCTGGGCGTTGGCGTGGTGGGGCCGACCGATTCTCGGGTCGCGCCCGTCAGTCTTCCTTCTTCTTCTGCTCCTCGTCGGCCGGCGCGTCGGCGGGCTGCTCGAGGGCGGCAGCTTCCTGTTCGCCCGGGGCCGGCTCGGGCGGGGCCGCGGCCTCGTCGGCCGGCTGGGCCTCGACCGGCGGCTCGTCGGCCGGAGGCGCTTCGGCGGGGGGCGGCTCGTCGGCCGGAGGCGCTTCGGCTGGCGCTTCGGCGGGCGCTTCGGCGGGGGGCGCTTCGGCGGGGGGCGCTTCGGCAGCCGGCTGGGCCGGCGCTTCGCCGGCGGGCTGCTCGCCGGCCTCGGCGGCGGCCGCGGCGGCCTTGGCCTCCGCCTCGGCCTCGCGGGCGGCGGCACGCTTGGCGCTGGCCGTCGCGGGCGTGTCGGCGTCGATCACGTCCTGCGGCAGATGATCGCGCCGGAGCACGAGCAGACGGAGGATGTGCTCGTTCAACTGGCAGTCCCGCTCCATGTCCGAGATTCGCTCGGGCGGGGCCCTGAAGTACGTCAACACGTAGAGCCCTCGCCGGCGCCCGGCGATCTCGTAGGCCAGCCGGCGCTCGTCCCACGGCTTCATCGAGACGACCTCGGCGTCGTTGCGTTCCAACACCGTCCGTGCCGGCTCGCTGGCGACGGCAAAGTCGGAGTTGCCCGCATCCACCAGGAACATGCCTTCGTACGTTTTCATCTCGCTCATAGGATCACTTCCCGTCGTTTCCTTCCGGCCCGCCGCGGCGGGTCAAGGGTCCGGCTTCCTGTTGTACCTTTCCATCACCGGCGCCAACCCGCAGAAGATCCAGTCTTCCACGGCGTCGGCGGCCGTCTCGATCGCCACCTCGATGATCTCGATCTCGTCACTGCGGAACGGCGTCAGGACGAAGTCGACGCCTTCCATTCGGCCCGGCGGCTGACCGATCCCGATCCGCAGCCGCGCCACCTCGTCGGTGCCCAGCGAGGCCAGGATGTCCGCCAGGCCCTTGTGGCCGCCCGCCGAACCGCCCGCCCGCGCTCTCAGTTGGCCGACCGGCAGGTACATGTCGTCCAGCACGACCAGCAGGTCCGACACGTCGGCCTTGTAGTATGCCGCCGCCTCCCGCACGGTCCGGCCGGAGCGGTTCATGTACGTGTGCGGCTCGAGGAGCATCACACGCCGGCTTTCGCCCTGGCCGCGCTGCGGGCGGGCCTCGTCGATCCGCCCGCCGAAGGCGGACCTGCCCGTCTGGAGGCCCCATCGCCGCCGGAGGGCCTGGAGCACTCGGAATCCCAGGTTGTGTCGGGTTCGTGCGTACTTGCGGCCGGGGTTTCCCAGCCCGACCACGAACCGCCTCTTGTCGTCTTGCGGCTGCTGCACGAACGGTTGTCTCCGGGCGGCTCGGTCGCGGCGGCCGGCGCCCGGTCGGCGGACCGCCGCGGCGCGGGGCAGGGGGGTGCGGCGGGCCCTAGCCGGCCGACTCGTCCTGCTCGCCTTCGCCTTCCTCGGCCTTTCTGCCGATCACTTCGGGTTCCGCTTCGGCCTCGCCCTCTTCGGCTACGGCCTCTTCCTCCTCGGCGACCACCGACAGCGTGCAGAGCGCGGCGTCGGGATCGTCGAGGAGCTTGACGCCGTCGTCGAGGGGCACGTCGCGCAGGTACAGCGTGTCGCCGGTCTGCATGTCGTTGACGAGGATGCGGATCTCGTCGGGGATGGCCGCGGCGCGGCACTCGACGTTGATGTCGGAGACGGCCTGCTGAAGGACGCCTCCCTCGGCCACGCCCGCCGGCGTGCCTCGCAGCACGACCCGCACGGTCACCTCCACCCGCTCGTCGAGGTCCACCCGAAACAGGTCCACGTGGAGGACCGCCTGCCCGAACGTGTCCCATTGCACGTCCTTGATCAGGACGTTCTCCGACCGGCCGTCCAGGTTCACCTCCAGCAGTCGCTCGCCGTGCTGGAGGGCCAGCTCCACGTCGTGCTCGCTGAGCGTCACGGAGACCGCCTCCTGCCTGTGGCCGTAGATGATCGCCGGGATCAGCCCTTTCCTGCGGAGGCGGCGGACCTCCCGGCTGCCCAGTTCCTTGCGGGTCGATGCCTTCAGCATTGCCATGGTCGTTCTCCTCGGCCTCCCGCCGGGGCGGGGCTAGCGGCCGATATCTTTCAGAAACAGACTGCTAACGGACTCGTCGTTGTGGATCCGGTGGATCGCCTCGCCGATCAGCTCGGAGACCGTGAGGACCTCGAGCATGCCCGTCGCCTCGTGTTTCTCCGGCGCCAGGGGGATCGTGTCGGTGACGACGACCTTGTCGATCGGCGCCTCGTGCAGCCGCTCGACGGCCGGGCCCGACAGCACGGCGTGCGTCGCGCCGACGTAGACCCGCTCGGCGCCCTCCTGCTTGCACAGCTCGGCGGCCGACGCGATCGTGCCCGCCGTCGAGATCATGTCGTCCATCATCAGCACCGTCTTGCCTTTCACGTCGCCGATGAGTCGTCCGGCCTCCACGGTCGTGCCGCTGACGCGCTGCTTGTCGATGACGGCCAGGTCACCGCCCAGCCGCTTCGCGTAGACCCGCGCCCGCTTCATGTTGCCCACGTCCGGGCTGACCAGCACGAGGTCCGACAGATCGAGCCCGGCGTAGTAGCGGCTGAGCACGGGCTCGGCGAACAGGTTGTCCAGCGGGATGTCGAAGAACCCCTGGATCTGTGCGGCGTGCAGGTCGATGGTCAGCACGCGGTCGGCCCCCGCGGTGGCGATCAGGTTCGCCACCATCTTCGCCGTGATCGGCACGCGCCCTTCGTCCTTTCGGTCCTGGCGGGCATAGCCGAAGTAGGGCATCACGGCGGTGACGCGTTCGGCCGAGGCGCGGCGGGCGCAGTCGATGAAGATCAGCAGCTCCATCAGCGTCTCGTTGACCGGCGAGCAGGTCGGCTGAATGACGAACACGTCCCGGCCGCGGACGTCCTCGTCGAGCTTCACCAGCAGCTCGCCGTCCGGGAACGGCGTGATGCTCACCGCCCCCAGGGGCATGCCGAGGTACTCGCTGATCCTGCCGGACAGCGGCGGATTGGCCCGCCCGCTGAAAATCTTGAGGTTAGGCATTGCGCACCTCGTTGTCGATCCGGGCGGCGAGAATGCGGTCGACCTGCTCGAGCTGATCGAGAGTGTTGATGCTGAGCACGTCCTCCGGCGGGACGGCGGCGACGGCAGCCAGATGCCCGCCGCCGGCGCGGAGAAGACCCAGCGCGTCGGTCAGGTAGTACTCGCCCTTGGCGTTGTCGTTGCTCAACCGCCCGATCACGCCGCGAAGCGCCGCCGCGTCGAAGCAGTAGATCGACACGTTCACCTCGTCGATCCGCCGCTGCGGCTCGTCGGCGTCGAGGTACTCCACGATCCCCGCCAGCTCGCCCGACTCGTCCCGCAGGATCCGCCCGTAGCGCATCGGGTCGGGCAGGATGCTGGTGGCCAGCGTGCAGGCGGCCTGCCGTCGGGCGTGCTCGGCCAGCAATTGCCCGAGCGTCTCCGGCCGGATCAGCGGGCCGTCGCCCGCCAGCACCAGCACCGCGCCGCTGAGCCTCTCCAACGGCTCGCGGCAGACCATCACGGCGTGGCCCGTGCCCAACTGAGGCTCCTGGACGATCCACTCGACGTCGGCCGAGTCGGCGGCGAAGGCCTCTCGCACAAGCTCGGCCTTGTGCCCGACGACCACGAGCAGCCGGTCGGCGCCGGCGGCGCGGCAGGCGTCGAGCACCCACGCGAGCATGGGGCGCCCGCAGACCTCGTGCAGGACCTTCGGCAGGTCCGACTTCATTCGCGTGCCCTTGCCCGCAGCCAGGATGATCGCCGTCGTCGACATCGTTCGTTCCGCTTCCGCCGCCTCATGGCGGCAACGCTACCCGGCCAGGACTTGAACCTGGAATGCGAGGACCAAAACCTCGTGTGTTACCAATTACACCACCGGGTAGAGTGGGTCTCTGGTTCGCCCGGCCCGGGGCGTCGGGAGGACCGGCGTCGCTCTTGATGTCGCGGCAGGGGACTCGTCCGGGAGCCTGAACCAACGGCCGCAACCTCGCGGGCCCACTCCCGAGCATCGCAGCCCGGGGCGCTCCGTGCGGACGAAAAGGACGCCCTGTACCAAAGCACAGTACCTTACGGATCGCCCCGCCGTGTGTCAAGACACAAAATGCGGCCGTTTGGCTTCTCCGACCGGTCCAACGGCATCGCGGCCGGGATGTTCGACTTCGTCGGCATCGCCACCGATGAGATCGGGCACCTGACGGGATCCTCCAGCGTCCTCGACCTGTGGCGCTACTCCGCCGCCAGCTTGGCCGAGACGAATCAGCCGGCCAACGGGGCCGTGCTCGACCTCCAGGTTGTCTCGGCGCGACTCCTTACCGGTCCCCGTACCCCTCCCGATGCCCGCGATGCCACGCCCATGCGTGGGCGACGATCGTCTCGAGGTCCGCGTACTTCGGCTGCCAGCCCAACTCCCGCCGCGCCCGGTCGGCGGAGGCCACCAGCCTGGCCGGATCGCCCGGCCGCCGGTCGGCCGGGGCCGCCGGGATCGGATGGCCCGTCACCTCCCGGCACGTCTGGATGACCTGCCGCACCGAGAAACCCTCCCCGTTGCCCAGGTTGCACGCAGTCAGCTCGCCGGCCGTGCAGGCGTCCAGCGCCAGCACGTGGGCGTCGGCCAGGTCGCAGACGTGGATGTAGTCGCGCACGCACGTGCCGTCCGGCGTGTCGTAGTCCTCGCCGAAGATCAGCACCCGCTCCCGCCGCCCCAGCGGAACCTGAAGCACCAGCGGAATCAGGTGCGTCTCGGGGTCGTGGTCCTCGCCGATCCCCCCGGCCGGGTCGGCGCCCGCGACGTTGAAGTACCGAAGCGACACCGCCCCCAGCCCGTACGCCGCCGCGTAGGCCCGCAGCATGTACTCCACGCACAGCTTGCTCGCGCCGTATGGGTTGATCGGCTCGAGGCGGTCGGACTCCTCGATCGGCACCCGCCGCGGCGTGCCGTAGACCGCCGCCGTCGAGCTGAACACCAGCTTCGCCACGCCCGTCCGCCGCATCGCCTCCAGCAGCGTCATGCCGGCGACCGTGTTGTTCCGGAAGTACTTCTCCGGCCGGGCCACCGACTCGCCGGCCTCGATGAACGCCGCCAGGTGGATCACCGCCTCGACGCCGTGATCGCGGATCGCGCCCTCCACCGCCTCGCCCTCGCCGACGTTCGCCTGAACGAAGGCCGCCTCGCCGACCGCCGACCGGTGGCCGCTGACCAGGCTGTCCAGCACGATCGGCCGGTGCCCCGCCGCCGCCAGCGCCCGCACCAGATGCGACCCGATATACCCCGCCCCACCTGTCAACAGCACGTTCATGGACCGCTCCTGCCTGAAGAGGCGGCGATTATACGGCCGGCCGGCGGCGCCCGCAAATCGGCGCGGCTCCGTTCCCGCCTGCCCCGGACCCCTACCGCGCCAGCGCCAGGATCGCCTCGACGTCCTCGGCGGCGAGGTCAACCTGCTCGCAGACCTTCATGGTACGCCCGGCCAGCCGGCGGGCGACGAGGGCGGCGGCCTCGGGGCCGATGCCGTAGTCGCCCAGCCGCGTCGCGACGCCCAGCGAGCGGAAAAACGACTCCGTTCGCTCGATGGCCGCGTCGGCGAGGGCGTCGTCGTCGGCCTCGTCGAGCCGCCAGATGCGGCGGGCGTATTGGGCGAGCTTGTCGCGCTTCTTGTCCTTGAGGTACTTCAGCACGGCCGGGTGGACCACCGCCAGGGACTGCCCGTGGTCCACGCCGTACAAGGCCGTCAGCTCGTGGCCGATGCGGTGACTCGACCAGTCTCCGACCGTGCCGCACGAAAGCTGACGGTTCAGCGCGTTGGTCGCAGACCACATGAGGTTGGCGCGGACGTCGTAGTCGTCCGGCCGCTCGAGGGCCTTCGGGCCTTCCTCCACGAGCGTCGCGAGGATCGCCTCGGCCTGGCGGTCCTGGAGGGGGGCGTTGTTCGGCCGCGTCAGGTACTGCTCGGTGACGTGGACGAACGTGTCGATCACGCCGTTGGCCGTCTGTCGCGGCGGGAGGCTGAACGTCACCGACGGGTCCAGGATCGAGAATTGCGGGTAGACCTTCGCGCTGGAGAAGAACAGCTTCTCCGGCACGTCGTCGCGGGTGATCACCGCGTTGCCGTTCATCTCCGATCCGGTGGCGGGCAGTGTCATGACGCACCCGAGCGGCGCGGCCGAGGCGACGGCGTCGCGGGTGAGCATGATCTCCCACGGGTCGCGCCCCTCCGGATAGCGGAGGGCGACGGCAACGAACTTCGTCGCGTCGAGCACCGACCCGCCGCCGACGGCCAGCAGGAACTCGGCGCCTTCGGCGGCCGCCATCTCTGTCGCCTTCATGCACGTGGCATACCGCGGGTTCGCCTCGATCCCGCCGAACTCGACCCACTCCCGTCCGCCGAGCGCCTCGGCCACCTGGTCGTAGACGCCGTTGCGCTGGATCGACCCGCCGCCGTAGGTCACGAGCACCTTGGCGGCCGCCGGCAGCAGGCCCGGCAGCTCGCCGATCGACCCTCGCCCGAAGACGATCTTCACCGGATTGTGATACGTGAAGTTGTCCATCTGTCTGTCACCTGTTCATCGCGCCCGTACTCGTCCTCGGCTGTTTCTTCCTCTCGGCCGTCGGCATTCCGTTGGGCTGTTCTCCGCGTCACGGGCGGGAACGCGCGAATCAGCGTCGCCGCGGCCTTGTCGCAGGCCTTGGCGGCCGCCTCGCCGCCCTGGTTCGTCGCGGCGAGCACGGCGTAGCTGCGCTTCGGCGCCATCCAGACGACGGCGAAGTTCATCGTGTTGCTTCCGGCGTGGGTCAGCACTCGCCCGCCGCCCCAGCTTCGCTCGGTCACGGCCCAGCCCATGGCGTAGTTGCCGCCCGGCGGGGTCGTGTGCAACTGGCGCCAGGTCTCGGCCGTCAGCTTCAGCGGCGTCTTCTCGCCCCGCGCGCCGGCCAGGTGGGCGGCGACGAACTTCGCCCAGTCGCCCATCGAGCAGTGCACGGTCCCGCCCGGTCCGATCGCCGGCGGGTTGTCGCTCAGCCGGCCCGGGCCGACGGGCACGCGCTTCTTGCCGGCCAGCCGATGCTGCCACGGCTGGTCGATCTTCCCCGGCGTGCCCATCGCGCCGAAGCCGGCCGACGTCATCCCCAGCGGCTCGAAGATCAGCCGCCGCATCAGCGTCTCCCAAGGCGCGTCGGCGGCACGTTCGGCGAAGGCGGCGGCCACGGTGTAGCCGGCGTTGGAGTAGTGGAACTCCTCGCCGGGCCTGGCGACCGGCGGCCGGCGGAGCACCATCGCGACGAAGGCCTCCCGCTGCTTGCGAGGCGGGCCGGGCAGGTCATGCACGTCGCGGAAGCTCGCGGACTTCGGCCAGTCCTTGATCAGCCCGGCCCGATGGGTCAGCAGATGCCGCAGCGTCATCTTCCGGTAGGCCGGCAGGGCCTGTCTGGCGATCTCGGGCAGGCCCTGTTCGACGGTCATCTCCCAGCGGAGCAGCCCGTCCTGGACGAGGCGAGCGATCATCGTGGCCGTCATCGCCTTCGTGCACGAGCCGATGTGGAACCGGTCCGCCGGCGTGACGGTCACGCCGCTGCCGGCCTTCCGCTCGCCGACGGCGCCGACGGCGCCGACGCGCCCGTCGCGGATCGCCGCCGCCGCGATCGCCGGCATGTCGTGCTCCCTGCGGATCGCCTCCAGCAGCAGGTCTGTCGTCGTCGTCGCCGGTCGGGTCGCGGGGCCGTTCGCACGGCCGGTCGCGGCCGCGGTCGCGGCGGCCGCGGCAAGCAGCCCGGCGGCGAGGGCTGGTCCGGTTGGCCTCATCGATCCGGTCATCCTCCGAACATCCGGGCGAGCTTCCTGACGATCCTCGTGCAGGAGACGGCCGCCGTGGCGACCAGAACGGCCAGCCCGGTCAGGGCCAGCAGCTTCGCCGGCAGCTTCAGCGGCGCGACGCCCGCCCTCCGCGGCGCCAGCAGCACGAGCACGGCGGAAACGATCGCCAGAGGGATCGCCAGCAGCGTTCCGGCCTGTGCGGCCACCAGCGCGTCGGCGAAATCGATCGCCTTCCAGTAGGTCACGAGGACGGCGACGACCATGCCGATCAGCAGGCTGGCGGCCGAGCAGAGCTTCACCGGCAGGGAGTTGACGTCGTCGCTGAGCCCGAGCCCGTCGGCCAGCAGCGTCCCGCCGATCATCGCGTTGACGAGGAAGCTGGAGAACGCCGCCGCGCCGAACCCGACGCAGAAGATCACCTTCGCGCCGGCGCCGAAGAGCGACTCGAGCTGCATCGCCATGTCGCCGGCGCTCCTGACCGTCAGCCCGCGCGGGTGCAGCACCATCGCCGAGGTGGCCATGATCACCATGCTGATCAGCGTCAGCATGCCGATCCCGCCGACCGCGTCGGCCACGCCCTTGCCGAAGTCCTCCCGCTTCCATCCGCGGGCGCGGACGAGATAGGTCTGGAAGATCGCCCCGACGATGGAGAACGTCGTGGCGATCAGCCCGGCGGCGACCAGCCAGTCGAACGCCTCCGGCGCGGGCTTGCCGGCGGCCGCCGCCGCATCGCCCGGGCGGACGATCAGCATCAGGAGGTTGGCCACGAACGCCAGCAGCATGATCGCCACGAGCGCGGTCATCATCTTCTCGAGGAGCGTGTAGATGCGCCGGAAGGCGAACAGGAACGCCATCGCCGCGGCGTTGAATACGACCGGCCAGACCCAGGCGGGCACGGGCGGCGCGGCGCCGGCGCCGGCCTCGGCGGCGGGTGTCAGCAGCGAGTCGACCGCCATCGCCACGCCGAGGTTGTTGCCGAACTGGAAGGCGGTGGCGATGTAGAACATCGACAGCCCGCACAGCGCGGCGAACCACCGCCCGGTCAGGGCTGCGCAGTGCGTCAGATAGCTGCGGTCGGCGGCGATGCCGAACCGCATGAACATCGCGACCATCGCGGCCATCAGGCAGCCGGCCAGCAGGGGCAGCCAGAGCATCGAGTAGCCCCGGGCGGCGCCCATCTTGGTCATCGTCGTGACGCTGCCGGGCCCGAGGACGACGGCGGCGACGACGAAGGCCGGCCCGATCCGCGTCAGCCATCTCAGCGCTTTCATAGGCTTCTCCCGTTGGTGGGCTTCTGCGTCGGGCCTATTCTACACAATCGGATCGCATCGGCCAGACGCGGCTCGGCCCGTCCGGACCTTCGTGCTTTGCGGATCGGCCCCGCTTGCGGCGAGGTGGACCCCTCGCGTAGGATACCCGGTCCTTCGTGCGCCTCGGCGGCGCACCGGATCGCGCAATGGGCTACCTTCTGGAAGACAGACTCCGCCCGCCGCTGCCGGCCGACCCGTGGAGCCGGGACGTCCTGCTGGTGGCGCTGCTGCTGATCCTCGCGTCGGTGCTCTTCCCGGCGTGGGACATCGCGCGCGTGGACTTCCTGCACATGGTGGTCGGTCAACTCGCCTCGTGCCTGCTCCTGCCGGCGGCGGGTTTCCTGCTGGCGCTGCGGTACGGGGCGATCGACGTGAGCGTCTGGGTGGCGATGGGCGCCGGCGGGCTCGTCGCGGCGAAGATGATCCTGGGCGGCGCTTCGGTGCCGTTGGCCTTCGCCGCCGCTGCGGGCGTCGGGCTCGCGATCGGCGCGGTCAACGGCCTGCTCGTCGCGCTCGCCCGCGTCCCGAGCGTGATCGCGACGGCCGTCGTGGCCGCCGCCGCGGTCTGGGCGGCCGGGCAGTACGTCGACCAGCGCGTCCTCGTCGTGCCCGAGCGGACCTTCGATCCCTACCTGTGGCACGATTCGGGCGTGCTGGCCGTTCGCGTCCTGACCGTCTCGGCGGTCTACCTCGTCGTGCTGCTGGGGCTGATGGCGGCTGACTGGGCCGGCTGGCGGAAGCTCCACGTCCCGCGGTGGCTGTCGTTGCTGGCCGTGCTGAGCATCTCGGGGGCCCTCTCGGCGATGGGCGGGGCGTGCTTCCTGATCGACAACAGCACCGCGCCGGTTCCGACGCGGCTGATCGACGACCTGCGGGTCCCGGCGGCGGCGATCCTGGCGGGCGGGCTGTTCCTCGGGCGCAAGGGCCGCGAGCTGCTGGCCGGCGTGTCCCTGCCGGCCGCGATGCTGGTTGCGACGATCTGGCGGCAGAAGGTCTGGCACCTGCCCGCGCCGGGCTACGGCTTCGCGCTTCAGCTTCTGGTGCTGATGGGGATGGTGATCGTCGTCCACGTGGCGTTCGGGCGCTACGTCGAGGCGCGAGGCAGCGGCCGGCGGCTGCCGGTGGCCAGCGTCCTGATGACCCTGAGCGGGCTGGCGCTGGTGGCGGCGGCGGGCAACTTCGCCAACGGGCTGTGGCACGATCTGTTCCACGCCTTCGGCATCGCGGCGTGGCTGTCGGGGACGGCGGCCCTGCTGATCGGCATGCGCCGCGCCGACCGGACCGCCGACGCCCCCAGCCGGACCAGTGAGCCCGCCGAGGCGAGTGAGCAGTGAGATGCCCCCGTTAAAGCCGACCGCCGTCCGCGCCCGCGAATCCGCCCGGACCCACCCACGCCGCGCCGCGCGCGTCGGGCGCCACGGCCGGGGAGTCTGCGGCCGCGTCTGCGAAGTTGTGACCGGCACGGTCACGGAACGCCGCGGCCGTGGCACGCACAAGACCGTCATCGCCAGACCGCCAGGACACCTCCGCCGCCAATGATCCGCTTCTCCATCCACTACTTTCTGCTGTTCACGCTGATGGCGACGGTGTTTCCGTACTTTCAGCTCTTCCTGGGCGCGTTGGGGTTTTCGGACGTGGAGGTCGGGTACCTGCTGGGGCTGACCTCGCTGGCGGGCGTCTGCGGGCCGATCGCCGTCGGGCACCTGGCCGATCGGCTGCGTCGGCGGCGCGTGTTGATCCTGGCGTCCCTGGCGGCCTTCGCGGGGCTGCTCGTGCCCCTGGGGGCGACCGGAGCGTTCTGGCCGGCGGCCGTGCTGGCGGTGGGCATCGGTCTCAGCGGGCGGACGGCTATTCCGCTCAGCGACGCGTTGGCGTCGACGGAGCTGGCGGACCCGACGCACAGCTATGGGCGGGTCCGCCTGTGGGGCAGCGTCGGGTTCATGGTGACGCTGCTGGCGATCCGAGCGACCGGGCTGGTCGACGAGGGCTCGGCGGGCTCGATGATGCGCTGCATGCTGGCGGGCACGGCGCTGTGCGCGTGCAGCGCGATCTTCCTGCCCGACCGCCACCGCGCCCGGCCGCGCGACGGCGACGGCGGCGACGGCAGCGGGGCGGGCGGCTTCGACGGGCTGTTCTGGCTGTTCCTGCTGGCGGGGTTCCTGCACCAGTTGGGCATGTCCAGCTACTACTCGTTCTTCACGCGGTACCTGAAGGCCGAGCTGGGCATGGAGCAGGCGGCGTGGGTCTGGGCGATCGGCCCGGCGGCCGAGGCGGTCGTGCTGCTCTACGGCGGGCGGATCATCCGGCGATTCGGGCTGCGGGCGATGCTGCTGGTGTCGATGGCGTCGGTGACGGTTCGGCTGGTGGTCTACTCGCTCGTCCCGCCGCTGGCGGTCATCCTGCCGGTCCAGCTCCTGCACGCCGCGTCGTTCGGGCTGTTCCACGCCGCGTCGATCGAGTTCGTCCGCCGGCAGGTGCCCGCCGCCCGCCGCGGGTTGGCGATGGCGCTGTACATGGCCCTGGCGTTCGGGCTGGCCGGCTGGGTCGGCAGCTCCATCGGCGGGCACGTCATCGAGGCGTGGGGCTACCCGTCGCTGTACCGCATCTACGCCGCCGCCCCGTTGATCGGCATCGCATGCCTCGCCCTCATCGGACGAAGGCTCGACGCGAATTCGGCGTGAGCAAGCATCATTCTCCTCCAAGGCCCGCAAACGCGCGTGCCACGGTCGCGGCGTGTGCGGCCGTGTCTTTCCCGCGCCAACAAAGCACGGCCGCCAGATGCCGCCGCCGTGGCGCCCATTGCATGCCGGCCGGCGGATCACTAGCCTGATGACGGAGAGACAATGGCGAACGAGGACAGGCCGAACATCCTGTGGATCTTCTCGGACCAGCATCGCGGCTCGGCGATGGGCTGTGCGGGCGACCCGAACGTCGAGACGCCCCACCTGGACCGCCTGGCGCGCGAGGGCGTCCGCTTCACGAACGCCTACGCGAACGACCCGCTCTGCTCGCCGTTCCGGGCCAGCTTGTTTACGGGCCAGTACTGCACGACGCACGGGGTGATCTCGAACCACCGCCCGCTGCTGCCCGGCCGGCCCGTCCTGCCGCTGATCCTGAAAGACAGCGGCTACCACACGTCGTACATGGGCAAGTGGCACATCTCGGGGGGGTGCTTCGGGCATCACTTCGTCTCGCCGTGGTACCGGCCGGGATGGGACGACTGGCTGGGATGGGAGAACGCCAACGTCCACTTCGATTTCGAGTACTCCGTCGGCACGAGCCCGCGGATCCTGACCGCCGACGGGTACATGACCGACTGGCTGACCGATCGGACGATCGAATGGCTCGACCGCCGGCCGCGAGGGCAGCCGTGGTTCCACGTCGTCTCCTCCGAGCCGCCTCACCCGCCGAGTGTCGCGCCCGAGCCGTACATGGCCGCCTACCGCGGCCGCGAGCTTCAGCACCGGAAGAACTTCCCGCTCGACCACCCGCGAAGAGAGCAGTTCGAGCAAAGCCTGCGGGGCTACTACGCGCAGATCAAGAACATCGACGACAACGTGGGGCGCCTGCTCGACGCGCTCGAGCGGTCGGGGCTGCTGAATGAGACGATCGTGTGCTACTTGTCCGACCACGGCGACTTCATGGGCAGCCACGGGCGGATGAGCAAGGAGCGGCCGGAGGAGGAGTCGGCGAACATTCCCCTGATCGTCCGCTACCCGCCGAGCATTCCGGCCGGCCGGACGAGCGACGCGCTGATCGGCGGCGTGGACATCATGCCGACGCTGCTGGGCCTTCTGGGGATCCCCGCCCCGGCGACGGTCGAGGGCCGCGACCTCAGCGCGGCCGTCCGCGGGATCGACGATTCCGGCGCCGAGTACGTCTACATCCAATACGAGCACTGCATCTACCCCGAGGACCCGCATCTGGTCTGGCGGGCCCTGCGGACGGGCCCGTGGTCTGTCACGTGCACCTTGTTGGACGGGCCGACCCAGTTGTTCAACCTGCCCGCCGACCCGTACCAGATGGGCAACCTCATCGACTCGCCGGAGCATCGAGCGGAGCGTGATCGACTGCTGGGCCGGATGCGACAGATCGCCGCCGAGATCGGCGACGGCTTCTTCGACAGAGCCGAGTTCGAGCGGGGCGCCGGCGGGGCAACCGCACAGGAAGCGGGGCCTTCATGACCCCACGACAGCGATACATCGAGGCGCTGACGTTCGGCCGCCCGGACAAGATCCCCTTCCGCCCCGGCGGGCCTCGCGAATCGACGCTGAAGGCCTGGCACGCGCAGGGGCTGCCGCAGGGGGCGAACTGGCATGAGTGCCTGCTCGAGACGCTGGGCATTGAGCCGGAGCCGGCCGTCTCGGCCCCGCGGCTGGGCGTCGACTTCCGCATGATCCCCCAGTTCGAGGAGAAGGTGCTCGAGCACCGCGACGGGCATTACGTCGTGCAGGACTGGAAGGGCAACGTCTGCGAGATCTCCGACGAGTTCGACGTGACCTACCTCCGCCACGCGAAGGACTTCTGCACCCGCCGGTGGCTCAGGTGCCCCGTCGGCGGCCGCGACGACTGGGAGCGGATGAAGCTGCGATACGACGTCGACGCGCCCGGGCGGCTGCCCGACGACTTCGACGACCGCTGCCGCGCCGCCGCCGGGCGCGAGACGATCCTGTCGATCGGCGTCTCCGGGCCCTTCTGGCAGATGCGCGAGTGGTGCGGGTTCGAGGGCCTCTGCATGATGATGATCGACCAGCCGGACCTCGTGGCGGAGATGGCCGCGTTCTGGACCGACTTCGTCGCCGCCGTCCTTCAGCGGGTCCTCGCCCGCGCCGTGCCCGACTGCGTCCACATCTCGGAGGACATGGCCTACAAGGCCAAGGCGATGATCTCGCCGGCGATGACCCGCGAGTTCTGCCTGCCGAGCTGGGTGCGGTGGAGCGGGCTGCTCGGCGAGGCCGGCTGCCCCGTGATCGACATGGACTCCGACGGCTACGTGGGCGAGTTGATCCCGCTCTGGATCGAGTCGGGCATCAACGTGTGCGACCCGATCGAGGTCGCGGCCCACAACGACATCAACGCGTTCCGCGCCGAGTTCGGCCACCGGATCGCCTTTCGCCAGGGCGTCGACAAGCGGGCGATCGCCGCCGGCGGCGAGGTGATCCGGGCGGAGCTGAAGCGCCTCGAGCCGCTCGTCGAGGACGGCGGCTTCATCCCCGGCTGCGACCACGGCGTCCCGTCGGACATCTCCTGGCCGGCGTTCGTGGACTACGCGCGGCTGCTGGGTCGGATGACGGGGTGGCTTTGATGACCGGACCGAACGGCGGTCACGAAGATCAAAAGAAACCACGAAGACCACAAAGAAGAGAAGTGTAGTTCCAAGACACCACATTTGCTCTGTGGTTACGGGCGGGATCGCGGTTGAGCTTGGCGGGCAAAGTACTCGCGGGCCTTCCGGTAGGCCGTCATCGCGCGCTGCCGCATTCGGTCCGTGGGGAGCTTGGGCGCGTAGGCGACCAGGGCGTCGATCTCCTTGACGAAACGCCCCGCGTCGGACGGCGACGTGGGGCGTCTGCCGCCGACGGTCACGAACAGGGCGTTGGTGTGGGCGAACTGGTTGTGGGCGGCACAGTGGGGGTATCGGGGCTTGTGCTCGCCGAAGCAGCGGGCCGCGAGCCAGCAGGGCTGCTTGACGTCGACCGTGCCGGTCCATCTGACCGGCTCGCCGGGCCGTTCGACGCCGAGGCCGACGATCACCTTTCCGTTCTGTAGGATCTCCATCCGCCGGACCGGATGGCGGGAGATCAGTTCGGCGTCGAGGCGGACCTTGCCCGGCCGATCGAGCGCGATGCCGTCGCCCGCGAGCCGATCGGCCGGCCGGCCGGCGGCGCCGGCGCGCAGCCGCAGCAGCGGGCCGTTCGTGACGAACCCGTCGCCGCGTTTCAGCGCGGCGGCCCACGAGGCGTTGGTGAGCTGGCCCTCCACCTTCGCGTAGACGCGATTGAAGCCGATCCGGCTGAGCCTCCCGTACGACGTGCCCGCCGCGATCGGGATTCGCAAACCACAGTTCATCAGGGCGTACCACGTCCTGTAGGTGTGCTCGTAGAGCCGCCCCCCCCAGCCGTCGCCCGCCCATCTCCGCCGCGGGTCGTCCAGCAGGTTCTGCATGCTGTTTTCGAGGACGGACCAGACGTCCATGTGCCCGAGCGCGGCGTTGACGGCCAGCTCCGGCTGCTGCTGCCCGCTCGCGCCGACGCCGAAGGGCCGGCCGCGAAGCCACCGCAGCGAGATGCCCCCCATCCGGTGGGCCTGCTCGTCGTAGTGGAACATCGGCGTCAGCTCCGCCTTGCCCGCCGGCGGGTCGATCACCGTCCTGGGGATGTTGTAGTAGAACACGTTGCCGAAGACCCAGTGCTCGATCTCTTGGTTGCTCGTCGACAGGTGCGTCGGGTCGGACTGCTTCGGGTAGGCCGGCAGGGCGACGGCCTTTCGGCTGGCGTAGAGCGTGTTGGCGGCGACGTTGACGTCCTCGGCCCGCAACTGCCGCAGCGTCGGCCCGCCGCGGTGGTGCACATGCATGTCGCCGCAGAACCAGCCGGCCTGTTCGAGCGGGCAGAGGGGGCGCATCTCGATGCGGCAGTCGGCGGTCCGCCCGGGCTCGATCTCCACGTCCCCCGTCCAGTCCGCCCAGCCGCAGCCCTTCATCGCCGTGATGCGATACCGCCCCGGCGGCAGAGGCATGGTGAACCGCTCGCCGACGTACGAGTACCGCGGCTGCCAGGGCGCGTACCACGATTGTGTGCGGTAGTTCCGCTCGCCCGGAACGACGTACAGCCGGCCGGCGGCGTCTTCGACGAAGAGCTTGGCGGCGAGCGCCCGCCCGTCGCCGCCCGCCACGTTGCCCCGCAGCACGCCGCCGGCCCGGACGTCCAACGTGATCGGCAGGTCGGCCGCCGTCCCGCCGGCGGTCAGCTTCAGCCGCACGTCCCGCCGGCCCGGCTCGCCCGCGGCCGTCAGCGGCAGGACCAGGTACTGCGTGTGCCGGGGCCGCAGTTTCAGCTCCTGCCCGTCGGCGGCCACGCCGGCGGCGCGGATCGGCGCGGCGGCCAGGCTCGCGGCGACCGGCGGCGGCGCGACACGGAACACGATGGCCGAGGGCACGTCCACGTACGCGATCGCCGAGGCGGACTTGCCCTGCTCGAGGCGGACACGGCCCGACTCGTCCAGCCGGATCGTCGCGGCCGGCTTCAGCCGGAGCGTCTCGACGAAGCCTTGGTGGATCTCCGCCAGCCGGCTCGGCACGGAGCGAAGCAGCCGCTCGAGCCGGTCCGCCTCCTTCGGCGGATGCCGCAGCCGGCTCTGGAGGTCGAACAGCGGCCGCGGCGTCGATTGATCTGCCCACCCGCGGATCGGGGCCCGCTCCAGCGCCTCGTACACCTGTCCGTGCACCGCCGCCACGTCTGCCCGCGCCCGTTCGAGCGCCGCATCATCGGCGGGCGCCGCGGCGCAGGCCGCTGCGACTACAGAAACGACCACAATTGGGATCGTCCGCATGGATGGATCTCCGGCGCGCTCTTGCTTTGCTTACAATTCGCTCTGTCGCCCCTTCAGGGCTCTTTCCCATAGGGGGTCGGCAACCGGGGGCTTCCGCCCCCGGCTATTATCTGCCGGCCCTTCGGGTCTCCGGACACGGCTGTGCCAACGGCCGCCGAGCCGGCGCCGGTCGATTCTGGCAGATCCCGGTAGCGACCTGGGAACGAGCCCTCTCAAGGGCGACACATCGCTTGCGGCAGGTTGTGCCGCCCCTGACGGAGCTTCTATGGCGGGGCGACCCGGACCCACCGCTGACGCGGTGGGCTGATATGTGCCGCCCTCCGGGCTACCGGAGTCGCCGGTGTGGCAATGGACGCCAAACACGTACGCCACTTCAGTGGCCGGCATACTCGCTGTCCACCCCACGGTCACTTTCCCTTGACGACGTACACGTCACTGACGTCCAGCCGGTTCTGCCGGTCTGTGCTGTTGAGCCCGATTGAGATCCGCCGGACCTCGCCCAGGTCCAGCCGGCCGTTCTCGTCGGCCTTGTTGGCGCCGCTGAGCGACAGCTCGTCGAAGCGGATCACCGCCGTGTGCCACTCGCCGTCGGCGGGGAGGATCGGCGGGCCGGTCAGGTAGCCGATCCCCCCGTCGCCCTCCCAGAGGAACGCCCGCACATCGCCGGCCTTGTGGCATCGGGCGCGGACGACGAGGGCGGTGGCCTTTCGGAGGTCCAGCCCGTCGGGCAGGCGGAAGCGTGGATACGCCCACGCGTCGCCCTCGCCAAAGCTCACCGTCAGCCGCAGATGCCCCTCCTTCGTCGCGGCCAGCTTCAGCTTGCCGTTGCCGCTGACGTTCGCCGTCCAGCGCGGCATCTCGCCGATCGGCAGACGAATCGGCGACGGGTAGCCCTTCAGCAGTTGCTTCAGCGTCGGCTCGCCGCCGAGCTCGACGACCAGCGGCATCGGTCGGCCCGCGCCCCTGCCGGCCGCCGCCGCCGTCACCGTCAGCCTCACGCGGTCCGAGGCGGCAAAGGCATCGGCGAGTTCCGTCCGCCAGGTCACGTCCGTGGACCCCTCGGCCGCGACGGTCAGCTTCCGATCGGCCGAACCGACGAACCGGGCTTGCTTGGGCGAGAAGTCCGCCGTCAGCATCAACTCGCGCGGCTTGTCGGCGAGGTTGAAGACGCGAACGGTAAGGGGCGTCCGCTTCGGCGCATCGCCCTTCAGTCGATACCCGCGCGATCCGGC
>Ga0180438_10003749_pt1 | contig 22606 bp, 18 predicted proteins | sample SS_ome_12_FD_132455 | JGI IMG/M metagenome (GOLD analysis project Ga0180438, IMG submission 132455) | Hypersaline lake sediment archaeal communities from the Salton Sea, California, USA - SS_3_D_2 metaG | ecosystem: Environmental > Aquatic > Non-marine Saline and Alkaline > Hypersaline >...
AGGGACGAGCAGTTCCCTCATCGTAGAGTACCTGCTGCATGAGGTGTTTGCCCGGCAGGCGCCCGAGATCCAGGACTTTGTCCTGCGCACCTCGGTTCTGGATCGCTTCTGTGCTCCTCTGTCTCAGGTATTGACCGAGATTCCTGCCGAGAGGAGCCAACAGATCATTGACCGGATGGCTGGGGACAACCTGTTCGTGGTACCGCTCGACGAAGAGGGCAAGTGGTACCGCTATCATCACCTATTCCGGGACCTGTTGCGGCCCAGGTTGGCAAAGCAATACGGCACACCGGTCGTTTCCGAGTTGCACGCCCTGGCCGGGGCCTGGTATGCCGAGAGTGGATTGGTCGACGAAGCCCTGGACCACCTCTTGGCCGCCGACCATCGCACCGCGGCGGCCGGCCTGGTGGCTCGACACCGCACCCAAATGCTGAACCAGGCCCGCTGGTCCCGTCTGGAACGGTGGCTGCGCCGCTTCTCGCCCGATGTGATCGACCAATACCCCGATCTGCTCACCTTGAAAACCTGGCTGCTCTACCATCAAAACAGGTATGTCGAACTCCCTGCTTCCTTGGAGCGCCTGGAAGCGAGCCTTGCTCGGCAAGCACTGGCGCCGGAGACGCTCGATCACCTCCAGGGAGAGATGGATGCAGTGCGCAGCTTGCTGGCCTATTTCGCAGTGGACGCGCAAGCCACCATCATCCACACGCAGAGCTCGCTGGAAAAGACCCGGCCTGACCTTTGGATCGTCCGCTCGCTGGCCCGCTTGACACTGGCTGGGGCCCTGCAAATGGAGGGGGATTTGCAGGGTGCGTACGCGGCCATCTACGATGGATTTGCCCAGGAGGAGGTTTCTAGCCCGGCATTCAAAGCGACCCTGCTGGTGACGGCCTGCAACGTCCATTGGATCGCCGCCGACCTACAAGGATTGGCGCAAGCCGCCGGACAATGCATCGAGCAAAGTCAGGGCGCCGAGTCGCCGGAGATGGGCAATTACGGCCACTATCACCTGGGCCGTGTCCTCTATCAGCACAATGATCTGCCCGGCGCCGAACGGCACTTCTCCACAGTCGCAAGACAGCCCTATGTGAACTACGGCGATTGCTTTCTCTACGGCGCCTGCGGCTTGGCCTTAACCTACCAGGCCCAGGGCCGTGCACAGGAAGCGCGGGCAGCGGCCCAGTCGATCGTCGACTTTATGCTGGAAACAGGCAACACCACGCTACTGCCGCAGGCGCAGGCTTTCCAGGCGGAGCTTGCGCTGATGCAGGGCAGAATCGCTACTGTTAGCCAGTGGGCGGCGCAGCTCGACCCAGTTCCCCCCCTGTCGCCGGTGTACGGCATCTTCTCGCCGCACTTGACCCTGGCCAAGGTCTGGCTGGCCCAAAACACGCCGGCCAGCCGGGAACAGGCGGGCGACCTGCTGGGCCGCTTGCAAACATTCTTTGCGTCCATCCACAACAGCCGCTTTTTGATCGAGACCCTGGCGCTGCAAGCACGGCTCAGCTCTATAGAAGGCGACGAACCGGCTGCCCTGAGTGCTTTGAAGCAGGCCATCACCCTGGCCGAGCCCGGCGGGTTCATCCGGCTGTTTGTGGACTTGGGTCCATCCATGGCGCGCCTGTTGGATCAGCTGCGCGACCAGGGTGTGGCACCCGCTTACATTGCCCGGATCCTAGCTGCCTTTGAGACGAGGGACGCCTCCCTGGCAGCCGAAGGCGGACGAGCCAGTAGGGCCGAGGACGGGTCCTTGGTTGATCCGCTGACCCCTCGCGAACTGGAGGTCCTGGCCCTCCTGGCAAGGCATTTGACCAACAGGCAGATCGCCGAGGAACTGATCATTTCCCCAGTCACGGTCAAAACGCATACACTCCGGATCTACCGCAAGCTCGACGTCCGCGGCCGGCAGCATGCCGTCGCTAAAGCGCGAGAGCTAGGGCTCCTGTCCTCGAATGTGATGTGATCCCGGAGTCCAGCACTCCGATTTCTGGGAGAAATGGGAGTGCTGGCCGAATGCGTTGTCGTCGTCTCTACCTCCAAAATCCACCGTTTTGTCCACCATTTGGTAGACGCATTCCCAAACCAAATCTGCTATACTGTCCATATGCAGGCTTGCGCAATGCCCGTTGAGCGTCGTTGTGGCTCCGATCGCGGTGTAGGGTAGGCAGAGAAACGCGCACACGACTCAGTTCTACTTTGTTGGCGTTGGGCCTTGCCGGCCTTGCGCTCATGGTGCTGGCGACCAGAGCAAGCGTGCCATGACACAAAGGCTCAAGAGCAGGTAGGTGGAGAACGATGGGACAATACCCAGGAAAACTCAACATGTATGACCCCGCGGTGTTTGCCATCCGCATCCAAGGAGAGATCGGTGAGGATTGGGCCGAGTACTTTGGTGCCCGGACGATCTCCGTGGAGCGGGGTGCGGCTGGCTTTCCCGTGACCGTACTGAAGACCGAGCCCTTGGACCAGGCCGGCCTGATCGGGATGATCAACCATGTCAATATGCTGGGATTGCCGCTGGTGTCGGTGGAGTGCCTGTTGGCACCCGAGGAGAATGGGCCTTCGATCGAGGGCAAGGCTTGAACCAGGTCGCAGCGACCTCTGAGTCAAGCAGATTTGCCAAGAACAGGAGCATATGAGATATCGGCAAAAGCCTGACCAACAGCGGCTGTTGAACACCAGCCAGGCCATGAAACCATCGAGACGAAACCCTGACCGGAGAAAGATGACTGGCACTTTTACTCAAGACGCGAAGCAGATTACGGCTGAAAAGCAGACCAAAGTGAAAAGGAGACAAAAATGAGCAAAAAACCACATGTCGACGGATCGTCCCTTCCTTTCCCGCAGACGCCTTCGGCCAGTGTTGCCGGGCGCACGCTGGCGGAATCAGAGCACCACTGGCGACAGGATCCCAAACGTCTGCCAGAGGATGCCCCCAATATCGTGATCTTTATGTCGGATGACGCCGGGTTCAGCAACCCCGATACCTTTGGCGGGCCGGTGCATACGCCAACACTGTCAAAGTTGGCAGAGGGTGGGATTGCCTACAATCGTTTTCACACCACCGCCATGTGTTCCCCGACCCGCGCGGCCGTGCTGACGGGGCGCAACCATACCCATGTTGGCGCGGGTCAAATTGCCGAGTTCGCCAATGATTTTGATGGCTACGTCGGCGAAATCCCCCGATCAGCGGCCACGGTCGCCCGGGTGCTGTCCGAATATGGCTACAATAGCGCTGCTTTTGGCAAATGGCACAACACCCCACCGAGCGACGTCAAACCGGGTGGGCCCTACGACCAGTATCCCACCGGCCTGGGGTTTCGCTACTTTTACGGCTTCATCGCCGGCGAAACGTCGCAGTACGAACCGCGACTCTTTGAAAACGTCAACCCCGTCGAACCCCCTCACGATCCCGACTATCATCTGACCGAGGATCTGGCGGAAAGAGCGAAAACCTTCATCCGCAACCACCTGGCCTATACCCCGGACGATCCGTTCTTCCTCTACTTCGCCCCTGGCGCGGTGCATGGCCCGCATCATATCTTCCGTGAGTGGGCCGACAAATACAAGGGAAAATTCGATCAGGGCTGGGAAGTGTTGCGTGAAGAAACCTTCAGACGTCAAAAAGAGCTGGGCTGGATCCCGGAAGACGCGGAATTGACCCCCATCGATGAAAGCATGCAAAGATGGGCCGATGTTCCCGAGGAACAACGCGCCTTTCAAACGCGGCTCATGGAAGTGTACGCCGGTTTCCTGGAGCATACGGATGCGCAGTACGGCAAGGTCGTGGACGAATTGGAAGCGCAGGGTCTGCTGGACAATACCCTCATCATCTATATAAACTCCGACAACGGCGCTTCGGCCGAAGGCATGAACGGCACCATTTCGGAATTGTTGGCCCAGAATTCGATGTTCAGCACGGTGGAAGAACAAATGGACGTGCTGGAGCGGGACTATGGCGGTCTGGATTCTATCGGCGGCCCCCTGTTGGAGAATATGTACCACCACGGCTGGGCCTGGGCCGGCGATACGCCGTTCAAGAGTACCAAGCTGATCGCCGCCCATTTTGGCGGTACCCGGACCCCGTGTGTGATCCACTGGCCACGCGGCATTCAGGCCGATCGGAGGCCACGGCCGCAGTTCCACCACGTAATCGACATGGTTCCCACCTTGTACGAGGTCGCCGGGATTACCCCGCCGCGCAGTGTGGATGGCTTTGAGCAGATGCCGTTGGATGGCGACTCGATGGTCTATAGCTTCAACGATCCAGACGCCCCCGAGCAGAAACGTCCCCAATTCTTCGACATCATGGGCAGCCGCGGGATCTACCAGGATGGCTGGTTTGCCGCGGCCTTTGGCCCCAAGAAACCCTGGTCCACCGATATCTCGGGGCTGCTGAACTGGGATCCCGACGAGGATGTCTGGGAGCTGTACGATCTGAGCAACGACTTTTCTCAGGCCCGCGACCTGTCTGAAGAGATGCCCAAGAAACTCCAGGCCATGAAAGACGTATTCACCATGGAAGCCACCAAGAACCTGGTCTTTCCCATCGGCGGCGGCCTGTACGTCCCCGGCTATCACCCGGAAGAGATGCGCGTCACACCCCTCACCGAGTGGAACTTTTTCGAAGGCCAAGTCCGCATCGGCGAGACGCTGGCCCCCAGGTTCATCAGTGGCTTTTCCTCGCTGGCGACGATTGAAGCCGAGCTGCCCGAAGACGCGGAAGGCGTGCTCTTCTGTCTGGGGGGCATCTCGGCCGGGTTCACGGTCTTTATGGATCAGGGCTACCTCCACGCCGAGTACAATGCCATGACCCTCAACCGCTACAAGGTCCGGTCCGAAAAGCCGCTGCCCACCGGCAAGGTGACGATCGAGGTGGAAACCAAGTTCGATTCCCGGCAGCGCCAGTCCGGGGGCACGATCACCTTCCGGGTCAATGGGAATCCCGTTGGATCCGGGCGGTTCGAAAGCTCCGTGCCCGTGATTTTTACCGCCTCGGAAACCTTCGATATCGGCATGGATCTGGGGTCGCCGGTCGCGCTCGATTATTACGACCGAGCGCCGTTCCAGTTCAACGGCCAGATTGAGAAAATCAATATCAAGTATATCTAGCTCCTATCGAACATATGCCCTGGGGGTGTTTCGTTCAGGCGAATGCCCAAGACGAAACACCCCCAGCGGCACATTATCTTCGCCGGCAAGATCCGGATGGATAGTCAAGGTCGCATACCTAAAATCGCACTGAATCGAAATCATGTCTATGCGGTCAGGTTCTTGGCGGAGTGGCTCCAGCTGCATGCAGCAACGACTTGGTACTCAATCTGTGCTGAATCCAAGTCCGAAGTCTCTGGGAAACTGATGTTCACCGGAGAAAGCAAGAACAGACACCAAGGAGCCGACCTTTGCAGGATTGCACAAGTACAGGCCATCAAACAGAAGGAGAGGAAGACTGATGACCGAGATTGTGGAAACCCCAGCAAGCTTATCCCTTCTGATTTTTGTGATCGGCAGTATGGCCAGCATGGGCTTGAGCCTGAACATGAACCAGATCATCACCCCGCCCAGTGACGTCAAACATGTGCAAAAGGCGGAATGAAGGAGAGGTCCTCAACGTCTGGCTATGCGCGTACTGTCCCGTTGCCCCCTGCTTTCGAAAGGATAATCCTCAAGCCCCTGAGCGCCCAAGGCTCAGGCACCCCCCAATGTCCTAACAATACCACTTGACAGTCCTCCACGGCGCCCGCAGAAGGGCTTTTGATCAAGTGCGCGGCCCTAGTTGTGCAGGCCGGAAACGCATACTGGTCGAAATACCTGCCTTTATTCTCCTCTGACATTCCCATCTCAATAATTCTGATGAGAAGATCCCGAGTCCGGGCAGTACTTTCTATTCGAAGAGTTCAATGCTACTGTCGATGCGCCCCGAGCAGAGATCTGGTAAACTATCTGTGACTGGAGCCGAGCCCAGTCTAGCCGCAAGTGCTTGATACCTTCGCCTGGCCCGTCCGTGTCAGTGACTGAGCAAACGGCCCAGGCGTTTTTCGGGCAGACAAGTCCCCTGCCAAAAACACAGGCCATTATCAAGAAATTCATAGGAGTCCTATCTATTATGAAGAGAATCACCACATTTTTGTTGCTCGCGTTCGTCATAGTGTTGCTCGCCGCCTGTGACAGCAATGATGCGCAGCCAACGGCCACGTCCGTGTCTGTCGCGGATCCAACTGAGGCGCCAACGGCCGTACCTACGGAGGATAGTGCTTCGGCCGGCGCACTGCCCCGCGTTGAGCGACTGGATGAGTGCTTCGTCGAGATGCCCGAGGGCGCCGGCTATGAGTGCGTACGCGTCGAAGTGCCTGAATTCCACAATGAGGACAATGGGCGCAGCATCAAACTGGGGGTCGTACGCCTGCTGTCGACGGCCGATACCCCCGCCGAACCTCTGTTCTTTGCTGAGGGCGGGCCAGGGGGCTCCAACGTGGACACCGCCGCTCAGATTGCCCGAAGTATGATCGATGGCGAGGAATCTGTCTTCACCGATCTCCTCTCAACCCGGGACCTGGTCTTTTTCACCCAGCGCGGCACCTTGTATGCAGAGCCGGCTCTGATGTGTAGTGAAGAAACGATGGAGCCGATGCTGGAAGCGTTCTTTGCGGGTTTATCGGCCCAGGAACGAGAACAGGTAGGGACCGATGCTATCAAGGCTTGCTACGAGGAATTCGCAGAGGCGGGCGTTGACTTTGCCGCCTACACCAGTGTCGAAAATGCAGCGGACGTCACCAGCATTCGCGAGGTGCTCGGCTACGACCAGATTGTCTTGTACGGGGATTCCTATGGGACTGTGCTGAGCCAACACGTCATGCGTGACTATCCCGACACGCTCGCGGCCGTGATCCTGGATGGCGTAGATTCACTCAGTGCACCGAGCTGGGTAACGGGAGAGGAAGCGGAGTTCCAGTCGGCGCTGGAGTACGCGATTGGTCTGTGCGCGGCAGATAAAGCCTGCAGCGAGGCATATCCCGATCTGGCCGACGATGTGGAGGCCGTCTACCAGAAACTGCAGGCAGAACCATATGTGGCCGAAGTGGAAGGAAAACAGATTTACATTGACGAGAGCCTGGCAGCATCGGCCTTTTACACTGCCCTGTACTCACCGCTTACCGCCGCATTTCTGCCGCTGGGCGTGGACACATTCCTGAATGAAAAGCAGGATGAAAGGTCCCTTGTCCTGTTGTATGGGGTTTTTCCCAGATTTGAGAGCATGAGTCTCCCGATGCATTATGCCATGGTCTGTTCTGAGGACCCCGTCACCTCTGTCGATGACGCGATCTCGCTGGACGAAGTCTACAGCGTGGTTTCCGAGTCTGCCCGATCGGAAGCCTCGAGTTACATAGAAATGTGCTCATACATGAACCTGCCTGTGCTGCCAGATGAGACGGATGTCCCCATCAGCAGTGACCTTCCCGTGCTGCTGCTCAGTGGCGCCTTAGACCCGGCCACACCGGCATCCAATGCCGAGGAAGTACTGGCCACCTTGCCGAACAGCTTCTCCTTCGAGTTTCCGTATGGAGGGCATGTGCAGTTCCTTACAGACAATGCGTGCGCGGAAAGCATTGTGGCTTCGTTCATTGCCGACCCGACGACAGAGCCGGATGATAGCTGTATCGCCGAGGCGCTGCCGCTGCAATTCGCGCTGCCCGCGGAGCAAACGGAAGCGACCGCATCGGCTACGCCCACACAGGAACCCGCCCCGGAGCCAACTGCAGAGGCAGGTGACACAGCCACAGACATTTCTGGTGAGCAGCTTGAGCTGATGGCCGCCATCGCGCCACCGCCGCAATTGTCAGATAGAGAACCGGGTGTCGACTCGGTCTCTTGTTCACCAGGCGTATTACCGGGCAATAACCTTGTCGAAGGCGAAGATTACACCTGCGGCGTCTTCACCGTGCCCCAGAATTGGGATGAGCCGGACGGCCGCAACCTTGAACTGAGCTATGTCGTAGTCAATGCGACTGGTGAGAATCCTGAACCAGATCCCATCCTCTATCTGGCAGGTGGTCCCGGTTCTTCTGCGATCCTAAATAAGGGTATCAATAAGTACCAGAAGCTGCGGCCTGACCGTGACCTCATCATTTTCGACATACGGGGCGTCGGATTAAGCCAGCGCTTGGGCTTTGAAGAGTGCCTGGTGTTGGCCATGCAAAATGACGCCCCCGCTGATCAGATCGAGGCCCTGCGGACAGCCGCACCAAACCTTGTGGCGAGAGTGAGCGGCGAGGAGGGGGTAGGAGCGCCGGCTATTGCCGACCAAGATCTCCCGGTTCTCAATGAGATCTGCTGGGAGCAGTTCACTGCCCAAGGTCTTGACCTCAACCAGTTTAGCACGGCATCCAATGCCCGGGATGCGGTGGAGCTCGTCAAAGCATTAGGGTATGAAAGTTTTAATATCGACAGCGTCTCCTACGGCACGCGCCACGCGATGACGGTTATGAACGAGATACCAGGATACGAGGACGCGCCGCAACTGCGCTCCGTCGTCCTGGACTCCGCATTTCCACCATCCGTTTATCTGATCAGAACGATCGTGCGTTCTGACCACGACTTCCTGCCGCAGCTGCTGGCTGAGTGCGCATCAGACGCTGCTTGTAATGAAGCATATCCTAATCTGAGTGAACGCCTTTCTGCACTGCTGATCCAGCTCGAGGAAGCGCCGCTCACGTCGAACGGCGAGACGGCCACGCTTGATGATGTCGTTACACAACTTAGAGAAACAGGGGACACGCAGGCCGCCTACCTGCCGAAAATGATCGCCGAATTGGAGACGGGCGTGTTGGACACCTACCTGGCCCTGCGCGATGGCAAAGTCGGTACCGACCCGGTGGAAGCCATACCAGTAGCGATAGAAACAGAGGAGCTGGATCCAAATGACCCGGTGCAGGCGTTTGTCGCCACTGCCCTCGACCTTCTCAGCCCTGAGGAGGCTGTGTTCTTTCAACTGTACTTTAGACTCTTAGTGGCCGAGGAAGATCCACTGGCTGTGCTGCCGGAATTCATCGCGGAAACCTTCCCAGGCGAAATCGCAGACCAAATGTTGGAGGTATCGGGGACGCTGACCGCCGAGGACTTTGCCAATTCCCCCTATGTTGCCCGTCTACAAGCCGAGGCTGCTGCTGCCAGCGATCCAGAGGCTCAGCTGGTCTCAATGCGTGAGAGCAATGCTAAACCATTGGCTCAGTTGCTTTACAGCTCGATTCACTGCATCGATGACATCCTGAATGAAAGTTTTGAGGATGCGGTTGACAGCTACAATTCTCTGGCGTTCCCGCAGCTGACGGACCTCGACCAATCCCAGGTATTTGCCGACCGTTGCCAGAATTGGCTCGTTGACCCGGCGCCGATAGAGGTAAAAGGTCCAGTGACCAGCAATGTGCCCACCCTCATTTTGCAGGGTGCTTACGATAAACTTACGCCTGTCTACATGGGCCAGACTGCGAATAGTGAACTGGAAAATAGCACCTACGTCTATGTGCCGCAGCAAGATCATGAGACCTGGAGGAACGCGGAAAGCTGTGTGGGGCAGATCGCCAGCACCTTCGTGCAAGATCCAGAGGCAGAACTTGATCTGACCTGCCTGGATGCGCGGCAGCCGCAATGGGCATTGCCCGGCGATGGCTAGTCTTACAAGGCGTGCCTGGCAAAAATCCGAAGGGTGCAAAAACCTAATCCAGATAGCAGTGAAGCGAGTTCCCAGGGAGAATTGCGCTGGACATCCTTCACAATTGCGGCTAGCCACTCCCTAGAGGCGACCCTCTGCTCGCTTCATCAGGACAACATCAGCGAGCAGAGACGCAGCAGGATTCATGCTCAGCCGTAGAAGCCGGGTTTAGTTGCGGGTACTCAAGGTGTAACCCGCGGCCGCAATGGCCTCAGTCGTCAGGGGTATGAGTGTGGTATGCCACATAGGAGAACTGAGAACGTGAAAGCAACCATCCCACTTATGTGTGTTACTTTCCTGTTGTTGCTCCTGACTGCTTGTAGTATGGGAGCCGAACAAACACCAGCTCCACCAGAGACAGCGAGAACCGAAGCCACGCCGGTAGTGGAAGCTAGGCCCAGTGAGGAACCTGTATCAGAGCAAGATGTCACACCGGACGCGCCCGCAGTGGAATCGCCTGGTTACCACACCACTCTCGCTGAACGCGAATGTGATCTCTTCATTCCCGCGGGCGATGTGGCAGGTGAAACGATTCTGTGTGGATACCTGGTCGTGCCAGCCCAGCGGCATGCTCCCGAGAGCAAAGAGGTCAAGCTGGCCTACGTCATCCTCAAGGCCACAGGGGACAATCCATCTCCAGACCCCATCATCCACGTCTCCGGCGGACCAGGCATTGCCTCCACTTCCCGTACCACCGTCGTGGAATTCATCAATCGGTATGCGCCCCTGCGTGAAACGCGGGACATTGTTCTGTACGACCAGCGAGGCATCGGCAACAGCCTGCCGGTGATGAATTGCATCGACTTCATGGAGGGTGATTCCGGCGATGACACACCGTCAGCGGCCGACACCTACAGTCGCTGCCAGGAAGGGATGCGTAACCAGGGCTACCCGCCAGAGGCGTTCTCAACGACCGCTTCCGCCGCTGATCTGGTTGACCTGATGCACGCCCTGGATTATCCAGCATACAATCTGTACGGCATCTCCTACGGTTCCCGCCTGCTCATGTCGTTGATGCATCATTACCCCGACGAGCCGTTGGTGCGCAGCATCGTGCTGGATTCGGTTGACACGCTGCCAGAAGATGTCGGCACGGAGTACCTCACCGCGACCCAGCTCCAGCAACAAGCGCTTTTCGAGTCTGTTTTTGATGAATGCGCGGCAGATCCAGCCTGTGCCGCAGCCTACCCCGATCTGCGAGCACGCTTTGGCGGGCTGATCGAGCAATTGAACCAGACTCCCCTTACGCCGGACGAGTACACCACTGTCGATGGTGATTCGCTGTACCGCCACACCTTTCCCTACAACCCCGCCGTTCAGAATATCCCCTACCAGCCCCGGCTGATCGCGGAACTGGAGCAGGGCATCACCACGACCCTGGAGCTTGTCAGTTCCGGGGGTATACCGGAGTCTGCCACACGTACCGCGGTGCTGCCGCCAGAGCCGCCCATCGTCCAGGACCTGCTGGATCTGTACCTTGACTGCGAGGGCTCTTGGGCTGATGGAGAGGCGATTGAAGCCCGACTAACGGGTCTGTGGGACGCGGAACCGGAGGAGGTTGCGGACTATTTGACCGAGGCCTGTGGGGAGGAAATCGCCGCTGCGGCCATCCAGATCACAGATGAGAACCCGCGCATTTTCAACTACATCATTATCCGCTTTGTCACCGATGCCATTCCCGGTCTCAATCCTGATCTGAATAGCAAGCTCAACTGCACGGAACGTTTCCCCTTCCGCGAGCAGTTTGCCGATATAGAAGCTAATCTGCGCAAAACGCAGATGCCGGCGTTTTTCATTGAAGAAACGATGGACACAATGCAGGCCCGGGCCGACGGCTGCCAAGTGTGGCAGGATGCCCTCACGGCGCCCACGCCAGAGGGTTACGGCGACTATCCGACGCTTGTTCTCAACGGGCAATTCGATTCGCTTACTCCGCCTGCGTGGGCCGAAACGGCCGTTGCCGCAATTCCGCAGGCCCAGTACGTGCCGATTCCCAATGCCTGGCATAGCATCATGGGCAACAACGGCCCCTGTCCCACGAACATCACGCTCCAGTTCCTGGCGAACCCCGACGCGGCAGTGGATCCCAGTTGTACGGACGGGATGAAGGTAACCTTTGTCGTGGCCAGGTAGCAGCTTTGAGGACAAGCCGATTGGACTGTCGTGTACCTCCCTGCTGAACCCAAGTTGCCAGTAGCCACCGAGGCGGCGCTTGCGGCAGCCAAGACGACATTTCTCACCTGGCCGGCCTGGATCGTGGGCGCCTTGCTGCCCATGACCCACACCATCAAGGGCTTCCAGGAGCTGTTGCTGAAGGGCGGCCCGGTTCCGGGGGGAGTTTGGTTCGCGCTAATCTTCCTCTCGCTGCTGTCGCACGGATTGGCTGGGCTCATCATGCGGCGGCAGTACCGCAAGATCGCCAACTGAAGACGAAAGGAAAAGGACTGTTGACATGGAAAACTTTGAACTGGCACTAGACTGGGCGAACCGCCCCATCACTTCTGTGATTCTCAGCATCGTGCTGGGCATCCTCATCTTGATTGTTGGCCGCTGGCTCGCCCGGGTGATCACCCGTCTTGCGACGCGATCAATGGAACGAGCCGATGTGGACCACCTGGTTACCCGCTTTCTGCAGAGGCTGATCCATGCTGGCTTAATGGTGGCGGTGATCATCGCCGCTTTAAATGCGGCGGGCGTCCACACCACCAGTCTGACTGCACTGCTGGCTTCTGCGGGTTTGGCCATCGGCCTGGCCCTGAAAGACTCGCTGGCGAACTTTGCCGCCGGGGTAATGATCCTGCTCTTCACACCTTATCGCGAGGGCGACTTTGTGGAATTGGCCGGCACCAGCGGATCGGTGGAAGAAGTGAGCGTCTTTAACACCATCCTGCATACAGCAGACAACGTGAAGGAAATTGTGCCCAATTCCGCTGTCATCAGCGGCACCATCAAGAACTACTCGGCCAATGAACTGCGCCGGGTCGACCTGGTGGCCGGGATCAGCTATGACGACAACATCGGGGCCGCTCGCGACATCCTCATGGAGATCATGACCTCTCAGCCGCTGGTATTGGCCGAGCCTGCGCCCGCTGTGGACGTGCTGGAACTGGCCACCAGCAGCGTGAACCTGGCGGTACGGCCTTGGACGCGGACCGAGGACTATGGACAGGTGCGCAGCGAGATGCTGGAGCAGATGAAGCTGCGCTTCGACGAGGCGGGCATCAGCATGCCCTATCCGCAGCAGGACATCCATGTCCACCAAGCGGCTTGAATGGACTTGGCTTGACCGGCCCGTCTCCATATTCTCATTGAGAAAATCGCCGAATCAAGCCAGCCTTTTCTTTCGCAGAGTTCAATACTCCTTGCGATGCGCCGCAGGCGAGGGTGTGATAGACTCATACCATGCGCCAAGGGCATACGCGGCGCGCGACCGCGGTTCGCGAGAGCGATTTTGAGCTAGAGGAGTAGCAAGACCGAACTATGACGGGTGGCAGAGGCAGTACCCATCCCCCAGAAAGGCCTGTTCAAAGGCGTGTAGGCAGCCGCTGGATAGCTGCACTGGCGGCGATCGCAGTGTTGGGGGTGCTGGCGAGCGCGCTGGCGGGCTGCGGGGCCAACCCCGCGGTGGCAGCGGTCCCAATCCTGGCCACAGAGCCCGGTGGTGCGGCCGCGGCAAGCGTGACAGCTACGGACCTGCCCAGTCCCTCCCCTACCCCGACCGCGCAGACTACAGCCCCGGCTACGGGATCGGATGCCGCCGCTGGCCGGAGCGAAGGTGCAGCGACCGCTACCACGGTTTCGGCCGAACCGCCGTCGCCATCGCCACCCCCGACCGCGACCGGCACGCCCGCAGCGATGGCAACCGTGACCCGTACGTTGACGCCGCGGGCCACGGCAACCGGCACCGCGACGAATACGCCTTCGCCGACTCCCACGCCGGTTCCGCCAACAGAGACCGGCAGCCCGGCGCCCAGCCCTTCTCCCCCGCTGAGCCCCAGTCCCATGCCCACGACCGAGCTAACGAAAGACGTGCTCACCATCCTGCTCATTGGGGGGGACGGTGACTATGTGCTGGACATGAACACCGACACCCTGATGGTCGCCGTCGTCAACCGCAACACGAAGCAGGTCTCCTTGCTATCGATCCCCCGCGACCTGTGGGTCTATATCCCTACCTACGGTTGGGGGCGGATCAACATCGTCCACCGGATTGGAGCGCGCGGCAAGTACCCAGACGGAAAGGGACCCGGTCTGTTGATGCGCACCATCGAGGAGAACCTGGGCATCCCCATTGATCACTGGGTGCGGATCGGGTATAAGGGCTTTGCCCGGGCCGTGGATGAACTGGGTGGGGTCGACCTAGCCGTGGCCTGCCGGGTCAACCTGCGCTACCAGCCGCCCACGTCGGAGGAGCAGCAGGAGATGATCCTCTCGCCGGGCCTCCACCACTTGGACGGCGACACAGCCCTGCGCTACGTACGCACGCGCCGCGGCGACACCGATTTTGAGCGGGCTCAGCGCCAGCAGCAGTTCCTGAAGGCCGTCTGGTACCAGTTCAAGAGTCCAGAGACAGTGCTCAAGATCCCGGGGCTGTGGTCGGCCATGAAGGGCGCCTTTGCCACCGATCTGAAGCTGGGCGACATCCTGGCCTTGGCGCCGGTGGCGCTGGAGCTGGAGCCACTGCGGGTGCGTAGCCTGGCACTCGGTCGCAGCCAGGTGCAGGGCTGGACCACACCCGGCGGGGCGCGGGTGTTGCTGCCCATTCCGGAGCGGGTCCGGGAAGTGGTGGCCCGGCTCTATGCAGCGTCACTGGCTGGCGACACCAGCGCCGCGGAAGCGGCCCGCGTCCAGGTGCAGAACGGCACCGCGCGCCCGCAATTGTCCGCGATCGCGGCGGATCAGCTTCGCTGGCAGGGGTTCCAGATCGTGGACACCGGGCCGGCGGATCGTACCGACTACCAGAAGACGCAGATCCTCGTGTTCAACGACCGGCCCCAGGCGGTGGCCCGGCTGGCCAACCTCCTGCAGGTCAAGCCGGCTAATGTGATCCAGCAGCCAGACCCAGGCCAGCAGGCAGATCTGCACGCAGATCTGCACGTGATCCTAGGAAATGACTATGATCCTTGCCAGTAAAGGAAGGCACCCCGGCGGCAGAACATGAGATGGTGCGCCCCGCAGGCAGCGAGCGCGTCTGTTCAGCGACACGAGGCGAGAAGGATGGATTGGCAATGAGAAAGAGGAACAGAGTACCATGGTCTGGCACTGACCTGGCTAGGATTTTGGGGATGGCACTGCTCGTAGCCATGCTGCTGCTTGGCGCGACGGTGGGTACTCCCCTGGCCCAGGATACAGGAGGATCGGACCAGGGTCAGCAAGACTGGGCGCCGGTGGCCCAGGAGACCGAGGCGTTCATTCCGGCCGCAGTCGATGGAACCCCGCTAGCCCAGGATGTGACCAATGCGGTGCTGGCGGTCGAGCTGGAAGCGATGATTCTCGAGCAAAAGGTTCTGCCCAACGGCATCCAAACCCTGATCGAGATTCCCGTTAGCCAGGATACCTACATCGCCTCCAACAAACCCAACCAGAACTTCGGCGGGGCCCACGAGCTTCGCGTGGGCTGGGATGGCACCGCTTCCAGAGATGGGGCGCTACGGGCCTTCCTCTTCTTCGACGTTGCCCGTTACATCCCCAGCCGGGCAGTCATCAATCACGCCCTGCTCAAGGGCTACCAATTCCAGCACCAGGACAACGCCAACATGATCTTCCGGGGCCGGCACCTGCTGGACAGTTGGAATGAGAACCTGATCACCTGGAACAGCCACCAGCCGCACTGTGGCAGCGTCACCGGAAAATCCTGGATCCCGCCCGTCAACGGATGGATTGAGCATGACCTCACCCCTCTGGTCAAGGAGTGGCACAACGTCACCCATCCGAACCACGGTCTCTTTGTGCAGGGCGATGAGACACCTGCTCTGGGGCAACAGCGCTTCTTCTGCTCGATCAATGCCCAGAATGGCCGCTATCCCCGGCTGGTCGTCGATAATACCGTCTCGACCGGTACCACCCCGCCAGTGGCCACCGTCCACCATTTGCCGGCCTGGTCCCCGTCCTCCTTCACCGTCTCCTGGAGCGGCTCGGACACGGGGGGCAGCGGCCTGGCCTACACCAGGGCCTTAGGCGATGGGGAGGTTGGCAGCGGGGCCGTGGCAACCCGTACATATGCGGATGTGGGGATCTATACCGCCGTCGTTACGGCCAGCAACCGTGTCAGCGAGCTGACGGCGACGACGACGGTCACCGTTGACGAGGCCATCGCCAGGCTGGAGGCGAGCAACGACAGCCCGACGATCCTGGGCAGCGCGACCACTTGTACGGCGACGATCACCGCGGGTAGCAACGTGACCTACACCTGGGCTTTCGGCGACGGGGCCTACGGACGGAGCGACGTGGTCCTTCACACCTATCCGGACGTTGGGGGTTACACGGCTGTGGTTACCGCCAGCAACTCGGTCAGCCTGCTCACCTCGACGACGACGGTCACCATCGCCGAATCCTACTGCTTCGTCTATCTGCCGGTGGTGATCAGAGATCGGTGAGGCGAGCCCGTTCTTCAGCACTGGTTTCGGATGGCGTTTGACGCATACGCCATTGAAAGGCTGATGATGACAACCTACAGCACCTACAGTCTTCCCAGGCGGACGAATGGCGGCTGTGCGGGACTTTGCCTTTTGTATATGCCGGTGGTATAATCTACAGGGTATCGGTCTGGCCGCAGCCTGTTGAGGTGAACATTGCACCACAGAGCTGAGCAGTATCGGGAGAGAAGCATATGAAAGCCGAATACGATTTCTCCAAAGGTGAGCGTGGTAAATTCCACGATCCAGATGCCGTGTTCAGTTTCCCGGTCTACCTTGAGCCGGATGTTGACAGCTTTCTGAGCACACTTGCTGACGAGAAGGACACCAGCGTTCAAGACCTGGTGAACGAGTGGCTTAGGATGAACATTGAGATGGTCCGGAGTGTGCAGCGGCAGCGGTAGGCCAATCGTTCATCGCTCGCCTGGCCAGGGTCCTTAATCTCGCCTTAGCTACTGAACAGAATACGTGGAGGCGGTTTTCCCATCGCAGCAAAAAAGGCTCTCGCCTGATCGTGGGAGCTTTTATTGTATCAATCCATCCTCGGCACGAGTGTGCGCAGCAGGCAGAGACGGGACGGGAGGCGAGACCTCGGGAAGTTCGAAAGTAGGCTGTGGGTATAGGGTCTCTGTTGCTTTTGCCTGTGGCGCCCCCCATAAGGGACGACGTTCGATCATCGGTGATACGAAATGGCGTCATCAACGCCAATCGTTCAGCCAGCGCACCTGACCAGTCCACTCCTCTGCCTCCGTCTCGGATAGAAGCCTGTCCAGAGCCATGACCAGTTCAGGTAGCCTCCAACTGGCTTGGGCAGCCAGAACGATGCCGCCGTGCCGGGGATAGCTACGTGCCAGCACCGCAAAGTCACGAACATTGAAGGTAAAGATGCAGCGACCCTGAGCCGTGGCTGCCAACAACTGGGCCTCGTCGCTCGCGTCTGGCGCTATCCAATCGTTGGGTGTCCGTGTCACGTCGTGACCACGTTCGACGAGGGCCCTGAGCAGTGCCTTGATCGAGGTGTCGGCGTCCAAGTGCAGGCGCGGTCTAGACACGGCCTTCTTCCATCGCCTGCTCAACGGCCAAATCGGCATCTATCTCTGCACAGTGGGCCTCATAGAAGGCCAAAGCTTCTTTGACTTGGGCTTCTGTCAATCCGTATTCGGCCGCAATCTGATCAGGTGTCAAGTCCCAGTGCTGGGCTGCCACCACTGTGGTCTGAACGCGGATGCCCGTGCCGCGCAGAACGGGCACGGGCTGGCCCGCGGCACCGCGGCGATAGGTGACACGGGGAAAGGCAGGATCGTCCAGACTCTGCTTGAGGTTACCTACCTTTTCAGCGACAGACCACAGGATGAATTGATTGAGCGACACACCTTGATTGGCAGCCCATTGCTCCGCCTCTTGCTTTAGTTTGGCGGGTAGATTCAAAGGATAGCGTGCCATTAGTTCCTCCCAGACTCGAGCTTTATGACACATCACATAATGTATCATATACTACATCATACTATGGTAATTCGAGTTTGTCAAGCAAGCGGTTCAAGCCTGCAATATTGCCCTACCTTGCCAGGCCATCGCTGGTGCCAGAGATGCATCAATGCTTTGTCGCCCGAGTTGCTTTTCCTTCTAGCACAAAGTGGGTGGTCAGGGTGAGCTCACCGACATTGGTCAGTCGGCCAGCACCATTCGGCGAATGCACGTTCGAAAGACCTCTGTTCACGTTGCAGTTATTGGGCGCCCGTGTGCTGTACGCACCTACCAGGCCGGTACACAGCCATAGATCGAGTAGGCTCCTGCCTGTGTGTTTGACAGCCTGACAGTGTTGTAGTAGGATAGAGCCAGGATGGAACCAGGCCATGGTCCGTTGTTCCCATGGGCCAGGTTGGAAACGGTCACTTGACCCAACATGAAGGAGGCTGTTGTGACCAGTAGCGAAAGTGCCAAGTTCAGGAAACGCTCCCCAGAGATCATTCTCCGAGATGGTCAGCCAGCCGCAGTGATCCTGGATATCGAGGAGTACCAGGAGATGCTAGAGCGGTTGGAGGATCTGGACGATCTGAAAATGCTCAAGGAGATGAGGGAGAAGCCCCTCAACTTCAGGAGCCTGGAGGATTTCCTGGCGGAGTATCACCCGAGTGTATGAGGTCTACCTCGAAAGGGCAGCGGAGCGGGATTTGAGAAGGCTCCCAGTGGACACCTTCCATCGTATCGTTCCTCGCATCCGTGCTCTTTCCGAGGACCCGAGGCCTCCAGGATGTCGCAAGCTCACCGGTTCGGAGAACGATTGGCGGATTCGGATCGGAGACTATCGAGTCATCTACGAGATTGATGAGAGCGAAAAGGCCGTGAGAGTGTTCCGGATCAGACACCGCCGCGAAGCTTATCGGTAGACCCCTGATGTCAGTCGGAAGCAGCTCCTGATCCCCCTTGACCTGATCTATTTGTCGTGCGAATGTGTGCTCTTGCCGATTGGCGGCTTGAACAGGAATCTGTACCTTGGTAAGGGCATGAAAGATCATGAATACGTTCTACCTGGTGCGTCACGCGCACGCGGATTGGACACCGGATGAGAATCGGCCCCTTTCAGCCCGGGGGCGCGAGGATGCCGGGCGTGTGGCGGACGTCCTGGAACCGTATCCGATCGGCGCCATCTATGCCAGCCCGTACCGGCGTGCCCGCCAGACGATAGAACCACTGGCATCCCGGCTGGGGTTGTCCGTGTGCCTGGAGCCCGACCTCTGGGAGAGAGAACTGGGCGATATCGCCACGGAGGATTTTTTCCGGGCGGTAGAGCGCACCTGGCGAGAGCCGTCATTTGCCTATCCGGGGGGTGAGACGAACGCCGCTGCGCAGCGGCGGGGCGTGGCGGTCGTCCAGGGACTGCAGGCCCAATATGTGACCGAGCATATCGTCCTGGCCACCCACGGGAACCTGATGGCGCTGTTGTTGCAGGGCTTCCACCCGTCGCTCGATTTTGCCTTCTGGAAGTCGCTGACCATGCCCGACATCTACCTGCTGCGCTTCGACCGGGATGGCAGTGTGGCCATGGAGAGATTGTGGGGGTAGCATCCACGGCCGTGGACCTGCCATCTCACGCGCTTATGTCCCGCCCCCTCTATGGCGTTGCCTGGCGTTCTGGATCGGCCCAGACGATGCCCTCCTCCGTCCGTTTGCCGATGATGCGCGCCATGCCGGGCAGGTAGGGCAGCGGCTCGAGGATGTACGCTTCCGGGATCCGCTCCTCCAGGCTGCGTGGGTCGCTCTGCTGGATCTCCCAGCAGTAGATGGGCCGCTTGCCAAACCATTCCTCGATAGCATCCGCCTGCCAGAACTGGTGGAGCGTCAACTTGGGCATTTCCACCGTGGCCACGTAAAAGATCGCCTCCGGCTCGTTGTACTGCAACCCGGCGATGAGGATGAAATCGGGCTCTGCGTTCTCTACGAACGTCCGGGCAAAGCGGGCGGGGTCGTTGTAGTGGCTGCGGTCCACCTTCTGGTAGTTCTTGACCAGCGGATAGGCCGGCAGGGCCAGCATGAGGGCCGCCAGCGATGCCAGGAGCGGCCAGGCCAGCGCCTTCGAGCGGCCAGCCAGCGTCCGCGCCAGCCAGCGCCGCACCGCGCTGGCCCCACAGCCCAGGAACACGGCAAAGACCAGGTAGGCCGGGATCAGGTACAACTGCCCGGTGGTCCGCCCACGCCCATAATTCATGGCGAAAAAACCGACCCCGGCGGCGATCAGCCCCAGGAAAACCGTGGCGACGGGCCTGGCGCGCAACTGCTCCCACAACCCGATCACGCCCAGGATATACCCCCAACGATAGAATTGCCTTTGAAGCAGATCGAGAAACTGGCGGAACTGCCCCACCTGCTCTGACGGGGAGTAGCCAAAGAACTGGCCCTCGAACCGGCTGTGTGTCATCCAGTACCACCACCCGCTCCACGACCAGTTCCCTATCTCGTTGCGGATCTCGTTGTGGATCGAGGCTTGCTGCCCGCGGATGATGACGTACAGGTACTGTGACGTCCCCAACAGGACCAACCCGGCCATCACCGCCACCTTCTTTGGATCGAGCAGGACCCGGTAGTCGGTGGCGACGATGACAAAGAGGACCGCCGGCAGCCAGGTGATCATGGTCATGTGGTTGCCATAGCCCAGGGCATAGAGCCCAACGCCCAGGTACAGCAGCCCGGTCTTGCGGGTCTGGTGCCAGGCCAGCAGCGACAGCGCCACCGCGGCGACGATGAGGGCGTTGAGCGAGTAGACCTCGGCGTGGTTTGTCTCCCACCAAAAGGTGCGGGAGAAGGCAAAGGCCAGCGCCCCGGCCACCCCTGCCACCCAATCCCGGTCGGTCAGGCGCAGGATGATCAGGTAGGTCAGCGCCACCGCGCCCGCGCCGAACACGGCGCACATGAGGTTGATCCGGTAGGCCACAGAGCCCACCGGCAGCAGGAGAAAGAGCCGGCTCAGGAAAATGAACAGCGGGTAGCCAAAGCGGTGGGGGATGCCCCAGATGTAGGCGATGTACTGCAGCTTGGCCGTGTCACCCCAGCCGACGCCGGGCAGCAGCGTCATCACGTACACCGCCAGGGACAGCCCGAATACGGCCAGTGCGCCCAACCACCCTCCGGGCGGGCTGAAAAGAGCCCTGAGCGGACCGGAGATCTTTATGTGCGGGAGCGCCGTCTTTGACAGCGACCTGGACATCTCGCCTGCCTCTGGCCGAACCGCGCCACGAACCCTGTGCGCCAACTGGACACCGGAGACATCCACATCTTACCACAGGTTGCGCCTGTGGGCAATGGTGGGGATACCAAATCCCCCCCCGCATCCCCCAGTTGGAGGATGACAGGACCCCCCGTTATCGGTTATACTGAGACTCGGGAGGGATGATCACCATGGACAACCAGCAACATTTCTTTGACTTTGCGGCTGAGGTAGGACTGACGAAACACCTGGGGGGTGCGGCGGCCACGGAAGAGATGGCCGCGCTGTGCCACATAGACGAGGGAAAGTACGTCCTGGATGTCGGCTGCGGGGCCGGGACCACGCCCTGTTTCCTCGTCAAGCGGTACGGCTGTCGCGTGGTCGGCGTGGACATCTCCCCAGGGATGATCGAGCGATGCAGGGAAAGGGCGCAGCGAGAGGGGGTGGCGGACAGGGCCGAATTCCGCGTCGCCGACGCCCAGGACCTCCCCTTCGAAGACGACCTTTTCGATGCGGTGATCAGCGAATCGGTCGTCGCCTTCCCGGAGGACAAACAGAGGGCGGTCGACGAGTACGCGCGGGTGACCAAGCCGGGGGGATACGTCGGGCTGAACGAGTCAACCTGGCGAAAGGTACCGCCTCCGCCCGAGGTGGTCGCCTGGGCGGGCCAGGATCTGGGCGCCAGCGTGAGCCCGCTGACTTCAGAGGAGTGGGTCGGATTGCTGGAGGGCGCCGGGTTGCGGGACATTGTGGTCCAAACCTCCCCCATCAGCACCCAGAGTGAGGTCAGGGGCCTCGTCCAGCGCTACGGGTGCGGTGGCATGCTGCGTATTTACGGCAGGATGCTGGCCCTGTACGCCAGAAATCCGGCGTACCGGGGCTTTGTAAAAGGAGTGCGCCAGCAGGGGGTCACGCCAGACAACCTCGAGGACTATTTCGGCTACGGCCTGTACATCGGCAGCAAGTAGAGGCGCGATACTTGCTCAAGCCCCCGTCCGCGGGGGCGGATCTTGTCCTGAGGACAGGTCGTGGCTCGAATTGGCCTCCACTGACATCCCTGCCTCTGCCAAGTTCTACGCGGATCTCTTTGGCTGGCCCATCGTGAAGGATGAGCAGATGGACTATACCATGACCGCCTTTGAGGGGGACGAGACCGGCATCGGTTTTTCCCCCATCGACGAAGCACAGGGCGTGACGCCCGGAAGCGTTTTGGTCTATGTCGACGTGGCGGACGTGGACGCAGCCATTGCCCAGGCCAAGGAACTGGGCGCGCCGGTCTACCTGGACAAGACCGAGATCCCGACGGTGGGCTGGATGGCCGTCTTTGGCGATCCGGGCGGCAACCGCATCGCCGCCATGCAGTCTATGCCGCGGGACTAGGACCAGCCTCATAGTCGCACACCGGCCCGCCAGGTCTCCAGGACCTGGCGGGTCTCTCGGTGTGCCAGGCATGTTGTGTATCTAGGAGGAGAAAGTCCTCTGCGGGCCGTGATGACCGGAACCGCTAGTCGAAGCAAGGGTGTCCGTCGTGAGGCGGAATCTGAAGGAAGCGTAAGGCAA
>Ga0180438_10003751_pt1 | contig 22595 bp, 46 predicted proteins | sample SS_ome_12_FD_132455 | JGI IMG/M metagenome (GOLD analysis project Ga0180438, IMG submission 132455) | Hypersaline lake sediment archaeal communities from the Salton Sea, California, USA - SS_3_D_2 metaG | ecosystem: Environmental > Aquatic > Non-marine Saline and Alkaline > Hypersaline >...
TCGGATCGAACCCAGGTCGGATTCTACGACTGACACGAGTATCAGATGTGCCACACTATGCTATGACGTGAACTGTTACAACACCGGGACTATCTCTCACGATCGGCGTGGGAGCGGAACGGGATGGTTTTTCTCTCCTAATTTGCTGGTCTTCCCCTCGGCTGTTGTTGCTGTTTTGCATGCCATGATCGAGCCAGGGTATGGGCATGACATGATTAGAAAGGTGTGCGGGGTGGTTTTGCATGCCAATTTAGATGGCTTCGTCTAGTAGGAGGATACGATACCGATGTCCAGTAGACGATCGTTTCTTAGGAAGTTGGTTGCGGCACCGGCTGCTGCGGTCATTCCTGATTCGGCCGAAAACACAACGAAACCAGAGATCGCGCAGTGCCGAATCAGAACTGTCGCTGGCAAGGAGATCGTATTGCGGATGTCGCGATCTGAATTCGTCAAGTTCGAGCAAGCGTGGCGTGACAGGGCAAAGCAGGCTGTTCATATGTATCAGCGTTTGCAGTGTCATCGTAGGAGCAGTATCAATATGCGGGCCATCGAATCCGTGGAGGAATTGGGTTGACCGATCGGTTCGCACGCAAGCTGGCAGTTGCTCTTCATTCTGTCACCCGCAGATGTGAAGTTTGCGGCGGTCCGATTCGCGTGACCCAGCTAGCCTATGTGAGTAGGTCTCTGGTGTATCCGGATGGCCGAGAGGCACGTGGTTTCTGGAAAGTTGTAGGTCGCCGACATCACGACAAGTACATCTGTGATGCTGTCATGCTTGCTGTAAATGATGGTTTCTTGATCCGAACTGTGAGTTGGGATGGCGAGGCCGAAGGATGACACGATCTAACAAACGCAGGTTTCGCATATGCCTTGCGGCAATTGCATATGTTAGACGTGATTTGTACATATACAGCTTGGTTGCGTCATCTGAAGACGTCCGTAACACGCACAATTTTCAGGAGTGCATGCGGCTGGCGATCGACATTGTTAAATGGGACCAAACGGCTCGGAGGATAGTGGACAATGCCTGAAGACACTGTGTCGTTCTTCGCGGTCCGGAACCGAGAAGGCAAATGGTACCGAGCGAGAGGCTTCGGAGGCAGCGGTGATTCTTGGGTTGACACATTCGGTCATGCCCGCATCTACCATAGTGCTGCTTCTGCGAGACGCGTGGTGGGCTTCTGGTATAAGAACTACCCGGAATATGGTATTCCTGAGATCGTCCGATTCACAGCGACGGTCGCCGAGGTTCTCGATGAAGCAGCACGCATCGCTGAAAAGGAAGCGACAGAGGAACGTCGGGCGCAGAACCGCGAAGTGAACCGAGCCAAACGAAAAATCTCCAAGCTCAAGAAAGAGCAGAAAGAGGCCGAAAAGAAGTTGGCGGAGATGCAGAAAAATGCACCTACTAGCCGCAGTAACCGTTGAGGGCCGGAACTTTAAGTGTGAAGCAAGCAGCGGTTGCGAGTATCTCAGTGATGAAGGCGACGGAATCGGGATATGTGGCACCGGTTACGGATTTCCTTTTCGGCCGTACCGCTTCCAGCGTGTCATTGATGACGAACACGCCTATTTGGTTGATAACGAAGGCATCCTATGGATACTTGAGCACATAGAGTACCAGCGGTTGTACGGCACAAACCTGAACTTGGGCCACTGCTTCCATAGGCCGTGCCTCAGAACGTGCTTGAACTACGTAATGCACTACGACCCAGACATGAAAGGTAAGATGCCATCTGAAGTGCTGGACGAAATCGGCGTTAGCGATCCCAGGGCACATCTGTATGACGCATCCTACCGAAGATCGGGATGGGCATAGCATGAGTCCGAAAAGGAAGGAACGATTCGTCAAGTGTCTCAAGGTTGCCAGCACATTATATTTGGACTTTGCTGATATGTCCTGGACGATGGACCCGATCACGAGGGGACTTCAGTTACAGGTTATTGAATCTGACTTCAAGAGCTTTCGTGAGATGTGCCGCATGACGAGATGGGATGTTGACTGAGACAACAGGTAAATCTTTGATGACTGCTTTGCTGGTGTGCAGGGCTTTGGCACCTACTTTTTGGGCATGGGCGGCAGCTGCTGATGATCATGAAGGCTCATTGTTGCGCACAATGGTAAGGAGCCATCTTGTCCACTTGCGTAAGATCTACGATCTTGACCGAAAGAGAGTGGGGCCTTCCAATGACATCTGAGCAAACAAGATCGTACATTATCGCTCTATTAGTGTGCAAACGGATGTATGGTCATTTCCTGCCGCTTCCAGACATGTTTCCCGGCCACGTAAAGGACACCTATTTATCTGCCATATTGGATCGTTTGAAATGGCAGAAGCGGTCTGCTTCCGATCATTATCAGGTGTTTCTGCCGGAATGAAACAGAAGAATCTAGAGCGATTCGATCTTTGTCTTCGTATGGTAGCATTCGTACAAAGAGACATGCTTCTGTCCGTCGGGGATGACTACAACCGCGTAGCACTTCTTCGCAGCAGCTTGGACGTCGGTTATGCTGTTGCGAACATAGAACAAGGAGGACAATACCGTGTCAAGTTCGGACGATGAACTGGTGATTCCTATATCCGCCATCGATCCCATGATCGAACGGGCCGAGAAGAAAGTAGAAGAGGCCCAAAGAGAACTGGATGTTTTGCGTGACATGAAGAAGTGGTTGGAATCCCTTCCGTCTGTTTCTCCCAAACAGGACGAGCAGGAGAAGCACGATCAGGAAAAACTAGCTCGTTTGTCTCTACATCCCCTCAGCACAGATGATGCACTCTCCGCCGCAATGCAAATTTGCCCGCACGTCGGCTGATTTCTTACTGGACTGGGTATAATGGCCAATAAGTGGCCTTCCGGATAATCACTGTGGTTTCCGGCTTCCTGCCTCAGAACTCACCAACCCAGTAAGTTCCAGACACGAAAAGGAGTGAATTATGTTTCTGCTATCTGTGCGTGCTGCCATTGTGGCTTTGGTTTATGTAGGTTGCTCGGTTCTTGCTGCGACGAGAGTCCAGTGCAATGCCAAGAACCTTAGGTTTGTTGTAGACAGAACTTCCGGCGTCGCCCCACTCACTGTGACATGTAAGCCGATCAAAGATTACGATCCGTGGCCCAACATGCCATGTCAGTGGATTATCGATGGCGGACGCGTGAAAGGTACGCTGGATGAACTTCATACCTACACGCATACGTTCACTGAACCGGGCCAACATACCATTGCGTTTAGTATCTATCTGAAAGATCTGAACAACGGTATTTGGCTTCAAATACCATATGAAACCAATCAGCGATATGCCAGAATTCAGGTGGAAGGTTCTCCGGTTGAACCGAATACGGTTGACTTCATCAGGCAACATGGTATCACATGGAGCTTTTCGGAAGATGTAGAGGCAGGGCAATTTATCAACGGCGATTATTGGGTAGTTGGGCCAGTGACCGTCGCTTCTGTGTCACCGGCTCCATCATCCGGACGTAATGGATCAATGATCAATCCATCTAGGGTAGATCAGCAAGCCTACGATAGTAGGACTTCTTTCTATGCTTCTTCGGCCGGAGTGACATTCCCCAAGGAACTGAGACCAGGGGATAGTTTGGTATCGACAATATCACACTCAGGAAGTGCAACTCAGGACGTTGTTGGTGCCTCTGTAAGCTCGCCTAGAATTGATACTGCTGCCGTTCTGACTTGTTTGGATAAGTCTCCGGCGACACCCTGTTTCAGGCCATCCTATTTCGGTACGGACAAAAGCCTCTATAGGGAATCGTTGATGAAACTTGATCTCCTACCAAACTTAGAGGCCCCTTCTACGACACCGAATGTTGATAGCTTTATCCGCTACTTCGATCGTGTTTGGATCGATCATCTACAAGATTGGATGAGCCGAACCATGCATCCAGTGTCAAACATGCCAAACTATGGTAGGGAAATCGTTCGGACAGTCGGCGATGGTGGATGTCTGCTGTGTGTTGAGATCGATCCTGAAAAGAAGCGCGAACTCGCAATACGGATGGTTCAACTCGGCATTGATCTATATGGTGTAGCCCAAATCCATAAGCATGTGTGGTACACAAGCGGTGGTCATTCTCCGGGCAGGAAGTTCCCGATCCTTTTTGCGGGGTTGATGCTCGGTAACGCCGGTATGCTCAACATGAATGACTACGATGTTGGTGAGGATTCATGTTACTTTGGTGAGAGCATGAATCCAGTTCACACTTTGTGGACTGGATGGCAGAATAGCGGGCATCAATATGCCAGCAATGTCCTCTACAGATTCAGTGTCAACCCATCACGTGGTTGGGCGGATTACAGGGATCATGAAGATCATAATCCAACAGAATGGGATGATCCACCTTTCCCGATGAACACAAATTGGCCTCATGACAAACATGATCCATATCGTCGTCTTGTTAGTTATGCATGGTTGTCGCAAGCAATGGCGGCTCGTATCCTCGGTTTGAAGTCGTATTGGCAGAACGACGCCTATTTCGCATATTGTGACCGATGGGTATACGAAAACGATGTTCCAAACCAGCAGGCAATCAGGGCGGCGTACGAGGACTACAATTCTGCTGCTAAATCTGTGGGAGCGCCGGGTGTAACGCCAACCGGTGGGACATTCATCACCAACTTCGCGGAGAGCATGTACAAAACGTACCGATCTCGATACTAGGATTTGCATTCGGGCGGTCCATGTGGTACACTGATGGTAGTCTTGAACAGGAGATGACCATGTCGGACCAGCCCGATTTGTCGGAACCGTGTACAGAAGAGAATCTTCCTGAGCAACTGGCTCTCGTTCAGCAGGTTGATTTCAATGCGTTTGTCAAGCTGGTTGATGACAACGTGGCTCGACCGGAAGACAGAGAATGGATGGCCTCCGTCGGTATCACCATGGCGGATTTCCTATCCTACATGTTCACCAGCGAGCATCAGCCGAAGGCCAGAGAGATCCACGCTGCCTGGGATGAGTCTCTCGGGTTCACATACTTCGGTGAGGGCGGGGAATACGCGAACATTCTGAAGCAGGTTGAAGAAGTGGAGATGATGAAGGATTACATCGCCCGGACCTTCGGTCCGATGGGTGTTGACCGTGTTGTGTCCTGTGATGATGACGGCAACGAATGCCACGGTTTTGACATCGCTGCACCACCATCCACACAGAGGTAATCATGGATGTTCAACAACCGCTACGCTAAAGACGTAGCGGATTGTCCTTGACAATCTTGAGTCAGCATGATAATGAAAGCATGTTGACGGCTGTGTGACTATACCATGATCGAGACAGCGAAGCTACGTTTATCTGTTCAGCTGCACAAGGCCAAGAACATTCTGCACAACTACCGCATGCTGCGCGGTGCTCTGGAAGCCGCCGACGAGGCGCATAGCAAGACATACGGAAGCATCGACGTATCCGATGCTACAAAGGAAGTCCTCGCTAGCCTGTGCGTTGAGAAGGTGGACAATATCGACGACCTTGCCGAGAAGAAATGATTGACACTGACCGATACGAATGGGATGGCGATTACTACTGGCCCAAGGGATGGCCAGATCCCAGGGGAAATCCTTTCAGCTGTCAACATGTTGATCATGCACCACGGTCTCTCATCTGGGAAAGCGAAGGACTCACCGAAATACCGTGGATTCCGGTAAGACACATCCCAACGCCGTGGCACCGCAGGTTCCTGTGCGATGTTTGGGGCGGTATTCGTAGTATAGCAGCCGATTTCCGCATTTGGCTTGCCAACGGTTGATTTGTGTGGTACACTATAGGCACAGGAGAACCGTTGTGCCAAGCAAAATAAGTGACGAGTTTATGTCCAAAATCAGGGATGCCAGAGACGGAAACACGTCCTTGAGTGTAATCATCATCTTGGATGTAGGTTTGCCGCCTAAGAAAAAGGGACGCCAGACCCCGGAAGAGCGTCAGCAGATTGTTGCAGAAGTCAAACAGCGTGCTGAAGAGAAGATGCCGTCGGTGAAGCAGGTGATCGAGATGTACGGCGGCACCGTGAGCAGCAAGGAACCGGATGCGATTGGGTCGATTGTGGCGACGTGTCCTCCTGCTGGCGTGTTGGCATTGTCCAACTTGAGTCAGGTCAAGACGATCCTTGAAAACCAAAAAGTTCACGGCATCTCACGAAAGCGGAAGCGGAAACCGCAGACGGAATCGACGAGGTCGCCATCTGATGAAGAGATCATCTACGAAATCCTCGGCATACGTCGTGACCAAGATTGATGTGTTTCTGAGTGCGTGGTAGAATAAGCCTATGGGTATGAGAATCATAGGTTGCAGGTGGACGCCAACGGTAAACATGCTCATAGTCCAATGCGCTTGTGGACGAACATTCGATCATCGAGCTGACCGTTGGAAACCGGTTTGTCCATTTTGTAGCAGGACAGACAATCTAGGTCGTGCCCGAGCACAGTACCTTAGGGAAAACTTGTTGAAGAGGAGTCACAAGGATGTTTGGGACTAACGACGGGCTGCATCCAGGAACGCAAGAGTACCTGTTTCATTCGCAGAACATCGTTGACGAGATGCCGGACAGCGATCTCAAACTAATGGCACAAATCATGGTGCATAACTCGCATGCGATTGCCATCGAGATTGCTGAGATGAAGCGGGTATTTCTGGAAGGAACAAAGAAACCGACAGATAGGACTAACACTACAAGGAAAAGCACGAAACAGCCCAGTGAAGGTCCTGATGAAGCAGTGGAATAAGATATTTGTGCTATTCTCTGCTCCGGCGGTGCTGGGGAGCAGTTGAACCAGTTCATGAACCCCTGAGTAGGCCCCATGGTGTAATTGGCAACATAGGTGGTTCTCAGCCATCAGACTCTGGGTTCGAGCCCCAGTGGGGTCAGTAAAGGCGTGGTAGTTTAATTGGTAAAATACCGGCCCTTCAAGCCGTGAGAGCGCGGGTTCGAACCCCGTCCACGCCATTATGAAGATGTACATACTAGTGCGGGATGACATTCCTCTTGGCAAGGCCATGGTCGCGGCTGCTCATGCGTCGCTGATTTGTCATTGTGCGTGCGAGCATCTTGAGTCTTACCAGGAGTGGCTGACCAAACACTTTAAGAAGGTTGTGTGTAAGGTGACCCTGAGACAGTTCGAGAAGTTTGCAGCGATGGAAGGTGCCAACGTGCTCACGGAGTCCACCTTGGATCACGAAGAAGTGGCAATCGTTTTTCCGCCCAGGAAGGATAAGGATTGGCCCAGGGCCTTCAGAAAGTTGCCATTGTATGACTGAGTGAGAGCGTACGGCATGCGTCGTATTGTAATGAAATCAGATGAGCCGTGCTCGCGTCGTAGGCGGTGCATGGACTGTTACCATATGCAAGCCGCCTTGTCTTGGTGGTGCACAAACAAGGAAGCAGTACGGAACCGTCATACCAACATGCCAGATTCGGATATTGTTGGTTGTCCGTTCTGGGAACCGTGTATGAGTTGGTCGAAGCTTAAGTGGTATCAGAGGATTGCTGTACGCTTGAATCCAGATTTGTTGATCAGATAGCCCTCGTGGGGGAATTGGTAGACCCGCTAGGTTTAGGTCCTAGTTCTCGCAAGAGAGTGCAGGTTCGACTCCTGCCGGGGGCATTTAGGAGGTAGATAATCACGAGGGAGGCAGAAAGGAACAGCAGTAATGTATCCAGACACTGACACTGAAACACGCACACAAACCGACGCTCAGAGGGCTCGTAGCAGTTCGTCCGGTGATGCTGGTGGATGTCTGCTGGCCGGTGGTCTCTTTTTGGCAATCGCTCTGGGCATGCTGTTTCTCGTCCTGTATGTGGGTTCATGTGCGATCAGTTGTGGCATGGGGCATTAACCATGTGCATGCAAGACAAAGACTCAATTCGATGTTCGTTCTGTGGTGAGGATGTCAAGCTGACGGCTGCAACTGCGACCAACAAAGGTCTCATGCACTGGTCTTGTGCCAAAGAGGCTGTGGCGGACCGCAATGACAACGTTATCATCCTAGATAACGGTAAAGACAAAGACGACAAACCAAAGGTTATGTTCTAAAGGCCTCGTGACGGAATTGGCAGACGTCAACGGCTCAGAACCGTTGGTCCGAAAGGGCGTGAGGGTTCGACTCCCTCCGGGGCCATTCAACTTTTCCGCAGGATTTCTTGCGTAGCCCGGTGGATGTGCTATAATGGCTAAGGAGTTTGAGGGTACGGCAGGCTGGAGCACGTCCCATGGTGGACATTCACTGCAAGAAATGCGGTCGCGTTGTATCGGAAGCGGACATCATGATCTGTGAGCACTGTGATGTCAGGGATTTCGTTATCTGCCAGAAAGCATGTCCTAAATGCTGCGGTCGCATTGATGCTCCCTCTGACGACGAGGAGGTGAATATCTCGTCGGAGTAAGGAGGCATGTGATGGCGACTACATGTGTAAACTGCGGTGCAGAGATAGAGGAACACGAAGTCGAGAAATGCCAGCACTGCGACCTTGACGGTCTGGGTCCATGTTGCATACACTACAGTCAGCACTGGTGCACATATGACCCGGACGAAGATGAAGACCCGGATGACCTAGATCTAGATCTTGATGACGAAGTCGAGTTCTGATCGAGCCGAGAAGGGGGAACCGGAATGGCACAGCCGAACCTGCTCCTGATCGAGGCCATGCGGAAATATCAGCCTGTGCTGAGAGTTCCGCGTACAAAGAAGTGGTTGACCAAACTGGCCGACAAGGTACAGAGACGACGCGAGCGACAATGCATGCAGTAAAAACCTTCCTTCTACAGTGGCATTACATCTGGTGGATTCCCATTGTCTTCGTCCACTTCGGAATTTACCATTACGCATCCAAGATGAATAACGAGTTTGGTGGGAAGTGGATCTGGATTACTCTCTTCCTGGGCATGTCTGTCCAATGGTGGACGATAGTCAGCCTTGTTTCGCGAAATCTCTTGTTCGATGGCCTATTATATGGTATAGTATTGACAGGCAACTACGTCATCGTGATGGCCTGGCTCGGAGCCGGTGCCGGATACCGGTGGTGGCAATGGTTGGGTGTAGTAGTGGTCGTTATCGGGTTCGCTCTGATGAAGTTGGAATTCAAGGATGGAACAGCTTCTACTATTTCCGTTGGAGTCAACGAAGAGAAAACGGAGAAAACGCCGCCGGTCATGGCGAAAGATCCGTGAACGCGGTCGTGCGCATCTTCAACGTAGGGCCAAGGAACGTTTGGGAGTTAAGTTAACCCAACGACGTCACCGTGTCATGGTCAAACAGATCCAAGAAGGCAAAGCTGAGTTCATTCGTAGGCAATCGAACTCACGAACGGTTTGGCGTTTCTGGATCAATGGTCGTCCCGTGCGTGCCGTCTACAGTAGCACCGGTCATCGAATTGTTACGGTACTCACGAGCCGGTATGAGACGAAACTACTGAAGCAGGAGAATGGTGATGGATTCTGAGAGCAAGGTGATGGTTTACTTTTTTATCATCATGATGCTTATCATTGTTGTTCCAATAGCAGTGGGCACTTTATCAAATAACAGTGCTGAGGAGATCAAAGCGAGTTTTGTCGATCAATCAAAGAGACATGTGATCGAAGTTCGAATCACCGAGTCCAAAGACGGGAAGGAAATCACAACGAATGGCTGGATTCGGGGTGACGTGCTGTTCACTGATTCGCGTGATGCTCCTGTCTTACTTGAGATCAAGAAGGAAGATGGAACGGTAGCACGATCATCAGCTCGTTTAATTTCTGTGTCTGATACCAGAAAGTTGCTCGAAAAGGCACAATAGCGCTGGGATGACCGGAATTGGCAACGGCCCCGACTTGGATATGCCACCTTAGCTCAGTTTGGAAGAGCGGCTCTCTTGTAAAGAGCAGGTCGTCGGATCGTACCCGACAGGTGGCTTTACGATGGTTTGTATGTCTTGAGGAGAGGCCTTACCAACTGAGGGTATGGCAGTAGGAGATGATAGATGACAAAGACACGAAGAGGCAAAGCGGCAATTGACAAGGACGGGGCCCGGAAGAGGGGCCGTTGTCCTGTGTGTGATCGTACCGGTGTTCGTCTCGTCTACGAGAACGCAGAGAAGCAGACCGTCTGTAAGCTCTGCAGGGAGAGGAAACGGTGACATAAATAGGTGAGCCGAGAAAGAAAGGAATACAATGCATTGGCAAGATTGGATAAGACAAGTAGCATCGAACACGGATTTTTTCAGACCAGAAGAACAGCAAGCAAGGCTGGACCTGGACTCGGAACTACGGGAAAGGAACATGTCCCCATCTTCCCAGCCCGACAGAGCGCATGGTGGGTTTCCAAGGCACTACGACATGACAACTCCAACAGATTTTGGAGCTTACCAAATACGTGTTGATGAAAGTGGGAATTTGCTTGACGACACTTTTCATTTTGGCCAAAATCAAAGTGGTTTTGATGGAAGGATTTAGTACCCATGAAAGTTCGGTTGGCCTGGAAAGAGGAAGAAGAAGGCTGGGAAGTATCGGTTGATGACAAAGTCATCCATAAGGGCCTCGACATTGCGATGGCGATTGACGAGGAACAAGGGATGCAGATCCCGATGTTCTATGACCCGGTCGGCGGAAAAGCAATAGGCGGACCGATCAACGAGGAAGGAGATTGGGAAGGGCGAGAGGACGTTTGGGTTCTGCTTTCTAGCATAGCTCTCGCGATGACTACCACTGTTCCCAACATGGTCATGCCGAAAACAATAACAGTCGAAATCGAAGGGGAACTGGTTGACCCAGAAGACGACGACGAGCCTAGGATTGTTGTTCCTGAGCGGGGGATTGTGCTTCCAGATTAGTGAGGTAGAATGACAATGTTGGTACGATTGCTGATCCTCATTTCGTTGTCTTGCTGCCAAACCTTCTGTTCGTGCTGGAAGCCACGAAATAGTGTGATTGGTTCCCCCTTCTGTGAAGAACGCCCTTACATGGTGGACTTGCCCAAACCTCTATCTGTCTGTTGGCCCGGATTGGAGGAATGATATGCCTTGGTGGGATGCGATACATCCGGATGGGCAGCTCGCAATAGCGATATGGGTGATGGCCCTTGTTGATTGGATTCTAGGACCATTGCTTTTGCCCTTTGTATTGATTCGCGATCTCTTCATGCAGTAGATGCTCCAGTGGTATAAGGGAATTACGCCACTCTCGTAAAGTGGAAATGTCGGTTCGAATCCGACCGGGAGCTTTAAGATAGCCATGCAAACATTTCTCCCATATCCCGATTTCCAACGCAGTTTGTCATGTTTAGACTATAGGCGTTTAGGTAAGCAACGCTCAGAATCCCTGATCCTTCTGAGGGGAAAATGGTCGAACCATCCGGCGTCCAAGATGTGGGTCGGTTACCATGTGGCCCTCAGACTGTACATCAACCTAAATATCGCCGAATGGGTACGTCGTGGCTACAGAAACACCATGGAGATTGCCCCGATCTCCGAGACCATAGTTTACCCACCGTGGTTTGGAGATGAAGCGTTCCATGCATCGCATAGGAGCGCGTTGCTCAGGAAAGACCCGGAGTGGTATGGGCGTTTTGGTTGGACGGAACCCGACGACCTTCCATACGTTTGGCCTTCTGTGGGATCTAAAGCATGACTACAGAACCTAAGGTGTTGCTTGTATGTGGCAGCCGTACGTGGACGGACGAGGAAAAGATCAGGGCGGAATTGGAAAAGCACAAGAATGAGGGGTATACTGTACTAGTCCATGGAGACGCACGCGGGGCGGACCGAATCGCCGACAAGGCAGGAAAAGATCTGGGCTATGAAGTGATTGCTTGTCCTGCTGATTGGGAGCAATTCGGTCGATCCGCCGGTTTTATACGCAACAGGCAAATGTTGCTCGGTGAACATGGTTCTGTTGGCACTGGTAACAAAGTAGAGTTAGTCCTAGCTTTCCATAAAGACGGTTCAAAAGGCACGGCCCACACGGTTAGGACGGCTCATGAACTTGCAATAGCCGTTGTAGTCCACCGTGCCTAGGTCGTCGACATGAAGGGTGATAAGCAACAGGATGGCGAAAAACCTCCTACGTTTCCGAGGAGCCCGTTTCTAGCACTTCAATACCGTAAGGATATTGAAGCTTGGCGTTCTGCCAAGGACTACGCTTTCCGCATAAAGTTCAAAAATCCCACTCTATGTCGTGATTTATGTAACGATCTTGCTGAATGTGGTTCCTCGGTCGGTGTCAACGATGATGAAATCGACGAATGTATCACGATGGCAAACCAAATCTGCATGTATCTTGACGACGAACTAAGGAAGATACAGAAAGTCAGAGAAAAGTTCGGGCTCATCTGAGCCCGGTTTTCATGGCCGCGTCGTATAATGGTAGTACGCTTCCTCGGTAAGGAAGTTGTGCAGGTTCGACCCCTGTCGCGGCCTTTCGTTTGACAGGACCCCAATCATGTGGTATACTGTAGGAACAGAGGAGAAATCATGAGACGCGTACTTGTGATAGCAGTTCTATCTGTTGCGTGCCTTGCTCTTGTTGCGGGCTGCGACGATTGGAACTCAGAAAAGAACGGGCATATGGATGTTGTTCGTGCCAGGAGTCTACGAACAACGAGGGCTCTGGCAAACAACCTTCCGGAGGAGTGGCGGACATGGTTTGTCACGGCCCGTATGGCGGCAAGGCCGATGGAGTACCACTACACGGAAATGTGCCTCGCAGATTGGTCCTTAGAGGCCTTTCTCACTGACAATACCGATCTGCCTGAGCTAGATGACAACCAGATTGACATCGTAATCGATAATCTGGCCTGGAAAGAGAAGAAACTTGCCCGGGAGCGACTCGCGAGCCGCAAGGTTGGTGTGCCAACCACGCTTCCGGCCGAGGAAGAGGAAAACCCGTAAGTAACGGGCATGCATTGACGAGTAGGAGAATGTGATGAGAACCATTGGCGTGATTCTGTTCATTCCGTTTCTGGCTTGGTCCACAATCCGCATCGTTGCCGCCATCAACTTCGACCGCAACTGTGAGGGATTCCTCAAGCGTGCGGCCGATTCCAACAAGGTCGAGCGTGCCCATGCGGAGATGGTCAAGGCTGTCAAGTACCTTGAAGACAACCGTTTAACAAGCGGTTACACGTCCGTGCTCTACACAACGCCCGACGAGGACATCGGGTTCTGGTATGAGAACTTGAGGGATACCCGTGACGACCTCGCCGAGTTTCTCAAGAAGATCGAATCCGGAGAGGAAGTGACGGCCCTCGAACGCAGCAACGTCCTTATGAAGGTGCGGGAGACACTTCTTGATGAGGGACAGAGCGTCGGCGTGACTGTGCCGGACGGAATCTCGGTCTACCCGCACAACGTGGGCCTGTGCTGGTTCGGCATTTTGAGTACCATTGCCCTCGTCGGAGGATGCGCCTGTATCATCGCGACGCTCGATGTCTGATGGACGGCGTGGCCGGAGCGATACTAGTGTAGCGAAGGCCTTGGAGAAAGTCGGGGCAACCAATCCCTCGGCAACGGGTTCGATCCCCGTGCCGTCTGTTATAACGACCCGTAGCTCAGCGGATAGAAGTCGGCCTAGTAGCTCAACAGGATAGAGCGGATCTTTCCTAAAGATCAGGTTGAGGGTTCAAGTCCTTCCTGGGCCGGTTAAGGCATCAATAAATGGGGCGTAGCTCAACCGGAAGAGCGCTGGTCTTCGGAACCAGGTCTGTTGCAGGTTCGATCCCTGTCGCCCCGGTTAAGGTGAACACAACGATGACCAAAGATGAATTCGACCAGCACGTAGAAGATTGCCTTGCCCTTGAACCCAACTGGGATGGTCTCGGGAGTCTAGTTCCGGACCATAGCGCCGCTGAGTTGGCGAGGCAGGCATACATCTTCATTGATTCTTTGGGTCAAACACCGGAGGTAGTAACAGGATCGAGAAGCGAAGAGGTCGGTGGTATCCTGGTTATTTGCACTACCGGCGGCGGCTATCCAAAGATCTATGTAGACTGTTTTAACGATGGCTCGGTCATTGTCATGACATCGAAGCATGCGAACGACGCTCACATTTGGCAACTGAAACTGGAGATTCCGGACCAACTCATCTAGCACAGGACAGAACGATGACCAGAGAGGAGTTCAACTTCGAACTTAAAGCGTGTTTGTCCTCTGAACCCAACTGGGACGGATTTGGTAGCGGTGTACCCAACGAGAAAGCGGCGGAGCTTGCGAAACAGGTCTTTGTATTTCTTGAATCAATCGGGGAATCGCCACACTCGTTGAGCTTAGCTGAAGACAAAGAGGGTGGGTTATTGTTGTGGTGGGCCAGGATCGGCGGGCCACATACGGCCCAGGTTGCCTGCATGAACAATGGTGACCTCGTGGTGATGACTTGCCCGACAGCCAATGAAGTTCATACTTGGCAACTGAAACTGGAGATTCCGGACCAACTCATCTAGCACAGGACAGAATGCAGAGAGTGACCCTCTCGGAGAAAAGGATGCCACATGAGCAACAGGAGTAAGAATTGGCTAAGCATGACTTCATGAGATTGACAACTTCGGATGTCTGGTTTTGGGCGGACCCACATCTCAACCACTGGAAACTGGCGAAGGTCTACTGTAAGCGTCCGTACGCGTCCATAGAGGCCCATGACGACGCTCTAATAGGCAATGTCAACTCCATGGTGGCAGAGGACGCATGGCTCTTCATAGTGGGTGATTTCACGCTCAACAAAGGAAAGGTCCAAGAGTTCAGAGATAGGATTAAGTGCCAAAATGTGGTATTGATCCTTGGTAGCCATGACAAGGCCCCTATGCAGGTGTATTTACGCAGTTTCACCAAGGTTTGTCGTTATCTTGAGCTGCAATGCAATACGTGCAAGGGTGTGATGGATTTCATACTGTTCCACAATCCCATCGAACGGTGGGAAAGATGGCACTATGGATCTGTACATTGTCACGGCCATTGCCACGGAAACCTGGAATCCCCCGGGCAACGTCGGTATGATGTTGGGGTAGATGCTCAGGAGTACAAGCCGATTTCTGCCAACGAAATCGCAAAACTGGCCGTGAAGATAGAGCCGAGATTCAAGTAGATTTGGATGGGTGACAGAGAGGCTGATTGTGCGGCTCTGCTAAAGCCGTGGGCTGTAAAAGGTCCCGAGGGTTCGAATCCCTCCCCATCCTTTTGGCCGGGAATCGTCCAAGAGAGGATACCGGTGGCAGCGCCTGAGCCCCAATTCTAGACAACGGGCCTATAAGTCGCATAAGTCCCGGAGATGAGACGGAGAGTTGCCGTCCTCCCGGCCTATTTTTGTATACAGGAGTAAGGTATGTATGAAACCCCTATTGACTGCCCTGAAAATATTCGCTTTTGTTGTGGTTGTGGTAAACAGATCAACATTGTAGGTGACTCGCACAGGCGAATTCTTGGTGGCCAAAATGCTGATCGGTACTATTGCATGTCTTGTCCTTTGCCGGTAATTTCGGAAGAAAACTGTCAATGTGAACCAAAGACGTAGGATAGTTTTCGAGGTCTCCGTAAGCATAGGTGATGGCCAAGAAAAGACCTCGTAAACGAACCAAGAAACCTGCCCTTCGCCTTCCGTCTGTTTCTTTTCAAGGCATTGAGAAGGGAAAGCTCTATCTCTGCTTTCACAAGACGATACGATGGCAAATCCTGTGGTATTCTCCAAGAGGAACCTGGTGCGATACAGACGCTGATCCAGTTATCAATCCGGACTGGATAACAGAGATTTACGAACTACCTAAACGCTAGAAGTAACCTAGGCCCGCCTGCGGCCAGGCGTCTGGATTCCAAACCCAGACTTGAGAGATCGACACTCTCCGGGCCTGTTTCATACCCTAAAGTTTTTCTCATTTTTCTTGTGATTAGCCTCACTGTGTTGGTGAGGCGGCTATAATGGATTCCATGCCTGTGCGTGGATCGGGTTACCTCGCTGTCCCTCAACAGCGAACTTGTCTCCTATTTCGTGGAAGGAGAATGCAATGGCTTCGAAGAGATTGTTTGGAAGTTCCCATGGTTTGGCAGTCGCCGATACCGTCAACGAGGCGGGCGGCACGGCCTACAAGATGGAGCCTCGTCATGCACTGGCTCAGCTGGTTGTGACTGGAACGTTCAACGAGACGTTCTACACCAAGCCAGAGACCCAGTTGGACGAGATTTCCACCTTGGCAAATGAGGTAACGCCGGAGTATCTGGCGAAGTGTGCGGTCTATGGCCGTACGAAGGGTTACATGAAGGACACCCCGTCCTTCCTGATGGCAGTCTTGGCTGCCCGGGACAGTGACCTGATGCTCCGCATCTTTGACCGTGTCATCGACAACGGCAAGATGCTGAGAAACTTCGTTCAGATCGTCAGGTCCGGTGCTGTTGGACGTAAGTCCTTCGGTACCAGGATCAAGCGGCAGATTCAGCGATGGCTGAACGACCGATCCGTGAAGCAGTTGTTGAACTACAGCGTAGGCAACGATCCGTCCCTTGCTGACGTGATCAAGATGGTCCACCCGCGACCGGCGGACAAGGCCCGAGCGGCTTTGTACGCTTACTTGATCGGCAAGGAGTACAACCTAACGGATATTCCTCAGCTCGTTGGTGAGCTGGAGGCATTCCATAATGGTGAGACGGACGTTCCGCCTCCGGTCGAGTTCCGTCTGTTGACTGCAAAGCCGCTGACGTCTGACCAGTGGCGTAAGATCGCCATGGATGCCCCGTGGCACATGGCGAGGATGAACCTGAACACCTTCGCTCGGCATGATGCGTTGGACGACGAGGTCGCTGACCGACTTGCCGCGCTTCTGTCGGACCGAGAGGTCATCCAGAAGGCCAAGGTTTACCCGTACCAGTTGATGGTTGCGTATAAGATGGCAGCCGACTCGGTCCCTATCAGGGTCACCGAGGCTCTCCAGGATGCAATGGAGATTGCTATCGAAAACGTGCCGGATCTGGGTCGGGCTGTTGTCTGCCTGGACACGTCCGGGTCGATGCATAGTCCGGTCACTGGTTACAGGCCCGGCTCAACTTCTGCCGTTTCGTGTGTGGACGTTGCTTCCTTGGTCGCTTCGGCGGTTCTGAGGAAGAATCCGGAGTCGACGGTCATCCCGTTCGACACCCAGGTTCACAGAATTCGGCTGAATCCTCGCGATTCGGTCTTGACAAACGCTCAGAAGTTGAGTAGACTAGGTGGTGGTGGAACCGATTGTGCTTCTGCCTTGAGGCATGCCAATGCACAGGGCATGAAGGGTGACTTGGTTCTGTACGTGTCCGACATGGAGTCCTGGTTTGATGGTGGCCGAGACTACCACTACTGGAACTCCAGAGGTGCCACGTCCACCATGGAAGAGTGGAAGAGGTTCCGAAGCAGGAACCCGAACGCCAAGTGCGTTTGCATCGACATCCAGCCGTATGAGACGACTCAGATGAAGGAGTCGCCTGATATCCTGAATGTTGGTGGCTTCTCGGATGCTGTTTTCGACGTCATTCGAGCCTTCACCGAGGGCCGGATGACTCCGGACCACTGGGTCGGCGAGATCGAGAACATCGAGATCTAAGATCCAGGGGATGTCGGGCCCGTCCCGACTGGCGGAGGTTGCTCCCTCTGGGAGAAAAGGTAAAAACCTGGAATCCCAGAGGGAGATTTATCTCCTGCTACGAATATAATGGGTTAGCCAGAAAGAGAAATGGCAGCGAATGCCGAAGGGTCTACATTACACTTGGTCAAAGCGTAGCCGCTGGCCATAGGCCAGCAAGTCGACTCTTCAACTCTTGTCGCTAGCCATTAACTTATTGGTTCGGCGAATGCCGATAGGTCTACATCCGGGACCGGAAACGCAGGTTCGAATCCTGCTCGCGTTAGCGATGGTCTAGTGGCAGGACGCCGGTAAAAAGTGACTTATCACTTTTTGTCGCCGACCCCAAACTTGGGTGGCGTGTACTTTGAAACGGTACGGCTCACCGTCCGGCGGGTTGTTGGACGCGCTTGCTCGCCCGCTCTGCAACCCAAAGGGTAGGCGGAGTGCACGCCACCCCGATTGAAAACAAGACTGGCGAATGCCGGTAGGGAGTACATCGACTTGTAATCGAGAGGTCGCGGGTTCGAGTCCCGTCTTTCCCACTTGATGGGGAAGTAGCTCAGTTGGGAGAGCGCTAAAATACTCTCTCCATTCCTAGTCGTCAGTTTTGTCTAATACAAACCGCCATGCCTGGGAGGCACGCCACCATGGCCCTGGCGGGGTCCTTGGAATGGGTTCGATTCCCATCCCGGGCTTACCTGCGAATGCTGGTTGGGAGTACATCTTGAAAATGTTACCCTCTCAACTATTACCTTGTCGCGGGTCGATTTTGATCTGACCGTCGGCCAGTCCGGCTAGTAGGATCACCCCGGGCGTGGAAACACGCTCTGTTGTTTCCCCACGATACGTGGGGGTGTACTGAGAAGCGAATGCTGTTTGGTCTACATCGCTGATAACGATTGGCGGCTCCACGCCGCTAGCGACTAAACACTCCTTGTCGCTCTCTTCTATGGCGAATGCTGTCGGGTCTACATTATTGCAAACTGTGACTCGGCAATTCCTAGTCGCCATTCCTTGACATCAAAGCGACGAATGCCGTTGGGTCTACATGGTCATGCAGGTTCGAATCCTGCCTCTGCTTCACGCAGAGGAGGACGAGTAGAAATACTTGTCTAACGCTGGTCGTTGACCGGCACGTGACTCAGCAACTCTTGTCGTTGCTTTGTATTTAGCGGGCGGACAGGGTCACCGTATGGTGTGCCTGGGTCCAACTAATTTGCGGTTCGAGCCCGTGGCCCGCTGTTGCGGCGTAGATGTTTACGACTCCCCCGGTGATATCGATTAAGCCGGGTTCAGGTGACTCGCCGTCACCCCGCCGCCCAGACATCCCTAAACAGTGGGGTGAATGCGTTTGTGTCTACATCGCGGAACTCCCGGCACGCAACCGGGTGCAGTCTGGCTAGTACCCAGGCGAAGCGACACAAACACCACTTGTCGCCCCTCGACACATGCGGCGAATGCCGTAGGGTCTACATCTACCACGAGGAAGCTGACTCTACACCTTTTAGTCGCCGTATTTTTCTTGCTTTCCTTCGTACATGTGTTATACTGAGAGTACCGGACGATCTGCCGCCGACCACGCGCCCGCCGCCCAAGTGGTTATAAGCGTGGGCCACGTGGGAACTTAAAATGTCCACTAAGGCGGTCGAGCGAAAGGCGGAATATGAGGTTCTTACGTGAGGTCGGTGACGGGCAGGCATCGGTCAAACCTCAAGTAAGACCAAAGATCTCATGTTTCGACCCTGCCCATTTTTTCCTTCCCGCACAAGATCAACGGAGGCAAGACGATGACGGACCGATCAGAGGTGTACGCTGCGATTGATGGCGAAAGGAAGTACCAACAAGAGCGGGGATCACAAGAAGATTGGTTGCCGAATGAAGATAAGACAATCGGTGACTTCATGATCTTCATGCAGGAATATTTGGGCATTGGGATGCGTGATTACTCCCATATGGCCCATGTGCACGGCGGTCGTGAGGCAGCACTGAATAACATTCGCAAGGTAGCAGCACTTGCGGTTGCATGTATGGAGACGCATGGCGTTGTGACACGAGAAGAGGAGGAGACAGAGAAGTAAGGATCATCTTAAATGACTGACACTTCGGCCATCACGGCGGGAAAATCGATGAAGGCGATAGGGGTAACACCTTCTATCGTCCTTTGTAATCCGTTGTATGCTCGCAATGTCAGCATGGTGATCCGTTTGGCAGCCAATTACTACCTGCCACAAGTGTGGTATACAGGTGACCGCGTTTCGATCGAGGACCCATCGCAAAACGTGGAATTCCCCGGCGACGAGAGGCATTCCGGTCTCAAAGGGAAACGTAAGAAGGGTAACAAGGCCCGCCTTCCGCGTGAAGAGCGGATGCGTGGCTTTGACGATGTTGAGTTGCATCAGTTTGACTATCCATTTGATCATTTCCCCGGATGTACGCCGGTTGCTGTTGAACTCAAGAGCGGAGCGGAGCTACTACCAGATTTTGAGCATCCAGAGAAGGCGATATATGTTTTCGGGCCAGAAGACGGATCTTTGCAAGCACCGATTCTGAGGCATTGTCATCGTTTTGTGATCGTCCCAACACGCTATTGTCTCAATCTGGCTATGGCAGTAGGAACTGTTTTGTACGATCGCATGATCAAAATGGGCGACATAGGTGAGGTAAGCAGGCAATGAGGCAAATGCAGGGTTGGCCCAATGGGCTCGTTTGGTACAACGAAGATGATCTCCGCATACGGGATTTCTTGATTGGCGAAATTTCTTCTCGTCTACGGTCCTCTTTCCGTGGTCTCAATAAGGCGATCGACTTCATCAGGGTTGAGACGCCATGCATGGTTCCGGCCGGTGCGGTTGAGGCTCATCTGGCAACTGGTTTTCCACTGTGGGGCATGTCTCCTACTTCTCAAATGGAGACAGCGACCCAAGAACCGAGCCCCGGAGACAGTAAGCGTCATACTGAGCGTCTCCATCCTCCTGTCCCGGACCCTAACCCTGAAACCGCGTTGTGTCTACGCCCGGAAACAACTCGGGGCAGCTTGATGGTTTTGCCAATGCTGTTTCCGCAGCAGTCGAACCTCGAAAAGAACTTGCCCGTCTGTGTATGGCAGCATGGTCTCTCATTCCGTGTCGAGCAAGACAAATCGTTCGGCAACCTCAGATTCAAGACATTCTACCAAATGGAATTCCAATTGGTTTACGCGGAGGGCACCAAAGCAGACTACTATGGCTCCGCCGTGCGTTTCTGCCGAGAGATCCTTGCATTCATCTTTCCTGCAATCGGAATTTCAGTTGTTGACCTCAAGGGCTCGAACGATCTTCCGTTCTACTCGGCAGCGACCTCGGACTTGTATCTGAAGCAATCTTCCGGAAACTCGCATGAGGTTATCGCTGTGTCTCAACGAACAGATTTTGACTATCCGGTGGTTGAGATCTCTTGTGGGCTTGACCGTTTGACGCATCTATTCCAAGCGATATAACATGGTCGATGAAACCTATCTTCGGCATTACGGGTTCTGGCGTAACCTCATTCTTCAGGTGATGGTCCACGGCGGAGAATGGAGTCGGGATGAACTGTGTCGACTGAAACACAGCGAATTCAATCGGATCGTCAACGAGATGACCAACGCGGCCATGCTGGAAGGGAGCCGACGTTGGTCAGAACGCACGGCGTCGTCGATCTTGCAGCCTTTTTGTTGTACGGAACTTGCTCGTCTCATTGTCTCTTACCATTACGAAACCATTAGGTTCGCAATATACGGTTCGAGACGAGGAGTCGTATTTCCGCGCAGCCGGGAACAAACGACTGGGCTTATACCTAAGACCTGCAAGCCCGGGAAAAACGAAGAACTGGTCATTGCTGGCATCGTTTTGGTTTTTGTAGTTGTAGCGTGCCTTTTCGTGCAATTGATTTCGTCTTTGCATCCGTAGTATGACGGATTCTGAACTTCTACAAACGATCGTCAAACACAACCTTTCTGTTTTCCCTAATCGGATGGAAGGTTTCTGGGTGGTAACGCCTGTTGTGCAAGGGACAGTGGGCAAGGGAATTGCCAATCTCAATGCTAGAGATTGTAGGCGTGTCGGTCGAGGGAAAACGCTGGAGGAAGCGGTCCTTTCATGTATATCCCGTCTTGACAATCCGGATAAAGACAGTAAGGCCTCAGACGAGAGATGGTGGGCTGAGAAGAAGCAACTTGGCAAGAGTCCAATGGGTGGAGTTCGGCCAAAGGCATCTTGACCGGCCGTACGTCGCGTTGTATACTTTAGCGGCGAGAGGAGTTCCGCGATGACGATAGAAGATCTCAAAGGCCTGATAAGCAAACATGGCGGCATGCTCCATATGGGTGAGCCGGATGGGTACATTTTAGGTTCGGCACCTAGGGATGCGGAGGAGAACTTCGTCCTTTTCAGGTTGAAAAGGAGATCTCTTCTCGATTTTGGTTCAAAGGTTGCTTTCACGATAGAAGGCATCCTTATGAAGTCTAAAACGCTTGAAGAAATCATTGAGAAGTTTCCGCATTTTCTGACGTTCAACTGGGAGCCCGCAATGGATTACATCAGGGCCGGTGCCCCGATTTCAGACGAGAAACTTGAGGAGCTTGAGCAGCAGCAACGGCGGAAATTGCATCCACGACCCAGTATGAACTGACCATGATACGGGCACGGAAACGACAGTTTGAAACCGCTTTGAGATTGAGTTACAGCGGCTATGTGGCTCTGAATTGGTGGTACAACCATCCTTCTTCCGGGCCGAATACGATTGTCCCGGCTGAGCCTGAACATCCGAACATGAGGGCCCATGATGCACAAGGAATCTTTGATATAGGCTGGGGAGAAGACGCACGAATCTTTTTACGTAAGCATCCGACGGAACCAGCTTGGTGCGCGTGCTTTATTCGAGAGTCGAGCGAAAACCCCTACGTCTTTAGCATAGGGGATGAAGCTCGACATGGTGTATAATATACTAGCTCTTTCACAAGTCTATAGGTATCGGGTTGTCCTGAGAAACATGTCATGAGAACCAAGTGACTCCTTCAGGACGTAAAACCTAGCA